>Ga0210385_10000048_pt1 | contig 167501 bp, 131 predicted proteins | sample IncBWH26OmetaG_FD_160107 | JGI IMG/M metagenome (GOLD analysis project Ga0210385, IMG submission 160107) | Forest soil microbial communities from Barre Woods Harvard Forest LTER site, Petersham, Massachusetts, United States - Inc-BW-H-26-O ...
GCCTAAATTCTTAGATGAGAAAGTAGCACGCCTGCACCTTGCAAAAGTAGGAGCAGTGCTTGATACATTAAGCAAAGAACAAGCCGAGTATATTGGTGTAAAGGTTGAAGGACCTTATAAGTCTGAACAGTACAGGTACTAAGTTTTTCTGAATTTCTTTAAAAGACAGATGTTGCAAAACATCTGTCTTTTTTATTTATAGGATTGAATAAATTAAGTTCAACCTAATTCTGAACAATTACAGTATTACTTCCGGCATCGTAATAGGTACCAGAATATGCTTTAAGAGGGCAGGTAGATGGCCCTTTGTTCGGTGAACCGGTTGAAAGCAGGAAGGATGAGCCGCATACCGGACAAACAGCGTAAAGCGAACTTACTGAAGAAGCCGAAACGACTGCCTTTGAATTACTCTCTCCGTCGTATGGGCATGTGCAATCATATGCATAATACTGGGTTCCGGAATAATGGTAAACAAGAACGCCACTATTCTGATACCCTCCGCTAAAAAGTTCGTTATTACCGGGTGGGCCTAATTGTGGATTAGTGGCGAGAGTTACCTGAAAATAAACACTAACCACAGGTACTCCGTTACACGTTGTCTCCTTTTTACAAGAACTTGAAGGTACAAAGAATACAAATAAAACAACCGGAGCGAAATACTTTAAAAGCTTTATCATACTAAAATCGATAGATGCAAAATTAACGTATTTTTACATCCTAAAGTATGTAGCTGGTTTGAAAAAGAAGCGAAATGCAGGTAAGTGGCTCTATGGCATAGTAATGTGCGTATTCTTTATGTCTCTTACCAGTGTTGTTCATGCACAGGATGCAAATAGTGATGATGTGAAAAATCACGTACAAGAGCACAATTCAAGTGCAAAGCTCACCCCGGCCCAAAAAAAGCTTGAAAAGGCGAAAAAAGCCCAGGAAAAGAAAGCCAAAAAAGCTGAAAAGGCAGCCCTGAAACAGCATATGAAAGATCAAAGCCCTGCAACCCGCAAGCGTATGAAAGAAGATGCTAAGGAAGCTAAGCATAACAGAGATCATACCCGAGAGTTCTTTCTGAAACGATGGTTTACCAAAAAACCTGCTAAATAGCTGGTAACTGTTCACCAGTTGTTTTTCACCATTCACTAATCGGTTTTCACAGCAGGCTAATTACCTATTCATTCTTATTTGAAATTCCGTTCTATTTGTATCGTAAAACAGGTCAATATGAATGCGATACAACAAAATAGGGCAAAAACAGTGGAATGCAAGCCGGTAATTGGTGGGAAGCATAAGCTAATAGAATTTCAGCCGGAATATTTAAGTTTCAGTCGCTATTTTAGTTCGAAATACCTGCAAACATTGGGTGTTCGTAATGAAGTAAAAGCTGTTTTGAAAAAAAGTAGTAATTTTTTAACTCTTCGGATATATCTTTTTTTAAATTTGCCCGTTGCTTTTAACAAAAATTAACAAACACTTAGTTAATATGCTTAAAAAGATACGTCTTTCGGTTATGGCTTTACTTATGTCTGGTATGGCTTATGCACAATCTACAGGTAGTATTATTGTTACAGTTACCGATGCAGGTACTAAACAGGCCGTGCCATTTGCCAGTGTGGTAGTTAGCAAAGGTGGCGCCCAGGTAGGTGGCGGACAGACCGATTTTAACGGAATTGTTGAAATAAAGCCCCTTGATCCGGGACAATATGATGTACAGGCAGTTTTTGCAGGATACAATACTACAACCATATCAGCTGTAGATGTTCCACCGAATAACCCTGTTCACCTCACCGTTAAAATGACAAGTACTTCAGTTAGCCTTGGCCCTGTTGATATTGTATACCATAAGCCGGCAGTAAATCAGGAAGGACAAGTTGGCAATAGTTATGATAAGAGTGAAATACAGGAAAACGCTAATAAAGGCAGTTATCAGGATATGGTTGGTATGATGACTGGTTTTTCGCATTCCGATCTTGGTCAGCCTTTACACGCTGCCGGTTCACGTTCTGAGAACAACCAGGTTATTATTGATGGTATGAAAATAACCGCTGACCAGAATGGCGGTGGATTACCACAAGGAATGATTGGTGAAATAAATACATATGTAACCGGAATACCTGCTAAGTACGGTGATGCTACCGGAGGTATTATTGAAATTAACACGATCAATGCTTCACCTAAGTTCTTTGGTTCGGCAGAAGGTATTACTTCTGAAGGACTTGACGCATTTGGTTATAACGACATTAACTTTGTGGTAGGTGGCCCCATCTGGTCAAAGAAAGACTCTACAGGCAAAAAAACTCAGAATTCATTCCCTTCAGTAGATTTTATTTTAGGTGGTGAATATAGTTACCAGCAAGATGCTTCTCCAAGCTTTGTAGGCGGTTATTATGTAAATAGCAGTACCTTACAAAGCTTACAGCAAACCCCGTTAGTGGTTAACCCGCTTGGCGGTTTTAACCGTTCAGCAGAGTACATTACCGATGCTGATATTTATCACAGCAATGCAAGGCAAAATGATGCTTCGCAGAATATTTCAGGTAATGGTAAACTTGATTTCAGAATAAATCAATTAGTTACAATTACGGCAGGCGGTTCATATCAATATACCACTCAACATGATTTTGAATCGGTTTACGAACTATTTAACTCTATTGAAGACCCGCTTGATATTACTACAGCCTACAGGGGCTTTATTCGTTTAAGACAAAGATTTAATACAGCACCACCTGATAAGAATGGAAAACCTGCTTTAATTCAAAATGCATATTATACCTTGCAGGCTGAATATGGTAATACGTATAATGTTGTTGAGAACACAAACTTTAAGGGCAATGTGTTTGATTATGGCTATGTAGGTCAATTTAATCAGGTATTCGCAAAGGGACCTAGTGATTATACATATAAACCAGGCGGATTGCAAGGTCCTGGCTACTACCAGACTTCCTATAATGACTCTGTTCTGACATATAAGCCAGGTACTCAAAACCCGTTCATGGCAAACTATACAACTGATGTATATAATTCAGTGGGTGCCCAGAATATTAATAACTCAAATATTATTGAAGAAAACCTTGGTTTAATGAATGGTGATGCTGTATCAAACGTATATTCATTATGGTATAACACAGGTAGATCGTACCCTTCTTATTTTGAATCAAACAGCAATCACTTCCGCTTTACTGCTAACTTTTCAGCAACTATTAAAAGCAACGATATACAGGTTGGGTTTGAATACGAGCAGAACATTCAGAGCTCCTATAGCCTGAGTGCACCTTCATTGTGGGGTATTATGCGCCAGAATGCGAACCTTCAGATATCTCAGATAGATACTGTTACTTCTGCAGGGCATGCAACTCCTGTTTCACCGGGTAGCGATTATTTTTCAGAACAAAGATTATATAATGCTTCTGTTCAGAGCCAGTTTGATAAAAGCTTGCGCCAGAAGTTAGGCTTGCCGGTAAATGGTACTCAATGGATTGATCCGGATAACTATAACCCTGACATCTATTCATTAAATATGTTCAGTGCAAGCGACCTGTTAAATAATGGTAACTCAATTGTAAGTTACTCCGGATATAATTATGCGGGTCAGCTGCAAAGTGGTAACCCAACTATTGACGACTTTTTTAACGCACACGATGCTAATGGAAATCTTACATACCCGATTGCACCATACCACCCTATTTATATAGCGGGTTATTTACAAGATCACTTTGAATTTAAGAGTTTACGATTTGACGTAGGTGTTCGTGTAGACAGGTTTGATGCTAACCAACCGGTTTTAAAAGATCCTTACCTATTATATCCTGCAAAAACTATTGCTGAAGTTAAAGGTACTTCATTGGGTGAGAATATTCCTAATAACTTAAGTAATAATGATGTGGTTTATGTAAATAATGCACAAAGCCCAACTGCAATTGTTGGTTACCGTAACGGTAATACATGGTATAATGCAAGCGGCGATGCTATTTCAGATCCTACTGTTATTGCTTCTGCTACTTCTACCGGTAGCATACAGCCATATCTGGAAAATCCTAACCAATCTTCAGTAGGTGCCAATGCCTTTACAACCTATACGCCGACAGTTAATATTATGCCCCGCATAGCATTCTCTTTCCCAATATCAGATATGGCGGCTTTCTTCGCTCACTACGATATTTTAACCTCTCGTCCTCCGGGTGTTGGGTATAACATATTCTCACCAACACAATATTTATTTATAAATAGTAATATTGGTAGTGTTATAAGTAACCCGGCTTTAAAGCCAGTGGAAACTACAGATTATGAATTAGGTTTTACACAAGCACTGAATGAAAAGAGAACAACAGCTTTAACTCTTCAGGCTTTTTACAAAGCGCCAAAGGATGAAATTGAAACCTACAGATACCTTGATGCATATCCTGTAAGTTATTTAGCTTATAATAACATCGACTTTGGAACAATTAAGGGTTTAACAATAGCTTATACCCTAAGCCGTATTGGCGATTTTAAGATGAGAGCAGCCTACACCCTGCAGTTTGCTACAGGAACAGGTTCAGGTCCTAATTCAGGCTATAACCTGGCTAACTCAGGCAATCCAAATCTTCAAATTCCTATTCCGCTCGACTTCGATCAACGTCACAATATCCAGATCAACCTCGATTACCATTTCCAGGCTGGCGAAGGTCAGTATGACGGGCCAATTGTTAAAACCCATAGCGGTAAGAGTATTGAAATACTTTCAAATGCAGGTATCAACGTAAACTTTGTTGCTACATCGGGTACGCCATATACTGTACAAGGTAATGCTACAGAAGGTGACCCTAATGCGGAAAACGTGGGTATCGGAATAGCTCAGCACTATTCATTGGTTGGTAGTGTAAATGGTTCAAACTTACCATGGCAATATCGTGTTGATATGAAAATTGATAAGGATTTCCCATTAACAATTCAGGGAAAAGATAAAGATAAGGAAGGACATAAATGTGACTTGATGGTGTATGTTGCCATAACCAACCTGTTGAACTCTGAAAACATATTGAATGTGTATCACTACACAGGTAGCCCTACTGATGATGGATACCTTGCATCGGCATCAGGCCAACAGGCTGTTGCACAGCAAACCAGCCCTCAGGCTTTTGTAGACCAATATAAAATTAAGGAACAGGATCCTACATACCTTTCATTACCAAGGACTATTCGTTTAGGTGTAAGCTTTAACTTTTAATTTAAAAGAAATACAGCATTATGAGTATTAATATATCGCAAAATACCACAATCATGAGAACAAAGAAAATGCTATTGTCTTTGGCGCTTGCAACCTCGGTTTGCAGCGGTGTGTATGCCAGAGAAAACATAGGTGCAACGCATAGTAAGGGCACCAAACAATCATTGGCTACCGGTTGTGCTGTTGATGCAGGGTCTGCATACATGCAGATAAATAATATTCGTGCACGTATAATGGATGAAGGTGATATGTGGTGGGATCCGGGAGCTGGTCTTCCACGCTACTATGCCCCTGCAGCAAGTAATACTTGTTCTTTATTCGCAGGTGCATTATGGGTGGGCGGTGTAGATGCCGGCGGACAGCTTAAAGTGGCAGCTATGACTTACCGTCAGAATGGTGAAGACTTTTGGACCGGCCCTATCTATAATGGGTTTCAGATATCTGCTGCACAGTGTTTACAGTGGGATAAATTATTTTATGTAACCCGTGCTGAAGTAGACAACTGGTCAGCGAATCCTGTAGGCACTGTACCTTCTGACATTGCTAACTGGCCAGGTAACGATCCTGCCGATGGAAGTATGCTTGCACCGTATCATGACGGTAATTCAGATTTGACTTACGATCCAGGGCCAGGTACTGTAGGACAGGTCGATTACCCTGCATATGACCTTGCGGGTACAGCAACCGGTTACAAAAACCAGATATTTGGTGATGCTACATTATGGTGGGTAATCAATGACATAGGCAATACACACACCGAATCGGGTGGTATTGCAATTGGTCTTGAAGTAAGAGAGCAATGCTTTGCATTCCAAACTAACGATGCTATTAATAACATGACATTTTATAATTATGAGATCATCAACAAATCAAGCTACCAGGTTAATAACACCTATTTTGGTGCATGGGTAGACCCTGATCTGGGTAATGGTGGCGATGACTTTGTAGGATGTGATGTTGGCCGGAGTATGGGATATTGCTATAATGGTGAGTGTGATGACCCTGATGGAAGCGGACAGTTTGCCGGTGAAATAGGTTACCATACTGATCCTCCGGCAATTGGTGCAGTTTTCTTTCAGGGACCTGCTGCTGACCCGGGAAATCATAGTTGTTATACAAAAATAGTAGATAGCGTAAATACCATTGGTATGGCAAGGTTCGTATATTACAATAACGACTTTACTGTTCAGGGTAACCCTACTAAAGCTTCAGATTATTATAACTACCTGAGAGGTATATGGCAAGACGGATCTGCTATGACATATGGCGGAAACGGATACCAGACAAGCTCTGTTCCTACCAGCTATATGTTCGATTGGACTCCGGGCGGAGCATGTTCAACAACTGCGGTAAATACAGACCCAACAGGTTGTGGAACCAATGGTGTGGTGCAGACAACAGAATGGGATGAGGGACCAACATCAGCTAAAGATGCACCAGGTGACAGACGTTTCATGCAATCAGCTGGCCCATTTACCCTTGCTCCGGGTGCTGTTAACTATGTTACTGTTGGTATGGTTTGGGATCAACCGGCTAATCCAAATGAATGTAATATTGCCCCTATATGTCTTATTCAGCAAGACGCTGACCTTGCACAGGCATTATTCAATAACCACTTTAAAGTGCTTGATGGACCAGATGCACCTGATCTGAGTATTCAGGAATTAAATCATGAGCTTGTTATTACACTTTCAAATAAAAGCACATCAAATAATTACCTTGAATCTTATAATCAGGTATCACCAAGTATTATTGGCTGGGCTGATAATACTTATAAATTCCAGGGATACGAAATATTCCAGGTTCTTGATTCAGCAGTTTCTGCTACCCAGCTTCTCGATGCATCTCAAGCGCGTTTGGTTGCGCAATGCGATATTAAAGATGGGGTAGGTACAATTTATAATTATATTAAATCAAGTAATAGTGGAGCTTACCCGGCTGGCGTTTTGGAAGTGGCAGGCCAGGATAAAGGAATTTCACATTCATTTGATGTTCTGACAGATCAGTTTCAGGAAGATGGAGTTACCACACTGGTAAACGACAGGCCGTATTATTATATAGCAATTGCGTATGCTTATAATAATTATGAAACCTATAACCCTTCTAATCCGGGGACTGATAAGGGCCAGTTGTTGCCTTTCCTGCAAGGTAGAAAGAATATAAAAGTATATCATGCATATCCTCATATCCCGTCTGCTCAATCAGGTGGCACTATCCAAAACTCTAATTATGGCGACGGACCTGCAATAACCCGTTTGCAAGGACATGGTAATGGAACAAATGTATTGCAACTGAATTCTGAAAGTATCAACTATATTTTACAGCATGATACAATGGCAAACCCAACCTATTTGCCAGGTCACGGTCCTATTGATGTAAAGGTAGTTGATCCATTAAGTGTGGTAGATGCTAATTTTGTTTTAAAATTCCATCCGGCAACCGGCACGAAAGCTATTAATGGAAATTCCTGGTGGGAATTAGATGATCTGACACGTGGATGGGTATTTTATTCTGACGAAGCAATTGGTACCCCTAATGAACAGATCTTCCCCCAGTATGGCATATCAATTACCATTAACCAGATACCTTATCCGAGCGGAAAATATGATGGGGTAATTGATTCAGCATGCTCAGTAAGCTTTACTGATAATACCAAGCAATGGCTTACAGCCGTACCTTCTTCGGGCCCCGGTGCAAGTCCGTTCTTCTGGATACGTTCAGGTACAAATATTGACAGGAACTGTGGTGATGGAAGTGCATTTAATTCATATCCTATTGCTACAACGGGAACTTGCCCATCTCAAACCCAGGTGTACTTTTTTGATGCTAACCAGTATTATAATCAAATAATAGGCGGCACAATGGCTCCTTTTGCGTTATGTGCTATATCAGATCCTGGCTTGTATTGTGATAATGGCCCGGGGTTTGCATGTGCAGATTCTGTAGCTAATATGGCCAGTGTTGATATTGTTATTACATCTGACAAATCAAAATGGACACGTTGTCTTGTTTTGGAGGAACAGGACGAAACGGTACTTGCTGAAGGTAATGCTAAAAAGATGGACCCAAGAAAGTCTCCTTCAGTAGATAAGGATGGAAATTATGCTGCAACAGGTGCTGGATATAGTAGTGATCCAACACAACCTAATTATATTTCCGGTACCGGTATGGGTTGGTTCCCTGGTTACAGTATTAATATTGAAACAGGTGAACGTTTGAACATGGCGTTTGGTGAGGATTCATGGCTATCTGGTCACAATGGCCGCGACATGAAATGGAACCCTGACTCTGTTGTTGTTGTTCCTGATGGAAATGGTGCTACCGGTGCATCTACTCAGTTTGGAATCAGCTCAGTTTTTGGCGGAAAACATTACATATATGTGTTTGCGCATAATAACAACCAAAACGGTAAAAAGTATAATATTCCGTTCTATGACGCTGACTCAACTATCCTTAGTATTCTTCAAACAATTACTCCGGCTACCTTAGCTAAATCCAATGTGCTGGGAGATATAATGTGGGCAGGTATTCCTTTGCTTAAGCAAGGCCATTCTTTAATGGAATGTGATGCTTCTATACATTTAAGGGTTGCTAAGCCATATGATACCAATTATGGTTCTACTACAGTTAACTCAAAAACCGAAGGTTCATTATGGGCTAACGCTTCACAACCGACTGCAAATTATCCAATGTACTCTTTCAGTACAAATGCACAGGCTGTGCAGGTTGGAGATGAGACCGAAGCAAAAAATGCATTAAGCCTTATAAACATAGTGCCTAATCCGTATTATGCATATTCAAGTTATGAAAACAACAGGCTCGATAACAGGGTAAGGATAACTAACCTGCCTCCGGTATGTACAATTTCAATTTTCTCATTGAATGGTACATTAATAGATGTTATAAACAAGAACGACCCAACTACTTTTGCCGATTGGAACCTTGAAAACCAATATAGTATACCTATTTCAAGCGGAATGTATCTGGTGCATATTTTTGTTCCGAATGTGGGTGAAGTTACATTGAAATGGTTTGGTGTAATGAGGCCAACCGATCTTAACTCATACTAATAATGGAATTTGCCCTGAAGCAGTAATACTTCAGGGCTTTATAGAAACAGAATAGTTAATACTTAAATAGACCATATGAAAAAAATAAGTACAGCAGCAATTATGACGGGGTTCGCTTTATGCGCTTCCGTTATCGGGGTTAAAGCAGGCGATCCTACTCGTGCTGGCCAGGCAGGTGCGACAGAATTACTTATCAATCCATGGGCTTCTTCATCGGGCTTTGCTGATGCAAACACATCGTGTGTGCAAGGCTTAGAGGCACAGTTTCTTAATGTTGCCGGAACCGCTTTTACAACAAAAACAGATGTTATTCTGGCAAGTACAGACTACCTACAGGGATCCGGAATACACCTGTCTGCATTTGGTTTAACCCAACATGTTGGAACCGACGGAGCATTTAGCTTATCTATAATGTCAATGAATTTCGGAGTTATTCCTATTACTACCTTCGATAATCCTGAGGGTGGTGTTGGAACATATAACCCCCAATTTATAAACATTGGTATTTCGTATGCTAAGAGTTTTTCTGACCAGATATATGGTGGCATAACAACAAAGTTGATCTCTGAATCTATTTCAAACGTTAATGCATTAGGAATTGCTATTGATGCAGGTATTCAATACGTAGCAGGAACTCAGAAGCAGGTACACTTTGGTATAGCGCTTAAAAATGTTGGCCCCGAAATGGCTTATTCCGGCGATGGTATGGCTTTTGAAACCAATTTACCTAATGGCGGTATTACAGGTAACACAGGTCAAATGACGGCGGAACAAAGATCTCAGGCATTTGAGTTACCATCACTTATTAATATTGGCGCTGCATATGATTTTCACTTAAAAAGCGACAGTTCACTTCGCAGTGATCACAGAATTACTGTTGCGGCTAATTTTACTTCAAATTCGTTTACCCAGGATCAGGAAATGGCTGGCGTAGAGTATGGTTATAAGTCGTTTTTTATGGCTCGTGTAGGGTATAGCTATCAGAATAATATTACTCAATCAATAAGCACCAATCCTATATTGGGTGGACGTACAACAGTTTATACCGGCCTATGTGCAGGTGTTACGTTGCAAGCACCATTTGGCAAAACCCATAATCTTTTTAGTATTTCGTATGGTTACAGATCAACCGAACCATATACCGGAACACATACTATTGGGGTAAGGATTACCTTGAAATAAGTTTTTTTCATATATTTGTATACAGAGAGAGGACCTATAGGGTTCTCTCTCTTTTTCAACTAATAGATAAACCTATTCTTTTAAATTATAATATTATGTCAGAGGTAGCGTATTTTACTCAGGAAGGACTTGACCGTTTAAAGAAGGAACTTCACCAGTTAAAGACCGTGGAAAGGCCTTCTATTTCAAACCAGATAGCAGAAGCAAGGGATAAGGGTGATCTGTCAGAGAATGCCGAGTACCATGCAGCAAAAGAAGCACAAGGGCTCCTTGAGCTGAAGATATCTAAGATGGAAGAAGTACTTAATAATGCCAAAGTGGTTGACAAATCTCAACTGGATGCTTCAAAAGTGCTTATTCTGTCAAAAGTTAAGATCAGGAATACTGCTAATGGAGCGGAAATGAATTATACGATTGTTGCCGAGAATGAAGCTAATTTTAAAGAAGGCAAAATATCTGTGACTTCGCCCGTAGCCCAGGCATTGCTTGGCAAAAAGGTAGGGGGTAAGGCTAAAGTAAGGACACCTGCCGGAGAAATAACCTTTGAGATACTTGAGGTTAACCTGTAATGGCATCGATTTTTTCTAAAATAGTGGCAGGTGAAATACCTTGCTATAAGATTGCCGAGACTGAGAATTGCCTTGCTTTTTTAGATGTTTTTCCCTTGGCTAAAGGCCATACATTGGTTATTCCCAAAAAGGAGATAGATTATATTTTTGATATTGATGATACGCTTTTTACTGAATTGCAACTGTTCTCTAAAAAGATAGCCGCCGCAGTTGGTAAAGGAATACCATGCAAAAGGGTAGGTGTGGCTGTTATTGGTCTGGAAGTGCCACATGCACATATTCATTTGGTGCCCTTAAACCATGTGTCAGATATTAATTTTGCACAACCCAAGCTAAAGCTTAGCCCTGAAGAATTGGAGCAAAGCAGGCAGGCAATCATAAAGTATTTATAAGCCGCTAACCTTTCCGGGGTTGTTGCTTACAAAGGTTTCCCAGCTATTATATTTTTTGTTTGATTGAGCTTTTCCCTTAACAGGCATATTACCCGAAGGCATTTTATTCTGGAAATAGTGACACATAGCTACCGCTAATGCATCAGTAGCATCGAGCAACTTAGGTAATGATTCTATGGTTAGTATACGTTGAAGCATAAGCGCTACCTGTTCTTTACTCGATGTTCCCTTTCCGGTTATGCTTTGTTTTACCTTACGTGGAGAGTATTCGAATACTGGCAGGTTATGGTGCAATGCTGCAGCCATTGATATTCCCTGTGCCCTGCCCAATTTTAACATGCTCTGCACATTTTTGCCAAAAAAAGGAGCTTCAAGCGCTACTTCATCAGGTTTGTATTGCTTAATAATACGTACAGTTTGCTCAAATATCTGCTTCAGCTTGATCGTATGGGTGTCATTCTTGCTCAATGAAATAACATCCATATGAATAAGCTTTGCATTAACACCACTAATGTGAATGATGCCATAACCCATTATATTGGTACCCGGATCAATGCCTAGTATAACTCTGTCTGTTTTATTTAGTGGTCCCATTTATCATAAAATTACCCATTTCAGCAATACTTTGCTTAACAGGAATGAACTTATAATTTAACGCTTCACACACTTTTTTGTTGCTGTAAATGAATTGACCACTTGAATGGTCAATCATAGTACCGGTCATTTTAAACTTGCCAAATATGTTGTTAATTATCCTGAAGACCTTCAAAATTGGCTTTGTTATCTTTATTGAGGGACCTTTAATACCCATGCTCGCGTTAATATCTGTAAAGAGGCTATGATATGAAATATTTTCCCCATTAACTAAATAGCGTTCGTTCATTTTGTTCTCATTCATCAGGCGTTCCATAATTGCAACTACATCATGCACATCAACAAAGCCCATTGTGCCTGTAGTATAAAACTTCGGGCTTCTTTTCATATAATGAAAGAAGCTCATGCTACCCTTTTTACCAGGCCAGGGGCCCATGATAATGGTAGGGCAAACAACAGATACATTTAAGCCTTCGGCATGTGCACGCCATACCTGTGCTTCGGCTAAGTGCTTGCCAATAGCATACGGTGAATCAGGGTTGTCAAACTCGTCGAATGCTTCTTCTGTTATGGGTTTACCCAAATCATTTTCACCAAGCGCAGATACCGAACTTACATGGCAGAACTTTTTTACCTTTTGCTCAAGCGCAATATTTACCATATTGGCTGTGCCTTTTTCCGCTGTAAGTATAATTTCGTCCGGATCTTCATCACGTAACGATACTTCCGTAGCGCAGTGATAAACTTCCTCTATACCCTGCATGGCTTCTTCTACAGAATATACATCCATAATATCGCCATTCACCCAGTTAATTTTGGCAAACATTTCTTTGCCTTCTTTACCAAATTTCAGGTCGAATATCTTTTCCGTATACTTGGTCGAACTCTGTTCGCGTTTCATGGCTCGAACAGGCTTACCTTGACGGACAAGATCCACCAAAAGATAAGCGCCTAAAAAACCTGTGCCACCTGTTACTAATATCATATAAGCAAAAGTAGTAATTAGTAGTGTAGCATTGTTGGTTGTAGCAGATGAGTTATTATGGGCCTCATGTTTACATTCAATTTGAAAAGAAATTGCACTAAACGTTGACAATTCGCTTATATTTGCCAGTAGGACACAATAAACAAAACATTATGAATTTTCAACTTACCGAAGAGCACTTAATGATTCAAAAAGCAGCTCGTGATTTTGCTAACGAAGTATTGAAACCTGGCGTTATAGATCGTGATGAGGAACAACGTTTCCCTAAAGAAGAAATAAAGAAACTTGGCGAACTTGGCTTTATGGGAATGATGGTTAGCCCGCAGTATGGCGGCGGCGGTATGGACACCATATCATACGTATTGGCTATGGAAGAAATATCGAAGATAGATGCTTCTGTTTCAGTATGTATGTCGGTTAACAATTCGTTGGTTTGCTGGGGACTTGAAACATTCGGAACCGAAGAACAAAAACGTAAATACCTTACACCATTAGCAAAAGGTGAAATTATAGGAGCATTCTTACTGTCAGAGCCGGAAGCCGGTTCCGATGCTACTTCGCAGCGCACCACGGCTATTCAAAAAGGTGATAAATACATTTTGAATGGTACTAAAAACTGGATCACCAATGGCAATAGTGCATCGGTTTATTTAGTGATCGCGCAAAGCCATTTAGATAAAGGGCATAAAGGTATTAATGCTTTTATAGTAGAAAAGAAATGGAAAGGTGTTACCGTAGGTAAAAAGGAAAATAAGTTGGGAATCCGTGGTTCTGATACACATTCTATTATGTTTACCGATGTGGAAGTACCTATGGAAAACCGCATTGGCGAAGATGGTTTCGGATTCAAATTTGCCATGAAGACCTTGAGCGGTGGACGTATAGGTATTGCCTCCCAGGCATTGGGTATTGCATCCGGCGCTTATGAATTAGCATTGGCCTATTCAAAAGAAAGAAAAGCATTTGGTAAAACAATAAGCCAACACCAGGCTATTCAGTTTAAGTTGGCAGATATGGCAACACAAATTGATGCTGCCCGCTTACTCTGCTTAAAAGCGGCATGGCTAAAAGACCGTCATTTAGATTACACACAGGCCGGTGCTATGGCAAAGGTATTTGCATCGAAAGTGGCAATGGATACTACAGTTGAAGCTGTTCAGATACATGGCGGATATGGATATGTGAAAGAGTATCACGTTGAGCGCCTAATGCGCGATGCCAAGATCACCCAGATATATGAGGGTACTACTGAGGTTCAGAAAATAGTTATTTCGAGAGGCATTCTGGCCTAATCGCCCAATTACGAATTAGAAATTACGAATTACGAGAGCACAAAGTAAACTGTGTTATCTATTTGTGTCTTTCTTGGAAAAAATCACCTTGGAATTACTTAACCAATTTTGCCAGTTCTTCGGCTAGTGCCTCTCCACGTAAGCCTTTGGCTATAATTACGCCATCAGCATTCAGTAAAAAGTTGGTTGGAATGGAATTTATTCCATAAATACCACAAGCAGCAGATTGCCATCCTTTCAGATCACTAACGTGATCAGGCCAGCTTAGCCCGTCTTTTTGAATAGCTGCTACCCATGAAGCTTTATCATGGTCTAATGATACACTGTATATTTTGAATCCTTTGACACCTTTTTTGGTGCCCTTAAATTTTTGGTTTTTATACTTATTGTATGTAGCAACTACATTAGGGTTTTCTCCACGGCAAGGTCCGCACCACGAAGCCCAAAAATCAACTAAAACTATCCTGCCACGTAAAGAATATAAGCTTATTTCTTTACCATCTGTACCTTCCAGTTTTAACTCAGGTGCTAAATTACCCACTTCAAGGCCAACTGCATTGCCACGAGGCTGAGATTCGGGAGAATTATTGTTTTTAAAAGCAAAAGCAACAACACAAAAAGATATTGCCGCAATGGCTAAAACTATATTGAAACGCTTCATAGTCGATGTTTTTAGTAGAACAAATATACGCTATTTTCTCACAATTTCCGCACCAAGCGCCCTTAGCCTATGGTCTATATTCTGATAACCACGGTCTATTTGTTCAATATTATGTATGGTGCTTTTTCCGGTAGCTGAAAGTGCTGCAATAAGCAATGCAACACCGGCACGAATATCGGGCGAAGTCATAGATATTCCCTTTAATGAATGTTCGTGGTTCATGCCTATAACCGTTGCTCTGTGTGGGTCGCAAAGTATTATCTGGGCGCCCATATCAATAAGCTTATCTACGAAGAATAATCGGCTTTCAAACATCTTTTGGTGAATGAGTACAGTACCCTTAGCCTGTGTAGCAGTTACCAGAATAACACTTAACAGATCGGGAGTTAAACCTGGCCATATAGCATCGGCAATGGTAAGTATAGAACCATCCATAAAAGTATCTATCTCGTAACTTTCCTGTGCAGGTATATAAATATCGTCTCCTCTTCTTTCCATTTTTATGCCTAAGCGCTGAAAAACAGAAGGAATAATGCCGAGGTGCTCATATCCAACATTCTTTATGGTTATTTCAGACTTGGTCATAGCAGCAAGTCCAATAAAACTGCCAATCTCGATCATGTCGGGCAGAATAGTGTGAATACAACCTTGCAAAGATTTTACACCTTCGATGGTTAGCAGGTTAGAACCTACACCTGATATTTTTGCACCCATGCTATTAAGCATACGGCAAAGTTGTTGTATGTATGGCTCGCAGGCTGCATTATAAATAGTGGTAATACCCTTGGCAAATACAGCCGCCATTACAATATTAGCAGTACCTGTTACCGAAGCTTCATCAAGTAACATATAGGTGCCAACCAAACCATTATCAGCATGGACTTTATATAAATTGTTTTCTTCTTCGTAGCCAAATTTGGCGCCGAGTTTTTCAAAACCAATAAAGTGAGTATCTAAGCGGCGGCGGCCGATCTTGTCTCCACCCGGTTTAGCAATATATGCCTTGCCATAACGGGCAAGCAATGGGCCAACCATCATTATGGAACCACGAAGTGATGAGCTTTTCTTTTGAAAATCGGGAGAGGCGAGGACCTTAAGGTCTATTTTATCGGCCTGGAATGAGTAGTTACTGGTTGCGAGCTTTTCAACCTTCACGCCCAGGTCTTTAAGCAGGCTTATCAGGTTATTTACATCAAGGATGTCGGGGATATTGTTGATCACTACCTTGTCGGCAGTTAAGAGAGTTGCGGAGATTATTTGCAGTGCTTCGTTCTTTGCACCTTGTGGGATTAGTTCCCCGCTAAGGCGTTTTCCGCCCGTTATCTCAAAAGCCCCCATTTCTGCCAAATTTCTTTTTTTTGTTTCCCTTCTTCTTTTTATTGTTCCGAGAGAAGTTATTTGTCGGTTTCGGAGGCAAAGATACCTGAACATTTGCCAGCTTAGTTACATCCTTCATGGCAAGTTTTCCACCGGATAATTCACTAAGATCTGTTGTGATGGTTGTATCGTTAACTGAGTTTTTGTTCCATGTCATGTACGATTTCTTCATGAGCATAGCAATAGACTCTACCAATGCGTCTTTCTCAGCGCCTTCTTTATATTCTTGCGCTTTTTTTATAAGGCCTTCGGTTATTTTACCATAATGCCTGTATTTCATTTTAGCTGAAGGATAACTTAAACGCTGAGGTTCCGATTCGAAAAGTTCCGGTGAAGGTTTAGGATACGGGCCATCAACATCAAGCTTAAAATCGGTAATAATATAAAGGTGATCCCATAATTTTCTACGCAACTCCTCACTATCCTTGGCATAAGGGTGAACCTGGGTCATAGTTTGAATAACCGTAAGTGCAGCTCTGAGCCTTTCTTTTTTATCCTTAATATCAATCAGGTGCAGTGCCATTTGCTGCACATTCCTGCCATATTCAGGTATGGTTAGTTTTGAACGCTGGGTATTGTATTTCATACAAATTTTGAATTTTGAATGTTTAATTCTTAATGCAGTGCAGTGAAAATAACATTCTTACTTGAGAACTATTGCTTACTGTTAATTTTAAATGGCGAATGTCCTTTATTCAACATTCAGCACTTAAAATTAAGCATTTTTAAAAGAACTTGCCCATATGATTCGTGAAGCCTGCTTTCTTTTGCAGTGCTTCATACAAGCCATACTGTACCCTGCTTTGTAAGCCCTGCTGCTGCTGCATTTGAATCATTTTAAAGTCCGAAGCTCCATTTGTATATACTGAATCTACCTGTATTACATAAACTCCTGCCTGACCTTCAATTGGCTGAGAAAGAGTATTTGGTTTAAGTGCAGTCATAGTTCCTATTAAAGCATCTTCTTTACCTAAGCCAGGAATACTGCTGGTGCTAAAGGTTAAGTGTTGCTGGGTTGCCGCAGGGGTATTTACCTTTTGACTTAATGATGCGACATTGGAAGCGCCTTGCATACCGGCCTTCATATCAGCAATAAGTTTTTCAGCTTTCTTTTCCTGTTCAGCTTTTGTCTTAACATAATCCTTTACTACTTCCAGTGGGGAGGTACCCTTAGGAGTAATTTGTACTAAATGCGCAACAACATAACGATTACCGCCCACATCAAATACCTGTGATATATCACCCTGTTTAGCCGTAAATGCCCAACGAACCATATCCTTTGGAGAGGTGAAGCCGGGAACGCTCTGATCATTTTCTTTAACATCAATGGTACGCTTGTTTAACTTGCTTGCAAGAGATTCGTATGCATCGCTTGTAGAACATTTACCTGCAAAAGTGCTTGCCTCAGAAAAAACAGTGTTCATTGTTTCTGTGCTTGGGGCAATGTTCTTTGTTACTATACCCACGTGAATGTATTTCGATTTTTCGTTCTGGTCAGTTATATAAATAATATGCCAGCCAAATTGACTCTTTACTTCCAGTATATCTCCTTTATTGTTGAAAAAGCAAGCTTTGTCAAATTCAGGAACCATTTTACCTTGTTCGAACCAACCCAGGTCGCCGCCTTTTGAAGCAGAACCATCTTGTGAGAATTTCTTGGCAAGGTCAGCAAAGTTGTCCTTAGTAACTACGCTTTTAATACTATCTGCTTTTTTCTTGGCAACAGCCCAGTCAGCTTCTTTGGTTGCATCAACCGGCACAATAAGTATATGACTTGCCTTTACAGAATCGGGCATATAGGCGACATCAAGAACCTTAGCTATTTTGATCTTGTTCATGTCCTTGTATGGTCCGTAAACAAAACCGATATCTTCTTTTGTTTTGTTTGACATTACTGAGTCAATTGATGGAGAGAAGGTGCCTTTTTTATGGTAATTAGGATCGAGAAAGTGATCATCAGATTCTGCAACAATATAAGATGAATCTTCAGAAGGCTTAACGCTTTTTATTGCCTTTGCAATACTATCAGCCTGGTTTTGCAGGTCAGCCATATCCTTGTCAGTAGGTGTGGCTAAAAACGCAACATAGTCAAGTCTTCTGCTTTCTTCGTTCTGGTTAAACTCGTAAAGGTGTTGATTATAGTAGCTCTGAATATCCTGGTCAGTAACTGTTATTTGATTATCAGGAATGCTGTTATACCTTTTTAATACATAGCTGATATTGTAAAAACGGTTCTCATCAATTGTTTCCTGCTTAGCTTGTGCATCGGTATAAAACAGGCTGTTCTTTACAAGCGCCATGTATTTCTGCTGAAGCGAGTTTACTTTCACTTCTTCCTCAGTAAGGTTATAATCGGCAGTTTGTACATCATTCATCTTGTTTACATAATTTATCCAGATAGCTCTGTTAACACCACCTGTTTTAGGGTCTATAACCTGGTCATAAAGTTTTCCGGTTTTAGGGTCAGTCAGGTAATGCCTTAATACTTCAGGGGCAAGGTGTTCACCAAGCATAAGGTCTGTAAGTTCATCATCGGTAATACTTAAGCCAAGCTTTTTGAACTGTGGTGCCATAATAATATCCGATATCATTTCCGCGAAAACAGATTGCTGAATTTCGTTGGTCGTTTCATTATCAAGTGTATTGGTTTGTCTAACCATTTTCTGCACGGCAGAAACGTATTCAATTTTGTTGTTGAGGTCTTTGTATTTCAGTTTCTGACCTGCAGCGGAAGCCACCACATCTTCATCGCCACCAAAGAAAAACTTGCCTGAGGTTAATGCGTCTTCAAGTATAAAAACAAGCAAGGCTGCACCTATAATAACTACAATAAGTACATTGGCTCTGCGTCGAATAGTCTCTAAAATGCTCATAATAATATTAAATTGAGGGTTGCAAAGATAAAATTTTGCCTGAAATACACGCTATAACCTTCATTTCAACAGTAAATTGTCGAAAAATCCTTATAAGCCCTTGTCGGTAAAGGGATTTAAATGGGTAAACTTGTAACAATAAGGGGTCTTTTTACGTTTATTGAGTAATATTTAACAAAATAATATGGCTACACTAAATAATAACTGGCTTACTGAAAAACACATCGATTTTGAGTATAAGAAATATGTGTTGCTTGCTTTTTTGCAGGATGTAGATAAAGACTTTGAGGTGCAGAGGTTATACCCATCGCTGCGCGAACTTATTACGCATTATCGTCAGTTGATAATCATTAAAGAAAAAAAGGACGAATTATATAAAGGTTTCTCACAAAGTGCCAAGGATATTGACCTTGAGAATATGCGTATTGTGTATGAGAAAATGACAGAAGATAGCGAGTTGATGAAAGAACTTGAATCTATTGTAGATTTTTCTATACCGCAATTTCAGCGCTATTTAGCTGAAGGCAAAAAGATATATGATGCTATAGAATCGCAGTTAAGTATATTCCCGGTAGGGGTGGTACCATTGCATGCCAAAGAAGGATATATTTTCATTCGGGCAGGTAAAAAGGCTAATACCTGTGTATATGAGTACGATATTGCCCTTTTTGAAGAACCTGAAGCCAAATACAGGGGTATACATACCCAATTCATTAAATCGCAGGAAATGGACTTAGGCATGTCTTACCAGTACATTAAGCTTGAATTGATAAAGGAAAAGCAAGAGATGCCTAACCCTGCTACCTATGTGGTAGAAAGTGAATGGGTAGTACCTCTTGAAGAGACATTACTACCCATTGCAAAACGTTGCTTACTTAAATATGTAGAACGGAATGTGGCTTAAAGCGTTCCCCTTTTAGCTTGCTCTCTTTCAATTGATTCGAACAATGCTTTAAAGTTACCTGCACCAAAGCCTTTTGCACCCATACGCTGAATAATTTCATAGAACAGGGTAGGGCGGTCTTCAACTGGTTTGGTAAATATTTGAAGTAAATACCCTTCTTCGTCAGCATCTACCAGGATTGATAATTTCTGAAGCTCCTTAATATCTTCCTTCATCATGCTCATGTGTGAGCCAAGGCGCTTAGGGATTTCATCATAATATGCTTGTGGAGGAGGAGGTAAAAACTCAACACCCCTTGCTTTCAATTCTCTAACAGTCTTAATTACATCGTCAGTTGCAAGGGCCAAGTGCTGTACACCGGGACTTTCGTAAAAGTCTATGTATTCCTCTATCTGCGATTTCTTTTTTCCGACTGCAGGTTCATTTATCGGGAATTTAATACGGCCATTACCATTGCTCATTACCTTACTCATCAGTGCTGAGTATTCGGTAGTAATTTGCTTATCGTCGAAACTTAAAAAGTTTACAAAGCCCATTACTTCTTCATACCATTTCACGGTATTATTCATCTCTCCCCAGCCTACATTACCAACCATATGGTCGATAAATTTTAAGCCTACAGGTGTTGGGTTATAATCGCTTTTCCATTCTCTAAAGCCCGGTAAAAATGCTCCTTTATAATTTTTGCGTTCAACAAACATGTGTACAGTTTCACCATAGGTATATATACCTGAACGTACTACTTCACCAAACTCATCCTTTTCAACGGTTGGCTCCATAAATGGCTTTGCACCACGCTTGGTCGTTTCTTCAAATGATTTGCGGGCATCTTCTACCCATAGTGCAATAACCTTTACACCATCGCCGTGCTTTTTTACATGCTCACCAATTGGCGATTTGCTGTTCAGCGCAGTAGTCAATACTATCCGTATCTTATCTTGTTTCAATACATACGAAACACGGTCTTTTAATCCCGTCTCCAAGCCTGCATAGGCATAAGACTGGAAACCAAACGCAGTTTTATAAAAGTGAGCCGATTGCTTTGCGTTACCCACATAAAATTCTACATAATCAGTTCCTAACAAGGGTAAAAAATCTTTTGCCCCTTCAAATATTTTTTCTAATCCGTATTCTACGTTTTTTACGTCCTTTGCCATATTACAGAATGTTTAATTTTTAATACTTAGTGTTTAATGATGGATTTAATATTCTTTTAACGCTTCGCGTTCATTTGTCTGAGCTGTTTTAACTATTGCAGTTATAATTCTTATTATTTCATCAATTTCATTAGAAAGTGTAGAACAGTCAATAGCTACTATTTTGCTTTTCTCCAATAAAGTTAACCAATATTTAGCTTCCCTTGCTTCTTTTGAAGCTATTGCCATTTTTGCTATGAAATCTTTTCGTGTTTGAGCGGCACCGGCTTCATTGGTATTTGCTCCTATACTTGTAGCTGCTCTCAGGAATTGCTTAGAAATAACAAACTCTTCCTGCGCACGCATTTGCTTATAAAGTTCAATGGCGTGTAAAGCGAAATTTAATGTTTTTTCTGCTATTATATTATCCTTTCCCACTTAATTGTTATTATTTCCGTTGCATTAAACATTCAACACTAAACATTCAACATTGCTTTTACTCCACCCACGATTTAAAATACTTTCCATCATCGATCTTCAGGGCTTCTTCAGTTATCATTAAGGGGCGGAAGGTATCAACCATCACAGCCAGTTCAAGCGTTTCTCTCTTGCCAATACTCCTTTCCATAGCTCCCGGGGCCGGTCCGTGCGGTATACCTTTCGGATGTAAGGTTATGTGGCCCAGTTTAATATCATTGCGACTCATAAAATCACCATCAACATAATACAATACCTCATCGCTATCAATATTACTATGATTATAAGGTGCAGGTACCGATTGCGGGTGATAATCGTATAAACGCGGACAGAAAGAACACACTACAAAATTATGCGCTTCGAAGGTTTGGTGAACAGGTGGTGGCTGATGCACACGACCTGTAATAGGTTCAAAATCGTGTATTGAGAAAGCGTATGGGTAATTGTAACCATCCCATCCCACCACATCAAACGGATGATAAGCATATACCACATCGAACAACTTTCCTTCTTTCTTTATTTTAATGGTAAAATCACCTTTTTTATCAATGGTCTCTATTTTTTCAGGCTTGCGTATGTCACGCTCACAAAATGGTGAATGTTCCAGCAATTGCCCGAATTCATTACGGTAACGCTTTGGGGTATAAATAGGGCTGAATGATTCTAAAAATAGAATCCGGTTATCCTTGGTCTTAAACTCTATCTGGTATATCATTCCACGGGGTATGATAAGATAATCGCCATAATCGAATGGCAATTGCCCCAGGAAAGTATGTAATACCCCCTTGCCTTTATGAATGAATATCATTTCATCGGCATCGGCATTTTTATAGAAATAATCTTTCATTGATGTGCGTGGAGCGGCAAGGCCCAAATACACATCGTTATTAGCCAATAATATCTTACGGCTCTTTAAAAAATCGTCGGTTGGAGGAACTTCAAAACCTTTCAGTAACATAGCCCTTATATTATTCTCAACCGCAATTTTAGGCGCTACATCAATAGCCTTGCCAATTGCTTTTACCTGGGTGGGACGGTTGGCATGATAAAGCAAGGAAGACATTCCATGAAAGCCTTCGGTGCCAAATAATTCCTCATAGTAATATTTACCATTAGCTTTCTTGAAAATGGTATGCCTCTTATGAGGTATTTTACCTAGTTGATGATATATTGGCATAGCTTGATATTATAAAGCAAAGTTAGGAAAAATTCCGTGAGAAACTGTGATTTTGCTCACTTGTCTTTTGGTCCCAATGGGTTGCAGACATAGGGCTTTATTTGGGGCGACTTTTGCTCCCTGCTTGCTCCCGAGCACTCGGGACTAACCCGCGCCCATCTTTTACCTATTTCTGAATACATGATATCATAAAGAGTTTAACTCCTAATTGACTAATCACTGTTAATATTATCTGTAAAAGGCTAAGCAAAACATCCTTATATAATTGTAGTTTCGTACCGTAAAACTTTCAATTTTGGCACAACCCTTAAGAAACAGGCTTCGTTCATCGTCCATAACTACAGTGGTAAGTATATCATTGGTGTTGTTCATTCTGGGCCTGCTGGCGCTACTTATTCTAGACTGGCAAAAGATCACCCGTACTGTTAAGGAACAGGCTAACGTATTACTGTTTTTAAATAGTAATGTGAAAGATGCTGATGCAGCTAAATTGCAGAAAACGCTTGATGTTTCGCCATATGTGCGCAATACAGCATTTATAAGTAAGGATTCCGCTGCCAAGCAATTGCGTAGCGTAAATAAAGAGGACTTTGAAAGCCTGCTAGGGTATAACCCACTACCGGCTTCGGTTAATGTTCACTTAAAAGCCGAATACCTCAATAACGATAGCTTGAAGTGGATAGAGAAGAAATTCTCATCATACCCCGAAGTGAAAGAGGTTATTTACCAGAGCTCATTCATTGATGGGATGAACCGCAACATAAAAAAGGTAACATTGATCATGGCTGGTTTTGGCTTGCTGCTTTTACTGGTGGCATTGGCACTGATTAATAATACCATTCGCCTCACTATCTATTCAAAACGTTTTATTATTAAAACCATGCAATTGGTTGGTGCAACCCAGGGCTTTATTCGTAAACCATTTTTATGGGTAGGAGTACGTAACGGTTTGTATGCTGCATTAATTGCAATATGTATGATATTGGCCACTATACATGCAGCAGAATCTGAAATGGAGGGTTTTGAGCTTACTAAACTTCACAATATGAGTGCTTACCTGATAATTGCAGGCATGATGTTATTCCTTGGCATTTTCATTTCTGCATTAAGTACTTTTTTTGCGTTGCGACGTTACCTTCGCCTGCATGCAGATGATCTTTATTATCATTAATAGCTGACGGCTCATTAGCCCTATTCATTGCTGAAATTATTTAGTTCACCGAATTTTTCTAATATTGCCAATGGTCATTTTTAATATTGATTAATAATTTCATCCTTATAACTTAATTACAATGAAAATTAAATTTTTAGCAGTTGCAGTTTTAGCAATTGCAGTTGTAGCCTGCAACCAATCAGGTAAAGAAGCTAACTCGGACAAACAACAATCAACATCCGATACTGTAAAACAAGCCAATGGAGTATATTTTGTAAACCTGAAAGATGGTGACAAAGTAAAGTCTCCTGTAATTGTACAAATGGGTGTTAGTGGAATGACGGTTGAACCAGCCGGTGCTTTAAACGCAGGGAAAGGCCACCACCACCTGATAGTTGATGGCAGTTTTATTGAAAAGGGACAGATGGTACCAAAGGATTCAACCCACCTGCATTTTGGAAAAGGCCAAACAGTTGATACACTCAAGTTGAGCCCTGGCCAACATACACTTACCTTGCAATTTGCTGATGGTATGCATATGTCGTTAGGAAAAGACTGGAGCAAGACTATTACTATTACAGTAGAATAAACGTAGAACGTTTTTTATGAAATGCCGGGGTGTTTATCCCGGCATTTTTTGTTAAGTATTTATTCAATTACCAGCTTTCCACTTGCAAGTAAGTTTCCATCTTCGCTAAGTAAGCGATATAAATAAATACCTGCCGGTTGATTGCTCAAATCAATCTGACTGTCTCCCTGAGCCTGTCGAAGGGTTTCACTATAAATGTTTTCTCCGAGCGTATTATAAACTTGTAAGTCAGTTTTTTCAGTATTGTTTTTTACTTCAAAAGTGAAAACACCCGTTGAAGGGTTTGGGAAAACTTCAGCAATGTTATTATGACTTAGCTCATTGATACCTACTGGAACCGTCCATTTAGCAATATTGCTTGCAGAAATGCCACCTGCAGTTGAAAAGTTACCTCCGGCATAAAGCGAGCCATTATATACCGTAAGCGCATAAACGCCATTAGAATCACTATTTAGTCCAACCCCGGATCCTAGGGCGGACCAATTTGAGCCATTCCATTCTGCAATATTGTGCACAATTACTCCGCCTGCAGTGTCAAACTGTCCCCCAACATATAAATTTCCATTGTATACTGCTAATGCAATTATCCATTTGTCAATTCCTGAGCCCAGTTTAGCCCATGTTGAACCGTTCCACATTGCAATATTGTGTGCTGCAATTCCTCCGATAGTGTCAAAAATACCTGCAGCAATCAGGTTCCCCTTGTAAGCACTAAATGCTGTTATTTCTCCATTTTTAGAAAAGCCACTTATTAAAGACCATGTTGAGCCGTTCCATGTTGCAATACTATTAGCAGGTTTATTACCTATACTATCAAAATACCCACCTACATATAAATTCCCATTATAAACCATAAAAGCATTTACCTGCTCTTTAATTCCACCACCTACAGAAGACCAGGTTGAACCATTCCACATTGCAATATTGTTTAGGGGCTTAGCACCTGCGGTGTCAAATATCCCTCCAACATATAAGTTGCTTTGAAAAGTATCAATGGCAAAAACTTCGTCATTAAAATATTCATTTTGAGTTATTCCGGCGCCAAGAGCCGACCATGTCGAGCCATTCCAGGAAGCAATATTATTTATTGCAGTAGTGTCAGCTGTACCATAATCCAAACCTCCAACAAATAAAGAATTTGGGCCGGCAAATAGTACGTTTACCGAAGGATTCCCATACCCATTAATACCTTTGCCTAATGCACTCCATACAGAACCATTCCATTGTGCAATATTATTTGCAGGTGTATTGCACACGCTATTGAAATAACCACCGGCGTATAAGTAATTATTGTAAGCAGCAAGTGAGTATATCGGCCCATTAGTTATTCCGCTTCCGGCTGAACTCCATGTTTGAGAATAAGAGATCAGTGAGAAAAATAAGAATGTTAGTACGAGTGGTTTTTTCATAGGGTATATTTTATATGATTCAAATGTACATATTATATTTTGTCACAACAATGCAAAACAGTGGTTGTTGAAAAGCCCCGCACCTTTTATAAGAATAAAGGAATGGCTTGCTGTAAATTTGTAATAGCCTAATCTCTAAAAGGGAAAAATGAGGTGAGGCAAATTGTTCTTTGAAATAGTAATTGGCAAGAAACCTGATTTTCAAAATTGACACAATTTTTGCCAATTTGATAGTAACGTACTGAAAATGAGTGTGTAAATAATGACAATTGCTGACAAAAGTAAATAGGGGTGGGTTTACAGAATTCGATATTGTTTTTGATGTCATGCTATTGAAAACCAATATATTGAGGGTTTACAGAATGGAAAAAGTGTAAACCACCTCCCAAGACCCCTCCAACCTCCCCAAGCGGGGAGGCGAAATACATGAATTCATTCTTCCTTCTCCTCGTAGGAGAAGGATTGAGGATGAGGTCGCTAGATAATAAGTTGAATGAAATGCACGACCTCACCCTGCCTTCTCCTGCGAGGAGAGGGTAAATGCATGTGGAGTCTAAAGAACTAGGCAAAAGGTGGGCGCGGGTTAGTCCCGAGTGCTCGGGAGCAAGCAGGGAGCAAAAACCGCCCCGACCCCGAAAGGAATAGCGAACAACGATTAACGAATAGTGATTTTAGAAGACTAGGGTATTAAATAAATTTATCGCCCTTACGAGCCTTAACCTCGTTCACAAAGTTGCGGATCTGCTGCTCGTCTTGTTTCTTACAAATGAGCAAGGTATCGCCCGATTCAACAACAATATAATCCTCGAGGCCTTCAATAACAGCAAGTTTATTTTTAGGTACATGCACTATGCAGCCCTTAGAATGGAACAACAATACATTTTTACCTACAACGGCGTTCTTTTCTTTGTCCTTAGGTATATGCTGGTATAGCGATCCCCATGTCCCCAGGTCGGACCAGCCGATTGCAGAACTACGGACATATACATTGCTCGCTTTTTCCATTACACCATAGTCAATGGAAATACTTTTACAATGTGCATATACCTTTTCAATGTATTTCTTTTCATCGGCTGTGTAATATACGTTACTGCCTTCTTTGAATAGGTCTGCAATTTCAGGCTGAAATTGTTCCAATGCTTTTATAATACTTGTAACGCTCCATATAAAAATGCCCGAATTCCATAAAAAGTCACCGCTTTGTATAAATGAAACAGCCATATCATGGTCTGGCTTTTCGGTAAAGGTTTTCACCTTTTTAATCCGGCTATCTTTTTCTTTAACCGGGGATTCTTTAAATTGAACGTACCCATAACCTGTATCAGGCCTCAGCGGACGTATACCAATTGTTAACAGGCAATCTTCCGAAGCGGCCTTTTCATAACAAGCCTTAATAGCTTTTATAAATGTTTTTTCCTTTAAAATAAGATGGTCGGAAGGAGCAACAACAATAAGCGCTTTAGGATCCTTTTTGGCAATTTTATATGATGCATAGGCAACACAAGGAGCTGTGTTTTTACGTGCAGGTTCACAAAGTATATTTTCTTCATGAATAGCAGGTAATTGTTCCTTTACCAGTTTCCTGTATTGTTCATGTGTAACTACAAAAATGTTTTCAGGCGGGCAAAGCTGGGTAAAGCGATCGAAGGTTTGCTGTATAAGCGATTTGCCAATACCCAGTACATCAATAAACTGCTTAGGGTGATTGGTCCGGCTCATTGGCCAAAAGCGGCTACCAATGCCGCCAGCCATTATAATACAGTAGTGATGCTTGTTCATACTAAGCGGTAAGCTTTTGAAGTGCTGCTTTAAGTTTTACAAATACTTCATCAATTCCATTGGCCTGCGCAGTACCTATCGATAAACGGAACCAGGTAGATTCAGTAGAAGCGCCAAATGCATAGAAAGGTACCAATGCAACTCCGGCTTCGTTAAGAATGAATTGCATTACGCTTTCACTATTGGTTAGCTTGGTTCCGTCAGGCGTTTTCATTCCCTTCAGGTCCAGCTGAACGGTAAGGTATATAGCTGCTTGTGGCACAATAGCATCAACTTTAAATCCGTCTTTCTTCAGCTGCTGGAAACCTTTGTAAAAGCCATCGAGTCGTTGAATAAGTTCTTTACGGAAGCTGGTCATGAATGTGTTTACAGCAGAGGTGTTCTCTAAATATTTTGCTACGGCAACCTGCTCGGCTTTCGGCGCCCAGGCACCCACGTGGCCAATGATAGATTTCATTTTGTCTATCACTTTTTTATTGCCCATAGCCCAGCCCACACGTACACCCGTAGCTGCAAATGCTTTTGAAATGCCATCTACAAAAATGGTATAGTCGCGCATTTCAGGGCAAAGTGAAACCGGATTGTAATGCTTTACATCGCCGAAAGTAAGTTGCCAATAAACCTGGTCGTATAGTACGTAAACGGGCTTTTTATCGCCTCGGCGTTTATTCTCTTCTATAACCAGATTGCATATATCCAACAGGCCTTGTTTCGTAAATACCGTACCAGTAGGGTTTTGTGGCGAACATAATGCAATAAGGGTTGCTTTACTAATATGTGGTTTAATATCAGCTGCAGTAGGCATAAAGTTACTTTCAGGTCCGGCGGCTACTTCAATTGCTTTTGCCCCTGTAAGGTGCACATAGTGGTTATTGTTCCATGAAGGAACAGGGTAAATAACAGATTCGCCAGGATTAAGGATTGCACGGTAAGCGGCATAGATTATTGGCCTTGAACCACCTGCAATTAAAATTTCAGATTGAGGAGAATAATCTAAGTCAATGGTATTCTTTAAATACTTTGCTACTGATTGCCTTAATGTAAGTACGCCATCGGCAGGAGGGTAATTAGATTGGTTAGTATTATAAGCCGAAATTATTTCTGCTTTAAGCTCAGCGGGTAAAGGGAAAATTTCAGGGTTAAAATCGCCAACCGTAAAATTATATACCTTTTCACCCTTTCGGATCTTTTCATTAACTTCTCCGGCTATCTTAAGTATCTCAGAACCGATAAGGTTTTCTGCCATGGCAGAAACCTCCAGATCATGGCTCTTTGTCTGTGTCAGCGTTGATTCCATTGCACTCAGTTTTTAAGGTAGGCAAAGGTATAAAAATCAACTAACTTTATATAGAAATATTTTCTTTAAAAAGTGAGCCTTGCACCCAGCATAAAATTAAAGCGCTGGGTAGGGTAATTATCCCACTGCATATAGGCTGTATTTGCCAGGTTATTAAGATGCAGGAAAGCGGTGAAGAAGGTATTGTATTTATAGTCTACACCAAGGTTAAGGTCAGGGTAACCGGCCAGCTGTTTTGCAGTTAAAGTTCCATCAATATATTCAGGAGCATACTGAGAATTTACATAGTATATTTCAGCTCTTAAAATGTATTTAGTCATCAGGGTATATTCACCAAGCAGGTTTATTTTAAGAGTAGGGTGGTACCATGTTTCTATCTGATTAGTTGCAGCATAATTAAACCAATCGCCGCTTAGCGTAAAACGAATATCTTCTTTCATTCTGTAGCCAATGTCAGCATGTGCATTCAATACCTGCACATTATCATAAACCACTGTAAAGCGGTTACGTAAAAACTCATTAGTATCAGTGACAAATAGTGGCATGTTTTTTACCTGCGACTCTGAACCATTCACATCATACGTAATTTGGTTAGTAATATTACCAGAGAAGCCTATAAATACATGATAAGCAGTTGTTGTGTATTGGTAGCCTAAGGTGTCTTGCAAAAACGGATTACTAGTAGTTAAACTTCTGTAGCTGTTATATTGCCTGTCACCGTCAATCCCTGCGTAAGCTATTGCCGCATCGCCGGCTATATGGTAACGGGCAAGCAGGTCAGGCTCTATAGTTGTACCACCATTTACAGCATCTAGGTATGCTTTCAGGCCAATATGTGCATCCCAATGCTTTTCTACAGTAGCTACGTATGGGTTTATTCCAAGGTTCCATGCCGTATTACTGCCATTGGAGTAGTTCTCATCGTAATATTGGGCCAGGAATTTTATATCTATCTTTTGTTTCTGTACAAAAGCTGAAATATGCCCATCCAGATCGAAGTTATTTTCAATGGTAGAATTAGAATAGTTGTAATAACTAACCTTAACATCATGATTTATTCTTGATGAGTCTTTATACTGGCTGGCATATTGCAATGAGCCGGCAAATAAATTATACTGTTCCTTTGTTACATCGTTTACGAGTTGGTTTTCTGTTGTGTTATACCCATAGTCATGTACCAGGTGCTCATCAAAGTCAGCTGTCGCTGTCAAAATATGATTCTGCATATAACGTTTACCAAACAGGTTAACATCGTTATAATTAAAATTGCTAAGTGCGTCATTGTATTTATAATCAGATGATAAATGGTTCAGGTGAATGCCATAATCCCAATCTTTAGAGCGCAAAGAGTTGAAGAAATATTCAAGGTAAGCGGTATTGTAGTTGCCACCACCTACGTTTAAGAAAGAGTGTTCTAATTTATCAAGCGGCTCGCCTTTAAGTTGAACGGCCTGTAAAGTCTGTGGAATATATGTAGTACCAAACTGGTTACCGATTGTAGTATAATCTACCTTACGTGAAGGTTTCATTGTATCAGCTATTGCAGGGTTATTGTTCAGTTTAGCACCATTAGCAATGTTTGCATTGGCTTGCTGAACAACATGGTATTCAATTGTGTCAATATTCTTATGCTGAGCAAACAGAATACTTCCATTTAATAAGGCCACTACAATTCCTATGTATTTCAAACTCTTTCTCATTGCGTTGTTTATTGCTTGAACAGTTTGTTATACTTTGTGCTATCTGTTGAAAAAGGAATAACCGTATCCTGGGTTGCCGGTTTCGGAAGTGTTGCCTTTTCGCTGTTAGTAATAGCAACCAGTTTACGTTTTGCTAAATTAATATTGGTAGTGTCAGTTGCATTGTCAATAACTGTATTCAGGGTTTGTTTTGCCTGGAAGTTATCATTGGCCTTAATATAATCGTCGGATAATAAAATGAGTCCTTTTGCCATCCAGGTAGGGTAAGAAGGTTCCTGGTTCACAAGGTCGAATATCATTTTCTCTGACGAAGGAACATCATTCTTCAGGTACTCTATATACGCAACATTATATTTCGATTCAGCCTCCATTTCGCTATTGGTAAGTGCAATCACATGTTTAAAGTTTGTCTCAGCGGAATCGTTTACACCTTTCTGTAAGTAGGATTTTGCCTTGAGCAGATCAGCTTCTGCATATATCGGTTTATCCATCTGTGGGGTTTGCAGTACTGTATCTGCAGCACCAATAGTTGCATCGTATTTATTCAGGAAAAAGTTGCAACGCATTTTCCCGATCTTGGCATTAGTTAGATTAGCCGGAAATTGTGCGATAGGCGCTAATTGATTATAATAGTCCAGAGCCTGGACATAATTCTTTTTATCATAGGCAATTCTCGATGCTTTTGCCAGAGCAGTTTCAGTATAATAATTCTTAGGAAGCTTTAAAATAGCTGCATAATCAACATATGCGCTATCGTAACTCTTTTGCCTGTACAGGCATTCAGCCCTGTAAAAACGAGCTTCACCTGAGAAAGCGCCCTGAGGATATTGCTGTAAATATGAATTAATATCAGGTACTACTTTCGTATAATTCTCTGCCAGGTATTCTGATTTAACTACGGAGAAAGTCGCTGAATCAAGCGTAGATTGTGAGAGATTTACGCCATTTGCCTTGAAGTATGATTGTAGTTTATCTATCTGTCCGGATGTGGTATACAACATTTTAATATGATTCAAGGCTTCAGCTCCGTCGGCAGAATTTTTATCTCTCATTACAACTGCATTCCATGCCGATTGTGCATCATCATTCTTATTCTGGTTGAAATATATCATGCCTTTTTGCAGTAAACAATGGTTTGTAAACTGGCTGTTAGGGTAGGTGTCTAATACCATCTGATACTCTGCTAATGCCTGATCGTGCTGGTTATTCAGTTCATACGTATTAGCCAGCTCAACCATAGCAGAAGGTCTGTAACTGCTTTTCGGATATTGCTTCAGGAATGCCTCAAGGGTTGAAATTTTTTCAGGCAGGTTATGCATAACCCCTAATGCAAGAGCCTTTTGGTATGATGCATAATCCATATCATATAAGTTCAAATCAATGTTTTTGGTATAATAGGGAACGCTTGATTCAAAATCGCGACGGACAAAATAACTATCCCCGATTCTGTTATACGCATCGCTTAACCTCTTTTTGTCATCCTGTTCTTTATCAACATATTTCCTGAAAGCAATATTTGCATTCTCATAATCCTTGGTTTCAAAGTAAGCATACCCAATTCCATATAATGCAAGGGCGTATTCATTAGTACTGAAGGCTTCAGGTTGTTCTATATATGCATTGTATGCTTTTATTGCATCATCATATTTCTTCTCTCTGTAAAGCGCTTCAGCTTTCCAGTAGTATGCTTGTAAATGAAGTTTTTGGTCGAAATTGTACTTCAATGAGTTATCAAAATAAGTTGCAGCTATACCCATTTGATTGTTATTGAACAGATCAACACCGCGGTAATAGGTCAGCCTTTGATAAACAGATTGCAATTGGGTATCCCAGTTCTTTATTTTATCCAACGATTCGAGCGCTGCAGGGTAATTGCGTGTGCCTAAATAAACATTCACCAAATAGCGGTATACTTCCTCTCTGTGAGGGGAGTTAGGATAATCTGTCAGGTATTGGTTGAATGCCTGTATAGCTTCGTTGAAAGGATCGAAGGCAATTTCATACGACAATTTGGCGTAATTAAACAGTGCATCCTCCTTCAATTTTGGATCGTAATTCATTTTATAGACTGCATAGAATTGACCGCTTGCGGATTGCTTGTTGCCTGTTTTTAGGTATGCACAGGCTAAATAATACAAAGCATTTTGTCCAAGTGAATCATTACCATAGGCTGCGTTCTGAAACCAATGAATAGATTCTTTGTAGTTCGAAGTAGCATAATAGCTGTAAGCCAGTTCATATGCCTGTGCCTCCATTAAGCTGCCACCGTTAGAGAATTTTATGAAGTAGGGAATAGCCTCTTTATATTTGCCTAAATGATAGTACGATTCGGCAATTAACTGATTGGTTTGGTCCACATTAAATAAAGCATCAGGCTTTTTAGCTGAATCAATAAGTGGTATGACAGCTTCGGGTACTTTATCATAACTGCCTTGCAGGTAATAGAGCTGGGCTATATAATACGGAATGGTAGTGCCAAACTTCGGGTCTTTTTTTAAGGTCAAAAAACCGTTAATGGCTGTCTGGTAATTGCCTTGCTTGTATGCTATATAGCTATAATAGTACATAGCAGCAGGTGAATAGGTATTAGCCATATCCTTTACTTCTGCAAAGTCTCTTTTTGCAGAGTCGTATTGATTCTGGTGAAAGCAGGAGTATCCTTTTTTGAAATAGAATTCCTGTTGTTCGTCTTTATCAAGATTTTCCGGTTCCACTTTGGTGTACCAGGCAATAGCATCTTTAAACTTACGGTTGCGATAAGATGAGTTCCCAAGTAAAAAATCAATCTTCTTTACTTTGGGGCTTTGAGGATGCATGGCAATGAATCCAGTCATTCGCTTTTCAGCATCATCATGAAAAAGGTACATTTCACATACAGCCGAATAGTAATCAGCATCTATTTTCATATTCGATTCGGCAGGGCTGGTTTTTGAAACCTGCTCAAATAAATGTTCTGCTGCTGAATAGCGTTGAGCGTCAAACAGGTCTAAAGCTTTAGTATAAGTAGCTAAAGGTTCACTATATATCACTGTTTGCTGTGATATACCAAGTATGGGTGCTAAACCCAACAGAGCAATAAAAGAAAACCGGAAACCTTTTAACACAGACATGTTTTGGAAAGCAAAGTTACGAGTAGCTCGTGCCGAGCTTTTGCGCCATACTTAAAGTTTTCAACCTATTTGTGTTGATATAGGACTCTGATTGTAATGTAAGAATTTTTATTTTTGAATATCTATTACCGGTTATGATAAAGAACCTTGTTTTTATATTAACGCTTGCACTTGGCATTAAAGTATGTAATGCTCAGGTAAAACATAAAATGTTTATTGGTTTGGGAAATAGTGGCCAGTACCAGTTGAACATTATTCCGATAACATATGATAGTACTGTTACTGATCTTAAAATACTTCAATGTGTTGATAGTTTGCCCAGCGGCTTATTTCATTCTAAATTTTATAATGTGCTTTTTACCGGTGACTCAACTCACCTCGCTATTCAAATAACAGAAGGCACTTATCTTTTTCATACTCGGTATACAATTACAGAGTTTTATAAAAATGGGAACAAAAAGCGTGACACCTATTATACAAAGCATTTAAAAAAGTACTGGACGTTTAATTACTATGCTGATGCCTCGCCAATGTATACAGGTAAATATAAGGGGGAAATAAAAAAGGGTAAATGGAACTACTATAATAGGGATGGTAACCTGGTTAAGGTTGAAAAGTATTCGCATGATGGTACCCTGATTTATACAAAAGAGTATAATCCTGCTAAGCATACCCTGACTACTACCTTAAACCCCAAGCACCCTAAGGGTCAGCCTTATGTTATTCAATAGATTTTCACCAGATTAAAAAATAATTACTATCTTTGCAACGCAAATAATTACTCCCTTCACTTTTCTCTTGGTGTAATTGTTATACAGAAGAGGTTAGAGATCAGGCTCAACGATCCTCTGGCAACCCCTCCGAAAAGTTCGGGAAAGGTGCCAACTCCTGCCGACAGAAATGCCGGACATATAAAAATTAAATAGGCCATGAGCACAAAAAGACAAAGTCCCATTTACAAAACCCTAAAACAGGGTAATTTAGTTTCCATTAGTATTTGTTGTTGTATGTGTATGCCTGCCGCTTTTGGCAGATAGTAACACATTCAGTTTTTCTAAACGAATGTGTCGCCAAAGGCGGACAAGAATTCGTACAAATTAACACAAACAAATACTAAAATGAACACACTTACATACGAATACAAAAACAACTTTGAATTAGAATCAGGTGAACACTTACCCGGTTTTACACTCGCTTATAGAACCTGGGGTAAACTGAACAAAGAGAAGACCAATACCATATGGATATGCCATGCACTTACAGCTAATGCTGATGCAGAAGATTGGTGGCCGGGCCTGATAGGTGATGGAAAGCTTTATGACCCTGCCAAACATTTTATTGTATGTGCCAACATTCTGGGTTCATGCTATGGTTCAACAGGTCCGCTTTCTGTTAATCCTGAAACGGGCAAACCATTCTTTCATACATTTCCAAAATTGACTGTTCGTGATTTGGTTGGCTCACTCGATCTATTGCGGAAGCATATAGGTATAGAAACTATTCATACGCTTATCGGCGGGTCATTAGGTGGCCAGCAGGCAATCGAATGGGCGATAAGTTCACCTGACCTGATTAAGCATTTAATTCTGGTAGCATCTAATTCAGTTAGTTCGCCTTGGGGGATTGCATTTCGCGAAAGTCAGCGATTGGCAATAGAAGCTGACCAGACCTGGAAGGAAGCAAGACCAGATGCAGGTAAGGAAGGTTTGAAGGCGGCACGTTCAATAGCTTTATTGAGTTACCGGAACTACATTACCTATTCTCAGACCCAAAATGAAAAAGATGACAATAAGATAGATGGTTTTAAAGCTTCATCGTACCAACGTTACCAGGGTGATAAGCTTGTAAAACGCTTTAATGCATTTTCATATTACACGCTTTCTAAAACAATGGACTCGCATAATGTAGGCCGCGGAAGGGGAGGAGTGAAGAAAGCATTGTCAGGTATAAAAGCAAAGGTTCTTACCATGGGGATAACATCTGATATTTTGTTTCCCGCAAGTGAATCAAAGTTTATAGCCGATAATATTCCGGGTGCTGTTTACGAGGAAATAAATTCATTATACGGGCACGATGGTTTTCTTATTGAAGTGCCTAAACTGACCATAGCAATACAGAATTTTTATCAGAAAACAAAAAAGGCACCGAAGATTGGGTTATTTGGTCTTGGTTGTGTGGGGCAGGGGTTTTACGAGCTTTCGCAAATCCAGACTCCTTCGGTTGTACCGAACAGGATAGTTGTTAAAGATGCATTGAAAAAACGCAAAGCGGAAGCACATTTATTGAGTTTTGACAAGAGAGAAGTATTGGATGACAATGACACTAACCTTGTTGTGGAAGTTACTGGAGGCGATTCAAAAGAGGCTTTTGCCATTGTGCGTGATGCATTAAAAGCAGGTAAAAATGTAGTGTCGGCCAATAAAAAGATGGTTGTAGAAAACTTGCAGGAGCTTTTGAATCTGCAGGAGAAACATGATGTTTCTTTGTTGTATGAAGCGGGTGTTTGTGCAAGTATTCCAATTCTCCGGACGATAGATAGCTATTTTTCACAAGAACCTATTAGTGCAATAAGAGGTTTGTGCAACGGCACATCTAACTATATTCTTTCGCAACTCTATAACAATGGATGGGATTACGCTAAAGCATTAGCTGAGGCGCAGAAACTCGGTTTTGCCGAAACTGATCCTACACTTGATGTAGAAAGTTACGATGCCTTATTCAAACTTGCTATACTAACGCTGCACGGTTTTGGCTTGTTAGTTAAGCCTGAACAAGTATTTAATTATGGCATATCGAATATAAGCCCTGAGGATATAGATTTTGCGAAGAGTAATGGATATAAAGTGCGCCAGGTTGCACAGGTATACAAGTTGCCTGACAATAAAGTGAGCCTGTGGGTAACACCTCAGTTTATTTCACCTGCCGATCCTTTATATCATGTAGAGAATGAATACAACGGAATAACTATTGAAGCGGAGCATTCGGGTACACAATTCTTCTCAGGTAAGGGAGCTGGCAGTTATCCTACCGGTGCAGCAGTGCTTTCTGATGTACATGCGTCATTATCCGGGTTTAAGTACCGCTATGAAAAACATAAGGATAATAACGGACATGGTATTTCTAACACAACGGAAGTTGATATATATATCAGGGCAAAGTCAGGTAAAGTGTTGAAAGAAATTCCTTTGAAGAATCTAAAGCACATAAAAGGAGAAAGTGTCGTAACAGGTAAACTAAGCCTTGCCCAGCTAATAGAACTTAAACCATTATTAACTAAAGAGAAGGTGTTTGTTGCTGCTCTGCCTTTTGCTGTGAAACATGAAGTGAAAGAAATAAAAAGCCAAAAAGAATTACATTTGAAAAAACAATAATTATGCCAAAAGTAACTTTACACAGACTGGATAACGACTTCCATTTAGAAGCACGTAATGTTGTCGGCTCAACCTTGCAAATGGATGGAAACCCTGAGATCGGTGGACACAACCTTGGCCTGCGCCCGTTGGAAACTATGATCGCATCGCTTGGTGGTTGCAGCAGCATGGATGTAATTATGATCTTGAAAAAGCAAAAGCAGCAAATTGATAGTTATGATGTAGAGATAGAATATGAACGCGATCATGATCTGGAACCTGCACTTATAACAAAGATCCATATTAAGTTTATTGTTAAAGGAAAGGTGGACGAAGAAAAACTTGACAGGGCAATTAAACTAAGCCTTGACAAGTATTGCACTGTTTCGAAAATGCTGGAAAAAACTGCCACAATTACCTTTTCGTACCAACTCAATTAAGGAATGACAAAGAAAAAGCATAAGGAGACCATAGCTATTCGCACACAACTTTCAAAAACTGAGTTCAATGAGCATTCAGTGCCATTGTACCTGACATCAAGCTTTGTGTTTGATGATGCCGAAACTATGCGCGCTATGTTTGCCGATGAAAAACCGGGTAATATTTACAGCCGGTTTTCTAACCCTAATGTTACCGAGTTTATTGATAAGGTAAGCCAACTTGAAAATGCTGAGGCCGGTGTCGCTTTTGCATCGGGTATGGCTGCTGTATTTACAACTTTTACTACTCTGTTAAAGAGTGGCGATAATGTGCTTTGCTGTAATTCTGTTTTTGGGGCTACACATACAGTATTGGAAAAGCAACTTTCAAAATTTGGCATTACCCATACGTATGTAGATATTCATAAAACAGAAGAGTGGGAGAAGGCTATAAAGCCTAATACAAAAATTATATTTGTAGAAACACCTTCTAATCCTGCTATTGACCTTATTGACCTTGCCTGGCTTGGTAAACTTTCAAAAAAGCATAAAACAATCCTGATAGTTGATAATTGTTTTGCTACACCAATAATTCAGCAGCCAATCGATTTCGGTGCTGACCTTGTAATACACTCTGCTACTAAATATTTGGATGGACAAGGGCGAGTAATGGGTGGTATTGTAGTTGGCAAAAAGATGATGATCGATGAGATAAGAGGATTTCTGCGAGCATCGGGCCCTTCATTATCTCCTTTTAACGCATGGGTATTATCAAAGAGTATTGAAACCCTGCCAATCAGGATGGAAAGGCATAGCAGTAATGCATTGAAGGTTGCACATTATTTAGAAAAACATAAAGAGGTAGAATCGATAAAGTATCCATTCTTAAAGTCACATCCGCAGTATAGGCTTGCTAAAAAACAAATGAGTGCGGGCGGTGGAATGATTGCATTTCAAATTAAAGGAGGTTTAAAACGCGGAAGAAAATTTCTCGATGCACTTGAGATGGCATCAATGACTGCTAACCTTGGTGACACGCGTACTATTGTAACGCATCCTGCGTCTACAACTCATGCTAAGTTAACGGAACAACAGCGTATTGAAACAGGAGTATTGCCCGGGCTAATACGTATATCTGTAGGACTTGAGCATGTAGATGATATTATTAAAGACCTTGATCAGGCCTTTAAAAGGTCGAAGTAAGTTATATCCTGATTCCGATTACACAAACATCATCAATTTGGCTCATGTTGCCTTGCCAGTCAACGAATGCTTTTTCGAGAATTGCTTTTTGCTCGTTCATTGGTTTACTGCCAGTGCTTACTAATAGATCTCTTAAGCGGCTTTGTTTGAATTTCTTTTCATCAGGCCCCCCGAATTGGTCAGCATAACCATCACTGAACATATATATACAATCGCCAGATTTGAGCTCGGATTCATGTAACATAAATGGTTTTGCTTCGCCTCCGCTGATACCAATCGGCATTTTATCGGGCTTAAATTCAATGAGCTGCTTGTCACGCAATATCCATAAGCCATTATTTGCACATGCAGCCATCAGTGAATGTTTTTCAAAATCAATGGCACATAATGTGGCATCCATGCCATCTTGTGTATTGCTTTTTCCATCAGGGTTTAATGCCAGTATAACATTGTCGCGTACCTGGTTGAAAATATTATTGGGCTTACTTATTCCCTTTTCTATAACTGCTTGTTGCAAAAACGTAATATTCAGTAACGACATAAACGCACCCGGAACTCCATGCCCCGTGCAATCGCAACAGGCTATATAAAACATACCCTTATGCTGAAGTGCCCAGTAAAAATCACCACTTACAATATCCTTAGGCTTAAACAAAATGAAATACTCTTTAAGATGTTCAGCTAAATACTTGTCACTTGTAAGCAACGCATTTTGTATTCGGCTTGCATACTGTATGCTATCAGTAAGGTCTTTATGACGCTCTTCTAATAATTTTTTTGCATCACCCAGTTGTGAAAACGCCGCATCTATCTTTTCTTTTTGTTCACCAATAATATTTTTCTGCCTGTTAGTAATGCGTAAACGTTGTACTATAAATATTAAAAAGGCTATAAGCAATAATACTCCTCCTGTTCCGGCATAAATTATTAATTGCTGTTGTTTTCGTTTTACTTCTTCAACTGCCCTCTCTTTCTGATTTTGTGCTTCTTCTAACGCATGCTGCTTTTCATATGCATATTTAACTTCCTCACGGCCTATCGCTTTCTGTTTTTCTTCATTAAAAACACTATCCTTGTTATCCATCGCTTGCTTGAAATAGCTGAAAGCACTATCTGTCTTTCCTAGTTTTTCATAGCATGTTGATATATTCTCCAGTGCATTATAATAAGCTTTTCGGGAGTTTATTTTTTTAAAAACAGAGGCAGCAGTAATGTAATAACCTAAGGCAGATTTGTAGTCTTTTCTGTCAATGTAGACTGAACCAATACCTTGTGTCGCCCTTCCAATATTATCCATATCGCCAACCGCCTGGCTTAATTCCAATGCTTTTTTTTGCAGTATAAATGCACTGTCCTTTAAGGTTTGTTCTATTTGTTTTATAGTAGGTTTTACAGATGCGGTTGAGTAATATGTGTTTATATAAAGTATGGCCATTGTATCAGACTCCGAAATATCCTGGTATACGCCAGCAATATTTGTATATGATACAGCTATACCTGCTTTGTCCTCTTCTTCCTTTCTTAGGGCAAGGCTTTTAAAATAATATTCGAGTGATTGTAAGTTCTGTTTCTTACTATGGTATATTATGCCAATGTTATTGTAGCACATAATAAGGCCATCCTTGTTTTTTCGTTCAAGTTCTATTGCAAGGCTCTTTTGGTAATACGATAATGCCGAATCGTCATTCTGCTCATCCATGTAAAGCATACCTATATTATTATAGGTAAGTGCCATGCCTCCTTTGTTGTTAATTGCAGCATACATGTTCTGACTTCTTAAAAAATAATCAAGCGCTACAGGGTAATTACTTTCGCTCCAGTAAACGAGCCCTATGTTATTGTTTGCGTTCGCTATTCCCTGCTTATCTCCTAAGGCTTCTTTTGCATGCAGGGCTTTGGTATAATAGACCATAGCTTGCGCATAATTTCCCTGATTATCGTACGTGCTGCCAATATTCAGGTAAGCCCTTGCTTCCCCCCTTTTTGCAGCCGATACAATTGCACCATTAGCTGTAACTTCCAGACTTTTTGCGAGGCTTGCAGCACGCACGCCGAAATCGAGCGCACGTAAAAAATCACCAATCCCATTATAGGCCTGGCAAAGTTTTATTTCGTCAAGTATGCGGGTGGTGTCATTATCAGTCTTAAGCCTGCTGGTGAGAGAATCAATCTTTCTATTTTGAGCGAAACCTTGCCATGACATCAAGTAGAGTAATATGCAAAGTATGGAGGTGCGTATTCTCATAAGTGATAAGGCTTTATGCAAATCAATGTATTACCGGAATTTACTTTCCCGGCATAGCTTTTTTATATTTACCGGTATCAGCAGGGTCACAATGTGCACATCCTCCGCCTTCTTTCTTTGCGAATGATTGGTACACTTTACGGCCTATGTAAACCAGTGCAAGCCCAAAAACTATATATATCAATATGCTTTGCATATCCTTATTTCTGTTTTACAGATGCCAACTTTTTCCGTAAGCCTTCGGTTGTATTTGAACCCGGACGTTCAATAGGTGAATTCAATACCCTATCCCATACAAGTGATGCTAATACACCTAATGCCCTGGAAACTCCAAACAAAACGGTATAGAAATCATACTCCACAATGCCGAAATGTATAAGCAACACACCTGAGTGTGCATCAACATTAGGCCAAGGGTTTTTAATTTTGCCTGTACTTTCTAGAATAGGTGGCGCAACTTCGTATATCATTTGTACTATTTCACAAAGATCATCGTGCTTAATATGTCTCTTGTAAAAATCTTGCTGCGCAGTGAAACGAGGATCCGTTTTACGTAATACTGCATGTCCATAACCAGGTACCACACGTCCTTCTGCCAATGTTTTCTTAATGTAGTCTGCAATTTGTTCCTTGGTCGGTAACCCTCCGCCTAGCTCTTTACGCAACTCTAGTATCCATGCAACCACTTCCTGATTCGCAAGGCCATGTAATGGTCCTGCAAGGCCATTCATTCCTGCTGCAAAAGATAAATACGGATCGCTAAGCGCAGAACCAACCAAGTGGGTAGTGTGCGCCGAAACGTTTCCGCCTTCATGGTCAGCATGTATAGTTAAATACAAACGCATTAAACGTTGTACATCAAAATTATCAAAGCCCATCATATGAGCCATATTAGCTGCCCAGTCAAGCTTAGGATCCGGTTCAATATGCTCGTTGTTCTTATACTTTCTGCGGTATATGTAGGCTGCAACACGTGGTAAACGTGCGATAAGGTTCATGGAATCTTCGTATACATAATCCCAATATTCTTTTTTGCTGATACCTTTTTTATAGGCAGCTGCGAAAAGTGATTCAGTTTGCATAGCCATCACACCAATGCTGAATTCAGTCATAGGGTGGGTGGTGGAAGGCAATGAATCAAGTGTATCGAATACGTGACGAGGAACAATGCTTCTTCTCGCCCAGTTATTGGTAATGTCATTTACATCATCTTGTGTAGGTAATTCACCCATTAACATTAGGTAAAAAATACCTTCAGGCAATGGCTCAGTGCCACCGGGTGCCTTTGGTAGTTTTTCTCTTAATTCAGGAATTGAATACCCACGAAAGCGTATACCTTCTTCAGGGTCAAGTTTTGAAGTTTCAGTAACAAGACCTGTCATTCCTCTCATACCCTGGTATACCTGGGCCAGGGTGTATTCTCCAATAACAGTATCGCCAAATTGGCTGATAAATTGTTTTACACCATCAGCTTCTGTGGCTGCTTTTTTTATGAACTTTTCTTTGAGCTTATCCATTGCAATTTGAATTTATATGTATAGTATTATAATGCGTATTTAAATGTTTTTCCTCCATAACGGGCCGAACTGCCTAAGCTTTCCTCAATACGTAATAACTGGTTGTATTTTGCAATACGTTCTGAACGGCAAAGTGAACCTGTTTTTATCTGGCCAGTGCTTAGGGCAACACTCAGGTCGGCAATAGTTGTATCTTCTGTTTCGCCCGAACGGTGGCTCATTACTGAGGTATACGAATTACGGTCGGCTAGTTGCACTGCATCAATGGTTTCGCTAAGCGAACCGATTTGGTTTACTTTAACTAATATTGAATTGGCAACTCCTTTATCAATACCTTGTTGTAGGCGACTTACGTTAGTTACAAATAGATCGTCTCCAACTAATTGTACCTTCTTGCCAAGTTTATCCGTAAGTTCTTTCCATCCATCCCAGTCATCTTCAGCTAGGCCATCTTCAATAGAAACGATCGGGTATTTTTTGATAAGGCTTTGGTAAAGAGCAATCATATCATTCGATGAAAGCTTGTCACCTGATGATTTTGCAAAATGGTATTTATGTTCTTTTTCAAGATAGAATGAAGACGATGCCACATCGAGTGCAAGGAAAATATCCTTTCCGGGTTTGTATCCTGCTTTTTCTATGGCTTTTAAAATAAAGTCAAGCCCTTCTTCAGTTGATTTAAGGTTAGGAGCAAAACCACCTTCATCACCAACACTGGTTGAATAGTTTTTATCGTGCAATAATTTTTTCAGGCAGTGAAAAACTTCAGCCCCCATTCGCAAACCTTCACTAAAAGTGGTTGCGTTAACCGGCATTATCATAAACTCCTGGAAGTCAATACTGTTATCGGCATGCGCACCTCCATTCATAATATTCATCATAGGCACCGGAAGAACCGTTGCATTTACGCCGCCAATGTATTTATATAATGGCAATCTTGATTCTTCTGATGCTGCTTTAGCAACTGCAAGTGAAACACCTAAAATGGCATTTGCACCAAGATTAGCCTTGTTATCAGTGCCGTCCATTTCCAACATCTTCATATCTATCTGGCGCTGTTCAAAAACATACATGCCCTTCAACTCCTCTTGTATGGTACCGTTTACGTTGTTTACAGCTTTCAATACTCCTTTGCCTAAATATACTCCTTTGTCACCATCCCGTAGTTCTATAGCTTCGTGAATACCTGTAGATGCACCAGAAGGAACAGCAGCCCGCCCAAGTGTACCACTATCTGTAATTACATCAACTTCAATTGTAGGATTTCCTCTTGAATCAAGAATTTGTCTTGCCTGTATGCTTGCTATAAAACTCATATATAGGTTAACTATGTTATAAATAGGTAAGCCTCAAAGTTATAAATAAAATGAAGATAAACTGAACCTGATTGATTTAGCTCATTTTTTGAGGGCAGGTGTATGTTTAAAAGCATTTAGAGCCCTAAAATGAAATGATTTTACCAATGCTATTTAAAATCACTAAAAAATTAAGAATTTTAAGAAAGTAGTGGGGCTCGGATCAGCGCTGTTATTTTCTAACCTGCAACTTAATCCCCCTGGTGAGCCCCACAATACGTTTCAATATTTTCCTGCTTTTTCGAGGATTGGTAAGGATTTTAGCCCTATTACCTTACTTCGGCAGACTGTTACTCACAAAAATATATAATAGAATGAAAAGAGCAAATGTTTTTTTTAGTTTCTGCAAATAATTAACATACAGGGTAATTAACTTATAATTTTGAACGCATAATCTTACAGAATGTTTCAAAAAGCGGCCAGGAAATTTTAGGCGAATTAAAGAGAACAGCTTAAGCCCGCACTGGCAGGCTGAATGGGTAGGTGTAAATAAATGAGTGTTGCACTAAGTAATGGAATGGTAGACAATTACTTTATGTTTTAAGTTTTTCGAGGCATTTCATGTAAGCATCCCTCATGCCTTCGCATAGGGCGGCTTTGCCATAGTTATGGCTTTTTTCCAGGTCAGATATGGCCTGGTTAATGCTCCTCACCTGGTCTTGTAACCAACCTATAACACTATTGGTTTTGTCGTTTGTTTCCATGGCTTGGGAATTTAAGGTTTGAGAACTATTGAATTAAACTATCTTTTCACTGCGTATTGAATAACCTGGTTCTTGTACATATTATACCGATTTATTATTTCCTTAACATATTGATATGGTTCCTGCCCACGGCAATATCCAAATGAAACAGCCGGGTCGTTGTAATATTTAGGTAATGATTCATTTAAAAGAAAATAAGCAACATTATCTTCCCATTTATTTGGATCAAGACCATACTTAATGGCAAGGTTACGTGCGTCAATTATATGGCCTGCACCCACATTGTATGAAGCCAGGTCGAAAGGAATGCGGGTTTCTTTATCAGGTATAAATTTTGCCAGGTAATTATCTACTTCTCGTAGGTAAGATACGCCTGCAGCTATGCTTGCTTCCGGCGACATATTGGTAGTGTCGACATTATAATGTGCAGCTGTTAATGGCAATAGTTGCATAAGCCCAAATGCTCCTGACCATGATCTGGCTTCAGGGTTAAATTGTGATTCCTGATATATCTGTGCTGCCAGTAATCTCCAATCCCAGCCAATTTTAACACTGTATTTCTTTATCAGGTCATCATACGGAGATATTTTCCCACCCGATAGTGAGAAATATTGACTGTTTTGCCTGTCCCATGCCGATTTCTTATCCATATAATACTTACCAAATACGGCATCGTTGTACCCTTTCTTTTTGTTCTTGATGATCCATTCATTAAGCGCATTCAGTAGTTCAGGTGAATTTCTCCGGGTAGCCCAAGCTATTTTTTGGGGGAAGCTTATGGCTGTATTTATGTCTAGATTATCGTAATAGGAAGCAACAATATGCGCCACATTCTCATCGGCAATAGTAAAGTCTATTTTGCCTTTAGCTACATCACCAATTAGCTCCTCGGTAGTTTCTGTCCCAGGGGTTTCAATTACCTCAATTTTTCCACCTATTTCATTCGAAAGGTCTTTAAGGCGATCGTAGAAAGAGGAGCCTTTTCTTACATATACCTGCCTGTCGGCTAACTGCAATGGGTTCCTGACAAGTTGGCTTTCAAGGTCAGTTTGTGAAAGCTTAGGCCAGTTATCAGGTTTTCGTTGTATAAGTACCTGGCGTGTATTAAATAAGGGCGATGAAAATTCAACATCTTTACGACGGTTATTAGTTATGGTTAAATTATCTGCCGCAATATCACCATCACAACTATCAAGCATTTGAAAAATGTCGTCTACATTTTTTACTACTTCAACATCCAGTTCCACACCAATAGATTGAGCAAATGAATTTAACATTTCGTATTCATAGCCCATTGGCTGGCCTTTATATATAAAGTAGGCCGTTGAGCTGTTCTCAGTTAGTAGTACCAGTTTTTTTGTTTTTTTTATCTGATCAAGGTCACGGTGAACTATTGTGTTTGAATCGGTTTTAGAGTTCATTACTCCAGGCACTGCACACTTCTTTACCTCTAGCAGTGAAGAGAATATTAAAATAAGACCAAATAATATTTTATAGTTTTTCCACATCATGCCACTAAATGGTTCCCTCTTTCTTACTAATTTTACGGTGAATAAAGCTTTTCGTTTCACTTTTAATGTTAAGTGCCTATGTTTCTTGAGTTTATAGATGTTTTAAAAAGAGAAATCGAGCGGGAATTGCCTGGTTGGGAGGCCCAAAGGCGAATGATTTCAGGCCGACCTGAAATGGATTTAGTGGCCATAGCAAAAAGGAATCCGAGGCAAAGCAGTGTTTTGATTTTATTATATCCTTCTGACAAAGAAATATTTACCCGACTTATTTTGCGTACTGAATATAAAGGAGTTCACAGTGGTCAAATAGCTTTTCCGGGAGGAACAAAAGAAGAATATGATACTGATCTTTGGCACACAGCTTTGAGGGAAGCCAATGAGGAAGTCGGGGTGCTTGTGGATAAAATTCAGTTAGTTGGCCCACTTAGCCCGGTATATATACCACCGAGCAATTTTTGGGTACAACCTTATATAGGTATGAGTGAGGACTATTTACCAGTTGTAATACAAAAAGAAGAGGTGCAGCGAAGTTTTGATGTGAACATTAATATGATTTTAGATCCCCTGGTTAAACAAGAAAAGATAATGATTCGTTCCGGTACAGAAACAGGAATAAACACACCTTATTACAATATTGAAGGGTATACAGTTTGGGGAGCAACAGCTATGATGCTAAGTGAATTTGAGGAATTAGTGAGAAGAGTTTATAAAAGAATGGGTTAATGAAGGATAAACTACTTTATTTGGTATTGAGTATCTCATTAGTCGCCTGCCGAGGCTTTATAGATACCGGGCCTCCGACTAATTTGAACAATAAAGTGATATTTAATATATATTGTAATAATGGTGATTCCTGTAGATGCCTGGCAAACAAGTTTAAACTTGATACCACATTAGGCTTTCATTGCGATGTAGCCGACTCGGTTAAAATAAGTGATTCGCGCAGCGGAAAAACTACGCTTGAATATACCAACGAAGTGGGCATGACACCCAGCTATGAATTATATGGTGAACACTTGCAGCTGTATTTTATAAAAAAGGGAATACCAGGTGCATATATAAATATTAATTTTTCGCCGAAAGCAAAATTACCAATACAGGGTGTAGGCTGTGATGCGTATATGCGGAAATTGGGCATAAATGTGTATGCCATTATTATTGTACTCAAGCCAAAGATTAAAAAAGGAGTGAAAATAGTTCCTTATAAAGGAGGCGCTAATTAAGACATCATTCTTTAATTACCCAACACCTAATTTTTATCTTTGAAGTACTCAAAGGAATAAAATATAATGCCTGTTAACACGCCAAATGAATTAAAAGAAGTAGCAAAGCTGTTTGCTAAACTTGGTGTAATTGCTTTTGGTGGTCCATCTGCACACATAGCAATGATGCAGGATGAGGTGGTGACCAAACGTAAGTGGATGGATGAACAACATTTCCTCGACACCATCAGTGCCACCAATATGATACCCGGCCCTAATAGTACCGAAATGGCAATCCATATCGGCTATCATAGGGCAGGCTGGAAAGGGTTACTACTTGCAGGTTTATGTTTTATACTGCCTGCAGTATGTATTACAGGAATTTTTGCATGGTTCTATAAGGCATATGGAACTTTGCCTCAGGTGCAACCTTTTGTCTATGGAATTAAGCCGGCAATTATTGCAATTATACTTGCTGCTATTTATCCGCTTGCAAAAAAATCATTGAAAAGCCTTGAATTGATAATTATAGGACTTGCTGTGTTGGTTTTGTGCCTTTTAGGCTATAACGAAATACTAGTTATGTTCGGTGCGGGTTTTTGTGCCCTTTTAATCTTTTACCTTCGGGATAAATCAAAAAATGGATTGACTAAAAATACATTACCCTTTGCATTCATTTCTGCTACCAATGTGAATTTGTTTTTTATTTTTCTGAAAATTGGCGCTATACTTTTTGGCAGTGGTTATGTTCTTTTTGCTTTTCTCGATAATGAATTAGTATCAAAAGGCATTCTTTCGCGCCAGCAGTTAATTGATGCCATTGCCATAGGCCAGTTTACACCTGGTCCGGTTTTTTCTTCAGTTACATTTATAGGCTACCAGATAAATGGGCTGAGTGGCGCAATAGTATCAACAATTGGTGTTTTTCTGCCTTCATTTGTATTTGTAGCATTACTCAACCCTTTCATTCCAAGAATGAGAAAATCGAAAACATTTTCAACTTTTCTGGACGCTGTTAATGTTGCATCGTTAGCAATAATAGTAACCGTGTGTTATACAATGGCCAGGCAAACAATTACCGATTGGAGGGCAATTTTAATATCTCTAATGAGTCTAATAATTTTAACCCGGTTCAAAGTAAACAGTGCATTAATTGTACTTGGCAGTTCAGTATTAGGCTATGTTCTACTATTGCTATAGTCTGAATTTCAACGATTCTGCAATGCGGCGTGTTTAAAGTAAGGAAATATGAAACGATTAATAGCAAGTATTGTGGCCCCGCCAGGATTAGAGCCTTTTTGCAAATATAGCTGGTTGCAAAGAACTGGTGCAAGCCATTAAAAAGTTGGCGAGGCATGGGTGAAACGCTAATAAAATAGAAAGGTCTATGGTTGCTGAACCTTTATTCTTAGGAATAAAAGTAGATTATCGTATCAGATAAATCGTTACCAGTTTAATTATCTTCCTGTATTACAAAGTCAATTCGTGTTTTATTCCCTTTGCCAATTGGGTCATTCAAGGAGCACGTCGAGCGTAGGCTCCTTGAGGAATATAAGAAAGTCTTATATAAATAACCAATGAAAGTGCCGGTATAACGATAACATCGTATACATTGCTGGATATTCTCGATTATACCATCAGGATAACCCTTCCATTTTGAAATATGGGGTAAATACTCAACCCATTCAGTAATTATTATAGTAAGCCATTCAATAAGCTTTTGTTGGGCTAAAACATTACCTTTTTGTGAAACCCTGACTAAACTTATTAATATTTTATCCCGTGTTCTCCGGTCGATCTCATTCTCCTGAACTAATACTGTATACGTCTTACTCTGGTATTTATTCAGGATACTATTAAGCTCTTCCTTATTCTCGTAAGGCAGTGCTATAATGGCTTTTCTTTTTTTATACCAGTACCATCTTTTCTGAAACCTACGTTCGAGTGCAATTGTTACTGCATCCCAATCTACCGCACTAGTTTCAGTCCTGACATGTTTGGATAAATATTTATATAGATATTCGTCCTGTTGCTCTATCCATAAAGGGTCAAAAGATTTAGGCCGCTTTTGTTTCAGAATTGCATTAAGGGTTTCCGTTGCTTTACAGAAATCATATTCAGTATAGATTGGCACTTTTTATAGGTTTGGTTTCCCAAAACTAATGGAACTCAAATGTTCAATAGAAAAATGTAAACTGTTTGGATGTATCAATTCAATCCATGAGTACAAATCCCGAGCGGATTAGAGGCCTATCTTATATGCTATTTGTAACCAACTCGTTGCATCAAAAGTACAATTTTCGCCGATATAATGCCGATGCGTTTGGCCTGTTTGTAATAGTAGCAGGCCTTTCGAGTTATTTTTATCATGGGGTACAAATCCGAGAAGGATTTGCCCAAACCTCGTTCAATATTGACCAAAGTCTCTTGAAAAAAACTGATTTAACAATGCTATTATTTCTATGCTTCGATACATAATCTAAACAAAATTGTGTATCCTAAGCAGTTGTTTGTATTGAAATTAATTGCTTCTAATTTTAGAAGGTAATGCGTACCAATATACCGTCACTTCATAAACTTCAGTTTTAGACCAAGTTTGAATAACACAATCAAACCCTTTTGTTGTAACATTTCTAGTAAACACCCTTAATCGAGCACCTGGCGCTGGTATATCTTCATCCTGTTGTCCTGGTATTTTTTTCTGAAGCAACTCTATTGTAGAGCCATCATTAATATCAAATGTATTTATAGAAGCTATGACAGTTGGAGAGTCATCAAATTCCTTAGAAAAATCGACATGGGATACAACCTCACGCGGGCCACGTCCACATTCAAGCACCTGTTTTTTAGTTGCATCTTGCCCAGGAACATCAACAAGCCCAGTTAATACATAGGCATTACTTTTAACAATATGCTGAGTAGAAAAATATCCTCCAATTAGTGCTACAATTATTGCTACTATCCCAGAAATTATTGCAGGCGCTATATTGCCTTTTGGTGTTTCCTTTTGGTTACCTGACATGCTTAGTTAGATATAATCATTAGATTGAATCAAGGTTTTCTGTTCAATTAAATTGTCAAAACATTATCAATAAGGTTTACCAACCCTGACGAATTAACTACTCCAACCCTGAAGTTGTAATACAACTGATTACCATTTGCATCTGCCTTTACAAGACTACCATTCGCCAATGAAGTGCTTGCCAGTGCAACCGTGATTACACTCGCATTAGATTGTATCTGGTAAATAAGCACCCAGTTTCCGCTGCTATTCATCATATATAAATAGTACGTAGCGTTATATGCTGTTGACGACCAGCTTAGAACGACATTAGGCAATGTTACAGGTGTTCCAATGGGAGGGTCAGAAGTATAACTCAATTGTGGAGGCGTTGGATTAACTACATCTACAATATTTGTCATCGCTAAGTTTGACGGCTGTGAAGGTATTAGCTCAGTCAAACTCTCCTCATTGATGATTTGCCTCAAAGCTACAATGCGATAGAAGAGAGGTGTTCCGTATGGTATGTAAGATAAATCAGAGAAAGTATCTTGTATAGGGCTGCTAACACTTATAGTTGTAGCCAGCGTCATCGTTCGTGTGGAATGAGCTGAATTTGCATCAAATGACCTATACAGATTAAAAGACACTATGCCTTCACTATCAATTATCGGATTTAACTCAAACAGAACAGCTGTAGGAATATTATTAATCGGATCCAATAACTGTGTCGTAACCTTCTTAATTGCAGGAGCCTCGGCAGGATAAGAATTAACTAATTGTACCGGGCCAGAAATAGGGCTATTTGCACTTACAGCAAGATTATTGGCCAGTTCAACTGCAAAGTAAAAATATGTGCCTAGTGATGCTCCATCAAGAGTGTAATCGGTAAACCTTACATAATATTTATTGGTCGGTTTATTTAAGTTAGGGCTTGTTGGAGGCAAATATGTCCCGCTAGCATTTGTCTGATAATTCACCGCCATTGGAAAAGGGTCATACACATCAGGATTATAGCTTGGGTCAGTAGGAAGAATTGGTGGTATTAGATCTCCATTAGCATCCCTTATTATAGGCGCTTTACTAGAAGTCTGAGTACCATAAATCAAAAAGCTATATACAACCGGCTGTTTAGTTAATGGAATGAATGTATTCGTAGTTGCTATCTTTAATAATGGTTGAAGAGCACTCATACTTGAATAACTCACAAAGGGATAGATAATAGACGAAGGGTGATTTGGATCAGGAATTGCAGTCAAAGGATTATCTGGATTCGGGAACCTATATCCTCCTGTAATATATGCAGGGAATGAATTATTGGTAGCGTCAATTACACTATTCGCTAAATCATTCCATCTGCTATTATTAAATGCAGCATCAGCAGGGCTCAAAGCAGCGAGGGCAGCAATAACAGCGGTAACTGTTGTCGGTTTATATAATGTATCAAGTATCTTTTGAGAGTTAGCCCTCAAGAATATTATAGAGTATGGTCTTCTGTTACCTGTTGTATCAAGTAATACATCAAATGTATAGGTAGACTTCCCATAGAAGTCAGGTCTCGTTGCAAAAATAGGCCCTTGAGGTTTTCCGGGTGGCAAAGGAACAACAATTTGTCTCGCGAGTAAACTTGTAGGAGGCGTTAATGCAGAATTCAATACAGGTGTTTTGGTAGTATCCGAAGCCTGTGCTGCCATATATGTAAGTAACATATTCTGACCGGCAGGTGGCAAAATTGTCGTTTGGTCAAACATATTTGGAGTATCGGCATACAAATAGACCTTATATGATGGATGGAAATTTACATTAATGCCATTGCCTGTTTGAATAGGTATATAGCCATTTGAAGGCGGTCCAGGAGGAGTTAAATCAAAAGTGGAATCATATACTGTTAGTACAAGATTTCCTGAAACAACAGCAATATCCCAAACTTGCAATATTTTCATTTGAGGGCTTGGGGTAAATGCCGGATCCTCCATGATACGTGCAAGCCCCTTATACCATAATACATTGGGATTAGGATGTGGAGCTAATGGATTACCAGTAAATGTTAAAGTATAAACACCTGTTGGAGTATATGGAGGCAAACTTGGAGTCGGGTCATAAACGTTTTGAATAGATGCAGGTTTAAAAATACCGCCCATTGTTACCTGTTTCGTGGTTCCGTCCGGTTCATTTACCGTTTCAACATAAGTTGGAGTGAAATTTATAAGCTTAACAGTCGCTGCCAGTTCAGAATCCCAGTTAGCTGTATTCAACATATTTTCCACTACCTGGAAATTGTCGCCAACAGAAGGGCTGACATAGGTCTCAACTGTAATAAATTGATTATTCCCAAGTGGATCTTGTGAAGAAGTTTGCCGTATTTGCTGCAATATGAAAACAGGGTTAAATCCATTTGCATTGGGTTGTATCACATTTACAATAACAAATTGTTCCTGATTATCTATGAATAAACCTCCAATGTATTTCCCAATATCAGCCGGTAATATTACTGGCTGTATAGTTTGGGCAGGATTAGTGCTGTTAATAGTGTAAGGCTGCGTTGTTACCTGTACGGTATTATTAGGCATATCAATTACCGAGGCAACTTGCCCTAATGCACTTATGGGAGGGCTTTGCTTAAAGAAAAACTCCGCTTGGGTTCCAAATAAGTAATTCGGGGGCTGATGGTATTGGGATATCTGAATATAATTCCAATCAAAAGTAGCGCGTACCAAAGTTTTATCCTTGGAAGGGGGAATTGCCGCTAATAAAACCTGTTCAGCTTGAGTAGTGAAAATCAAAGGTGTTTCAGGCTGTATCAGTTGCAGTGCCAGATTTGCTGGGGGTAAAAGCGTAATTCTCACAGGAAACTCTGTATCATCTGTCTGTACCACATTACTAAGTGGAGACGGCCTGGAAAACCAGTTTATTGCGTAGGAAGCATAGAGATGTATACCTTCTTCCGTTTCCTGATGCACAAAAAATGGATTAGGCTGCTCAAGAATAGGTGATACTTCAAACACACCGGAATGATCCTTATAGAAATCATCTGAGCTTAATTCAGGTGCCCTATAATTTGCTTCCCCATTCTTTTTATATTTCAATCCATAGGCAACCGGAATAGTAGTGTCACATAAACAATATTCTGTAGTATCCTGAAAAAATACACCTAATGTTTCAGGAATTGTGACAGGTGCCTTATTCAGGTCAATCATACGGCTATCAGCAAAAAGAGTATATCCGTTCGCATCCGTAAATTGAGTTGGATTAGATGTACCATTGTTATTGGTAAGCCCATAAGTGATCGGTAGCATTTCTGGTGCTAAAGGCAATCTGTAATCCGTTTGTGCAGTTGGCTGCGTCATATAAAGATGTGTCACAGGGCCATCGGGAGAAGTTGGGTCTACTTTTATGAGTGTATCATAAACCACCACATAAACGTATTCACTAACCGCGCCTTGTCCTCCTACATTATCGATATAACCTAATCCAAGCATCCGCGCAGCATGATAATCTTGCATTGCCACCAAATTCAACATGATTAAATAACTCATGTCAAATTGGGCAAGGTTAGCCACCGAGCTTATTACAGGCAATGATGCATTTGCCTGTAGGTTTGTAGGGGAAACGCTAAGAGTTAGGTATTCTATAACCGCCTGTTTTAATCCAGGATCACCTGATGCAGGTATCCAACGATCTTTATAATTGGGTACATCCACGGTGAATAATCCTGTGCTAGGTTTAGTGCCAACAAACTTGGGCCACTTTTTATCTATAGTAAAACGCGTAGTATCTTCTAACTGCTTATAAACTGTCGGGTCATCAATTGAAAGACTAAACTGTCCGACAAAAGCCCATTGAGGTTTTGTGGCTGCGTTCCCATTATTGGCAATAATATAATCCTCATAAGTTTCTACTTGTATCTTTATAGGAACAACCTGGCTATATGTAAACCGGATTAGTTCTATATTATCGGAACATATACGAATACCTGGTTTTACCAACGGCTTAATATCTGCGCCATTAAGGCTTTGTCTGCATGAGATAATAGCATCCGAGGTGTTTGAAGCATCCCTTAGTGAAACTGCTTCTACTTGTAGAAGGGCTGAGGGCTGTTGCAGTATTTTTGGGAATATTGTAATAGCAAATGAGAATTTACCCGGAACCGTAGTTCTTACTTCTTCCTGAGTTCCGGTAGCACCTACTTCCAATATCCCCGTATAGGCATTTATAAATTTCTGAACATTGGCAGCCTGATTAGGGTTAATGGTAGCCCGAATGGTATCATATTGTACAGTGTCAGCAAAACGAATAATTACATTTGTTGTGCTACCCGGGGCAGGATGAAACCCTGTATATACCCACTGTCTGAATACACCCGTTTCAGTAATCGTGTTGGGAACAATAGTAAAGTCTACTAACGCCGCATACGTTTTAGTATAAGGTGTTCTGTATACTTTGAAAAAGTCATTAGGTTTGTTGAACCCTGCCTGTGTTTGATATGGAGGAGTTTGTGCAAGATTACCCTTAGGGATTTGATTGGCAGCAAGATTCTTCAAAAGGCTCCACCTGAGGTGCACTCCGGGTGCACTTCCATCAGAGCCATCTGAACCTGCGGCCTGAATAAACAGGTCAGGAGATTGAAATAATGGATTATACGTAAACGGTATTGGAACGGTTGGTTGAGGAGCCATGGTATAAGTTATAATAGGTTTTTAGGATATTGTAAATTGAACAGTTTCTGTATCAACAGGTGCATACGTGGTTCCGTTGTATAGGATATATTGGAATGTAAACAAATAATTCCCCGTTGACATATTCAGGCTGTTTGGTCCGCTATTAGTAATGAAGGCCTTCGCCCTGTCTTTAGAGAAAATCATTGTAAACCCTGATACAAAACTATTGAGCAGTACTGTTAGTGTTTGATTTAAAACAGAAGGGGGCAATTTAGGGTCATTGAACGGCTCAGGATTTCTTACCAGTATGCCAAGTATATTTCCGGTATTGGTGTCACGAATAATATTGAAATCCGTTGTCTGAGCCGGATCGATCGCCCCCAATTGCAATGCTCCGTCTATCAACCGGTCGAATTCATCTTCAAAGCCTAGTATTAATGCATATAGGGGAGAAAGTGTGCCATTTATGACAGCCTGTGCATTGGTTATGTTTGTTGGAGTAAATGCCTTATCAATATCAAATATTGCAAATACGGAGTTAACCGGGTCTAATACATAGCTTTGAATCTGTTCTGTGAAATTTGCATATTCGGAAGTCTGGAAGTTATACCTATGCACTTCCTGTATTGTGCCATTCGCTCCGCCTCCACTGAAGATATTATAGAATAATGCATTATAGAGTTTAAGAGGCTTAAGATTTGCATTGGTTAGGTCTATCTGGTTGTTTATTCCCATAGGTGTTAGCGGACCTGAAACACCACTACACGGATCCCCATTTTGGAGCATGTTGCTCATTAGCATAACATCCTTAGAAATCGTAGGTGTCGTATTTGTCTTCCAATCACCTATCGACAGTGAAAGCACTGGAGGCGAAACAGATTCGGCAGGATCTTTAATTGTAACTTGTAAATTACCGGTTAATGCTGGTAACCCATTATATGCAGCCCAATTACCGAACATGGCATAAACATAATTCTCAACATAAAACAAAAGCAGCTGGGGATCTTTATAGAATAATGGTTTAGCGCTTAATATATTTCCATCTGCATTAGGGTATGACTTGGTATAGTCAATATAATCCTTAAGATTAGCGAGTTTGTACTCATCAGCTAAATCTTGTGCTGCCAACTTTTTGTATTCTATCCTTGACTGATGGAAGAACCCTACCGGTCCTGCTGTCTGGAATCCAAAAGTAAAATAAGCAGGATAATTACTATTCGGATGCCCAGGTGGAGCGGTTACAATATCCAAAGTTGACATCTGAATAGCATAAATTGTATTAGGTCTCCAGATAGGTTGCAAGGTATTATTAATGGCATCTGCCATAGCCATATTATCAGCCGTTACTGCTGACTGGGTTGGAACACTTTGGTTATATAGGTAATCTTCTAAAGAAAGGGAACATATCTGGTACACAAATGTGCCGCAGTTGAATACACAACTTGCAATTGGATAACAGGAAGTTCCTTGCAGTGTAACTATCAAAGATCTTGCTGGAGTACTAATCACTGCGTCCACCAGAAAATCATAATTGTTTCCTGCTGTTATATCACTTGGATTAAGTCTCAGGTTTTGAAAACTGGTAATATCTGCAAAATCCACAACTTGAGTCGGAGTAAGCCCTTGCAACATAAAACCACAAGAGAATCCGAAATTATCAGTTATACTTACTGTTAATATAAAATCTGTAAAGGATGATTGATACTTCAATGTATAATCCTTATTCTTGGGCGGGGTATATAGAACTGTATTTTGATATACGCCATTATAAACACTGTCTTTAGTCGGGTGTAACTTGAAACTCGGCCTTGTAAGGTCTTTATTCTTACAAAGAGTTTTCAGGAAAATCAGGAATTGGCGTGCTTGCGGTGTATTATCAGTACAGGTTAGCCCTTGGTCACCACCTGAAGCTGTTCCCTTTTCTCCTCCGCATACTCCTGCTGTTATTGTGATTTTATCTATAGGAACTCCCCCGTTGTTATAACAGATAGGGCCACTTAATTGAGAAGAGTTTAAAACCTTTGTATCAACAAGGGTATAAGTATATATAGGCAGGCTGCTGCTGTTCTTTCCTCTTTGAACTTTCTGGTATGCTTGCAATATTACATTGTTGGCAGTAGATAAATAAAGACAAACACCTGCTGCTGGTGAAGTGAAAAATATTTCCAATGTATCACCAGGTCCAATTTCCAAAGCATCAGCATGGCCGAACCCTGTATGAGCCACTACCACAGCATTATCTGAAACTGTTTGCAAAAGGACATTTTTATAAAAAGCCAGTTTCCCTGCTGTTAACTTATAAGGAGGTGTACCAACTCCTCCTGCTTGACCATCAAAATTTACACATGTTGCAGGTATCAATGATTCGGCACATCCAATACTACTGATATTAATACCCATTGTTTCTGGTGCTATGGGGTTACCAGCCTGGTTGATTAAATAACTGAAAGGCGTTTGTGAAAGTACTCTCAGTTTATTATACTTATTGGGTTCATCTAATTGCCAAAAACCAGATTTTAATCCTGCGAAAGCAGATGGAGGTAGTGCTAGTAAATCCTGTTGTGGAGTCAGTGCTTCATATATATCATACGGTGCCCATGCTCCTGCAGTAGGATTCCATGAATAAATCTTAATGTCATTCAGTATATAATTGTGCATTACAATAGAAGACTTCGCTTGTTGCGGGCCTATAAGCTCAACGTAGTTAGCTCCCATTGTTACACCACCAAAATTCTGTGATGCCGTATTTTGTGGCAGCATTCCCTTTAAGAACTCCAAGTCAATAAAGCTATCTAATGGCAAAGTATACCCTCCTTGTGATAGAGGCACTCCACCATTCCCTGCATCAGTACCCCAATTTACATCGCTTGGAGTTAGTGGCATTGGGTTTGTAAGTGACATTCCATAAAATAGACTGAAGCTATCATTAGACATAACATTCAAAGCCCTTCCGGGTTGTTTGAAAGTAGGTGCACTTAAATCAATTAAGGTCGCTTGCCCGGTCTGTAAGGTTGTATCAAACGTCCATGTAAAGCTAACGGTAATGCCAATATTTTTAAATGGCCATGGCAGGTTAATCGTAATTGATACAGAACCCGTAACATCAAATGGATGAGGAGACTCCGCAGCCAAGCTTGCTGACACATTAAACCCAAGCTTGAATTTGAACACTTTTATACCTGCTGATCCGCCTAAGTCTATAGACCCTCCAATTTGCTTCGGTTCGAAACTTATCCTACCTGCAACATCAAGATATGCTGTGAGATAAAGAGCTACAGGGCCAAAGTTTTGGTTGGTACTGTAAGATGCTCCTGCTCCCGCACGGATGCCTTGAGCATTTAGCATTAAGTAGAAGTAAGCATCGAAAATATTCAGAAGCCGTACAAGTATGCGTTTTGACTGAGGTGTATCCTGACCAAAATTCACGTACCATCCATTACTATGGAATGGAAAAGCCATATCAATCTCTCCATCTATATGCGCAATATTGCCGGAGTCCTCGGTCAATAAATAATGTGCCCCGAAGGAAGCCTGAACGTATTGGTCAGTAATTGCTATAAACAAAGAGAATGGAGGGTCTGGTGTTGTATCAAGCCCAATGCGTTGTCTTAGAATGCCCGCTTGTCCTTGTAAAAGGAAAACATTTGGAAGTGATAATAAGAAGAATAATTTACTTGAAAATGTCTTACCTGAATCTCCTGTTGTAGCAAAGGAAGCACCAACACCTAGCGAAAATCCATCTTCCTGCTCAAATTTTTCTACCTGTATTCCTTCTTTGTAATCGGGATTAACCTTTAGTTTATAATATTGATACCAATCTGCATCTGGTGCTAAGCCCAAAGTAGGATTTGTTTTATCAGCAACATACCTTTGACCGATTAGCCCCCTGAATCCATATATTCCAAGCCCGGGTGCAATTGGTATAGGTACTGAAATTTCAAGATCCATATCTATCAGGAATGAAGGCAAATTTGGATTTAAGGCCATATTAGCAGTTCCTGATATTCCTGCTTTAGGTATACTGACACTTATTCCTCCGACATATTGAGTACCCGTCTGTGCAGGGGGAACGACAGTTGGATCTGGGTTCTTCATGGTAAGGAAGCCATGAAGCAAAACTGCAGCATCAGATGGAGAAGCATCTCCAGGTATAATAATATCTATCGCAATACCTTCTATGCGAACAAAAATATCTCTACTTGGGTTGGAATCATCTGAGTAATAGAATTTCACTCCATTTGCTCTAACGTCTACACCACCCGGGTTGACGTTAATACCACCATCAAAACCAAAGAAGTGATATTTCCTTCCTACTGTATTCTCCCAGGAGCCGAAACTCAGAGCAGATATAGAAAGGCTAACAGGGCCGATAGTCAATGTAACAGGTTTCGGCAGAATTATTGCTCCACCCTCGAATTCAATTCTACCATCCTGATAAACCAGCAATTTTTTTATAGCTATTCCTTTAGGTAAAATATTTCCTAATGCCGGTATATTAGCAGTAAAATCAAGTGAACCTGATAATGCAACAAACCATTCTTTAGAAGTGTTTTCGCCAACCTCAAGTGTGTTGATATTAAAATCTAAAACGCCTGGGATACTGATTTTCAGAGGAGGGTTTGGTGAAGCAGTAACAGTAAATGTTCCATCAGGCCTAAATTGTATGTCTATCCCAATTGTGGCAGAGCCTGAACCTATGGAAAAACCTGGAATTGTAAGTACACCTTTAATTTCTGAAGCAATAATACTATTTTGCTGAAACGTGACACTTACATCATTTATTGCAATTGCAAATCCTGAATTGGAACCGATATTGAAATTGAAAAGATTGCCAGAAGTAGTGTCCAATGCTACAGTACCAGAAAAACCACCAGAGCCAATTAATAAATTACTACCTACTATTTGAGCGGTATTATTTGAATCGGGAAACCAAGAGAAAGGAAGGCCAATTATTGCTTGTTTAATAAATACTCCCGCAAAATCAATAGGGAACCCTGAATTAGCAGATGCAGAATTAGGGTTGGAATGACTCAGTTCAAGCTGCAATCCCGTCATTGCAATAGTCAAACCAGTGTTGCCAATTGCTGAAACTCCCGGCACAAGATTGAAAGTGCCATAAGTACCATCAAACCCTATACCTCCATTTGTGCTGAAATAAAATTCAGCATCAAATTCTAAGGCCGACTGAACTGTATCAGGCAGGATAGGCATACCACCACTAAGAGGCACTAATACAGTTCTTGGGAATAGAAGTTGGGCCTGTAGCTGCAACCTTGTTGATATTTTTGGAACAAACAAATTCTTTATAGTATCTATTACTGGTCCGGCAGCAGAAACATTAAAAAGTTGCTCAATATTATTTAGAAAAGTAGTCGAGTCCGAATTAGTTATATACTCAGACAAAATAGAACTTTGTAAATCAAATCCTGTGGTTGAATCCGCTGCAGTAATAATTTGATTTATTGCGGTATCGGGATCGTTACTAACAGGTAAAGTAATATTTAATCCGTAATTATTTTTTAGTGTTGTAGCTAATTGATTTATTTGATTAAGCCCTGAAATGAATATGGAAGCTGTATTAGCAACTAAATCATAATCAGTTAGATCAAAAATATTAAATGCGGTTGACCAAAGGTCTGAAGGGGAGAATGAAAAACTTGATATATCAAAGTTCTTAATATATTTTCTTATCCCAAGAGATGTTGTTACTGAAATAGGTATTACCGAATATGTTCCTGAAGTAAAGTTCCGATTAAAAGCTATTGAAAAGCCTGTGCCGGGAATATCAATGCCAATCTGCTTATATGAAATTATATCCAAATCATATGATATGGTTTCACCTGAAGCTGAGTGTGTAATACGAAGGTTTCTATAAAATACCGAATTAAGTAAATTATTTAATCCTCCCTGTAGAAAGTTCAACTCACTTGGTAGTTGATCTACACTGATAATTCTGCTTAGTGCTGGAAAAAAAGTATCTGCCATATTTCAAAAATTAAAAGGAATGATTCTTACGGAAATAATTACTGCCGTCCATAAGAATGCAAAACTCTCTAGTTATAGTAATTCCAATAATAATATCCATCATAAAAACATGAGAAAACCACAATTAACTGAATGATTGTCAGTATTACGTATATAATTACTTGGGGTAATACTGGCAGTTTAACCTTTGAGGGCTTATTTTTATAAATGAAAACAATAATTAATAAGATAATTCCAATCATACAATAACTCCAATCAATAATTGCAGCTTTGTGCCAGTTCTTTGGGTTATTGTGTAAAAAGTGAGAGATAAATTGTTCAGAATAAACTTGAAGAAAAGAAATTGGCAAAGAAATAAAAACACCAACAAATTGATATATTAGTAAAATCAATATTTTCTTGTAAAATCTCATTATTCCAGATTTAATTCTAGTTGGACTCTTGTGGCAAATGTGTCGAGGACTCTATTTAAATTACCATTATCAAAACCTTTAAACCAAGTTGAAGTATTTACTAGAAATGTTGAAAAATTAGCTGTTAAGGCTTTACCTATATCCTTTCCTCTAGTTTCCTTATATTGTTTTGCATTATAATAGAATACTGCAAAAGTTGAAATTCTCTGGATTATTTTTTGGTATGCTGCATTGTCAAAATTTGTGGGATCACTTTTGTCCAATATGAATTTATTATTGCTATTAAGGAAACCATTAGACTGACAGAATAATGTAAACCGTTTTGAATAATGATTAACCGTATGAGGAGGGCCAGGTTCAACCGGAACAGTAGAGGAATAGTAATGTGCTAAAACGTCCGAAAACTTAAAATTACTTTGTACTGAACTTACGTAAGTCCAAGCCTTTTTCAAGCCAAAAATGTCAATATCTCCATATAAATCAGGGTCTCCGAGAAATACTGAATACATATAATCTAACCTTCCATTGCCAACTGGATTGGATTCGCTTCCCCCGTTATTAACTTGATCTATTATTGCTTCACCTAAAACTTGTGCTAGATCTCCAATATAACTAGTAAAATCAACAGAATGAAGGATGTTTAAATTACTAATGTATATTGGGTCAGGCTTGCCATCAAAAGGGGGATCAGGGTTTATATTTGATGGAGGTCCAGGATGGAGTAATGCGCATAATCCATAAAAAGCATGTCCATAATCAACAATATTGGCACCTGGATCCTTTACTAAATGTGATTTTGATGTCATGTTTTTGAAATTCAAAGAATCAATCTCCTCATAGTTTTTGCTCTGGAATGGATAATTATTATATAATCTTCGTATCCTGCAGGATAAAGGAAGGTTAATAAAAAAACCTGCAGATGGAGGTATTAGAATACTTGTGCAACTATTACCTTGATAAGGTATTTGCTCTAAATAAGGGGCATATGGAACAGCTTTATTAAACGCAATGGCTTGTAGCCCCGAGCCAGGGCTACCATAATAATGAACTCTAATACGAGTCACCACTTTATCAGGTGTTGCATCAGGAATTACTCCACCAAAAATTAATGGGACAGTATATGCATGTTCTACACTTTGAACACCAATTAATAATAAAGTCATTGGAATTGGGAGATCCTCTGTATTTGCAGGAAGATTAGCTGCTGTACCTAATGAATCCGAGTTAAATCTTACTGCATTGAGTGTCTTGATATTTACACTAATTGGTATTTTGGAAAAAATACCAGTTGAATCAAAACCCGCTACATTTAGATCCACCTCTTGCAATTTATTCCCATTCTCATCTAAAAGAGGGTTATAGGAATTAAATTGAAGTAATGGCTCATGAAAGTTTGAATCCAAGTTAGTTATTGAGGATAGAACATTAGTATATTCAGATAAAGTCAGCGCAAATGAATTGTAATTACTGGCACTCGGGGCTAATGGATTATCACTATCAATGTTATGAATAAAATAAGGTTGCGATGAAATTGAATAAGGTTCCTTATTTATTATTGCCGCATCTATATTCACTAATTGCCCGTTTTGCAATGACTCGATGAAAGTAGGTTCAGAACTGCTGCCTGAACCAGTGTACAGTGGTTGAACAAAGGAACCAACATTGTATTGATTCTTTTCGGGATTATATTGATCAATTAGGTTTGTGTAAAACAAAACGTCATTGGTAGAGAACCCAATCCCTGTTTCAAAAAAACCAACAATTCCACTCTGTACACTATTGTCAATATAGCGCTTGCCTGTATTAGCTACCCATTGAGTAATGCCGGTACCGAAATCATTCGGAAGTTGAACTATAGGTCCAAATGCATTATCCATGTAATTGGTTCTAGGGACTACTGTATTTGGTAGTGACACTGACGTCGGGTTTGTTTTTCTGACATCATAGAGCTTGACATACCATGCTGGCTGGGTATTGCCTGATAGTAAAGAAATATTAGGCACATAAAAATTATAAATATTACTCCATGAAATAGGTGTAGGATTTACAAGATTCTCATCAAGAAATTTGCTTGTATTTACGGGTAAATATAAATTACCTGAATTATCAAGTAACTGGCAGTAATCCACATATATAAGAGGAGACGGATTATAGAGATTTCTGAAAGTAATATTTAATGTATTGTAGCCGGTAGTATTATTTGACGGAGGTATTATTGGAAATATGGGCCAAAAATTTTCATAATATACTGTACTTTGAGGAGGATTAGAGCCTGCATCACCAAATGAATATTGAAATTGGTCTCCATAATCTGAGTCAGATGTCTGTCCCATATTATCCTTATAATAATTTAAAGAATAGCCATTTTCGTTTCTTATATCTATATACAATGTATTCTTGGTCTGAAAATTAGAGACAACGTTATTGTAAATGTCGTTAACCCCGAAATAGTCGTTTGAATTGCCATTGGATAATTTAACGGTAATTCCAGCTTGGTAAAGGATGGTTAAGTAAGCTGCCGGGTCAATATAGTTAAGTATGACTTCCCTATCTCGCATTTCTTGTATTGGAAGATTTCCAGGCATAGTGCCTGATGGAGTTGGGGCAATCACAACATTGTTTGCTGCCCTTACTATTCCTAAAGTTGGCAGATAGAGTTTATCCTTTAAGACAATTTCGAATCCTGCAGGTTGAACTGTAGTACCGGAAAAGTTACCTATAAAGTCACCCATTGAAACATGAGCTAATTGAAAGGCTAAATTAGCACCGTAAAATATTGAATCCAGCAGAGTCGTATCAGGCTGACCAATTTGATTGAACCCCATTGAGCTATTTGAAGGCTCGGTGCTTGTAATTGAACTATCTAAGCTTTTTTGACTATTGTAATCATTCCATATATTGTTCGTTAAATCTGTACTATTGGGGTCACTTAAGGGTATTATATCATAATTAGCACCTGTTGCAAAATTTTGAAGTAGAAGGCCCCTATAAATAAAATATGATACTGGTGTAAATCCATTTTCTAAATCACTTACATGTGGCCTCAAAATTAGGTTTACTAAAGTTGAACTACCAGCAACTGGTTGCACAAAAATTGTTCCATCGCATACAGCAAAAGCCCTGGCTGGGCCACTCCCGCCATTTGTTGTAAATTGAGATGTGACTAAGTAATTCGTAGTTGGGTTACTACTAGAAGGTCCGTATTGTGGAACACCGACCTGACTGAATAAGTCAATTTCTGTGTAAAAGTGAAAATTGGTTGCCATTATTTCTTACATTTAAAATAGAACGTAATATTTACAAAAAAAAATTGTATTTGATTCAGTGGCAGTGTTGCAACAATAAGCAGAGCAAAGTACCGTATATCACCCCTAATGATAAACAGTCGGCAACATTAAAAGAAGGGTTTGTTTATCCTTCCATCTACTAATTCTAAATAGCAATAATTTATCCCTATCTAAAATTAAAACCAAGCCTGTAGATTTCGAGGAATTAATTTCTACAATAATAGGAAAATAATCTTACGATAAGATGAAGACATAGTTATTTCTTTTAGAACACAACAAAACCAAGTCGAATTTCGGAAAACTAAACCGTTATAAGAAGTAAAAAAACGAGGTGATTCAAAATTAAGCCATTGAAATAGTCGTATGTAAATTTCGGGAAGGGTACTGGCTCTATTTATTTTTGAATTGCAAACTTGCCTTGTGAAATTAAAGTCCCTGTTTCTGCGAACACCCTGTATAAGTATACTCCGGAAGCATTATTACTTAAATCTAATTGAGTAATTGGTGACGTGAGCTTTGTACTGCAAATTTTCTCACCAAGTAGGCCATATACCTCCATAATATTTTGATACTGATTTGCTTTACCCGTAATCGTGATGGTGAATATCCCATTACTTGGATTTGGGTATACTAATACACTATTATTTATAGCAGATATTTTATTTACTTCAGTGAGGATACCCTTCACTTCTATTACATCACCTAAAGGGTATTCTCCGCTATTTGCCGCAGTAAAGAAATCAAAAAGATTAGTAAGGGTTCCCGATGTAGTGCATTTGAAGAGGTTGCCGTAAAATAATGGGCCTCCTTCATTCGTCATTCCGTATAGCTCACCATCGCTGGCCTGTATCAGGCTACCCGCGGGATATGCCCCATTAGTACCGCTGAAACTAACCAATGTCGTTAGGGTTCCGCTTGTAGTACATTGGAATATAGTACCATCACTTGATGCACCACCCTCATTTGTCATACCGTAAAGATTACCGTCAGATGCCTGAATAAGTCCGCCTTCGGGCCATTCCCCATTAGTACCTGTAAAGTTAACAAGAGTAGTAAGGGTTCCGCTTGTAGTACACTTAAATAACGTGCCTTCATTTAATGTACCCCCATCTTGTGTCATTCCATAAAGATTACCATCGGAAGCTTGCAGTAGTCTTTTACAGGGATATTTCCCGTCAGAACCGGTAAAGCTAACTAGTGTTGTAAGAGATCCTGATGTGGTACACATGAATATAGTGCCCATATTTGCTGAACCGCCGTAACTTGTTGTTCCATAGAGGTTGCCATCGGAAGCCTGAATCAAGGTACCATAAGGAAGCGTTCCTTTCGATTTGGTAAAATTGACCAGTGTAGTAAGAATTCCGCTTGTAGTGCATTTGAAAAGAGTCCCTGAATCCGATGTACCGCCCCCTTGTGTCATACCATAAAGATTGCCGTCGGAAGCTTGCAGCAAGCTGCCATAAGGATACGTTCCATCAGTAATATTGAAACTTACAAGAGTAGTAAGAGTCCCAGTTGGAGTGCATTTGAATATTGTGCCTACGTTTGATGTACCACCCTGTTCCCCCATGCCATAAAAATTACCATCGGAAGTCATGATAAGATTCCCTTGAGGTTCCACTCCTTGGCTGGCACCATTAAAATTATAGACAACGGTATCCGTTCCACTGGCGGAATCATAATAAAATATTACCCCACCATTATAAGTGCCGCCTTGTGTTGTCATACCATATAGTTTACCAACAACAGCCTGGGCCTTTAAATTTGTATATGACAAGATGGATACCAATAATAGGCTAAAAATGGTTTGTGTAATCTTTTTCATGTTGTCAAAATTTACGTAAGGATGAATATAGATTAGCAAAGGTATCATATCTAAATACCATTTAGTAATAATATCAATTATGTATCATGAACTTTCTGTCTAGCATACCTTTAAATTACCGCTTAGTTGATTTAAAGGTGATATTTTGAATAAAGGATAATTAAATATTAATCTTTACTCATTTTAATCTTAAAAATATTGGGCTCAGGACTTAATTTACTGATTAAATGTTGATTTTCTCAATGTAGAAGCCTACCTTGCACACTATTATTAACCTAAAAACCTAAATAAAATGAACAAAGCAGAACTTGTAGAAGCAATTGCAAAAGAAACAAAGTTGTCAAAAACTGATTCTGAAAAAGCACTTAGTGCATTTGTAAACCAAACAACCAAAGCCCTTAAAAGCGGTAGTCAAGTTGCATTGATTGGTTTCGGAACTTTCAAAGTTGCAAAACGTGCAGCACGTAACGGAAGGAATCCGCAAACCGGTAAAGCAATTAAGATTGCTGCCAAGAAAGTAGCAAAATTCAAAGCAGGTGCTTCATTAGCCAAGTCGGTTAAGTAAGTATTCCACCTCAATGATAAGGAAAGCCCTGCGAGAGTGGGGCTTTTTATTTATATTAACAGATATTACTTCCTTTTGAAGTTTTAACAGTACAGTATGGTTTTTTAACTCGTATATCTCCCCATTGACTGGGTTCAGCGTGTATCCCTGGTTTGGATTTTTGAATATGATTAATTCATTCATTCATTACTATCTTTTCAAATTTACATAAGTGCCCTTGCCCATTCTGTCCCCATGTATTATAGCTTTTGATAATTTTACTTCGAAGATTCTCTGGTATTGGTAAGGCCTTTTTACCAAAATAATAGAAATCATTTTTCGCTGAAATCAACACATTTTTACCTCCAAGGTCATGTTGTTGGGCATTCTGTTTAGTATGTTCGTTTCTATTAAGTAAAGGTTTGTAGAATCCTTTTTTACCTGATTTTGGTTTGTAAATATTGTCCCCAGCACACTTTTCATTATTAGCATTAATACTATGAACTAATCAAGGTTGAGTAATTATACTTTACGAAAATAATCTTCTTTTAATTTTATCTTACAATACCTCTCTTGAATCTTTGGGTAATTTATAATATGCCCGTCAAAGCCGCACCATTTTAATATAACCATATTAAGTAATGTATAAAAACGCAAAGAAACATAATGTAAATCTCTATTAATTCTATCATTCGTCCGTAATTTCCCTTCTCCAGTAATATCAGGGTAACGCCCATGAAGGAGATCGTTTCTTGTCTCGAGAACCTGCAAGTCTCTTGGAAGCAAGTTTATCTTCAAGAAATCAAATGGTGCTTTTAACTGGGCTTTATTAGTTGGTTTATTTAGGTTTGAACCAATTCTTGAATTAAGAAGTGAAAGTGTATCTGCATCTAATAATGTAGCGCAGTGTTTTGTAATTATATCTTGGCATTCTTTTGCTATCTTTCTGCTTAGAGCTTTATCTTTAATTGGTGCAATATTAATTCTACTACCCTTCATAATTATATCAGAAATTGCCTCCAACGCCATTGCATACCCACCTGGTCTAAATAACAGGCTTGCTACGCTTGATTCTAGTATTAGAAGTATTGTTCCTGAAAGAGCCACAGAATCGTGCAGGTGTTGACATAAATTTGAGAATTCAGATATTTTAACGCACCTAAGTATTTTTTTGCTCTGATATTTCTTGGCCGCCGCCTTTTTATGTGTAAGATAGCTATATGGATTAGAACTTATAGGTGTTAACATAGCCCTGATAGTATCTCTAAATTCGCAGCAATAGAAATATTTTGGAGTTTTCATATGTTTAGTGGTATATGCAAAATAATACCCCTTAACGCCAGGTAAATATCCGGAAATAAATCCGAGGCCATTTATTACTGCATGAGCTTTGTTACTGAATGATTCAAATGATTGCTTTATTCTTGATTCTACCGATAGAAAAAACTCTTTCCTCCCTCTATTTATAACGCAAAGAAAGATTGCGTCATTACTTATATTAGCTTGGGAAGAAGTCCTTGAGCGATAACCTAAATCTGTTGAAAAAAGCGTTTCTTCAATTTGGTAATGGAATTTAAGCTCCTCTTTCAACGGTATAATTAACCTATAATAATAAGCGCTTCTCTTAGAAAACCCTTTACTGTATAGAAAACTTACCTGAGCACCATACTTAGGCGGGGAATAATAACTCAAAAACATATCTTCTAGAACAATACCCTTCCCTTTGATAGTAAATTCAATTTTCCTTTGATATTGACCTACATTCAATTTTCTTTCCCCTGGCGTAAATATATCATATTGAAAAGCCAAAGAAAATCCTTTATTCCGAGGTTTAATAAATGCTTTCGTCTTATCAAAAGGTGAGGATTTCTTCGAGAGGATTCCCCAACGTGGTTTTGAAAGCGTATCAATTATTTTTAGAGCTTCTTTGTGATGAAAAATACCTTCTATTTCAACCATTATTAATTATTTTATACATTCTGTTTGGTCGCAAAGGTAAAAGTAGTATAGTATGAACCTTGGTCAATTTGATCAAGATTCTAAAAGGACGTTGGTTCTATTATAAGGACGATTTGAGAAAGGCCACTTTCCGTGTTTTGGTGAAACAAGGCTTCTTGGTGAAACATAGGTGAAACATTTTTGCTCCGAAATGAGCGTGGATGAACATAGAAAGTGAGAGGTTTTAGCCCCTTTTGCAGCGAAATGAGCGTAGATGAGCGCTAATGAGCGTAAAGCTGTGGCCCCGCCAGGAATCGAACCTGGATCAGAAGTTCCGGAAACTTCCATACTATCCGTTGTACTACAGAGCCATTAATTGATTGGTAAAAGTAGAAAGAATCCATTACTCTTCGTCAACTGCATCGTGCAAGGCTACATGAAGCTCGTTATCTTTTACAAAATTGCACCAGTGGCAATCTTCTTTGCCACATCCTTTATTAAACTCGTGGTTTTGGATCTTGCGCCAGGTATCCGTAATCTGGCTGGTTACAATTTCAATATCCTTTTCGCTTATGTTTAGTTTTTCTTTCTTGTATTCATCTTTAACGGGCTCAATAAAATCAAACTCAGAAGTTTCAGCAACCCAGTCGTTGCGCTTTTGGTTGTCTAACAAAATCTTGTAAAAAACAGCTTGTCTCCAATAATCCCCTCCAACTGGTGTGCTTTCATTAGGTGGAACCAGTTTCTTTTTGGCATTATCATACCTACCGGTTTTGTAATCCACCACGTTCACTTTCTTTCCGTCAAACTCAAGCTTATCAAGCTTGCCGTTTAGCGGCACACCTTTTACTTCAACATTCCGTATATTCAACTCAAGGCTAACTATCTTATTCCATTTATTAATATAAAAGTCATAGTAAGGAGGTAATATTTTCTCACCATATTCGAGCCTGCGCTTAAATTGTTCTTTGGTAAACGACTCTCTGTTACGGTGCATATAAACCGTATAGTCGTTTAGCATTGTCTGCTTGCTTGGGAAGGTGTTATTGTTTTCCTTCATTTTTTCAAACAATGCCTGCAGTGTTGAGTGTATGGCACTACCGAATGCCATAGACTCGCTTTTAGCGGCCGGCACACGAATAAGGTTCTGGTAGTAGAATTTGATCGGACATTCGAGATAATTACTTAAGTGTGTTACGCTAAGAGAATAATTCTCCAGAAGTTTATTAATATATATCTTATCGATAAGTTCAATTTGAGGGATTGCCTTAGCTGTATATTGAAGTTCCAGGAATTCTATCAGTGTGCTTTCGTCTGCCTGCTTCTTCACTTCGGTTATTTCGTTACTTTCCACTATTTCTCCCAGAAAAGAAGATCGTTCAAGGTTCTTGTCATTTGAATCTTTCAGCGGATATGAAATTGCAAGGTGTGTTTTTGCCCTTGTTAAACCAACATAAAATAAACGCCTTGATTCCTCAAGGTCATCAACCTCATTTTTATTCGCCGAAAGGTTATCGGGTAATTTAAAGGTACGTGTTCCGGCAGCATTTTTTTCATCCCATACACTTCGGTTGCATCCTATTATAGATATATACTCATATTCAGTTCCCTTTGAGCCGTGAGCAGTCATTAAATTTACTCCATTTTCCGATGTTATTACCTTCTGCATTTCTATTCGTATAGAATGTTTCTGCATGGTATGTATCATATCGAGCAACCGTTGCAAGGTAATATCGGGGTCCTTACGTGTTTCAGATTTTATAAAGCTGAATATAGCAGTCAGTACCTGCATTAACCAAGGTTTGTCGGGTGAGTTAATGATGTAATTCAGAATACCTGCTTCACGCACTACTTCTTCAAATAGTTCCTGCAGCGTAACATTATTCATTTTGGTTATTAACCCTTCCAGCACCCTACTAACTCTTTTAGTTTCATTAATTTCAGCTTGGGTAAATAGGTCTGAAACTCCATCGGTTTGCTGGCTTATTGCAAGTCGTATGGAAAACTTTTCCCTGCGGTTTCCATAGTTTTTTTGCGACACTTCAAGGCTGATCCTTGCAATATCCAAGGCAGGAATATTAAAGAAATCAAAATGTAAAATTTCAAATAAAAGTTCATCACCGCTATAGGCAGTATCGTTTTCCGATGCTATGAACTCTAATATTTTAAAGATTTTATTTACAAAGGGCAACTCAAGTAGATTGGTATTGCGTTTCATGTTAATGCCTATCTTCTTTTTTTCAAGATAGGTTACAAGGTCTTCTACTTGCCTGTGGTTACGATATATTACTGCAATATCTTTAGGTGAAGTTCCCTTACTAATAAGTTCTGCAATTTCATTTGCAGTACAAATAGCTTCATGCGCTGAATTAGGATATTCAACTATTTCAGGAGTGATTTTTATTGCTGCTAACTTAGGGTTTGCTGATAGTAAGTTTTTATCAAGGCTATTGTCTGTATTTACTATCCGTTCTTTATTATGCTCAATAAGTTTCTTTGCAACATCTAGTATGATTTGTGTAGAACGGTAATTTTCGGTCAGCACAACTTTCTTTATATCCTTTTCATATTGCCTGTTGAAGTTCATGATGTTCTCAACATTCGCATCCTGAAAGGAGTAAATAGATTGATCGTCATCACCTACAACAAATACATTCGGTGTCGGCCAAAAGTCAATAAGGTATTTAAGAAGCTGGTTTTGCGAACCACTTGTATCCTGAAATTCATCAACTAAAAAATAAAGAAAACGTTCCTGGTATGAAAGTAGCATGTTTTCATTATCCTTGAAAGCAGCCAGTACCCAGAGTATCATATCATCGAATGTATACCGTGCCATTTCGCCCATCATAGTCAAGTAGGTAGGGTATAGGTTAATTGCTGCACGCAACTTTTCCATGTTTTCTGTTTCCTCCTTTATTTTAGCAGGGTTAGGGTCACCTGCATTAAACTCCTTGTACTTTCTTTTGTAGAAAAAACCTTCCTTGGCAGGTAGTTCGCTCAAATAAGCATCAATTTTGTTGTTAAGATATTCAATACTCCAGGCTTGCTTTTTTATGAGTGAAAACAAGCCTTTTACCCTATATGTTTCGTACGAAATATCTCCCTTGAATCTTTTTAAAGGACTTTCTTTTGGTAATGAATCAAGCAATCGTTGAAACAATTCTACTTCTTCAAGTTCAGTAATTGCCTCAAGGTTTTGTTTGCCAAAATATGACAGGTTGTCTTGTATAACCTCGTTGCAAAACGAATGAAAAGTATGTATGTTTACTCTATGTGCGGCCGGCCCTATCAGCGTAAAGAGTCTGTTGCGCATTTCTATCCTTCCGGAATCGGTATAAGTTAAGCAAAGAATATTATGAGGCTGTGCATCGGTATCTTGTAATATTTTGCCAATGCGTGTTGCTAATATCTGTGTCTTACCGGTTCCTGGGCCTGCAATTACAAGAACAGGCCCTTCAATATTTTCAACAGCTTCCCGCTGCGCTTTATTAAGCCTGGCAAATGCCTCATTAAAGGCAATATCATATTTAGAAAGTGTTGAATTCATTTTAGTGTTTTCTCAACTCAAAGCTTTCACCGAGATATAGCTTACGTGCTTCAGGGTCTTCTGCCAGTTCTTTTGCATTTCCTGCTTTTAATATTCTGCCTTCATAAAGCAGGTATGCTCTGTCGGTAATGGAAAGTGTTTCATGTACATTATGATCTGTGATAAGTACACCAATGTTCTTCTTTTTTAATTCTGCAATAATTTTCTGAATGTCTTCAACAGCAATCGGGTCAATGCCGGCAAATGGTTCATCGAGCAATATAAATGATGGATCAACCGCCAGACATCTTGCTATTTCAGTTCTTCTGCGTTCACCACCCGATAATACATCACCACGTGATTCGCGTATGTGTGACAAACCGAACTCATCAAGTAAATTTTCGAGTTTTTCTTTTTGCTGAACCTTAGTAAGATCTGTCATTTCAAGCACCAGCCTTAAGTTATCGGCCACACTTAATTTCCTGAAAACCGATGCCTCTTGAGGAAGATAAGTAATACCCCGTTTAGCCCTCTTATACATTGGCTCATTGGTTATCAGGGTGTCTTCAAGGTAAATATCACCTTCATTAGGCTTCACAAGGCCAACGATCATATAGAATGAAGTTGTTTTACCTGCTCCATTAGGTCCTAATAAACCTACAATTTCCCCTTGGTTAACTTCAATTGATACCTTGTTAACGACAGTACGTCTTTTGTATCTTTTTATAAGCTCTGTTGTGCGTAATTTCATAATTAGAATATAAGTTGCAATGTTCCCATAATAGCAAAACGTGAAATACCCGGATCATTAAGATATGAAAGCCTCCATAATGCATCTATACGTATGAATTTGAAAATATTCTCAACTCCCAGGTCTGCCTCTGAATAAGGGCCACTATTGAGACTACGTAATGTTGAGGGGAAAAGTAACACCGTTTCATTTTGAGGATTTACAGAACCGATAAGGAATTTTCCTCCTGCCACTTCTCGCCATTTCAGTTTCCTGAATAGTGGTACTTTATTAAAAAAGTACCCTTCAAAATGATGTTCTATGTTCAAGCCTATGTACTGGTCGCTTGCAAATTCGTAATAGTTCATCATATTATACGAAGCATCATCATAAATATAGGTTTCATTACCCGGGTGCAATTCCATTAATGGATAAGGTACCACTCCGAATATTTTACCTGCCGTAATACTGTAATGGGTATCGCCAAACGGGTTAATATGTAATACTTCTGTCAAGCCCAATACAATTTTGTGATATTCATAATCACCTTGAAAAATTCCCTGCAGGCCTGCGGTGTATTGAAGTATAAGGGTAGGGTAACGCGTTCCGACATCAGTTCTGCTCATGCTGGACATGATGTATTTATCGTCGTATGAGAAATTCAAATAAAGCTGAAGTGCCGGAGCACGTATGTTTGGTTTGGTAAAGTGCTGACCATAATCACCGGTAAACATATATACATTATTCTGCAACGGGCTGAATATGCGATTTACGTATGAAACTTTTAACTCAAGGCCGGTAAAAATGTCTCTATCATAGGTGATCTCTGTTTCCTGTACACGTGTTAAATTAGATACTGGCGCCCTGGAAAGTAGTGATGTTAAAATATTATCGCGCCCAAAAATATCGTCTGAACGGCCCAATATCTGTAAGTCATCGGTATAGTGTATATCTATTTGTTGCCAAGGTGTTTTAGTAATAAATGTTTTAAATCCGATGCCGTATTTCATTTTCTGGTCAAGTAGCCCATAGGCAGCATACCCACGTAACTCATACCATTCACTGAATAGATCACTTGTGCGTCCGCTGAACTTGAATCGTTGCCCTTCAACCGTATTATAACTATATAAGTTTGTAATGGGGCCAAGGTCAAAATTACCAAACGTGTGGTAACCGGTTACGGCGAGTAATACCCCATTGTATGCATGTTTATATATGGGCAGAGATTGAACTGTATCAACCATTTTGTAAATGTTTTTTTCTCCTTTCGATAAAGGTTCTTGCCTTATAGAGTCCCAGTATTTTGTTGAGCGATATTCAGCACTATCTGCTACTTCAAGGTTATTTGTAATATCATAAAATTTGTCTTCCTTAGGCTGATTAAGAATAAAATGATTGTATAAAGTAGTTTTTCTGCCATAGAAACCTGTTCCTTTTTTGCCAAGCGCAAAATCTATAGTTAGTTTGTTTTTACTCTGCATCCAGTATTTATTATCTACCTGTGTATACTCCTCAATTACACTAAAAGCCTGTACGAAATTTATGTTCACGTCTTTAGGCATTGTCATTTCCAATCTTACTAAAGCGTATGATGTATCTGCAATCCACATGTTACCTGAGAAAGCAAACTCTTGTTTATATTTTGGTTTAAATTGTATTTGGTAACACCAGTGACCATTAAGGCTTACGCTGTCAATTAAATAGTATTTGTAAAACAAGTTCCATGTGTAGGCAATAGGGCTATTAAACTCTTGCCCGAAAATGAGAAAGGTGTTTTTGTAAATATCAACATTCTGGTACATATCACCTGTAAACTGGCCAACACTCTGATTTTTAAAGCCGGAAAACTGTGTTGCTTTTATAAACTCTTTTTTGAATTTTGGGTTATTGCGGTAGTAATAATCAGAAACAGCCTCAGAAATAAATACAGGTAGATAAGGTTTCTCTTTTACATTACTGCTATCAATATTTTTAAATATGAAATTAACAGGTTTAAGTAGTTTTCGGTTCTCTGCTTTTTTAGAAATATTGTTGAGGTCAAACTCTAGTTTGGTATAAACTTCATATTGATATGCATTTATATAGCTTGGGTCATTTTGTTCTTTATGGTCCATTACTTTCCTGAGTATTTTCCAGGCAGGGTTTTCGCCCGGGTGTATAGTAACCTCAGTCAATGTAGCTGCCTCAGGCTCAAGAAAAATATCTATGGTTTGGGTTTGATTCTTTTTTATGGCTTTGGCCATTGGCTTATACCCTATGTACGATATAAGAATAGAATCAGAAGAAGCATTGGTTATAATTTTATAGGCCCCTTCAAAATCGCTTGATGTGCCTACTGTAGTATTTCTTAACAACAGGTTAACAAACGGCATTGGCTCACGGGTTTGAGCGTCGTATATTTTACCCGTAATAATAGTTTGTGAAAAAGAAAAAACAGGAATCACCAGCAATACTATCGCTGTTATAAATGTCCTAATAGTCTTTTTACTCAAAATCATATGCGACTATACTTCCCCGTTAGCTAATTGCATTATATAGTTTCCATATCCGCTTTTAAGCAATGGTTCTGCTACTTTCTTCAGTTGTTCGTTATTTATAAACCCCATACGAAAAGCTACTTCTTCTATACAGCCAATATGCATACCCTGACGTTCTTCCAATACCTGAACAAAGTGGGATGCCTGCATAAGTGAAGCAAAAGTACCTGTATCGAACCAGGCAGTACCGCGTTCCAGAATACTCACTTTCAGGTTACCACGTTTCAGGTATTCTTTGTTTACGTCGGTTATTTCGTATTCACCACGTGCACTTGGTTTAAGGTTCTTAGCTATTTCAACAACAGAGTTGTCGTAAAAATATAAGCCCGGCACAGCATAATGTGAACGGGGGTGCTTAGGTTTTTCTTCAATAGATATTACTTTGTTATTCTTATCAAATTCAACTACCCCATAGCGTTCAGGGTCTGATACACGATAGGCAAATATTATACCACCATCAGGGTTTTGGTTCGATTGAAGCAAACGGCCAAGGCCGGTGCCATAAAATATGTTATCACCCAATACAAGGGCCACTTTATCTTTTCCAATGAATTTTTCACCAATAACAAAAGCCTGAGCAAGCCCATTAGGAACCTCTTGAACTGCATATTGTATGTTGCAGCCAATATTTTTACCGTCACCTAATAATCGTTGAAATTGAGGGGTGTCTTGTGGTGTTGATATTATCAGGATCTCATTTATACCCGTCATCATTAATAGCGACAAAGGGTAATAAATCATAGGTTTATTGTAAATAGGCATTAGCTGCTTGCTGGTAGCCAGTGTAAGTGGGTGCAGGCGTGTACCAGAGCCTCCTGCCAGAATAATTCCTTTCATAGTTAATGTGTAATAAATAGATTATTGCTAAAGGTACAAATCTATTGATTTTTCTCTGTTTATGCTAATAAAAAATACCCCTTACAGCTTACGGAATAACCATATCTTTGCTACCCTTAATTAATTGATATGAAATTCGCTACAAAAGCCATACACGCAGGGCAAGAGCCTGACCCAACAACAGGTGCCATTATGACGCCTATTTACCAGACTTCAACCTATGTGCAATCGGCACCGGGTAAGCATAAAGGGTATGAATACTCTCGAACACATAACCCAACACGAACTGCATTAGAACATAACCTTGCGGCACTGGAAGGTGGTAAATACGGTTTGTGTTTCAGCAGCGGAATGGCTGCAGAAGATTGTATTATTAAACTTCTAAGCCCTGGTGATGAAGTAATATCAACTAATGACTTGTATGGTGGTTCTTACAGGTTGTTCACTAAGATCTTTGCTCAATATGGCATTAAGTTCCACTTTACACCTATGGCAAATGCAGCTGATGTGGCAAAACTTGTAAGCGCTAAAACCAAGCTAATTTGGGTTGAAACACCAACTAACCCGATGCTGAATATTATTGATATAAAGGCTATTTCTGAAATTGCTAAAAAGCATACTATTTTATTAGGCGTAGATAATACATTTGCATCGCCTTACCTGCAAAATCCTTTGCAACTGGGTGCTGACCTGGTAGTTCATTCGGTTACCAAATATTTGGGCGGCCACTCTGATGTAGTTATGGGTGCAATTGTACTGAATGATGACAAATTAGCTGAGAGGCTTTATTTTATTCAGAATAGTTGCGGTGGTATTCCTTCTCCACATGATTGTTTCCTTGTATTAAGGGGCACCAAAACCCTGCACATTCGTATGGACAGGCATTGTGAGAATGGTATTAAGATTGCTAACTACCTGAAGTCTCATCCTAAGGTTGATAAAATATATTGGCCTGGTTTTCCTACCCATCCTAACCACGAAGTAGCTAAAAAACAAATGCGCGGTTTTGGAGGAATGATGTCATTCACATTGAAAGAAGATAAACTGGAAGCTGCTCACAGAGTACTTTCTAAGTTTAAAATATTCTCATTGGCTGAGTCATTGGGTGGTGTGGAATCACTATGTGGCCATCCTGCAAGCATGACTCATGCCTCAATACCTAAAGAAGAACGTGAAAAGACCGGAGTGGTAGATTCACTTATCCGCTTAAGCGTGGGTATTGAAGATGCAGATGACCTTATTGACGATTTGAAACAAGCATTAGAATAAGCATGGTAGACCTTACGGGTAAACGAGCAATGGTGTGTGGTAGCACACAGGGTATTGGAAAAGCATCAGCTATTCAAATGGCTTTAAACGGTGCAAGTATTACTCTTGTTGCCCGTAAAGAAGATACGCTTAAGGAAACCCTTAAAGAACTTTCCGTTAAAGCAGGTCAAAAGCATGATTATATAATTGCTGACTTTGACAGGCCTGAAGAACTAAAGAAGAGCGTCGAGAATTACCTGAAGAGTGGGAATCAATTCCATATACTTGTAAACAATACGGGTGGACCTGCCGGAGGAGAGATCACTAAAGCAAAGCCTGAAGAGTTTATCAATACATTTCAAAGGCATTTAATTTGCAATCATACCCTTGTTCAGCTGTTGATGGAAGGTATGAAGGAAGCCAAGTATGGCCGTGTGATTAATATTATTTCAACTTCAGTTAAAGAACCTATAAAGGGTCTCGGAGTATCAAATACTATTCGCGCTGCGGTAGCTAATTGGTCAAAGACCATGTCATTTGAGCTTGCTCCGTTTGGAATAACAGTTAACAATGTTTTGCCGGGTGCGACTGCCACCGGGCGTATTACGGATATAGTTGGAAATACAGCCAAGAAAACCGGTAAAACAGAAGAACAGGTTACAGCCGATATGATAAGTAAAATACCGGCAGGCCGTTTTGCACAACCCGAGGAGATTGCATATGCAGTTGCATTTCTTGCATCGCCTGCTGCTTCATATATAAACGGTACGAATCTTCCTGTAGATGGTGGAAGAATGGGATGCTTGTAAATTAATTCTTATCTCTTAACGTATTGCCCTTCGTAATACTTTTGGTAATCACCGGAAGTTACATTGTTGAGCCAGGCTTCATTTGCTAGATACCATTCAACGGTTTTCTCAAGGCCTTCTTCAAATTGAAGTGAAGGTTTCCAGCCCAATTCTTTTTGGATCTTAGTCGAGTCGATAGCATAACGAAGATCATGCCCTGCACGGTCCTTTACAAAGGTTATAAGCTTTTCAGAAGTACCTGCTGTGCGGTTCAATTTCTTATCCATTATTTTGCAAAGCAGATGGATCAGGTCAATATTCTTCCATTCATTGTGGCCCCCAACATTATATGTACTTCCAATAGTTCCATTATGAACAATGGTATCTATTGCTGAGGCGTGGTCTTGTACATATAACCAGTCACGAACGTTCTCACCTTTGCCATAAACCGGAACAGGCTTACTGTTCTTTATGTTATGTATGGCAAGCGGAATAAGCTTTTCAGGGAAGTGATGTGAGCCATAATTGTTTGAACAGTTTGAAATGGTTACCGGTAATTTATAGGTGTGGTGGTAAGCCTTTACAAAATGGTCCGAGCTCGCTTTGGATGCAGAGTAGGGGCTACGTGGATCATAAGCGGTTTGTTCAGTAAAGAAACCAGTTTCGCCCAATGAACCATATACCTCATCAGTAGAAACATGGTGGAATAATTTTCCTTCCATATTATTGGCCCATGATTTTTTTGCAGCATTCAATAAATTAATGGTGCCTATTACGTTCGTCATTGCAAATTCAGTGGGGTTTGAAATAGAACGATCAACGTGAGATTCAGCTGCCAGATGTATAACCAGGTCGAAATTGTATTTCTGAAACAAGGCTTCCATTGAGGGAAGATCCGTAATATCAGCTTTTACAAAGGTGTAATTAGGCTTGTTTTCAATATCTACAATATTTTGCAGGTTACCCGCATATGTTAATTTATCAAGGTTAACAATTTTGGCATCAGGGTAATTATTGACAAATCTTCTTACAACATGTGAGCCAATGAACCCGGCTCCGCCTGTAATAAGAATGGTTTTAAAATTACGTTTCATAGGCTCAGTTTATTAAAGACTCCAGTAATTGAATTTATGGATTTTGTTTCTGAACATACCTTTTACGTCCACAACAATTCCCTTAGGTGTTAAAATAGATGCGAAATATTCTTCAGTAAGGCTTTGGTATTTCTTATGACCTACAGCAATAATTACAGCATCGTAGTCTTTGCCTATTTCTTTTACTAATTCAAATCCGTATTCTTCTTTCAATTCTTCTGAATCAGCATGTGGGTCAGTAACATCAACAACAGCAAGTGAAAAAGACTTTAATTCTTTTACTACATCTGCAATACGTGAATTACGAATATCCATTACATCTTCTTTAAAGGTAGCACCCATTACCAACACCTTGGCTTTTGATACATCCTTACCGGTTGCAATTATCTTTTTTACTGCATTCTTGGCTACATAAAATCCCATAGAATCGTTTACATAACGGCCGGAATTTATAACGTGTGTATGATAGCCAAGCATTTCAGCCTTATGGATAAGGTAGTAAGGGTCAACACCAATACAATGGCCACCTACAAGGCCGGGTGAGAATTTTAAAAAGTTCCATTTGGTGCCGGCAGCTTCTAATACATCGTACGTGTTTATATCCATACGATTGAAGATGATCGAAAGTTCGTTCATTAATGCAATGTTAACATCGCGCTGGGTATTTTCAATAATCTTAGCCGCTTCAGCAACCTTTATTGACGGCGCTTTGTGTACACCCGGTTCAACAATAATTGAATATACTTTTGCAACAGTGTCAAGTGCTTCTGCATCGCAACCCGAAACTATTTTCAAGATTTTTGTAATGGTATGTTGCTTGTCGCCCGGGTTGATCCGCTCAGGAGAGTAACCTATTTTAAAATCTTTGCCGACTTTAAGGCCCGACATTTTTTCAAGAATAGGAACGCAATCCTCTTCTGTGCAGCCAGGGTATACGGTAGATTCATAAACAACATAGTCACCCTTCTTCAATACTTTTCCTATACTTTCACTTGCCTTAATAACAGGGGTCAGGTCAGGTTTGTTGGAAATATCAATTGGGGTAGGTACGGCAACAATATAAAATGATGCTTCTTTCAAAACATCCAATGAATCAGTAAATGTAATATCACAACCCTCAAAATCACTTGCCGGTAATTCACCGCTGGGATCGATGTTTTTCTTCATCATATCAACGCGTTTAGCATTAATATCGAAGCCAATTACTTTTACTTTTTTTGCAAAGGCCAGGGCAATAGGTAAGCCCACATACCCTAATCCAATTAGGGCAATCTTTGCTTTTTTATTTAAAATTTCCTCGTACATGGTTTATTTGTTTTGAGCTGCATAAATTCTTTCTATCATATCAACTACTTTCATTCCTTCCATTGCATTGGTAGTTACTGAAGAGTCTCCTTTTAATGTTCGTACAACGTTTTCAATTATATAATGATGGTTAGCCGCTGAGCCTTTATATGCTCCGTAATCGTTAGCAGGGTTAGTAGGTGCTAATTGAGGCATGGTATAGTCTTTAACATGGCAGTATTCTATCTTATCCATATACTGACCTCCGACTTTTACAGTGCCATTCTGGCCAATTATGGTCAGGCTGCTTTCAAAGTTCTTATCCCAAACTGAGGTAGAGAAGTTGATACATCCCATACCTGTTCCTTGTTTCACAAAATGAAAACTAACAACTCCGCTATCGTCAAATTCAGTATTCAGTTGATGATTGAAGTTGAAGAAGTGAGCTTTTATTTTATCAATATCTCCAAAGAGCCAGTACATCATATCAATGAAATGTGAGAATTGGGTAAACAATACTCCTCCATCCATATCCTTTTTGCCTTTCCAGGTACCGGTCTTATAATAACGCTCGTCCCGGTTCCAGTAACAGTTAAGCTGCACCATGTAAATATCACCAAGCTTCTTCGAGTCAATTAGCTGCTTAAGCCATTCTGCCGGAGGTGAGTACCGGTTTTGCATTACACAAAAAACCTGTTTGTGCACCTGCATTGACTTGTGAATGATCTCCTCACATTCTGCCTTGGTAAGCGCCATAGGTTTTTCACAAACCACATGTTTTTTTGCTTCCAACACCTTTAAAGCATGGCTAGCGTGCAGACCATTTGGTGAACATACATCAATAACATCCATTTCTATACCTGAAGCAAGCATAGCTTCAACGGAAGTAAAGAATGGAGCATTAAATGCCTCTATCCCCAATTTTTCTTTCGGCAGAACATCGCAGAAAGCAACAAGTTCGCTATCGGCATTGCGGCCGATCATTTCAGCATGGCGCTTGCCAATGTGACCGCAACCAATAACCGCGAACTTTATTTTCTTCCCTGTCATTCTACTTTATTTTATGAACGTTACCGTTCTCCAGCTTATATTTTTCCTTGCTTTCCGGGCAAATAGCTATTCCATCTTTATCAAAACTCAAACGATGCCCGTATTCACTAATCCAACCAATTTGTTTAGCAGGGTTGCCAACTACAAGCGCATAAGGCTTAATATGTTTCGTAACAACAGCACCAGCACCAATAAAAGCAAACTCGCCAATATCATGCCCGCATACTATGGTTGAATTAGCACCAATTGTAGCTCCCTTTTTTACGGTTGTTTTGGCATATTGGCCTCGGCGGTTAATAGCACTTCTGGGGTTAACTACATTTGTAAATACCATTGATGGGCCTAAGAAAACATCATCTTCGCAAGTTACACCGGTATAAATAGATACATTATTCTGGATCTTTACATTATTACCCAATACAACTCCCGGAGATATAACCACATTCTGACCTATATTACAGTTATTGCCGATGCTACAGTCAGGCATAATATGGCTGAAGTGCCATACTTTAGTTCCTTCACCAATTTTACAGCCTTCATCTACTATGGCCGAGGGATGTATACTTACGTTAGCTAAATTGCTCACAGGTGCTTTAAATAGGAGTGCAAAAGTAACGAAAATACCTGTTTGCCTGTAGATTGCCATATAAGTGCCTATAGTAAAGCTTTTGCAGGGTTATTTTGCTATTAATAGGGCATGAAGCCAATCTATTGTAAATTGCGCCATATTTACTTGAAAATTATGGACATTATAATAAAGATCGTTATTGGGTTAGTGGCAGCTGAACATTTTTACTTTTTATGGCTGGAAATGTTTGCATGGACTACCCGTGGAAAAAAGGTTTTTAAGAACTTTCCGCCGCATTTATTTGAGCCGACTAAAGCACTTGCTGCGAATCAGGGCCTGTATAATGGTTTTTTAGTAGCAGGTTTGGTGTGGTCCTTAATTATTCAGGATGCACAATGGTCGCAAAACACCTCAATATTCTTTCTGGGCTGCGTGTTTATTGCAGCTATATATGGCGGTATTACAGCGGACAGAAAGATATTCTTCGTACAAGGATTTCTTCCTGTAGTTGTATTTATTTTAATGGTTGTAAAGTAAAAAACTAAGCAACAGGCTGTATAAGCGCCACATCGCCCAGATCAAAGGTTTGTTCGGTTTTTGTATTCCCGTCAATTAAGGTTAAAAAGACTTTTAAAGGATTATATCGGTGAATTTCTTGCTGGCGAATGGTGCCCTGGCAAAACTCGCCATTGAAAGTTTGTACTAAAACACTGTTTTTGCCTTCATTGCAAAGTGACTCAACGTAAGCTGCGGCTGCTTCAATTACCCTGTCTGAATTCGTTTTTATCATACTTTTTCAGATTAATTGGTTTGTGCATTAAAATTACAAACGCAAAACCCGGATGGCTTACTTACTTGACATAGGTAATTAACAAACTTATTGACAAAACGAATTTGTCGCTGAACCCGGACACCCTATGAATAGAGCAAGTAAAGATTGGGGATACACTAATTTAACCTTGACTTATTTATATAGCTTGAAACGAGGGGGCTATTTCAACCCGTATTTGTCCTTATATTCTTTATTGAGGGCTGTTTGAATACTTGTTAGTTGTAGTTTTTTGCCTTTAATAAAAGCCAGTTCAATATTGTTGGTGCGCATATCCAGTGCATCGCCTGTAGATATTACAACTGTAGCATCCTTACCTTCCTCTATCGTACCGGTTTGCGAGTCAATGCCAAGTATTTTGGCTGCATTTAGGGTAATGGCTTGTAATGCTTGTTCTTTAGTAAGGCCATATGTAGCAGATGTGCCTGCTAAAAAGGGCAGGTTACGGGTTTCATTTTGTTCCATATCTCCGGCAGTACCCAGACAGAACAATATTCCCGCCTTTTGTAATTCAGCAGGTAGTTTATAGGTTTCATCCACATCGCCTTCAGGTGTAACTGGTTGGCTATGCAATCTTCTGATAATTACTGCAATGTTATTTTGCTTTAAGAAGTCTGTTACCATCCATGAGTCGGCGCCACCTACTAGTACAACTTTAGAAATGCCAAAGCTTTTAGCCATAGTAATAGAAGCAAGTATCTCCTTTACATATTCAGAGTGGATGAAAAGAGTTTCTGTTCCATTGAATATGCCCTTCATGGCTTCAAACTTTGTATTGGTTTCATCGTGTTTACTTTGTTGGCAATAGGCTTGGGCATCGGCAAAGAATTTTTGTAAAACCTGCACTTCGTTATCGTAGTTCTTGTTGGCCACATATCCTCCTAATTCATCCTCATTTAAGCGCACTCTATGTATTCCCTGAGGCCAATTCATATGAACTCCATCATCAAGTTTATATGCTGCATCTTCCCAGTTCCAGCCGTCAAAATTTACTATGGATGATGTACCTGAAAGTAGCCCGCCACGTGGAGTGATCTGAGCTGTCAGGATTCCATTAAGCCTTACTACAGGAATCATTTTGGAATCGGTATTATAGGCAATCAGTGAACGAAGTTCGGGGTTTAATTTGCCTATATCTTCAACATCAACAGTTGCTCTCACCGATTCGGTTTCTACTAAACCAATTGAGCAATCAGGTGCTATAAACCCAGGGTAAACCTGTTTGCCCGAGCAATTGATTGTAGTGTCATATTCATCAGCCTTAACTTTTGATACATCGGCAGTAACAAGTACCACCTTACCATTCTTTATTCCAACAAGGCCATTCTGAATAACCGTTCCATTTCCAACATGCACCGTTCCGTTCGTAAGCAATATGCTTTTGGTTTCAGGTTTAGCAGGTATCGGTTGTTGGCCAAGTGCTAAGGTACTGGCCAATATAAGTTGTAGTGCAAAAAACTTTTTCATATCGTTCTATATAATAGGGTTCGAATTATTTTTTTCTCTTTGTTGATGACCCGCTTGCAGGCATTGGCTTGCTTGGGTCGCGCAAAACCTGGTTTATAATATCAGCTTTTTCCTGAGCTATTTCTTTACGCATGTTTATATCATCTTGCCTGTCGAATTCACAAACACCATCAACAAATGTTTTGTCAGCCATTGCATATACTGAAAGGGGATCGTCGGACCAAAGAACTATATCAGCGTCCTTACCAACCTTAATACTACCCATAAATGCATCAAGGTGCAATAGTTTGGCCGGATTCAATGTTACAGTGCGCCATGCTTCCTGTTCGGTTAACCCTCCATATTTAACCGTTTTACCGGCTTCCTGGTTCAGGCGACGTTGCATTTCATCATCATCTGAATTAATGGCTGTCACAATTCCCATTCTGGTAGTAATAGCTGCATTAAACGGAATAGCTTCCATTACTTCCATTTTATATGCCCACCAGTCAGCAAAACAAGAAACGCCAATATGTCTTTGTTCAAGTTTATCGGCTAATTTATAAGCTTCCAGGCCGTGCGTAAATGTGTTCATATGAAAGTGCATAGAATCTGCAACATGCATAAGCATATTTATTTCAGACTGAACGTAAGAATGACATGTAATAAAACGCTCTCCATTCAATATTTGCACTAATGCATCCATTTGCAGATCTCTGCGCGGGGCATCAACTCCATCCTTATCTTTTCCTGAAAGTTTTTTATACGCATTCCAGGTTGCTTCATATTCTTTAGCATGCGTAAATCTGTCATAGTAAAATTGTTCAACACCCATACGTGTTTGCGGGTAACGGATTACATATGAATCGCCCCAGTTCGATTGTTTTACGTTTTCACCTAATGCGAATTTTATAAATGGTGAGGAGTTTTGAATTTTAAATTCCTCGGGTATCTGGCCCCAGCGCAACTTTACAATTCCACTTTGCCCGCCAATAGGGTTAGCCGAACCATGCAATAATTGAGCCGCAACAACGCCGCCGGATAAACTGCGGTAAATACTTATATCTTCTGAATTAATAACATCGCCAATACGTACCTCTGAGCTACATGCTTCACCGTCTTCATTTATGCCACCGGCAATTGCAATATGCGAGTGTTCATCAATAATACCTGCTGTTACATACTTGCCTGTACCATCTATTACCGTAGCGTCTTTTGAAGCTGTAAGATTTTTACCGATTGCCACAATTTTTCCATCTTTTACTGATACATCAGTGTTCTGCAAAACGCTGTCACTTTCACCGGTCCATACTGTTGCATTGCGTATTACGAATTCTTTGCTGACTTTTTCTACAGAATCTTTTTCAGCTTTCGTTCTTCCGTAGGCCTGGAAAGGATACCTCACCTGGTCAAGTGTAGGTACTGTCAATACAGGCTCATGGCTTGTATCTGCCGGCATTGCACTTGAAAATGTAGCCTGCCATGTTATGTTTTGAGTGCCTTGTACTCCATTTCCGCTTATCGTTTTATGATCAGCCGATAACAAACCGTTTAAACGGAAAGCGTAGATACTATCTGCTTTTGAACGGAAAGTAATTGTTACCATAGGGTTGTATGCATGGAAATAGGCCGTTATTGTATGCTTTTGCGCATCTAATAATGTTGCAGAAGGGTTAGTTGCATCACCTCTTACCTGTAAGGTATATGTTTGGTTGTTGTTTAAAGTCAATGTATAATCACCCCTCAGATCAATATTTGTTGTATCGTTCACCTGATTAGGATTTCCTTTTATCCAGTTTGAATAAATAGCGGTTCCCTGTTTGAACATATCACCTGATGTAATAATAAAATTAGCCATCATCCCCTTTTTCAGTGAACCGACTTTATCCTGCATACGCATCATTTGCGCCGGAGTATAGGTCAATGCCTTTATTGCTGCCTGAGTAGATAGGCCATACTTTACAGCTTTTCTTAAATTGGCCCAGAATGCACTTTTATCTTTTAATCCATCTGTTGTGAGTGCAAATGTAATGCCTGCTTTTTCCATTGCACCCGGGTTGAGCGGTGCCATTTCCCAATGCATTAGTGTCGCAATGTTTACCATTATTGCATCATATGGATCCTGCACATTTGGCTTATCAGGAAAATTAAGCGGAACAATGAATTGCCTGCCGGTACTCTTTACATCATCCAATAATTGGTACTCATCGCCATCACCCTTTATAATATAATTGACATTGAACTCTCTTGCAATTTTATCTGCCCTGAGTACAGATATTTTATCATCTACCTTAAATATTTGTGGTAAGTTTTGCAGGTTGTTGAATGCTTCCAATGAAATATTGTATTCGGTTTTGTGTTTGGCATTCTTATACCAGTCAGCGTCGTAATAAGTTTGGCGTAATACGCCAATAGCGCCCATTAAAGAGCTTGGGTAGTCTTCGGTCGATGTGCCTTTGTTAAGTGAGTATCCTGCGGCCGCTTTTCCATTCAAAACGGCTTCATTGTCATTAGTATCTGCCAATGTAACCAGGGCATACGAGCCTTGTGCGATTCCATCGTGCGTTGAAGTAAGAGCAAGCCCAAAACCTAAATTGCGGTATTGAGCTGCATCAGCAAAGTTTGCATGAAAAATATTTTCAGCATTGTTTTGTGAACGAATGGCCTGGTTGGCATCATATGCACCCGGAGTAGCACTGCCAAGCTGGGTGCCGCCTCTGCGTATTTGAGGGAGTGGTGCAGGCATTCCATAGCTCGTGTACAGATCTATAAAAGATGGGTAAATGGTTTTACCCTTGCAATCATATACTAGGGTTCCTTGCGGTATGGAAACAGAAGTGCCAATATCCACAATATTGCCATCCTTTATTAATAAGGTAGCATCATCAAGTACGGTTGCATAGTCCTGGTAAATATGTGCATGGGTAAATGCATAATAGTTATGCCTTACGTCATGCGTTCCATTTGTATATAATGTTTGCTGGGCATTTGCCGAAGCAAGCAATAAAAATGGCAGACTAATAACTGAAAGTAGTTTTTTCATAAGGTTTGAGCTGATCAAATTCAGCGGCAAAGTAAGCAAGGCTATATCAATTTTGCTAATTTTGTTGCTTAAATATTTAATTATGGGAATTTTAGTACAACTTCACTCTTTCATTCGCTGGATTTTATTCGTTTTGCTATTGGCAGCAATTCTAAAATCGTTACAAGGTATAACCTCTAAAAGGGCATATACAGGGGCGGATAATAAAATCAGCCTGTTCTTATTGATATCTGCACATATACAGTTATTGGTGGGCCTTGCGTTGTACTTCATGAGCCCTAAAGTAATGTTGAATTCAGCAATGATGACCAACGATGTTGCACGGTTCTTTACAATGGAACATTCTGTAATGATGATAATAGCCATTGCATTAATTACAATCGGACGTGTTAGCAGCAGAAAAGCAACCACTGATGCAGCCAAATTCAAAAAAGCATTCTGGTTCTTCTTTATAGCTTTATTGGTGATATTGGCTGCCATTCCATGGCCGTTTTTACCAGTGGGAAAAGCGGCAGCTATTGGTTGGTTTTAATTTTAAAGCATGATAGAGCGCGTAAGAGGTAGAGAAAAGGCCATTTTAGTTGGCGTTTGCCATAAGGAACAAACTAAGGAGCAACTTAAAGAATACCTGGATGAACTTACCATGCTATGCCATACAGCAGGTGCAGAACCAGTTAAAATATTCACCCAGAACATACACCATATAGACCCTGCATATTTAATAGGCAGCGGAAAGGTGTTGGAGATTGCTAAATACATTGAAGAAAATAAGGATATAGCACTCGTTATTTTTGATGATGAACTTTCTCCATCGCAACAACGTAACCTTGAAGAAAAAACCAAACGTAAAATACTAGACAGAACCGGCCTAATACTTGATATTTTTGCTGACAGAGCACAAACAGCTTATGCAAAAACGCAGGTAGAACTGGCACAATATGAGTATTTATTACCGCGCTTAACAGGTATGTGGACTCACTTAGAAAAACAACGGGGTGGTATTGGTATGCGTGGCCCGGGTGAATCGGAAATTGAAACTGACCGCAGGCGTATTCGTAAACGAATTGCTTTGTTAAAGGAAAGGCTTGTTGATGTTGACAGGCAAATGACTACACAGCGTAGAAATAGAGGACAACTCATTCGTGTTTCTATTGTAGGATACACTAATGCGGGCAAATCAACATTAATGAATTTGGTTAGCCATAGTGATGTGTTGGCCGAGAATGCTTTGTTTGCAACACTTGATACAACTGTTCGGAAAGTTACTTTTGACAATACAGCTTTCCTTCTTTCTGATACGGTAGGATTTATAAGAAAACTACCTACATTTCTTATTGAAGCTTTTAAATCAACTCTTGATGAAGTAAGGGAGGCTGATTTGTTGTTGCATGTTGTTGACGTGTCACATCCTTCATTTGAGGACCATATACAGGTAGTTAAGCAAACCCTTACTGAGCTTAAATGCATTGATAAGCCAATGCTCACCGTGTTCAATAAAATGGACCTGTATCGGATTCAGAACGAAGAAGGTGAATTAGTGCCTCTTACAATTGACGGGTTTAAAAACTCGTTTATTGAAAAATCACATTCACCATGCGTATTTATTTCGGCCGGAACAAGAAATAATATTGAAGAGTTTAGAAATACCTTACTGGCAGAGGTGAAGAAACAATATAGCGTACGTTACCCCTCTATGGTTGTTTAGAAAAAATTAATTTTGAGCTATGAAGATCGATTCAAAGACGGTAGATAAATTAGCAGAGCTTGCTCGCTTAGAGTTTGATGAAGCTTCTCGTAATGAAATTGTGAATGACCTTAACCGCATTGTAAGTTTTGTGGAAAAACTTAACGAAATTGATACTTCTTCAGTTGAGCCTTTGATATACCTTACCGATACTACAAATTCGATGCGAAATGATGAGGTAAAGCAGGTAATTACCCAACAGGAAGCATTGAAAAATGCACCAAAAAGGGACTCTGATTATATCAAAGTCCCTAAGGTTATAGATAAAAAGTAAATTCTATTTATTAAGCTTTCGCTTTAGGCGCAACAGGTGTAATAGTCTTTGCTGACTCGTACATTGCCTGAGCTTGTGCCTGGTTAAAGTTAGTCACGTTACCATCACTGCCTTGTGATTGCTCCTGAACATAAAAGGTTTTATCTCCTTTCTTCACAATGGCATAAAAATGATATTCTTCATTAACCATTTGGGTTTTGTAAACAACGCCATTACTGTCCTGACTAACCCAACTCTGAAATTTGTCTACGTCATTACCGGCAATATCTTTTTTCTTTCTGTTCATATCCATTCCTGAAACATTTATAAGAATATTGAAGCCCTTATTCACATATACATGCACATCACCTGAAGGTAAGGTTTCAATTCCATAATGTGTTTTTTCAGTATCGGGTATGTCAATTGTAACAGGCATGCCAACAGAGCTAAGGCTCATCCGTATCATTCCTGCTCCGAGAGGAGCTTCTTCTGCATCAGCAGCAGCTTTTGGTTTGCAAGAACTGAATGAGAAAAGGGCGCATACCAGCCCACCAATGATAATAGTTTTATACATGTTATATGTTTTTGATAGTTAGTACAAAAGTATACTTTTTAACAGATATTATAACGGGCATCTCCAATAGGGATAAATAGCCAGAAAATCAATATGATACATATGATCTTTTATTCATTAACAGTATGCATGATAATCGTATATTTGTAGCTATGGAGTATGAAATAAAACCGCATGAAAAGTTGAGCTTGGGTATTAAAGAACTCTGGCAGTACCGTGAGCTGTTTTTTTTCTTTACTTGGCGTGATATAAAGGTAAAGTATAAACAAACTTTTTTTGGTTTTGCCTGGGCAGTTTTTCAGCCATTATTGCTTATGGTTGTTTTTACTGTTTTTTTTGGGAAAGGACAACAACCTGAAGGGCTTCCTTACCCTGTTTTTGCAATTTCTGGGCTTATATTATGGAATATTTTTTCTACCGGCTTAACGGGTGCAGGAAATAGTATGGTAACCAATGCCAACATAATTAAAAAAATATATTTTCCCCGTTTAATCATTCCAATTTCTGCCGTATTGGTTTCACTTTTCGATTTTATAATGGCATTTATTATTTTTATTGTAATATTGATTTACTACCATGTGCATATTTCATTCTGTTGGTTCCCGGTAATGATTATTACAGGCATAATTATTACATCAATAGCTACTTTCGGGGTGGGTTCATTGCTTGCGGCATTAAACGTAAAATACCGCGATTTCCGCTATGTAATTCCATTCATGATACAGGCTATGTTATTCCTTACTCCTGTTATATACCCTGTTTCAAAAATTTCTATAGGGTGGATAAAATATATATTGGCAATTAACCCTATGTACAGTGCAATAGAACTATTCCGTTACGGGTTTAATGGTGGGCAGGAATTGCAAACTGATTTAATATGCATAAGTATTGGCTCATCATTTCTCTTTTTTGTCATAGGCTTATATTATTTTAGAAAAACAGAGGTTTATTTTGCCGATATAGCATAGCAATGCAGCCGATACTTGAAATAAAAGACATATCAAAGAGATTTCGGATCAGCCATGATAAGTTGCCTTATCTAAGCTTACGAGATTCCTTTACGTCAATATTTAAGCCGGGTTCTTCCACAACCGAGGAATTTAAGGCATTAGATAATATAAGTTTTAATATTCAGGCAGGCGAAAGTGTAGGTATAATTGGCCGTAATGGGGCTGGTAAGTCCACGTTGCTTAAAATACTTTCAAAAATAACTCCGCCTACCTCTGGCACAATTATTTCAAGAGGGAGGATTGCGAGTTTGCTTGAAGTAGGCACCGGTTTTCATCCGGAGCTTACAGGGAAAGAAAATATTTTTTTGAATGGCTCAATACTGGGTATGAAAAGAAAGGAAATAGAATCGAAATTTGAGGAGATTGTTGATTTTAGTGGTGTTGATAAATTTCTTGATACACCGCTTAAGCATTTTAGCAGTGGCATGCAGCTTCGCCTTGCATTTTCAGTTGCTGCTTTTCTTGATCCTGAAATATTAATAATTGATGAGGTGCTTGCAGTAGGTGATACTGAGTTTCAGAAAAAATGCATGAGGAAAATGGAGCAGGTAGGCAGAGAAGGAAGAACTATATTATTTGTAAGCCATAATCTGGGTGCCGTCGCTAACTTATGCAAAAAGGGAATAGTATTAGATTCAGGCAAATTAATGTATAATGGCGATGCTGATCAGGCTATCCATTATTATTATTCAAAGCTAATTGATAATCAGGGTGTATTAAAAATGCTGGAACGCAAGGATAGGTCAGGTTCGGGTAAATTTCGTTTTGAAGCTATCCGGCTTTTAAATAAAGAAAATAGTGAGGTAAGCGTTTATAAAAGCGGTGAGGAGATGAGAGTAGAGTTGAAGCTGAAAGCTACCAATATAAATGACAGTGGAAAAGTATATGCTACACTTATTATAAAAGATTCTGTAGGTGAAAGAATTATGGGTCTGGCTTCCGCATTTTACAATAAAGAGATATTAGCCAGGGATGGAACAATTATTACCTGGAAGTGGAGATGCCAGTTAGCGCCAGGTGAATATAATTGCGGGTTAAGTATGTATGAGGGCATTATAGGCGGCATTGTGGTAGATAGTATTCCTGATGCCTTTAGGCTTAATATTGAAGAAGGAGATTATTTCGGAACAGGGGTGATTCCTCCAGTAAGGCGCGATAAAATATTTTCAGATTTTGAAGTAATAAGTTCAACGTAATATGACGGCATATAAAGCTAATTTATTTATTCCCGGTGCAGGAAAATCAGGTACTTCCAGTTTACATGGTTATTTAAACCAGCACCCGGCTATAAATATGTCCGTTAATAAAGAGCCGCAATATTTTGCTGTTGATACTGAATTTAAGAAAGGACCGGATTACCACAATTCCCTTTTTAATCAGTATGGAAAAGAAAATGCTCTTTATTTTGGTGAGTCAAGCACTACATACTTTCTTTCAGTTATGGCTATAAAGCGTATACATGAAAACATAAATAACCCTAAGTTTATATTTGTATTACGTAACCCAATCGACAGGATATATTCTCACTTTTACTGGATAAGAAATATGATGCATGAAAATGTACTTCCTTTTGAAGAAGAAATAATGGAAGATATGAAGCAATCATTTGATGCAAATAAGCCTTCGCCGAGTGGCGCATATAAGCATTATGTTTTAGAGAGCAGTTATGGTAGTGCTATTGATGCGTACATTGAGAATTTCGGGAAGAGAAGTATTTATATTATTACTTCTGAAAGGTTAAAGTCAGATCCGCTTGAAGTACTTAACGGTTGTTTTGATTTTCTCGGACTTCCTCGTTTGGATAAAATTGAGACGGAATTTCAAAATATTACCCCTCCTGCAAGGGTTTATACCACCCCGGGTATTCTGAGGAAATTTTCTTTTTTATTCCCTGATAGTATATACAGAAAACTGAAAAATAGGATACTTGAAGTTTTTTTTACAAAATATGAGCCTGTTCCTGCATTGTCAGTAACACAAAGAGAGTGGCTAAAGCGTTTATTAATTCCTGAAATAGAAAAATTGATAAGGGTAACAGGACGGAGTTTTAGTGAATGGCCGGAATTTAGTTTTAAACCTGCATAAAATGAGTAATAAGCCGTATATTATTGATTTTGGGAAAATTGGCAGCACCGAAAATGGGTTCATAAGTATAGCGCATTTGCAAAATACCCCTTTTCATATTCAAAGAGTTTACTGGACATATAATACCCCTGACGGAGTTGTAAGAGGGCATCATGCACATAAAAAATTACATCAAATGATATTTGCTGTGCATGGAAACATAACTATGCATATAGAAAATGAACATGGTGTTATGTATAAATTTAATTTAAACACCCCGGCAAGTGGATTGTATATACCCCCCCGACATTGGCGAACAATTGAGATGAGTAACAATGCTGTGCTCCTTTGCCTTGCTTCAGAGGAGTATAATGAAGATGACTACATAAGAAATTATGATGATTTTAAAAGGATAAGGAGTATAAATTAGGAGAGTTTAATAAGTAATAATGGAGATAAGAGAGGTTGATAATATTGAATTTGAGAAGACATTTTACAAGCCGGATATTGTATTTAATAGTCCTGTATTTAATAACCTTAATAGAGAAAAAGTAAGTAAAGTAAAATATCTGGTGTTTTTAAAAGAAAATAAAGCGATTACCGGTATTATTGGGGGAGTAAAAGATGGAACTTTTTCATCGCCATATTCGGCTCCTTTTGGGGGATGGAATTTTCATGCTTCTTTAGATATTGAAGATCTGGAATCAGCGTATGATTTGTTGGAAAAGTATTTACACGATCAGCAAATAAAAAAAATAAAAATCACACTCCCGCCTTTTTTCTATAACGAAACAGGATGGTCATTGGTTTTAAATGTTTCTTACAGGAGAAATTATTCTATCATATCATCTGATCTGAACTTTCAGTTCAGGCTTAGTAAGTTCAATGATGATTACTTGCAAAATATTGCCTACAATGCCCGTAAAAACTATAATGCAGGCAAACGCGCTGGCTTGTGTTTTGATAAAGTAATTGAACCTGGAAAAATAAGAGAAGCATATGATGTCATTTCTGAAAACCGTAAGCAAAGAGGATTTCCTTTAAAGATGAGTTTTGAGGATATTTTGGACACTTCAAAAGTTATTGATGCAGATTTCTTTATTGTTACTGACAGTATGCAGAAGAATGCAGCTGCAGCAATGGTTTTTAAAGTTACCGATTCTATTGTTCAGGTTGTTTATTGGGGTCATCTTTCAGCGTTTTCATCCTTAAAGCCCATTAACTTTTTATCTTACAACGTATTTGATTATTATAAAAAAATAGGAAAGGAATTTGTTGATATAGGACCGTCGACAGAAAATAGTGTCCCTAATTACGGCCTTATAGAATTTAAGCGAAGTATTGGGTGCGACATATCATCTAAATTAACTCTTGAAAAAAAACTGCAATAATGAGAGACCTGAATAATTACTATAACAAGTATATAGAAGATAATTTTGATCATATTCTTTCTGATTACCGGAAAAAACATATTGAAATTGAGCTTATTAAGAAAATTAGACCTAAAACCATAGTAGAGATAGGTTGTGGAATAAACCCTCTTTTTCTTGATTTTGAAGATTTTGAACAACTTACAATTATAGAGCCCGCTGACGGTTTTTGTGCTTTTGTAGCCGATAAACTTGAAAATGAATACCGGCATTTGAAAGATAAAGTTAAAGTAATACAAAAGACTATACAGGATCTTGAGTCACTTAATTCATTACCTGATTTTATTATGTGTGTCGGGCTATTGGGTGAAATTCCTAAACCCATAGAAATAGTAGATAGTATATTCAGAATCTCGGGTCCGGATACATATGTTTATATAAGTGCACCTAACGAATTTTCATTTCACAGGGTACTAGCTAAAGAAGCGGGCCTTATAAAAGACCTGAATCAACTCTCGGAGGAGCAAATAAAATTCCAGCGATTTCACGTTTTTAGTAAGCAGACCATGATTGATATGGTATCATCCGCGGGGTTTAAAGTTATTGATTCAGGTTCATATTTTATAAAGCCATTTACCCATAAGCAAATGAATTGCCTGATAAAGGAAAACCTTATTGATGAGAATGTAATACTTGGCCTCGGTAGAATGATAAAGTATATGCCCGAACTTGGCGCCGAAGTATATGTATGTCTAAAGAAGGGAAGCAGTAATTCCAAAATGTAAATGATTAAAAAACGACTTTATAATCTTCCTGATGATATTATTAATTCTCATCCTAGGGTGTATCCAAGATATTTAATAAGCCCTTTTAATACCGAATATCTCAGAATTAACCATAAAATATATATACGAGATAGGAAACTCGGCCTTAAGGATAGTTCACTAGACCTGTACTTTACAGATGCGAAGAATTTTTCATATGTAACAAAAAGAGGGCAAGAGGGTATTTCGATGGTTTTGAAACACCTGAAGCTAAAGAAACATGAAGACGTATGCATTTTTAATACCTCGGGCAGCCCCTATATAAGTAGTTCTGTTACTACTGAAATTGAGAAAATCTGTAAGTGGGGCAGAAGTATTGGCGAAAAAACAAAATGTATTTTTATTATTCATGAATTCGGATTTTCGGCAAATGTTCCTGAACATATTCTTAATTCAGGAATACCAATTATTGAAGATTGCGCGTACTGTCTTGGCTCTCAAAATGAAAAAAGGAATTTGGGAATGATTGGTGATTATGCTATATACAGCTTTTCGAAGATGTTCCCACTTCCATATGGTGGGCTTGTACGGTCAAAGAACAAGCTTACTGTTCTATCTGCTATTTCGCCTTATTCAAGAAACTATTTATTGACTTTATTGCATCACTATTTTAAAAAACAGAAGGGGTTTGTACGTAAAAAAAGAGAAAACTATATAAAGTTTACTGAGCTGTTTGCCAAACATGGAATACAGCCTAGATTTGAACTGAATAAAAACAATATACCTGCTTGTTTTATCTTTCAACTACCGCATACACCTTTAAGCGATAAGTTGAAGGTTGAATTAAATAATAAAGGAATAGAATCCACTGTATACTACGGTGGCGATGGCTTTTTTATACCTTCGCACCAGAATTTGAAAGGTGAGGATATTGAATATATTTATCGAAATATTTCACAGGTATTAATGTTAAAAAACAAGTAATAATATGAATAGCGAAAAAAATAAACAACAGTATCTTGAACTTCTTAGGAAAGAAAGAAAAAGTATATTGAATGCCTTAAGAGAAACTGAATTTACCCAACTGGATAATACTATAGTTCACAAGCAAATAATACCATCTGCATCATATTCACCATGGGAAACAGATAAGGAATTTAAGAAGATCTATGATATTGCCAGGCATAATACGTTGGTGGATATTTACAGGTGTTATGAATTGTGGGCTATTGTTAAAAGAGCTTCTGTGCTTGACGGAGATATATTGGAAGTTGGGGTTTGGCAAGGCGGGTCAGGCGCAATTATGGGTGAAGCCAATAAAAAAGCAAAAAAATCTGTGCTTTACCTTGCCGATACTTTTATGGGAGTGGCAAAAGCAGGGAAAGAAGATACTGTTTATAAAGGAGGAGAGCACGCGGATACCAGTGAAGCAATTGTTAAGAAGCTTATGCAAAAGGCCGGACTAACAAAATATAAAATACTTAAAGGCATATTTCCGGATGATTTCAAAGGTAAAATAGATATTGAAAAATTAAAAATATGCCACATTGATGTAGATACATTTGAATCAGCCAAGGGAGTATTTGAATATGCCTGGCCCAGGATGGTATCGAAAGGTGTTGTGGTATTTGACGATTATTCTGCATGGGGTTGTGAAGGAGTTACAAAATATGTAAATAGTCTTAAACCCAAAGACGGAGTATTTATTCATAACCTTAATGGGCACGCTATAATGATTAAAATTTAAAATAATAGCTCTCTTCCTGATTAATAATAATATAGGAGTTGTAATAATATGGCAATAACAAAGGAAGCTTCTGATACAGGTGTAAATAATTTACCTGTTTGTTATACCCCATCGGCCAGGGATGCTTTTCGGCGTATTCTGAAGCAATTAAATTTCAGTAATAGCGAGTATATACTTCTTCCGGCTTATGTAGGCATAACCGATAAAGAGGGATCAGGAGTTTTTGATCCTGTGAGAGGATTGGGTTTAAAATATGATTTTTATAAAGTAGATAATAAGCTTGAGTTTGATTATAAGGATATTGAAAAAAATATAAAGGAGAAAAAAGTTAAAGCATTGCTCGTAATTCATTATTTTGGTTTTTTGCGAAAAGGCATGGGAAAATTGAGGCAATTATGTAACAAAGAAAAAATTATTCTTATTGAGGATTGTGCGCATGCCATGGATTCTTTTTATCATAAAAGGGCCTATACCAATATTGGGAAAACAGGCGATTTTTCTTTTTATTCGATACATAAATACCTTCCCACGAAAGACGGGGGCTTTTATACGTATAAAAGTGATTTTAATTTGAACCCCGATGTAGATGGAGGCGGGAATATTTCGTATGAAACTTTGTTCAGGGCTCATATGGCGGATTATGATAAAATAAGAAACAAGCGTATTGCAAACTATAAATATATGCTTGGTATGTTGCAGAAAACCAGTAAATATTATTCTATTCTTTATCCAAACCTTCCTAAAGGAGTAGTGCCGCTGAATCTTCCGGTTATAATACACAATAAAAATAGAGAAAAACTATATTTTAAGCTTATTGATAAAAAAGTTATGGTAATAGCTTTATATTACCGGATGATAGAACAGATCGATAAAAATAAGTTCCCTGTTTCCTATGCTATTTCAGAGAGCATTTTGAATTTTCCAACTCACCAGGATATTGAAAAGACGGATATAAAATATATGATAGATTCGTTTAATAATGTTTTACTGGAGTTGTAAACTCAGAATAAATAATTTATAAGGGTAATAGAAATTTTGAATAGTAAATCAATGAAGAATGCTATTAATATTCCATTTCTGAGTCTTGCCAGTGTAAACACTTTACTGGAAGAAGAGTTGACAGATGTCTTTAAAAGCATCATTCATAAGGAGCAATATGTTATGGGTAATAATCTGGAAGAATTTGAAGAAGAGTATTCATCCTATTGTGAGACCTCACATGCAATTGGCGTAGCGAATGGCTTAGATGCTCTTATACTGATACTAGAAGCATATAAAGAGCTGGGCTTGTTGCAAGAAGGTGACGAAGTAATTGTTCCATCGAATACCTATATAGCGACTGTTCTGGCAATTAACAAGGCAAGACTTAAACCTGTATTTGTAGAACCTGACATAGAAACATATAATATTAAACCGGGTAATATAGAGTCTGTAATATTGCCCAGCACTAAGGCAATTATAGCTGTCCACCTCTATGGCCAATGTGCGGAAATGGACGCTATTAATAAAATAGCGCTAAAGCATAATTTAATTGTTATTGAAGATGCTGCCCAGGCGCATGGAGCCTTATATAATGGTAAAAAGGCAGGGTCACTTGCCCAGGCAGCTGGATTTAGTTTTTATCCGGGTAAAAATTTAGGTGCACTGGGCGATGCAGGAATGGTAACAACAAATAACAATGATTTAAGTAGAGTATTGAAAGCTTTAAGGAATTATGGAAGCGAAGAGAAATACTATAATATATATAAGGGCGTTAACAGCAGATTAGATGAATTGCAGGCGGCTTTTCTGCTGGTAAAATTAAAGTATCTTGATAAATGGAATGAGGAAAGACAAGCTGTTGCCGCTATGTATATGTCACTTTTAGATAGTGTTCCGGGTATTATTCTCCCCAAAGTAATTTCTGAATCATCGCATATTTTTCATCAGTTTGTTATTAGAACTGAAAAAAGAGATGAATTAAAATTGTATCTTCAGAAGTGCGGCGTTAACACAATGATTCATTATCCTGTGCCACCGCATTTACAGAAAGCATACAGCGACCTGGGTTTTAAGAAAGGCGATTTTTCTGTTGCTGAAGAAATAGCAAATACTTGTTTAAGTTTGCCTGTATACCCTGGTTTGAAGAATGGGAGTGTTGAATATATTGCCAATTCAATAAAGGATTTTTCTAATAAATAATATTGAATGCTGGAGCCGCTTGTTACAATTGGTATAGGTAATTATAATAATGAAAAGTATGTTCTGGATACTTTAAAAAGTGTAAAAGAACAAACATACCCAAATATAGAGTTGGTAATTATTGATGATTGCTCGACAGATAATAGCCTGTATATTATAAAAGAGTGGCTTAAAACTTGTGATAAACCATATAAGTTGATTGTTCATGAAAAAAATAAAGGAGTATGTGCAGTTTGTAATGCTATTCTAAATAATGCGAGCGGAAAGTATGTCTCCTTTCTTGCTACTGATGACCTATTGATGCCAGATAAGACTAGAAAACATGTTGAAATACTGGAAAATACAGAAGTTGATGTATGTGCTGTTTATTCAGATGCATATTTAATAAAAGAGAATGGTAGCCTGAGGTTTGGGATGTTTATTCAGAGGTATAGAGATTTTGAGGATGCACCTTCGGGAAATATTTTTGAGCAATTGTTGCTTGGTGGTTTTATTCCAGGTATGGCAGTGCTCGTTAAGCGTGCATGTTATGTTAAAACAGGTTTATTTGATGAATCGTTGGTATTTGAAGATTATGATATGTGGCTAAGGTTAGCAAGCGAGTATAAGATTATATTTTCTGATTATGTATCTGCTAAATATAGAGTGAGAGCAAATAGTTTAACATCGACTAATAAAACATGGGATGCCTCAAGGATTAAAATATATGCCAAGCATGTAAAAGAGTCCCCAGTAGCTATAAATCAGCTTGAAAGAGTTGTAATAAATGCATACCTGATGAATGATAGAGAGGCTTTAGCCCTTTTACCAGCTATTAAAAATGTTAGTAACCGAATAAGAATTGTTGCAATAGCCTGGAGCCTTAGATTGCCAGCAGTGGCGGGTAAAGTCTTCCTGAAACTGGCTGGTGACAAATAGGTTTGTATTCCTATGTGTAATTTATGAATGCAATCAGCTATAGCTGCTTTTGCAGCATCTGAGTGCTTGAAATTGGTTATAATAAGCAGCTTTTACTAACTTTGTAGTATATTCTAAGTCAGGTTAAAAATGAAATGGCACCTTCTGTTACTTGTTACTATTTGTGTTTTTGTAAATAAACATGTTGCTGCGCAAAAACTTGGTACACTTTATAGTATGACTTCATCGAGTAGCCCATTTTCTGGGACACTGTTTTCCTATAATCCTCCCAAAACTCAGGATTCAATTAATCTTTACTTTAAAGGTAGTAATGGAACAGATCCGCAGGGTGATTTATTACAGGCTTCTAATGGACTGCTATATGGCCTTGCACTTAATGGCGGAAGCTTTTCTAACGGTGTGTTATTTTCTTATAACTCTATAAATGGAGATGATACGATACTTGTAAATTTTAATAATACTGCAACTGGAGAGTTCCCTTATGGTAGTCTTATACAGGCTTCGAACGGATTGCTTTATGGAATGACCTCACAAGGCGGTACGTTTGGTTATGGCACATTGTTTTCTTATAATATTACAACCAGCACATTTAATGTATTAATAAATTTTGACGGCACACATGGCGCTACTCCTTATGGCAGTCTGATACAGGCATCGGATAGTTTATTGTACGGTATGACCTATAAGGGGGGCTCTAGTAATACAGGAGTGATATTCTCTTATAATATTGTGAATGGAAAGGATTCTTTATTATTGAGTTTTACGGGAGCGAACGGCTCTGGTCCGGCTGGTAGCCTTATACAGGCGTATGATGGCTTATTATATGGCATGACAATTTTTGGCGGAACACATGGTTTGGGTACCTTGTTTAGTTTTAACACAAAAAATGGCTTCGATACTGTAATTATAAACTTCAGTGGAACTGATGGCGAATACCCAGCCGGAAGTTTGATACAAGCCCGCGACAGTTTGTTTTATGGTCTGGCATATCTCGGGGGAACCTCAGCAGATGGTACATTGTTTAGATTTAATTCTTCAAGCAAAGAAGATACAGTTTTGATGAATTTTAATGGTGCAAACGGTAATGAACCTAACGGTAGCCTTATACAGGCAACGGATGGATTGTTATATGGTATGACTTCGAAAGGAGGCACCAACAGTACGGGAACAATTTTTAGCTATAATATCAATGCAAAAAACAGTTCATTATTATTAAGTTTTACCGGAACTAACGGATTATCTCCATTTGGTGATTTATTGGAGGTGATGACAGCCTCGCTACAAATAACAAATAATGTTTGTTTTGGCGATAGTGCGGGTTCAGCAATAATTAATGTAAGTGGAGGCCATTATCCATTAACTTATATCTGGAGCAATGGTGCTACATCTGATACTATTAAGGGGTTGAAATCAGGTAATTATACTGGCACTGTTATTGATTCAAAGGGAATAACATATAACTTTAATTTTACAATCAAGCAACCACCACAATTACTAGATAGTATAATAAAACAAGTAAATGTATTGTGTTATGGCGGTAATAATGGAAGTGTTTCAATAGCTGCCAAAGGTGGTACTGAGCCATATAATTATACATGGTCGTCATCTCTGTCTACAAGCACTTCGGTTGACAGCTTAGTTGCCGGCACATATACATGCATAGTAAATGATAAGAATAGCTGCTCGACCCCTATTATTGTTGCTATAACCCAACCCGCCAGACTTAAGGACAGCATAATAAGTTCAAATAATGTAACCTGTAATGGATTAAGTAATGGAAGCGTTTCAGTTGGTGTAAAAGGCGGAACACCACCTTATACATATAGTTGGTCATCAGGAGCCGGTACTAATGCCCTGGCAAATAACATTATTGCCGGCACATATACATGTGTAATTAAAGATAGCAACTTATGTATTGTTTCCGACACGGTAACTATAGTTCAGCCGGCAAAAATCAGTACAATCACATCTTATACTTCAACACCTTGCGCTAAAAGTTTTGGTGAAGCAAATGTCAATGTATCTGGCGGAACACCACCATATGCGTATTCCTGGTCGAATGCATGTACTAACGCGCTTGATACAGCTCTTTTAGCAGGTACATATACATGTACAATTACCGATTCCTTTAGCTGTAAACAAGTGGTTATGGTAAGTATCCCCAATATAGATGGCCCGAGCGATAGTGTTGTTCATATACAAAATGTAAGCTGTTATGGAGATTCTAATGGATCGGCTATTGTAACCATTACGGGTGGTGCTCAACCGTATACTTATAACTGGTCTCCAATGGGAGGTAACAATCCTGTTGTTTCAGGGCTTGCTCCTGGTACCTATACATTTACTGCTACCGATAGTAAAGGTTGTGTTGGCTTTGCAACTGTTTTAATTACTCAACCTGCTGCTCTAAGAGATAGTATTGCTATGCTTCAAAATGTAAGTTGTTCAGGCGGAAATAATGGTATTGCAGAAGTTGGAGTGAAAGGTGGAACAGCTCCCTATACATATTCGTGGTCGACATTAGGAGGAAGCACTGCCCTGGTAAGTGATCTTTTTGCCGGAAGCTATACCTGTGCAATAGCAGATACAAATAACTGCCCTGCAAAACAGGTTGTTATAGTAATTACAAGCCCTGCACCTATTAGCATTATTACTTCTTCAACAGTAACCAAATGCGGAAGTAGTACAGGTACTGCAAATGTTATTGTTTCAGGTGGTGTTAAACCTTACACATATTTATGGTCACCAGGAGGGGCTACATCTGCATCTGTTACAAATATGGCTGGTGGTACATATTATTGCACTGTTTCAGATTCTTTTAAGTGTATAAGCACAGCTACAGTGTTAGTTGTTGATACAGGAGGACCAAAGGAAGTGATTATGCCTAATTCGTTTATATCCTGTTATGGAGACAAAACAGGAAGCGCAATTGCCAATGTTACAAATGGGGTATCTCCTTATACCTATCAATGGTCATCGGGTGCAGGTACTAACAGTTTTGCTATCAATCTTTCAGCCGGCTCATATATATGTACTGTTACCGATGCCAGCGGGTGTACTACTAATGCATCAATAACAATAATGCAGCCTCCGGAACTTATTGTAGAATCATCGACAATAGGGGTTTGCTATGGTTTATTAAGCGGCGGCTCTGCCAGTGTAGCTCCATCAGGCGGCACTTCACCTTATAATTATAGTTGGAGTAATGGTTCTACAACTGATTCAATAAATAATGTTGGCCCGGGCAGTTATGCATGCACAGTTACCGATTTTAATGGTTGCAGTACTACTGTGCTGCCTAATATTGGCGTTGCTTCAAAAATGAAAATAGATACTTTTATAGTTCATCTTGCATCCTGCAATGACTGTAGTGATGGTTCTATTGAGGTTTATGTGTCGGGTGGTGTGCCAGCGGGTGATAGTACAAAGTATTATTATTTGTGGAATACAATACCAGTACAAACTACATCAATTGCTACAGGGCTTGATACAGGGGCGTATTGTGTAAATATTACAAGTTATTATTGCGATGAAACTTTACCCTGCGATACCTCGGTTGTTGTTGCCGGCCTTTCTTCAATTAGTAATTATGTTAATGGTGTGAGAATTTACCCAGTGCCCAGTGATGGCCCAATAAGTATAGAGCTACCGGCCTTGGGTCAAACGGTATTGTCTGTGTCGGATGAGTTGGGTAATATTGTGTACACTGAGCAAGTAGATGCTGATTATCGTAATTATATTGCCCAACTTAATTTAAGCTCTTTACCAGGTGGAATTTATATTGTAAAAATTACAAGTGCAAGAGGTATATCAGTAAAAAAGATAGTATTGCAGAAATAGGAATAGATGGATGTATCGGTAATAATAGTTAATTATAATACTTTTAGTTTAACAAGTCAATGCATTAGGTCTATTTACCAATATACGACTGAAGTTGTATTTGAAATTATATTAGTAGATAATGCTTCTACAGAGTGCGATGCAGGAATATTTAAGAAAGAATTTCCCGATATTATAGTAATAAAGAATAAAGAAAATTTGGGTTTTGCCAAGGCCAATAACGTCGGTATTAAAGCGTCAAAAGGCAATGTAGTTTTGTTGCTGAATAGTGATACAGAACTAAAGAATGATGCAATAAGTATTGCATTTAACAGGTTACAATCAGAAAAAAGAAACGGGGCTATTTCGGTAAAATTAATATTCCCAGATGGATCTGTTCAATATCAATGCCAGCGATTTCCTTCCATTGGCCTCCTCCTAGCCGAAAATTTGCGTTTGCATAAATTATTACCGGCCTCAATACGTTCGAGAATATTTTTAAGTACATATTTTAAGCATGAATCATATATAGAGCCTGATAGTATATGGGGAACATTTTTTATGTTTAATAAAAAGATATTGGACGAAATGCCAGAGAATAAACTTAATGATGAGTATTTTATGTATTACGAGGACAAACAATGGTGTGTTGATATAAAAAAACTGGGGTATAAAATTGCTTATGAGCCTGCAGGAATTGTTGTTCATTATTTCGGGCAAAGCAATGCTGCAAAAAAGAAATTGATGACTGAAAATAAGGAATTATTTCTGATGAAAAATTACGGCTCATTTAAAACATCTGTTCTTAATGCATTGAAATATTAACTCAGTTCGTTCATGAAGATTTTGTATTAATAATATGTGACTGCAGACGAGAAGTATATTAACGAAATTTAAATTGTAGTGTTGATTTTAACGGTGATACGTTATAAATAATAAAGACAGACAAGTTCAGAATGGAAGGTTTAAGCATTATAATCCCGACAAAAGACAGGGGGATGATATTTTATAAAACACTTGAAAGTGTTGTTGCTGCCTCGGCTCATATAAATCCAGAAATAATTGTTGTAAATAATTCGATTAATAAAGTGTTATTACCTCATAAGCCGGAGAATGCAAAGGTATACGATAACCCATTTGATAAAAACAGTGTTTTCTCATCAAGAAACTATGGCGCTTCAATTGCAAAGTCTCCTATATTACTTTTTATAGATGATGATATTCTTGTTACAAAGGAATCTATTGATTACGCAATTGCATTTTATAAAGTAAATAGTAATGCCTGCTTTAATGTGAATTGGCAATATCCACCTGATTTAATTAATAAAATTAAGAATACTGTTTTTGGCAGATACCTTATCAAACATGGGTTTTCGACAATGAAAAGCATGTACAATGGCTTGGAATGGAGAGACGATGAGCCTTTTATATCAAAACATATTGCAAGTTTCTTTTTTTGTATTAAAAAAGATGTGTTTGCTAAAATAGGAGGGTATAACGAAAAGCATTTGCACGAAGGAACTGATATTGATATTTCAAATAGCCTTAATAAAAACAATGTAGTTATATGGATAAATCCATTGATAATGGTTTACCATAATGAGGAAGACAGAGTTCATATAATGAATTGGTTGGAAAGGAAGAAAAGGGTAGGGGCTATTCACCGTAATTCTGTTAATATGGGCGATACAGATCATATTCTAAACTATACTGCTACTAAACGTATTGCTTTTAATATTATATACCAATTACAACCAGTTTTTTTGTCAATTATAAAGTTATATGACGCGGTTGGATTAAAATCGGCGGGTACCTTATTAATAAATGCAATGCTTGGGGCAAATATGTGCCAGGGATATTATTCAATCAAGAAGTAACAATAAGCGGCTGGTTTCCTCTATTAGTTAATATTACCAAGTATTTTTGCTACATTTGCTATACAACATTATGTATGAAAAAAATACTTGTTACCGGGGGAACAGGCTTTTTAGGTAAAGAGCTTGGCTTGCAGTTAAAGAAAGACTATAAGGTTTTTCTGGCCGGGCGTAACAATACACAAAATATGTGGGCGCAACGATATACCGGCTGCGATGTTTTGCCATTGGATATTTCGCACATTGAATCGGTTCGTGATGTTGTTAATGAGGTTACGCCTGATATAATAATTCATGCTGCGGCTACTAAATTCGTCGATATATCAGAAAAGCAGCCATTTGAGGCGGTAGATGTGAATGTTATTGGTTCGCAGAATGTGGCACGTGTGGCAATGGATAAAGGTATTGATACTGTAATTGGAATATCTACAGATAAAGCTACCCCACCGGTAAGAAATACCTATGCCCTTACAAAAGCATTAATGGAGAGAATGTTTTGCACTCTGAATGGAAAAACAGATACTAAATTTGCTTGTGTACGGTTTGGAAATATTGCCTGGTCAAGCGGCTCTGTGCTTCCTATATGGAAGAAAATGATAGATGAAACGGGTGTCATCGGAACAACAGGACCTGAAATGAGGCGGTATTTTATTATGGTGAGTGAAGCAGCCGAAATTGTAATTACCTGCTTAAATAATATTGAAAAACTACAAGGTAATATTCTGACTAAAAACATGAAAGCAGCCCAGGTAGAGGACTTGCTTAAAACATGGGTGAAGTACAAAGGTGGAAAATATGAGAAAATTGAGGGCAGGCCCGGAGAGCGACTTGATGAGTACCTTGTCGGTGAGTCTGAAATGGAATTCACAAAGGAAGTTACATTCAACAAGGATGTATATTACGTAACTTCTATGAACACAAAAGCTGAACATCCGGTTAAAAAGAGTTTATCTACAATGACAGCAGAAAGGCTGACTGAAAAAGAAATACTGGCTGTAATTGAAGGTATGCCCTCTCTATAGATAATTTTCATGAAGAAGATTGAACACGCTTTAATTATGGCTGCAGGCAGAGGAATGCGAATGATGCCACTTACAAATGACATTCCTAAGCCAATGATACCATTTGAAGGTAGTACCTTAATTGCACATGGAATTCAGGAAATTAAAAAGCATGTACCCAACATACATATTACGGTAGGATATAAAGGGGCCGTGCTTGCAGAACATGTGATAAAAATAGGTGTCACATCGGTTTTTAATACAGAAGGTAAAGGGAACTCATGGTGGATATATAATACATTGATCAAATACCTTAATGAACCTATTTTTGTTCTTACATGTGATAATGTAGTAGAAATAGATTTTGCATCACTTTCTGAAGAATATTACAAATGTGGTGAACCGGCTGGTGTAATAGTACCTGTAGCGCCAATTAAAGGGTTTGATGGCGATTATATTTTTAAAAAAGGTAATTTAGTTACTAAAATAAGCCGTGCAGATGTCGCTGATATTTACTGTTCAGGTATTCAAATAATAAATCCCGTAAAAGTTAATGCACTTACTGTTTCTACTGAAAGCTTTTATGAAGTATGGCAGCAATTGATAGCAAAACAGCAATTGTATTGCTCTTCATTTCAGCCTAAAAAATGGCTTGCGATAGATACAATGCAACAATTGCAGGCAGCCAGTGGCCGAAAATAATTTTGCAATTTTCCATGACACATATTGTTCAGGTAATAGCCAATAATTCATCTGTTCCCTATCTTAACTGGTTTGCTGACAGATTAAAGAACTACCCAGGCATTAAGTTTACAGTTATTGTTCTTTTTCCCGAAAAGCCACAAATGATTGAAGACATGAAGCTGCGTGGCTGCGAATGCTATTGGATTGAGTTCGATAGCAATAAAAGAAAGGCGGGAATGATTAAAACTTTCTTTAAGTGTTATGCGCTTTTCAGGAGGCTTAAACCTGATGTAGTAAATTCTCATCTTTTCGATGATTCATTGCCTGCATTGCTTGCAGCCAGGCTTGCAGGAATAAAAAAAAGAGTTATTCGTAAACAAGATACAGCATTTCATTGGGTGCATGCAAAGCAATGGATATGGGCTGATAAGCTGAACAATACTAATGCAACCGATATTATTGCAATTAGTGAAGAATCAAAGAGATTTATAATTGAAAAAGAAAAAGCTATACCCTCTAAAGTGTATATGATTCATAATGGTATTCCACTTGCTGAATATAGCAGGCAAGATGAGAAAGTGAAGGAATCTCTGAGGAGAAAATATAAATTGGAAGGCAAGATTGTATTTGGTACAATAGCTAGGTTTATAGAATGGAAAGGGTACAGATATATTATAGAGGCGGCAAGGATACTTGTAGAGAAAAGAAAGAATTATGTGTTTTTATTAGTGGGAGAAGGAGAGCAGAAAAATGAAATGCAGGAACTGGTTAATAAATATAAGTTAAATGACAATGTTGTTTTTACCGGTTGGATTGAAATGAAAGAAATTCCTTCATTATATGGCTTAATGGATTTATATGTTCATGCTGCTGTTATGGAACCATTTGGTTTTGTTGTAAGTGAAGCCATGGCAAATGGCGTACCTATTGTTACAACAAAAACAGGTGCAGCTGCAGATGTGTTGAAACATAAAGAAACATGTTATTTCGCAAATGACGAGGACCCTCGGAGTTTGGCAGAGGGTATTGACTGGATGCTTGAAAATCATGACTTAAAGGAAAAGATGAAAGAAGAATTAAAGCAATTAGCCTGGAACAATTTTAGTATAGATACAATGCTTGAGAAGCATATATTATTATATAAGGGAGCGCTGAAAAACTAAGCCTTTGATTCAGTCCTTACCTGAGAAACCAATTATTTTTGAGATTTTTTGAAGCACCTTAATAGAAATAAAGAGCGGCGAAGCCATAAATCCCTTAAAGAAGTACCTTATAGCTCTTATTGGTTTTTTACTGTCTTTATACCAGCTTCCTGAAATAGTGAAATAAATGTTGGCTATTACTTTTCTACGAAATAAACCTGCTGGTAAAATGTTATCTCCGATTATTTTACTTATTATATATTTCTCATCATGTTCTAAAAGCGCTACACTTTTACTCATGCTATTCGGGGTGTTTCTGTATTTTACAAGTGCTTCAGGCAAGTATATGGCTACTGCAGTAATAGCTAATTTTATTTTCATAAACCTATCTGCGCAATTGGAAAGGTTTTCATCAAAACGTACATTCTCTTTAAAAAGTGAAGCTTTACCAATAATGTTTGAAGGTAAGGTTGGTATTACTTCTTTACGCCATAAAAGGGCTTCCTCAAAGAGATTTTTCCCATTTATACCCCTTTGAATATATAATTCATTTAATGCTCCATCGCAATGAATAACATCAGAATACACAAAATCTATCATTCTGTTTTTATCAAGAACATTAAATTTTTGCTGTAAGTTACCTGGCATAAAATAGTCATCGGCGTCTAAAAAACCAATGTAATTTCCTTTTGCAGCATCAATACCGGCATTTCTCGCAGCTGATACTCCTTTGTTAGGCTGGTTGATTACACGAATCCTGGCATCATGCAGAAAGCCTTCCAGTACTTCGGTTGTATTGTCTGTTGAACCATCATTAACGATGATAAGTTCCCATTCTTTAAGTGTTTGTTGCAGAACAGACGAAATACTATCTCTTAAATATTGAGCGGCATTATATGCTGGTACAATAATAGTAATCTCAGGTATCATATGGATTTGTATACCTTACAAAAATATTAAAAATACCCTGTGTATTTACTATCTTTACCAAAGTTTCTAAGCATTCAACTTGACTAATAAAGATATAAAAAACATATTATTTATTACACAATGGCAATATGAAGATGCTCTTATTCAAACGTACACCTTGCCGTATGTTCAAATAATAAAAAACATTACGGGGTTTGGTTGCTATTTGGTTTGTGTAAACAAGGGCATAGCAAAAATAGCTGTGAGAGAAGAAAATGGAGTTACAGTAATTGTTATGCCACTTGGTTCGGGCAATCAATTTATAAATTGGGGAAGAAACCTGTTGGCTTTAAGGAAACTAATTAAGAGAGAAGACATAACACATTTGCACCCATGGTGCACTCCGGCGGGAGCAATAGGTTTACTATTAAAGTTATTGAACAGGAAATTAATTCTAACCATAGATAGTTTTGAACCCCATGCGGAAGCTATGGTAGAGAATGGTACATGGAAAAAAAGCGGATTAAAGTATAAGGTTTTATCCTACATGGAAAAACTGGAAGCTAAAAAGGCAGATAATTTGGTTTTTGCTGCTCCGGGAATGCAAGAGTATGTTCTGAATAAGTATGGGGTAAAGATCGAAACATACCAGGTAAAGCCTGCATGTGTTGACCTTGATCAATTTTCTGATAAGGCAATAAAAGATAAAGCCCTTTTAGAAGAGTTAGGGTTGAATGAAAAAATAGTGGGGGTATACGCAGGTAAGTTTGGAGGCATTTATTTGGAAGATGAATCTTTTCAATTAATTAAGAAGTGTGAAGACTATTGGGGCGATAGGTTTAGGTTCGTGCTGTTAAGCAATGTTGATGATGATTATTTGGAAAGAAAAATCGAGAAATATGGAATCCGAAGGAAAACTATAATAAAGTTATTTGTAGCTCATGAAGATATTGCAAAATATATTGGCCTTGCTGATTTTGCAATCTGCCCTGTTAAACCGGTTCCTACTAAACAATATTGTTCACCTATTAAAGATGGGGAATATTGGGCAATTGGCTTACCCATTATTATAACAAAAAATATTTCGGTTGATTCGCAGATAATAGCAGATAGCAATGCCGGAGCTGTATTGCAGAGCTTGGATGATGAGGGTTATATGACCGCCATTAAAAAAATCGACTCAATTATAGCAACTAAAAGCAGGGCAGAGGTTTACAAACAAATACGACCGCTTGCAGAAAAGTATAGGAATTATAGTATTGCGGAAAAGGTATATAAGGCTATTTACGCCTCCTGATTATGTGAATGATGAGGGTGCCTTGGTGCATATACCATGTAATAAATAATTGGTAATATTAATAAAACAAGTACTGTAGCAGAAACTAAGCCACCTATCATAACAATCGCTAAGGGTTTTTGAGCTTCAGAGCCAATGCCTGTACTTATAGCGGCCGGGAACAGGCCAACCATATCAATCATGGCAGTCATAATTACAGGACGAACCCTGTTGCGCACACCATTGTAAATGGCTTCTGTTAAGTGCTGTTTTTCCTGAATGTTACGTTTAAATTCAACTAATAGAATAACTCCATTTTGTATACACACACCAAACAATGCTATGAAACCAATACCTGCTGAAATACTAAAGTTTGTATTGGTGATTAGCAATGCAAAAATGCCGCCAATAAGTGCAAATGGCACATTTAAAAGAATAATAACCGAATCTCTTATATTGCCAAATGTTGCAAAAAGAATAACAAATATGAGTAACAAGCTTATCGGCACAACTTGTTTAAGGCGGTTAACGGCTCTCACCTGGTTCTCAAAATCACCAACCCATTCCATTTTGTATCCTTTAGGTACCAACACATTTTTCATTTTAGCCTGCGCTTCGGCAATAGTGCTTCCCATATCTCTGTCACGTACCGAGAATTTAACGCCTATATAACGTGAATTATCATCACGCGAAATCAAAGAAATACCTGCTTGTTTATCAAGTGTAGAAATTTCTTTTAACGGAATTTTTCCTCCATTAATTGTTGGCACCATAAGATCGCCAAGTTCTTCAATGGTTTTGCGATACTGTGGCGCATAACGTACCCTCAGGTCAAATTGTTTTTCGCCCTCAAATACTTCTGTGGCTGCTTGGCCGCCAATAGCCATTTGAATAATAGCATTTGCAGATGCCGTACTTACCCCGTAAAAGGCCATTTTATCCTGGTCAAGATTAATATCCAACTCAGGCTGGCCAAGATTCTTTAATATTCCAAGGTCAGCTACACCACGCACATTCTTAAGCACATTAAATACTTCCCTTGCTTTTTCATTTAATATATCAAAATCTTCACCCGATATCTTTACTGCTAAAGCAGCATTCATACCTGAAACAGCTTGTTCAACATTATCACGTATAGGTTGAGAAAAATTAAATACAACCCCGGTATATTTACTTACCAGAAGATTATTCATTTCACTTATCAATGAGTCTTTAGATATTTTTCGCTTCCAGTCATCGGCAGGATAGAGCGATACATCACACTGAATATCTGAGAAGGCTTCAGGATCACTACCGTCATCAGGGCGGCCTGTTTGTGACAGAACACTTTGCACTTCAGGGAATTTTTTCAGATCATGACGCATGCTGTCTGCCATAGCTGCTCCATCTGTTAGTGAAATACCTATTGGTGTTTGCGCTTTTACCCACAATGACCCTTCATCCAACTTGGGTAAAAATTCTGACCCGAGGAATACAGAACATCCCAAACTTCCAACTAAAACTAAAATGGCAACAGTTAAGCTTACGCGTCTGTGTTTGAATACAAAATCGAATAACCGTAAATAGCCCTTTTCAATGTTATGTACAATAGGATTATGCTTTTCATATACATTTTTATTAAGCATCATATGTATCATAACCGGCACGAGGGTCAATGTAAATATTAGTGCACCTAAAATGGCAAAGCCAAGTGTGTAGGCCAGGGGAGAGAATATTTTACCTTCAACTTTCTGGAATGAAAATATAGGAATAAGAGCAGTTATTATAATAAGTTTGGCAAATAGTATGGCCTTGCCCATATCCATGGTGGTATTTTTAATCCACCCCATCTTTGCCCGTTTGTTGAACTTTTCTTTTCCTAATTCTTTATATTTCCTGTCAAAAACAACAAAGCACCCTTCAACCAATACCACGGCCCCATCTATAATTATACCAAAATCAACTGCGCCCAAAGAAAGCAGGTTCACTGGCATGCCTTTAATTTTCATGCAGATGAAGGCAAATAACAGTGATAGTGGTATTATTATTGAAACAATAAATGTAGCTCTCCAGTCGGCCATGAATAAGAATACAAGAGCCATAACCAACACAATACCTTCAAATAAATTATGCAAAACAGTACCTGTACAGAATTTAATAAGTGTGCCACGATCATAAAAAGGCACAATTTTTACACCAGCAGGCAAAATGGTATTATTAAGCTCATCAACCTTCTCTCTTACACCTGTTAGTACATCGCTCGGATTAATGCCTTTGCGCATTACCACCACACCTTCTACCACATCAGTATTAGTGTCTAAACCAACTTTTCCCAGGCGGGGCATAAAGCTTACCTGAACATCAGCAACATTCTTTACCAACAGTGGTGTGCCATTTGTGTTTTTTACAATTATATTTTTTATCTCATCAATGTTATTAATGAGTCCTATTCCTCTTACTACATATGATTGCTCGCCCTGCTCAATTACGTCGCCACCCGCGTTAATATTGCTGTTGGAAACTGCGTTATAAACATCCTGTGCAGTAATATCGTATTTATTTAAAAGATTGGGGTCAACATCTATTTCGAATATTTTGGAAGGCCCACCATAGGTGTTTATGTCAGCAACCCCTTCAACAGCGCGTAGTTTATGGTCAACAACCCAGTTTTCAAGCGTTTTTAATTCAAGTACCGACTTGTTTTTGCTTTGTAGTGTAAAACGGTAAATTTCATCGGTCGGGCCATAAGGAGGTTCCACTTCTGCCTGTACACCTGCCGGTAAATTAACATTTCGCAGAAGATTTGTTACCTGTGCACGGGCATACGAATCATCAATTCCGTCATTAAAAATAACAGTAACCTGAGATAAACCGAACATTGTAACCGAACGCAGGTTGCTTTTCTGCTGTACCGAGTTCATTGCAATTTCAATAGGTATGGTTACCTGCTTTTCGACTTCCTGTGTACCACGGCCAGGCCACTGGGTTATAATGATTATTTGCGTGTTTGTAACATCGGGGTAAGCCTCAATAGGCGTACTGCTATAGCAAATAGCACCTACAACAGCTATTACAAGTGTTGCGAACAAGATAAATACCTTGTTCTTAAGTGAAAATGCTACCAGGTTCTTTACAAACTTGTTCATACTGTGTTATCCCTTTTTTTATTGCCCGAATACATACAAACTTCCCTTCTTAACAACCACTTCGCCTGCTTTTAGTCCCTGGCTTATATATGTTTGCTGCAAGGTATTACCCTCAATAACCACTTGTCTTTTTTCAAATGTGTTATTGCCTTTTGCAATCATTACGTAAAAATTATTATTGTCAAATACCAGCGCTTCTTTCGAAACTGCAATAGCTTGTTTGTGTTTGTCAACGTGTACTGCTACCGTGCAGAACATGCCTGGCTTAAGAATGCCCTCAGGGTTGTCAAGAACTATCCTTGCTTCCAGCGTACTGGTAGAATCGAGTATATTACCAATTTTTGAAATGGTGCCTTTAAGTGATTTGTCGGGATAAGAAACGGGAATGATATCCACCGGGTCATTTACATTCACCTGCGGAATATCATTTTCGTATATGTTTGCCAATACCCATACCGATTCAAGCGATGAAACTGTGAATAAAGCATTTGTATTATCAGGACGTATATTTATTCCTTCACTTATTGACTTTGTTACAATGTATCCTTCAACTGGCGATATAATTCTGTATTCTGCATTGCTGGCAGAGTCACTAACGCCGAATGTTTTCAAATAAGTAGCTAGTTTATTTACATTGTCTTGTGCTGCTTTATAATCATTCTGAGCCTGCATTACATCCTTATCAGAATACACTTTAGTCTGGTAAAGTTGTTGTGCTATATCCAGGTTTCTTTTAGCAGTTCTTAGCTGAGCTTCGGCCACATCATACTGACCTTCGTAGTCACCAATATCGCCGCTTCGCAATACAGCCAATACTTGCCCTTTCTTTACATAATCGCCAAGTGAAACATTTACTTTTAGCACATTACCACCGGCCAGTGCATAAACTTGTGCCATGTGATCTCTGTCAAATGAAACTTTGCTGCTTAAAACAATATCTGTTTTTTCCTCTTCGGTTTTAGCTGTATCAAGCGTTATTTGCTTCATTTGCTCAGCACTCAACTGAACAATATTCGGGTTAGGTTCCTCTGAAGCAGATCCTTGTTTTACTCTTGAACATCCTGCAAGTATTAGCAGGGACATCACAATTAGCATTGAATATGAAATACGTTGCATGGTTTATTTTATTATATCTATGCCGGTTGAATAATTAAGTTCGTGTATAGCGTCGAAATAGTGCATTCTCAGGTTAACAAGATTTGTCTTTCCATCAATATAAGTGGCTGTTTCACTCAAATAATCGAGTAGGCTTATGTATCTTTTTTCATAATTTTTAAATGCATTATCCATCATGTCTTCCAGGTTCTGTTCGTAGTTTTTATCAATTTGATGCAACTGGCTATTTAACCGGTACAGATTACAGAAAGCTGTTGTTACCTGGCTTTGTACAGTATATGATATAAGGCTATCGTTCAATTGTGCCTGCGATTCTCCATACTTAGCTGATGCAACATTCCATTGGTTTCTGTTAAAAAAAGGTAGGTCCATACTGGCAGAAATTCCCCAATAAGAAGGTAAAACGGAACCCGCACCAATGTTTGATACTCCAAGTGTCAGATCAGGAATTGAAGTTGCATGCTGTAAAGTCAGATTTTTTTGATTGAATTCGACGCCTGCATTTGCCAGCATAAGATCAGGACGATTTTTACGGGCGCTATCTTGCAATGCCGAATAAGATGGAATAGTAATAGTTTCCGGAAAAGTAATTTTTGCAACAACATATACTTTGCCCGGGTAAACAAGTAGTATCCTCAAGTCTTCTTCATCGCTAAATATAGCTTGCTCACAAGAAACTTCCTGGGCGATCACATCCTGGTACTGGGCCTGTAACCTTATTACGTCTTCTCCGGCAGCATTTCCCTTGCTGTAAAGCTGTTGGGTAATATCTATAAGGTGAAAAATTTTGGTTTCTTCGGCCCTGTACATTTTTACTAACTGCTGATTATCGTACAGGTCAGAAAAATCGGTATACATCTGGTACTTTAAACTACGTAATAAGTCAGCCAACTGAAATTGAGCCTGTTTAACACCTACATTGGCTAATCTGGCTGTAGCGCTGTGTCTTCCTCCAATAGTCAGTAATTGTTGTAATTGCAATGTATTATCTACTTCACCATATGCAGGGTATTTGTTGTCGAGGAATTTTTTGCTTTCCTGATTATAAAGTGTTGTTCCATAATATAAATTAGGGTTATACCATAGTTTAGCTTGCAAATAACTTGCTTTTGCAGTGCTTATATCGTATTGTGACATTAACAAGCTTAAGTTCTTACTTACAAATCTTTGTTCTGCATCGGGTATTGATATTGTAATGGTATCTTGCGAAAACTCCTGAATAGCTTGCCCCTGTACATAATTTGTTGAGAATACCGCCAGGGCACAAATTAAAATGATTATATGTTTCTTTTCTTTCATTGCTATTAAAACCACCTGCTTAAACTATAGGTTCATGTAAACAAAACTTGCCCTGATAGCTTTTTAATATTGACTTACAAAGATAGTGGCATCAGGAGTGCTTCAAGTATAATGAGATTAGAACTTCATTAGAAACGAATAGTTAATTAATGTTAAAATATTGATTTTAATGGGGAAAAAGGATAGTAAAGGTTGTCCCTTTATTAAGTTCAGAGTCTACATGAATAATACCATTATGGAGTCGTATTATTTTATCGGCCAGTGATAAGCCAATACCTGTGCCGGAATGTCCTCCGGCATTAGGTGCGCGATAAAATGGAGTAAATATGTTTTTTATTTCATTAGCTGCAATCCCAATGCCATTGTCCCGAATGGTTATAACAACCTCATTATCGGTGCAACTAAGGCTACAGTAAACTTCTTTATTATTTGAAAACTTAATGGCGTTCTTCAATACATTGCTAATAGCAATAAAAAGCAAGCGCCTGTTACCGTTAATTGTAAATTTCAATTTGTCCTGAGGTAATTTGTATTCCAGTTTTACCTGGTTTGGTTTATCGCCCCATTCATCTACCACTTCCCAAAGTACTTCATCTAATTGAATCTTTTCAAGCTCACTATTATCAATATTTGCCTGTGCGAGTTCAAATAAGCTATTAATTAACTGGTTCAGCTTTTCTGACTCTTTAACAATAGATTTTAGAACATTTTTATAATCTTCTTTTTCCCTGTCATTCTTCAGGGTGATTTCTGCATTGCCAAGTATTGAGGTGAGAGGAGTTCTGAGTTCATGAGAAGCATATGTAATAAAAGACCTTTGGGTATCGAAAGATTGCTCAAGATGCTCAAGCAAATTGTTAATGGTTATTGATAGTTGGTTTATTTCATCATTCTTGTATTTACTTATTGCTAACCGCTTATTTAGGCTGGTAGCTCTTATTATTTTAACATCATTTATTATTTTAGAAATAGGCTGCAGGGCAATTGTTGCAAAAATTCTGCCTAAAAAGAATGTAATGATCAATGAAACAATAAATGAGAACAACATGATCCATGCAAGGCGTTGAACATTCTGGAATCCTGTGTCGTCAATTGCTGATGCTATTACAACGAAATTACCCGAATTATCTTCATAATATAAACCTGCAACCTGCTTATCACCTATTGTGAAATGTAATTTCTTTCGCTCCATTACATTTTTAATAATTTCTTTAGACCAGTTCACGCTATCTGCCTTTATAAACACAGGCTGATAGTTAGCATCATAAATACGTATTACTTCATGCGAGAGTACCTGAGGGTATTTTTCTACAACCTTTTTAAAGCTTTCTGGCGACATGTTATCCTGTGCCAGGTAAAGTTCTCCCATGGTTAAAGCCCGGTCATCAAGTTTTGTGTAAAAACTTTCCTGCCTGTTTTGCCCAACCAGGTAATAAATGCCCATTAACACAACAAACAGCAGCACAGCAAACATAAATGTGAATTGCGACGCCAGTTTGTCCTTAACTTTCATAGGTTGTAATATTAAGCCTGTTCTTTTAAAACATAACCCATACCAATAACGGTATGGATCAGTTTCTGAGAATGGTTCTTATCAATTTTTGTTCGTAAATAGTTTATGTAAACGTCGATATGATTGGTGCCACGATCAAAATTTATACCCCATACCTGTTCAGCAATATATTTCCTCGAAAGCACCTTATTGGTGTTGGCCATAAGTACTTCCAATAACACAAATTCTTTAGTTGTCAGTAATATTTCTTTCCCGTTTCTGGATACTGTTTTAGTTGAAGAATTTAATTCCAGATCGGCTACCTTATATGTTTTACCTGATGAAGCTGTTTGCCTACGTGTTAGTGCTTTTATGCGTGCCAGTAGTTCATCGAAATGAAAGGGCTTCGTCATGTAATCATCTGCACCATTCTCTAGGCCAAGCACTTTGTCAGTAATTGTTCCGAGCGCAGTAAGCATAAGGATGGGCATGTTTTTTTTATGCTCCCTTACATTACTGCAAATTTTAAGGCCATTTGAACCGGGTAATATAATGTCAAGAATCAGAAGATCGAAATCTTTTTCAATGGCTAATGCCTGCCCTGTTTTTCCGTCGTGCATAAGGGTAACTGTATGTCCCTGTTCTTCAAGCCCGGTTTTTATAAAATGGGCTACTTCGGGTTCATCTTCTATAAGTAAAATATTCATGGCATAAATTTAAGCATAAAAAAACCGCTGCAAAGCAACGGTTTTTTTAGTTTTCATGTGTGGGTTGTAAAATGCTTACTATTCTGATATAACAAAAGTAAGCGGGTAATATGAAGATAAAATGAAGAAGTATAAAGAAACCAGATCATCAGTCTTTTATAATTTTTCCTGAGCCTTTAATTGAACTTTCAATAACGGGCGATCCCTGGTAATAAACATTTCCTCTCAGGTAAATGTCTGCTATCAGTAAATTACTGGCATTAACATAACAATCGCCAGTAGTGGTGGTGGAAATAAAAGTATATGATGTTTTAAGGTTATTTGCATACAAAAAACCTGTACCACCATTTGCTGTACAAAGTAAATCGTTGCTCACCCCATTCAAAGTAATATCTCCGGGGCCGAACATGTGCCCAAGGATAACATTTGCATGCACCATAAGGTTTATATCGCCGGAACTTATGGTTTGAACCTGAACTGTATCTCCGGTAATAGTATCGGCTGAAGTTATGCTTCCGGACCCTTCATTTTCAAGATAGGTTACACGTGGCATAGTAATATAAACCGTAAGTATGCTTTTCTTATAGCTTCTCAGCCAGTCACAAATATTATTGTTCTTTAGGGTGAGTATATTGTTCGAAACATTAGCAGCAACGTTGTGAATAAGGTTGCTGCCTCCCTGAATAATAACTTGTTCAACGTTTCCCATGGAAATAACAACATTAATATCATCTGTTGTATGAACTTGTTCAAAGTAGGGGAGTACCCTTGTTTCCTCAGATGGGTTTCCAGCCGCTTCAAAGCAATCGCATACAGGCGCTTTGTGACAGGACCATGCTACAAAACAGAATGGTAGAAGTATTAGTATGTAAATCTTTTTTTTCATAATCTGTATCCAAAACCCCATTCTACAAAATCAGCTGCGGCAAAATGGGCCAGTAAAGAAATATTGGCTATTAAATGATCTGTTATATTATAGCGAATGCCGAGCCTGTTATATTCGTATCCATGCCCAATGCTTTTGGTATAAAGGTATCCACCTACCTCAAGCGGGAAAGATAGTTTCCAAAGACTTAATTCATATGCTGCTTTAACACCAACCTGAATGTTTTCCAGTTGGCTATGTATTGGTATTGAATCAGCTGCTATACTTACAAGGTTGGACTTATTGTAGAACAGATCAACACCTCCGCCAACTTTACTTTTTTTGTTAATTGTGTGGTAAGCTGTATAGGTTAACGACATTGCCCCGTATCGCGCTCCACCCGGAGGCTCAATTTTCGATTCACCAACGCCAAGGTAAATTTCCTGGGTTGTTTTTTTATGGGTAGTAGTGTCAGGCTTGGGTGCTGTGATCGCAATTTTATGTTCATTGATACAGTATGATAAACCAGTATTAATGGTTAGCAGGTTTATACCAAGGTTAGGTGTGTTGAAAGAACCATTTGAGCAATGCGTTATGCCGAAACCCGCTTCGAGCCGTAAGCTGTTTGAAATATAATAGTGATATGCCAAACGCAGGTTTATCATGGCATTAATGTGTGAGCCTATCAATATGTCCTTATGGTTTGTTTCCTGGTTGAAAATAACCGGTAAGTAAGCAAGCCCTAATCCGGCTCTGAAATAAAGCCTTTCTTTAGCACTTCGTTGCAAATGGAAATTAACGAAGGGATATAAACCAAACTCATTACCTAATTGTGTTGGGTTACCTAATGATGAATAAAAGAAAGCGACGCCGGTTTCAGCGTAATGATAATCAAGTTGCCAGGGTTGTGCACCTGAAGGTTTATTTAAATAATCTGCTTCAAAGCCGGGGCAATGGCCAGTAAGTAATATAGCCATATCTTGTGTGTAAACCGGTAGTATGAAGCCGTAATGTACATTTACACTTAGCCAGGAACCGGTTCTGATACTATCCTGCCCCTTGCTTTTTCCTGTGAACAGTGTAAAGAAAACTATTGCGGCAAGTATAGGTTTAAGCCTCATAATAATTTACCTTGTTGTTTTAACCGAATCGTTAGTCCAACGGAAGCTTTGCACGGTATTATAAACGTCCTTCTTAATAAACTCTAAAACCGGGTCGAGCGAGTCTTTATTAGGGGCGCAATAAAAGTACAGTGCTCCTCTTATGAAGTTTTTGGTGCTGTCGGTTAAATAGAACTGGATATTAGAAGCAGCATTACCCTGAATGTCGTAAATAAGTCCGTAAATGTGCTCTTTAGGGTTTATTACTTCATTTTCATTAATGGCAGATGCTTTTACCTCGTGCTTTACAGCAAACATACGGCATTCGTCCAGTAATTTATTAAGGTTACCATTTACAACCTTATAACTTAGGTATAGCTTAGCTTTAAATCGGGGATAAACTATGTTTAACCAGCAAGGCTCAGCGGAAGGGTCTTCGTCCTTAACTACCTGGGCGTAAGTAGGATAATCGAAAGTAAAAGGACATTCAGCGGTATATTTTACGTATTGCCTTTCGGGCAACATAATTCTAAAATACCCTGTTCTTTTTGGTGTATATGAATCGTTATCCATACAAGATGCAAGGCATAAAACACAAAATAAGCCTACTAAAGCCTTCATATTGCAGGTGTAATATTTAGTATACGATTTTGCTGGCAAACTTAAAGAAAAGTACCTTAATCCGAAGTTTTTGGATAATTGGCGTTAAAAACTTCAAAATTTCTTATCATAATCAAAAATTGGTATATTTGCCCTGATTAATCAATTAATTTATCTTTTATTATGAACATTTTTGTATCAAATTTGAACTTCAAAGTTCGAAGCGAAGACCTGAAAAACTTATTTCAGCAGTATGGTGAAGTAGTTTCTTCAAAAGTAATCACTGACAAATTCTCAGGAAGATCTAGAGGCTTTGGCTTTGTTGAAATGAAAAACGAATCAGATGGCCAACGTGCTATTGATGAATTGAACGAAAAAGATTACGAAGGCAGAAATATTTCTGTATCTGTAGCTAAGCCACGTGCTGAAGGTTCTGGTCCTGGTGGCAGGTCAAGCCATGGCGGTGGTCATAGCAGACATGATAGCATGGAAGGCTAAATAAATACGCTTACAAGCAAAAAAAGGGGCACTTAACAGTGCCTCTTTTTTTTGTCCGTTTTTTATTGTTTTACGGGGCTGGTCGGGATGACAAGATTCGAACTTGCGACCTCACGCACCCCAAGCGTGTGCGCTACCGGGCTGCGCTACATCCCGAGTTAGTATAAAACAACATTAAGGAAATATTAAGTTTACAAGGTCTTTCCTGCAACTAATCAATATTTTACGTTGTTTTATATTGCTATGTTAACTAAAAAATTATTTTTGCAAAAGTATATTTTTTTTAAAATGGCATAATTCTTTTTCCGGCCCATGCGCTTTTTATTTTTGTTAACTCTCCTGTTCACATTCTCCCCGGCCGGATTTGCACAGCAGTTTAAAGTTTTTGGTTATGTTAAGGATGCAGGTAATGGTGAAACATTGCCCGGCGTTAGTGTGTTTGTTGATGAACTTAAACAAGGTGCAGCAACTGACATAAATGGGTATTACACCTTTTCGGTTCCCGAAGGAACATATCACTTGCACGTTTCACTTATAAGCTATAAGGATACTATTATAGTAATAAAAGTAAATAAAGACATAAAGATCGATGTATCTGTTGTGTCCAATGCCATTAATGCTAAAACCGTAAACGTGGTTGGCTTAAAAGCGAATAACAATGTTGAAAGCGCAAAAATGGGTACTATTACGCTGGAGGCTAAAGATCTTAAAACAATACCCGTCTTTTTCGGAGAGCAGGATATTTTAAAGGTAATACAGCTTTTACCGGGAGTACAAAGTGCCGGCGATGCGAATACAGGTTTTTATGTGCGTGGTGGCGGGCCTGACGAGAACCTGGTTTTAATAGATGGCGCTACCGTATACAATGCAGGCCACTTACTGGGTTTCTTCTCAATATTTAACTCCGATGCGCTTAGTTCAGTTTCGCTTATTAAAGGTGATATGCCTGCAAATTATGGCGGACGTATTTCATCCGTTCTTGACATTTCAGCAAAAGAAGGAGACCTTGAACAGATCCACGCAAGTGGAGGAATAGGGTTAATTGCTTCGCACCTTACCGTTCAGGGGCCAATTAAAAAAGATACAGCCGGTTTTATTGTTTCTGCCCGTCGCACCTATGTTGATCTGTTTATGCAGAAGCCTATTATTCCTGCTTCTTCAGCGTTTTCAGGGACCAGTTATTTTTTCTACGACCTTAATGCAAAATTGCATTATCGTTTTTCACCGCACGATCAAATATCTGCTACCGGGTATTATGGCCAGGATGATTTTAAGTTCAGTGATGCGGAAGTTGGTTTCAGCACCAAAGTGCCATGGGGCAATGCCATTGCATCTCTTAACTGGAATCACATATTCAATGATAAATTATTGTCAACTGCAACCGTATCCTATTCAAGCTATACATTTAGTTTTTCAGGGGCTGAAAGCGGGTTTAATTTTTCACTCTTTTCCGGTATACACGATTATCATTTTAAGGAGAATATTGATTGGATACCGAGTAAAAAAAATCATTTCAAGTTTGGTGTAGAGTATACTTTTCATGTGTTTATACCAAGTGCTGTTTCAGCACAGGAGCCTAATGTGAACTTCAGTACGAGCGATGTGGTTCATTTATACAGTAACGAGGCTGGGGCATATGCCAGCGATGAATGGAATGTTTCAGAGTTGTTTAAGCTGGAAGGCGGCCTACGTTATTCAATTTTTGAACAAATTGGTCCTTTCACCCGTTATAACGAAAATTCACAAGGAGAAATAACGGATACTGTTACCTATAAAAGTCTGCAACCGGTTGTAACATATGGAGGTTTGGAACCGCGTTTTTCAGCCCGATACACCTTAGATGAAAACTCGTCCATTAAGGCCGGCTTTAGCAGAAATTATCAATACATCCATTTGGCTTCTATAAGTGCAATTTCATTGCCTACAGATATATGGGTGCCATGTACATCACTGGTTCCTCCATCAATGGGTGACCAGTATGCAATAGGCTATTACAGAAACTTCAAGGAGAATATTTACGAGTCTTCAGTAGAAGTATACTATAAACACATGACCAATTTACTTGAATATAAAGATGGGGTTACTCCTGAATCGGGCATAAGTGCTGACCCGGATGAAAATTTTACATTAGGTACTGGCCAGGCATATGGAGCAGAATTTTTCCTGAAAAAGAAAGTAGGGAAATTTAATGGCTGGATTGGTTATACACTATCATGGACGACAGAAAATTTTCCTGACTTGAATAATGGCCAAACTTTTTATGCTAAGTATGATCGCAGGAACGATATATCGGTAGTTGCAAATTACAAGTTAAGTGACAGATGGACATTTTCAGGTGTATTTGTATATGCATCAGGCAATGCCCTTACCATGCCCGATGCCTGGTTCATTATCGAAGGCCAGTTGGTGGAGGAATATGGTGAAAGGAACGGATACAGGCTTGCTCCATACAACAGGCTTGATTTATCTGCTACATACACAACCGATGCAAAAAAGCGTGCTATGAGGCATCAGGCTAAATGGGAAGCCGCAAACCCGGGTGCTACTTATGTTGAAAACAGGCCAACATGGCAAAAAAACTGGCATACCAGCTGGTCATTTTCAGTATATAATGTATATAATGAGTATAACCCATACTTCATTTACTTATCAGTAACAGGTAATGTGTATAATAATACCTTGAATATACAGGCTAAACAGGTGTCATTGTTCCCTGTTTTACCTTCTGTTTCGTGGAATTTTGATTTTTAATAAATGAGAGGACCTATTAAATACTTCATTTTTAGCTTCATTTTGCTTCTGGCATCATGTTCAAAGAATGTTACATTAAATGTACCTCCTGCATCAACTCAAATTGTGGTAGAGGGCCACATTGAACCGAACTCTACCGCTTATTTATACTTGTCGCATAATTTTAATTTTTATGGTACTATTTCTATTTTAAGCATTATAAGTAATGATGTTATACATGGCGCACAGGTTACTGTATCTGATGGTATAACAACTGATACTATGTATGAAACTAATCCATCACTGGGTTTTTACCAGAATAAAAACTTAAAAGGGGTGCCGGGTAAGGTATATTATTTGAAAGTAGTTGCACTTGGGCAAACCCTGACCGCTTCAACAACACTTTTACCTCCAATTAAGCTCGATTCAGTGTGGTTTAAGCCACAACAAAATTTAGATTCATTGGGTTATTTATGGGCTCAATTAAGTGACCCTATTACACCAGGATCCAATAATAACTACCGCTGGTTTGCAAAGCGCCTGGGAAAAGATAGAGATACTACTTTTGTACCGCCTGACCAATCTGTTTTTAATGACCTTACATTCCGGGGGCAAAAATTCCAATTCTTTTATGGCAGAGGCTCCGTGCCGGGGTCTAAAGCTGCTGATGATACTAATTCAGAGGCGGGTTACTTTGTAAGACACGATACCGTTGTTGTAAAGTTCTGCACACTTGATAATTTAGCCTATAATTTTTATAGTTCCTACTATTACCAGGTCGATAATTCCTTCAATCCATTTGGCTCTCCTGCTCCTATAAAAGGAAATGTTACAGGCGCTTTAGGTATATGGTGCGGATATGGTTCATATCTTGATACCGTAGTTTGTAAGTAATACATTATTTTTGCAAGCCGAAAATAATTAAGACAACTAATACAATACTGTATGGATAATCAAGAACATGTAAAAACTCTTATAATCGGGTCGGGTCCTGCAGGTTATACTGCAGCTGTATATGCAGCCCGGGCCGATATGAAACCGCTTATGATAGCAGGCCTGCAACCCGGTGGCCAGTTAACAATTACTACTGAAGTAGAAAATTACCCGGGTTACCCTGATGGTATACAAGGTCCGGAAATGATGGAACATTTTCGTAAACAGGCACAGCGTTTTGGAACCGATATCCGCTGGTCATATGTAAGTTCAGTAGATTTTTCAAAACCACCCTTTAAAGTGGTTATGGAAGAAAAAACAACTTTTCTTGCCGATACCGTTATTGTTGCAACAGGGGCATCTGCTAAATGGTTGGGTTTGCCATCCGAAGAAAGGTTGAATGGTTTCGGGGTATCAGCCTGCGCAGTTTGCGATGGCTATTTCTTTCGTAAACAAGACGTGGTTATAGTAGGTGGTGGAGATACTGCAGCTGAAGAAGCAACATATCTTGCCAAGCTTTGTAACAAGGTGTATATGATCATCCGAAAAGATGAATTGCGTGCCTCAAAAGCTATGCAACACAGGGTGTTCAATACAGCAAATATTGAAGTGCTTTTTAATACAGAAACCCTTGAAATAATGGGCGAAAAGTCTGTGGAAAGTGTTAGAGTGCTTAATAATAAAACAAAAGAAGAAAAAACACTTAAGGTAACAGGTTTTTTTGTGGCTATCGGCCATCAGCCCAATACCCAAATATTTAAAGGCTGGTTAGATATGGACGAGCAGGGGTATATAAAAGCCATTCCGGGCTCTACCCGAACCAATATACCGGGGGTATTTGCCTGTGGAGATGCGCAGGACAAGATATATCGCCAGGCAGTAACGGCGGCAGGAACGGGATGCATGGCGGCTATAGATGCCGAAAGGTTTCTGGCATCGCAAGGGCTGCATTAATTTTTTTTGGTATATTGCAACTATTATTTTCTGTTTTGATCAAGAGGAGTACTTATATAGTTTTTTTATTGTTTTTTGCAATTGAAGTTAATGCACAGATTAATTTCAAGGGTCAGGTGCCGCATGCAAAAACGTATGACATCAAGCAGATGTATGACTCAACGTATGGTATTCAGTACTTTGATAAGTTTTGTCCTGCAATGGGTGGCGACTCAACCAGAATGAGCCCGCAAGGTTATGCAGCCAGCGGATGGATGGAAGATAAGTATACAAGCGGTGGTGATATTCATAAAGGGTTCTACGCTAACGGACAACTTACAATGTATACTAACTTTTATCCGAATGGAGCTCCGGAAAGAGAGTATAAACCGGTTACTGAAAGAAAAACTGAGCTAAAGAAATATTTTCCTAACGGAAAGCTAAAGTCTGATGTGCAGTTTCTGGATGGTAACTCTATTATATGGCATGATTATTTTGATAATGGCCAGATATCCTACATTGAAGAATATGACAATAAGCACGAGCGTCTTTTGCAGAGAAGCTCGTATTTCAGAGATGGTAAGCCATTATCAATATTCCAGCCAATGGGCGATAAAAAACCTATACATTATACCAAAATGGAATATTACCCGGGTGGCCAGCTAAAGGAATCACAGGTGATGTTGTATAGTAGTGATGCGCTTGACTTTGTAAAAGATGGCGAGGATAAACAATTCGACGAGCATGGTACACTTGTATCAGATGTAGTGTACGCAATTGGTGAAGTTGACCACACCATCAAGTAATGTATGAAAAGATTGGGAAAAGCATTTTTCCTTCGGGAGGATGTTGTTAGCATAAGCCGTGAACTGATAGGCAAGTTCCTTGTTACTGACTTTGGTGGAACCCTTACTTCGGGTATGATTGTGGAAACGGAAGCATATAATGGTGTTATTGATAAAGCATCGCATGCATATGCAGGAAAGCGTACCAGGCGGAATGAGATAATGTATGGCGAAGGTGGAAATACGTACGTTTATCTATGTTATGGAATCCATCATTTGTTTAACATAGTAACCAATGTGAATGGTACACCACATGCAGTATTGATTAGAGCTATAGTTCCGAAGGATGGTGTGAAAACAATTTTGCAAAGAAGAAAACTAAAAAAAATTACGCCCAAAGCAACAGATGGCCCGGGAACAACTTCTGAAGCGCTTGGGATAAAAACAAAACATACAGGTATTCCACTATCACAAAAAATGATTTGGGTGGAAGACAGAGGAATTGAATTTACAAAAAAAGAAGTAACGGCTGGCCCGAGGATAGGAGTAGATTATGCGGGTAAAGATGCATTATTGCCATACCGGTTCAGGCTAAACCAAAACATAATAAACAACTACCTATATGAGTGGACTAGCTAAAGTAATACTTAATGCAGGAAAAGAACAGTCTCCAAAGCGGTTTCACCCATGGATATTTTCCGGTGCTATTAACAGAATAGAAGGCACTGTGCAGGACGGTGATGTTGTTGAAGTATTTACCAATAAAGGTGAGTATGTGTGTACAGGGCATATACAAAATGGCTCAATTGCTGTGCGTATATTTTCATTTCAGCAGGTTATACCTGATGAATTGTTCTGGAAAGAGAAGATAGAGAAAGCCTATAATTATCGTAAAGCAATCGGAATTATTGGAAATAAGGATACCAATGCGTATCGTCTTGTTTATGGAGAAGGTGACGGAATGCCAGGTTTGGTAATTGATTATTACAACGGGTCTGCAGTTTTTCAGGCCCATTCAGTGGGCATGCATGCAGAAAAAGAAAAAATTGTGAATGCATTGAAAACAATTTATGGTGATGAACTTAAATCGGTATATGACAAGAGCAAAGAAAGCCTTGGAGATAAATATAATGAAGGTGTTGAAAATGGATATTTGTTTGGAGAGGATAATGTAAAGCAAGTATTGGAAAACGGAAATACCATAAAAGTTGACTGGGAAGAAGGACAGAAAACCGGTTTTTTTCTTGATCAGAGGGAAAATCGTAAACTGGTTGGGCAATATGCAAAAGGCAAGAAAGTGCTGGATTGCTTTTGTTATGCGGGTGGCTTTTCACTGTATGCATTGAGAGGAGGGGCTACTGAAGTACATTCAGTGGACAGCTCTAAAACAGCAATTAAATTAACAGATGACAATATTGCGTTAAATTTTGGACAGGGTGCAAAACAAACTTCTCATGTGGCCGATGCATTTGATTTTTTAAAAGATAACCAGGGACAATATGATATAATGGTAGTAGACCCACCTGCATTTGCTAAACACAGGGATGCAAGGCACCAGGCAGTAATGGGGTATAAAAGATTAAATGCTTTGGCTATTCAAGGTATAAAACCAGGTGGACTCATTTTCACATTTTCATGCTCACAAGTGGTCGATAAGCCCTTGTTTTATGGAGCAATAACCGCAGCTGCCATTGAAACGGGAAGAACAGTAAGGATATTACAATATTTATCGCAACCGGCTGACCATCCTATAAGTATTTATCATCCTGAAGGTGAATATTTAAAAGGGCTGTTGTTGTTTGTGGAATAGATGGTCTCCTAAATCGATAAATGCTTGGAGGTGTGGCTTATAGGTTGATTTCGGAAAAAAATAATAACTTAGCCTTACGTTAAATCAACTTTATGAGAAAGATTGCCTTGGTCACGCTATTAACTTTAATAATAGTTAACTGTTTTTCTCAACGTGGTAAAAATGGTAATCTTACAGTTAGTACTGCTGTTGTTGTAAATGAGTATACCACATTAACAAAAGATGCAGCTGCGGGAAATACCTCTATAACGGTTGCTAACAGTGGTCTTAATGCTAAGGGAAGGTTTACCGGAAATCTTGCTGCCGGTGACCTTGTTATGATCATTCAAATGCAGGGAGATAGTATAAATGGCCAACCTGCCGGTGCGCCCCCTTATTTCACACCCAATGTTGGAATACCTTTTGATAGTACTTGGGGTAAAATCACCAAAGTGAATAATTGTGGTAATTATGAATATGCACAGGTTTCATCTGTTCCCAATGGTACCACAATTAATTTAGATTGCGGACTCGTAAATAATTATTCCGATTCAGGCCGTGTGCAGGTAATTCGTGTGCCCCGTTATAACACACTAACAATAAGTGCCGGTGGCTCCATATCGTGCGATAAATGGGATAGTGTGAGCGGCGGAGTTGTAGCTATAGAGGTGTTGGGGAATACAACAATAAACGGAAGCATTAATGTTACCGGTGATGGGTTTCGCGGAGGAGCGCTTGACACGAATGGCGCCATTTCTGGAGTTAATAATACAGCTGCCAATAGAATTGATTACCAATGGGGAAAAGCCAAGGGTGAAGGAGTTGCAGGGTATGGATGGATGTATGACAGATATGGAGGACGCTATTGTAAAGGAGCTGCAGCTAATGCAGGCGGTGGTGGAAATGCGCATAATTCAGGTGGTGGCGGTGGTGCCAATGGCGGAGTTGTTGCTAACTGGATCGATGGAATAGGAAACCCGGATATAACAACAAATCCTGCTTATATTACTGCCTGGAACCTTGAATATACCTGGTTAGGGAGCGTTAGTAACAGGTCAGGTGGAGGAAGAGGTGGATATTCGTTTTCTTCAAGCAAGCAGGACCCGACTAAAATACCACCTACTGCGAATGGTGCACCTAATCAAACAGCCTGGGGTGGCGACTACCGTTCTGCACAAGGTGGTTGGGGTGGAAGGCCACTAGATTATTCAACGGGTAAAATTTTTATGGGTGGTGGTGGTGGCGCCGGAGACCAGGATGATAAGGATGGTGGCGCTGGCGGAAATGGTGGCGGCATGGTTTACCTGGTAAGCTATGGAACAGTAACCGGTAGCGGGCAAATATTAGCAAATGGGAACAATGGATCACCTAGTGGAGGCGCAGCTCCGGCATCAAATTCATATAATGGAAAAGATGGTGCCGGTGGTGCTGGTGGCGGCGGTACGGTCATTATTAATTCTATTGGTAATATTTCAGGAATAAGTATACAGACAAACGGTGGAAATGGTGGTAACCAGGTATTGACTGCGGGTGCACTTTTTTTTGGAGCCATTAATGAGGCTGAAGGCCCTGGTGGTGGCGGCGGCGGCGGGTATATTGCAACTTCAAATGCGGGTATTGCTGAATCGGTAACCGGTGGTTTGAATGGAACCACTAATTCAGCAACTATGACGAAATTCCCTCCTAATGGGGCAACAAAAGGTGGAGCAGGTACAACTAATGCTGTTATTACTAACTTTCAGATCGTTGCAAAAAATGATACCATATGTAGCGGGCAAACTGCTACGTTAAATGCTTCACTAACAGGTACGGTGCCTGGTGGAACAACTATAAATTGGTATGCTGCTTCAAGTGGTGGTGTGTCAATTGCAAGTGGCCCCTCATATACAACCGGTATACTTACAAAGGATACAGTCATTTATGTGTCTACCTGCCCGGGTACATACAGGCAAGCTGTGAATGTTATTATCAGCGGTGGTTCTTCTGTAACAATTAATGCACCTGCTACAATATGTGCAGGGAATTCTACAAACCTTTCTGCTTCAGGTGGAACAGCTTATGCATGGTTACCTTCGGCCAGTTTAAGTAACCCTGCTATAGCAAATCCTGTTGCAAGCCCAACAGTTACTACAACATATACAGTAAGCATTACAACAGCTTGCGGCACTGCTAAAGATTCAGTTATAATAACAGTAACACCATCACCGGTCGTAACCATATCAGCTACAGCAAGTGCCATATGTAATGGAAGTTCAACAACACTTAGTGAAAATGGAGGGCTTGGCAGCACAACTTATACATGGAGTTCAGGTGGAAGTAGTTCAAGTACGACTGTTAGCCCAATAACAACTACTACATATACATTGACTGCAGTAACGGGTACCTGTACCATTACACCAACAACAGTTATAACAGTAACTCCAACACCAACTATTACAGCATCAGCAACCCCTCCAACAATTTGTTCAGGGGAATCAACTTCATTGAATGGTGGAAGTGCAACAACATATACCTGGACTCCGAATACAGCATTGAGTGCAACTACAGGTGCCAGTGTTGTAGCTAGCCCTGTAAATACAATAACGTATAGCGTAACCGGAACGGCAGGCGGTTGTAATAGTGCACAACAGACGGTTGTTGTGACTGTAAATCCCAAACCTTCGGTTACTGTAAACCCACCATCACCGGGAATTTGCACGGGTGGCAATGTGAACCTGACCGCAAGTGGTGCTGCAACCTATACCTGGACTCCGAATACTGCATTAAGCGCAAGTACCGGAGCCACTGTAACGGCAAGCCCAACCTCTAATACTACCTATACAGTTATAGGAACAAGCGTAGCAGGCTGTACAGATACAACTACAGTAATTGTAACAGTAGGTTCTTCATTAACTGCCGGAATAAACCGATCAGATACTATTTGCCTGGGTGATTCAACTACACTAACCGCATTTGGCGGCAGCACATATTTATGGGGCAATGGATCAACGAATGCTTCCATTACAGTAAGCCCAACCACACCAACAACATATTCAGTAACTGTAACCAGTGGCTCATGCAGTGCAACGGCAAGTGCATTGGTAAGTATTGCCCCGGCGCTAAGCCCAAAAATTACGGGTAATACTTCTATTTGCACTGGTAGCAACACAACATTGACCGCCAGTGGAGGCAGTACTTACGTTTGGAGTGGTGGATCAACTGCAACAACAAGTGTTATTACAGTTACACCTGCCTCAACTACTACCTATTCCGTGCAGGTAAGTAATGGTATGTGTAAAGCAACTACTTCAACCGTTGTAACGGTAAATTCAGCTCCTGTACCTACCGCAAATGCAAACCCGTTAACGATATGCGCAGGAACAACATCTTCGTTGAGTGCAACAGGTGGTTTAACTTATAGCTGGGCACCTGCAGGCAGTGTTAATCCGGCAAATGCTGCAAACGCCACTGCAACACCTTTGGTAACAACTGTATATACTGTCACAGTTTCTAACGGCTCATGTTCAGCAACCGATAGTGTAAAGGTTACCGTTACACCTGCTCCTACAGGTGTGGCTTGTTGCAATACAACAGTTGTAAATGGCCAAAGTACAGTGTTAGTTATTACCCCGACCGGAGTAGGCGATACTTATGTTTGGACTCCTACAACCGGATTAACCTGCACAAGTTGTGCAAACCCTACTGCAAGTCCTACGGTTACTACAACCTATTATGTTGACATTAGGGATACTGAAGGATGCAGTAAGAAAGACTCCGTAATAATTACTGTTCAGGAAAACTGCGGTACCATATTTATACCCAAAGCATTTTCACCGAACAATGATGGAGAAAATGACGTGCTATATGTAAGAGGAGATTGTATTAAGTCAATGGATTTTACCGTTTTTGACAGGTGGGGAAACAAAATATTTGAATCACAAGACCCTTCAAAAGGATGGGATGGAAAATATAACGGCCAACCGATGGATGCGGGAACGTATATATATTATTTGACGGGTCAAACTATTTATAACAACACCTTTACCCAAAAAGGTAACGTTACCTTAGTCAGATAATACCGGATGAATAACGACCTTATAGCATATTACGCAGAAAGGGCAGAGGAGTACGAGAAGATTTATGATAAGCCAGAGAGGCAAAGTGATTTGCTGGCGGTTAGTGAATTGTTGCAAACCATATTTGCTTCTAAGGAAGTATTTGAAATAGCTTGTGGTACCGGTTACTGGACACAGCGAATAGCTAAAACAGCTAATTCTGTATTTGCAACCGATATTAATCAACCGGTAATTGATATTGCCAGGGAAAAGGTATACGAAAAAGGGAATGTGACGTTTGCACTGGCTGATATTTTCAAGTATTCAGGAAGATCATATAGTAGTCTTTTCGGCGGATTTATATGGTCACACATTAAAAAGCAGGATATTGCTCATTTTATTGCTACGGTACATAGTTTTGTTGAGCCCGGAGGGTTGGTAGTTTTTACCGATAATAACTATGTAGAAGATAGTAGCAGACCAATAACTGAAACAGACGAACACGGAAATACTTATCAGGAAAGAATATTGGAAAATGGTAAAAAATATGATGTACTCAAGAACTTTCCCATAGAATCAGAGATGTTTGAGCTTTTAAAGGATAAAGCTGAAAGGATTAAATTCCTGAGCTTTAAATACTACTGGGTGCTATGTTACAACCGTAAATAAAAAAAGTGGCCTGAGGAGCCACTTTTTTTATTTATATAAGTCTTTTTATTCCTGAGTATTTTCTGTTTCCTTTGCAGCATCTGGTTTTGTCATAATAGCAACTGCAACCGTAATATATCCCAACATCAACATAATAGGAGCAAGTACCATTCTGCGGCTTGAGAAAAGCTCTTCATTAAATACATTAGGGTCTTTACTGCCACCACCTGAAAGAGTTATAAATCCAAGTATTAAAAGTATAATACCAGCTATAAGAATGGTATAATTCTTTTTACCGAAAGCAAATTGCATTTTAGGTCGTTCTGTTTTTATGTCTTTAGCTGCCATAACAAGTATATAAATAAACGTAAGTTCTATCGGCAAATGTATAAAAAAATCAGTTTTGTCAATGTTTCCCGTATTCATTAATACATTTGTAAAATGAAAAGGTTCATAATAAGCCTATTTGTGATTTTTTTTGTATTCTCTGCCCTTTTTGTAGGGTGCCTTAAGCCCTGGTGGAAATTTGACAGATATACCCCTCCGGTTGCACCGGATTATAGCCGTAGTGATATGTGGGCGTGCCTTCCCTGGATTCATAATGCTTCGGATACAGTTCCGCCAGGGTCTGGCCTGAAGGATGATCAGGCTAACGCCAAAGTTGATGTATTCTTTGTTTATCCAACTCTTGATCTAAGAACAACCCATTGGAATGCTGATCCAAGCGATGGCTTATTGAACAAAATAATTGAGAAAACATCAATAAGGTCACAGGCAGGAGTTTTTAATGGCTCATGCAGAGTTTTTGCACCGCGGTACAGACAGGCCGTATTTGCCTCGTTTTTTGATGATAAGGGAGATGGAACGAAGGCTTTAACTTTAGCATATAATGATGTGGCGACAGCTTTTCAGTACTATATGAAACATTATAATAATGGCCGGCCGGTAATTATTGCCGGACATAGTCAGGGTTGTTTACATGCCCTTCATCTGGTTAAAGAATTTTTTGATACAACTGCTTTGAAGAAAAAATTAGTGGTCGCTTATCTTGTAGGCTTTAAGGTTACCAAGGATTCACTTAAAGAGTTGAAACCTTGTGATTCAGCTAAGCAAACAGGTTGTTATGTTACCTGGAATACGATCTCAAAAGATGGCTTTAATAATACTTCCGCCAAATACTTCAGTGGAGTTTGTATAAACCCGCTCAGCTGGAAACAAGATAGTAATTACATGGCTTCAGTATATAATTTAGGAAGTGTAGATTATAAGTTCGGTGAACTCGATAAACATGAAGCAGGTGCCGTGTGCCGGAATGGTCTTTTAGTAGTGGATAGTGTTGTAAACAATATTAAATACAAGCCTCTAAGAGGTAGTTACCATATTTTTGATTACAACTTGTTCTATATGAATATACGGGCAAATATTGCTGACAGGGTAAATGAATACTTCCGAATTCATCCTGATTCGTTGAGCCGTTAGTTATATTCTGATTCCGATAATAAGCACATCATCTACCTGTTCAAGTTCTCCCTTCCAATCTTGAAAGGTCTTTTCCAATTTCTTGCTCTGCTCATCTAAAGGGGTATTGCTGAAACCAATTAGTAATTCCCTTAATTGTGAATATTTGAATTTTTTGCCTTTTGGCCCACCAAACTGATCGGCATAGCCATCAGAGAATAAGTAAACGATGTCTCCTTTGTGCAATTCAATACTTCGTTCAGTAAATGGTGAAAGGATGTCTCCATGAATACCTATTGGCAGTTTATTGGCAGCGATTTCTTCAAAGCTACCTACCTCATTGTTTTTTCGAACTATCCATAAGGGGTTATTTGCACCTGCAAAATGCATGGTTACTGAGCCATCAGTAGATGGTTTTTCAAATACGCATAAGGAAGCATCCATTCCATCTTTTTGTTCGCCCATATTACCCTTTTGCCGTAACGCACTGATAATACCGGTCCGAACATCAGTTAATACTTCTGAAGGTTTTGTAAGACCTTTAATTTTAACAGCCTCATTAAACAACTCAGCGCCTACCATACTCATTAATGCACCCGGTACACCATGCCCGGTGCAATCGGCTGTCAGAATATATCGGAGTCCTTTGGTATTACTTATCCAGTAAAAATCTCCACTTACAATGTCTTTAGGTTTCCATAATACAAACGAATCGGGGAAAAGTTCTTTTACATGAGCCGTTTCAGGAAGAATGGTTTGTTGTATGCGGCTGGCATATTGTATAGAATCTGTCATGTCCTTATTCTTCTCTTCAACAATAAGCTTTTGTCTTTCTATAACCACTTTTTGCCTGCGTATTATCTTTAACCGCGAAGCTAATACGAACATAAACCCGGCCAGGAATAAAATGCCCAGCGATATGGCAGCTATGATAATATGCTGTCGTTTCAGTTCTTCATTGTGCGCCAGTTCTTCCTGCTTTTGTTTTTCCTGCTGCTCAATTTCTTTTTTCTGATAATCATATTTCAATTGGGTGCGCAACGCTTCTTTCTCTGCTTTTTTATTGTTCAGGCTATCAGTAGTCTCTTTGTATAGCACATACATTTCATATGCTTTTTTATAGTCGCCAAGGCTTTTGTATAACCTTCCCGAATAGTCTGCGAGCCTTGCAGTAAGCGCCTTATACTTCAGTTGGTTAGCAATTACAAATGCTTTGTCAAAATACCTTTTTGCACTGTCTGTTTTGTTTTTTTGCGTGTAAATAACACCTATGTAGCTCATTGCATAAGCTACCCCTTCTTTATCGTTTAATTCCGTATATGCTTTCAGGCTTCTATTCGCATATGCAAATGCCGTATCGAGCTGCCCGATTTTTTCGTAGCAAGAGGCAAGATTATCGGTTAACAGCGCATATTTTGCTTTGCTTTTGGCTTGTTTTGCATATTCCAGCGCTTGCTTATAATAACTAATGGCATCAGTAATTTTACCTGCCTGGCTTTTTATGGTGGCAAGATTATTCAATGTAGTTGCAATACCAATTTTGTCATGTATTTTGATTCGGATATCTAAAGCTTCCTTGAAATATTGAATTGCCCTCGCAGTATCGTCTAATTGCTGGTAGGCGTACCCAAGGCTATTAATTATTGTAGCTATTCCATCGGAATCCTTTATTTCCTTACGTAAGGTCAACGCGGTATCATAATAATGAATGGCGGTATACAGATCACCTTTTTCATTGTTCATGTACCCCATATTGTTATAAGCTTGCCCGAGGTCTTTCTTTTTGTCTATAGTTCTGAAAAGGTCTAATGCCCTTTTTTCGAACCTCAATCCTTTATCTGGGTCATCAGTAACAAAATAGAGATACCCTAGTCCGCCACAGGCCTCTGCTTCAAAATAAACAAGTTTAGCGGTGTACTGTTTATTAACAGGATAAAGGGAATCGTGCTGAAGTAGTTTATCATTAATTTGAAGTGATTTTACTAATGTTTTTTTAGCACTGTCAATATTTTGCCTGTATAGAACATCTACCATATTTAAAAGTGTCCATACTCTTGAGGTATCATTTTTTGCAACAGAATACACTTTGCTAAGGCTGTCCAATGTAGGGTCAGCGGCTTTGCAAAAGTTGCCAATTGATAGGAAAAGAAATAAAAAAATATAAGTATACCTATGCTTCATCCAATAGAATTACCAGCGTTATTATCCAAAGATAACAGTATTGAGTAAAAACGAGATGATTTTACTTTGCCTGGTAAGCCCCCAGGTCCGAAGGGCAGTTCCTGCCCGTTGCGTTAAGGTCCAGTGAGTAATTCGGATTGTGGCAAACACTATCACCACCCCAGCCCGATAATTGTGAGCCGGTATGGATTTCATAATCATCGGCTGCTATGTTATAAAACGGAGGCGTAACATTTATTATTGAATCGCTGAAATGGTACATGTTTGCAGAACTTAATTTAGTTAACAAGTCGCAGTGTTCAAAATAATAACTGAATTGAGTTTGACCATGAGTGGAATCAAGTTGTAATTCTTCAGTTAAGCTGCCATACACTATACAATTTCCAAAGAATGCCTTAGTTAAAGGCCTTGCATGGTAAACTCCGTTAATGTCCTGGTACCAGTTATTAATTAGCAGGGTAGGAGTTTGGCGTTGGCCATAACTCCAATAGTTTGCAAATGTACATTGGGCAAAAGAATAGTTTCCGCCAATGCTTAAATCTACGCAGTAATACTGGCAGTCTGCAAAAACATCATCATCTCCTACTATAAAACTTCCTTGCCCTAATAATCCGACCTGGCTCATGCTTTTTATTATAGTATGGTCAATGCTAAGCGTAGGCACAGTTCCAGTTCCTCCAACCGTATCAGCTTCTACCCCAGTGGTGCCATTTTTTATAACGGCCCAGCTTATTTTATTGTTTATACTACCAGCAGATAGTAATATTTCTCCCCACTGTCCGGGCTGTGTTGAATAAGCAGGCTCAAGTCTATCACCTTGTACTATAACCGGGTTTGTATTGTTACCTAATATTTGCAATGATCCATCTTTATATACCCAAAGCACTCCATTATTGTGTATATATACCTTAGTACCAGGTTCCATAGTTAGTGTACAACCTGAATCTACTACTGCATAACCAAAAATAACATGGGGTTTATCATTGGTCCAAATTGAATTATTACAAGGTATCACTGAATATGCCGGGCCTACTTTAGGGAACACATTTGGCCGGTAGAAGTAAGCGTCCTGTCCCCAGGCAATAAGGTCGACATATTGCTGGTTACCGTTAGTAGTAAACTGAAGCGAATCTTCAATAACTACAGGGTTATTTACATTGTTCGGGTTAATAGTTACGGTAACAAAAACAAAAATACTATCGTTGGCGGGTACGGTAATATTGCTGAATGAGGTTCCCGCTATCCCGTCAACATTAATTTTAAACGGAGATGTGTAGCTACCTACCAGGTTTATGGAAGAAATTTTAATAGGCTGGTTATGGTTATTATGAATAGTAAAATACTGAAAGGCTGAGCCGATGGTTGTAAATACCGTATCGAATAGCACCTGGGTTTGAGAGAAGCTAAGCTTGGCTGAAGAATTAGTCAGCAAGGTGTCCTTTTTGCATGAAAAAGAAGCTAAGGCAATTGCAATGACCAGCAACATGTAGTGTATTGCTTTACCTGCTTTATAATGTTGTTTGTTAAAGTGCAAAATACGTTTAATGTTTATTGAGTATGAACGTATTTAAATAGGTTTTGGTATTGAAACCTTATGATTTCTTTCTGCGATTAAGCTCATCCCTTATTTTGGTGGCTCTTTCGTAGTCTTCTCTGTCAATAGCCTTTTGTAAAAGATCTCTCAGTTCTTCCAGCGATTTCTTCTTGAAATCATCATCTTCCTTCTCTTTTGCAATAGGTTCCTTGGTCTCTTTCTTTTCGGTAACGGCAGGGGTGCCTTCTTTGCTTTCCTTTTCTTTTACCAGGTCCTCGTCCATAATAATACCAGCTGAGTTCAATATGAACTCGTAAGTATATATAGGGCAGTTAAAACGTACTGCAAGGGCTATAGCATCCGATGTACGGGCATCAATTTCCACTTCATTATTATCGCGGGCACAGATAAGTTTTGCGTAAAAAATACCTTCAACAAGGTTGTAAACTATTACCTCTTTCAGTTGTATTTCAAAGGTTTCAGCAAAATTCTTGAATAAGTCGTGAGTGAGGGGTCTGCTGGGCTTCATGTTCTCCATTTCAATGGCAATGGCCTGAGCTTCAAAACCTCCTATTATAATGGGTAATCTTCTCTTGCCTTTCGCTTCGTTCAGGATAAGGGCATATGCGCCTGATTGGGTCTGGCTATAGGATAATCCAACTATGTCGAGCTTAATTTTTTTCATACATCTATCGCCTCTCCGTCATTTAATTACGAAGATACCAATTTTTATTTTAGTGAGAAGATTTCAATTTTTTTACAGCTTCAGTAAGCTTTGGCACTACCTGGAAGGCATCTCCAACTATCCCATAATCAGCTATTTTAAAGAAAGGGGCTTCCTTGTCGCTATTAATAGCTACGATTACTTTTGAAGAGCTGATACCGGCCAGATGCTGTATGGCTCCTGAAATACCGATAGCAATGTATAAGTTAGGAGAAATAGTAATACCTGTTTGGCCTACGTGTTCATGGTGTGGTCTCCAGTCCATATCGGCTACCGGCTTTGAACATGCAGTAGCTGCTCCAAGGGCATCCGCCAGGGCTTCTATCATACCCCAGTTTTCAGGGCCTTTCATACCCCGTCCTGCCGATACTACTAATTCGGCTTCGGTCAATACTATTTTGCCTGATGTTTTCTTCACTTCAGTTACCTTGGTATCGAAAGCTGCATCAGGTATTGCAGGTGCAAATACTTCAATTGTTGCTGCTGCTGCGTTAGTTGCAATATGGTGCGAGTTAGGAGATAAACCAATTATCTTAATATCAGATGATACCTGAACATCGGTAAAGCCTTTACCAGAGAAACATTTTTTCTTAACCACAAATGGTTCAGCACTTGCAGGCAGGGTTGTTGCGTTTGCAACTAAACCACCCTTGAGCCTTGCCGCCAACCTTGGTGCAATTGACTTACCTGTGTATGTATATGAGAATACGATATACTTTGCTGCTGCTTTGGTTGCTGCTTCGGCCACAGCTATTGTATACGCGCTGGCACTGAATGATGAAAGCTTATCGTTATTTATATGAAGAATGTTGGCACAGCCATATTCTCCTAATTTCTTTAGTTCATCATCGGCAACATTGCCAAGCACAACAGCGGTAACAGTTCCACCCGTTTTTTGAGCTAACTCAAAAGCATAGGTAGCCGCTTCAAATGAAGGCTTTTTAAATTTTCCGTCCCAGGTTTCTGCAAATACTAATACTGACATAATATTGATATTGTATAGTTCTTAATTAAATTACTTTGGCTTCGGTGTGTAACAAATTGATAAGTTCTTCCGGATGCTCGGCATCGATCATTTTGCAAGCTGTTTTAGCTGGTGGGTTTTGGTGAGATAATGAGACAGTTGGTTTATCAGCTACTGTAGGTTCAACCACTTTGAGCGGCTTGGTACGAGCACTCATGATTCCACGCATGTTGGGTATGCGGGGTTCAGCCATATCCTTTTGTGCACTGGCAGCAAAAGGAACAGATACAGAAACAGTTTCTTTTCCACCATCAATTTCTCTTTCTAAGGTAGCCGTAGTACCTGCAATATCAAGTTTAGTTGCTACAGCAACCGATGGAATACCCATTATTTCAGCTATCATACCCATTACCTGGCCACTGTTGTAGTCAATCGATTCGCGGCCTGTAAGTATAATGTCGTATTTTTCTGCTTTAGCAATGGCAGCTATTTCACTGGCTACAAAAAGAGCATCAACCGGTTCTGCATTAACACGAATAGCATCATCAGCGCCAATTGCAAGCGCTTTACGCAGTGTAGGCTCGGTAGTTGCAGTACCCACATTTATTACCGTAACGGTTCCGCCTTGTGCTTCCTTTATTTCAAGGGCACGAGTAAGGGCCATTTCGTCGTATGGGTTTATAATAAATTGAACACCGGCCGTATTAAGAGCCTTACCGTCAGGGGTAAAGGTGATCTTTGTAGTGGTGTCTGGTACGTTACTGATGCAGACTAAAAATTTCATAGGAATGAATTGACTTTATGTGTTTTTACCTAGATTATTTATAAGACGGGCAAAAGTAATGATTTTTAACAGACATAAAACGCGATTGAGAACTATATAAATGGGATAATTTATAAGGACGAAGACTTGCGACAGAAGCCCGTTTTTAGCCGATTTATATATGGAATTGTTAGATAATAATATATATTTGGGTTTTATATTTCATCCTTAGCTGAAATAACCCCCTAGTAATGTATGGCCGGCGGCGATTCGTTTGTATTTAAGCAGTTTATAGTTAAGCAGAATAAGTGTGCCATGAAGGTTGGTACCGATGCTGTCTTGCTTGGCGCATGGGCCGATCTGCCCTTATCGGGGCAAATACTTGATATTGGATCGGGTACGGGTATTATTGCTATAATGCTTGCACAACGTTCAATTGCTGAAATAGATACTATAGAAATAGATGAAGATGCTTTTAACCAGGCAGTAGAGAATTGCAGTAATTGTAAATGGAAGGATAGGCTTAACGTGCATCATATTTCATTCCAGGATTTTGTAAGTGATGGTCTGAAAAAATACGATGCTATTGTTACGAATCCTCCTTATTTTTCAAACTCGTTAAAGGCATCATCTGAATCGCGTACTACAGCAAGGCATACCCATACACTTACTTTCGAAGAATTGATAGATGGAATAAGGTCGTTACTAAGGCCTAAGGGAATGTTTGCTACCATTCTTCCAAGTAAGGAAGCTGAAGAGTTTATTGAAATAGCACAAAACAACGAACTCTACCTGTCTAAAATAATGAGGATTAAAACTACTGAGTCGAAACCTGCCAAGCGCGTGCTAATGCAGTTTGTGTTTGAAAGGAACCGATTTTTCGAAAGCACATTGGTCATAGCGAATTCCGACAATTCATATACTTCCGATTACAAACATCTTACCCGCGATTTTTATCTCGGGTTCTGAGGCATTCTCTTTATTACTTTTGTGACTGTGAGGTATTTCATTAAAATATCATTTACAGGTACCGATTATCATGGATGGCAAAGCCAGACCAATGCAGATAAAACCGTACAGGCAATTTGTGCAACTGCGCTGGAAAAAATATTGCGCCACCCGATAAGTTTGCAGGGTGCCGGGCGTACCGATGCAGGTGTTCATGCAAAGGAATTATATGCTCACTTCGATTCGCCTAAGGAAGATCTGGTTGAGAAAAAGGAAACCATGCTTTATAAATTTAATTCGGTTATTCCTTTCTCCATTGCCTTTAATGATATTGTCGCTGTAAAGCCCGATGCACATGCCCGGTTCGATGCAAGGTCGAGAACCTACGAATATGTTATAACAACCCGGAAGGATCCTTTCCTGATCGGGTTTGCTATGTTCTATCCACATGAACTTGATGTAAAAAAAATGAATGAAGCTGGTCGTTTGTTAAAGAACTATAAGGAATTTTCAAGCTTTAAAAAAACACATACACAAAACAAAACCGACACCTGTACCATTAAGCATGCCCATTGGGAAGCCGAAGATGAGAAACTTGTATTTACAATTACTGCTGACCGCTTTTTGCGAAATATGGTTCGTGCTATAGTTGGCACGATGATAAATGTAGGAAACGGAAAATGTTCAGTTGATGATTTTTGTCGTATTATTGAAAACAAAAACCGTTCGCATGCAGGGGCTTCGGTTCCGGCCTGCGGATTATACTTGACTAAAATAGAATATCCGGCTAAAGTATTTTTATAGAGGAATATGTATAAAGCGTTCATCAGGCCCATTCTCTTTATCACTTCACCCGAAGTAAGCCATGCTATAACGATCCGTTTATTGAAAATAGTTTGCGCTATTCCAATTGTAAATTCAATAATCAAGAGTTCCTTTACCTTAAAAGACCCGTTGTTAGAGACTGAAGTAGCCGGAATAAAATTTCCGAACCCGGTTGGCCTTGCAGCAGGCTTTGATAAGAACGCCACTTTCTTTCATGAAATGGAATACCTCGGTTTTGGTTATGTTGAGGTTGGTACGGTTACCCCTTTAGCTCAACCGGGCAACCCTAAGCCACGGTCATTCAGGTTGCCAAAAGATAAGGGGCTAATAAACCGCATGGGGTTTAATAATGACGGCGCTGCTATAGTGGCAGAACGATTGAAGAAGAGAAAGGATAAGATTGTAATTGGCGGTAACATAGGCAAGAATAAAGTAACTCCAAACGAAGAAGCTTTTTCAGATTATGAAAAATGTTTTGATGCCTTGTTTGAGTATGTAGATTATTTTGTGGTGAATGTAAGTTCACCCAATACACCTGGCTTGCGTAGCTTACAGGACAAGGAGCCATTAAAGAAAATATTGTCAGGCTTGCAATTAAAAAATAAAGCGAAGTCAAAGAGCAAGCCCATATTTCTGAAGATCGCCCCCGATCTGACGAATGATCAATTGAACGATATTGTTGACCTGGTGAATGAATGCGGTATTGCGGGTGTGGTTGCAACTAATACAACATTATCACGAGAAGGATTGAAGAGTGAAGGAGTGGAAGCAATTGGAGCGGGAGGACTGAGTGGTGCTCCTGTAAGAAAGAGGTCTACCGAAGTAGTGAAATACCTGGCAGAAAAATCGAAAGGTGCATTTCCTATTATTGCATCAGGAGGAATGCATTCTGCAGCAGATGCATTGGAGAAATTAGATGCTGGCGCTGTTATGATTGAGCTATATACAGGTTTTATATATGAAGGCCCCATGCTGGTTAAGCGAATAAACAGAGAGATACTAAAACGCAAACAACAAAAGAGGAAATGATTTGCTTCCCAAATGCTAAAATAAATATTGGACTACGTATCCTCGAAAAGAGGCCTGACGGATATCATAATATTGAAAGCATATTTTACCCGGTTGGTTGGTGTGATGCCTTGGAGGCAATACCAATGGCAGGGTCTGGAAAAATTGAATTACATCTTTCGGGTATTCCTGTTCCCGGAAGAACGAATGATGACAACTTGTGCGTTAAGCTATACAGGTTACTTCTGAAGAAATACAAACTTCCTTCATTGAAAGTTTGGCTACACAAAACCATTCCAATCGGAGCAGGCTTAGGTGGTGGATCTTCCGATGCGGCGCATTTTATGAAAATGCTGAATGAAATGTGCGACCTGAAACTTTCAACAGATGAAATGAAAGAATACGTGGGTTCGTTGGGAAGTGATTGTGTTTTCTTTATTGAAAATAGACCGGTTGTTGCGTTTAACAGGGGGGATGTAACCGAAGCAATAAGCCTAGACTTGAGTAGTTATTATATTGCCTTGGTTTACCCCGATACGCAAATAAGTACACCTTTTGCATACAGTTTAATCAGCCCGAAACAGTGTGAAGATTCATTGAAGAATATTGTTGATGTAAATATTCCAAACTGGAAAGATTGTGTTTTTAATGACTTCGAAGAGCCACTGTTTGCCAAATTCCCCGTTATTGCAGAAGTGAAAGAAAGCCTATATAAGCAGGGCGCACTATACGCAGCTATGACAGGCAGTGGCTCTGCAGTATATGGAATATTTGATAAGAAGATCGACATTGCGGGAAAGTTCCCGCATTACAAAACATGGGCAGGTGAATTAAAGCCGAAACAATGAAATACATCTATTCACTTGGAATAAGGCTTTATGGTTTAGCAATTTTAATTGCAAGCCTTTTTAATGATAAGGCCAAAAAGTGGAGGAATGGGCGCAAGGATATTTTTGAAGATCTTAAAAAGGCATTCTCAACAAATCAATCACCTGTTATATGGTTTCACTGCGCTTCATTAGGCGAATTTGAGCAGGGCAGGCCGGTAATTGAAGAGTTTAAACATAAATATCCCAATTACAAAATACTGCTTACCTTCTTTTCTCCATCAGGGTATGAAGTACGTAAAAATTACGCTGGTGCTGATTTTATTTTTTACCTTCCATTAGATACCAATAGTAATGCGAAGAAGTTTGTTGAGATTATCAAACCAAGCATTGCTGTGTTTGTTAAGTATGAATTCTGGTTTCATTTCATTAACATTTTGAAAAGAAAAGGCATTCCGACTTATCTTATTTCAGCAAAGTTCAGAGGCGATCAGTATTTCTTTCAGTGGTATGGTGCATGGTTTAGAAAGCAGTTGAAGGTATATAAAAAGATATTTGTGCAGGATACTGAATCTGAAAAGCTATTATTAAATGCTGGCGTTAAGCAAGTAATATCGGCTGGTGATACACGTTTCGATAGGGTAATAAGTATAGCTGAGCAGGTAAAGCCTGATCCACTTATTGCTGCGTTTAAAGGCAATAGTAAACTATGGATTTGTGGTAGTACATGGGAAGAGGATGAGAGTCATATTTACGGTGTGTACAATAAGTTAATTGCTACAGGCCAGAAAATAAAGCTACTCCTGGTACCTCATGAAATAGGAGAGAAGCATATTACGCAACTGGTGGAAAAGTTTCATGCGTTAAAGTACTCAGGTATAACTGTAGAACAAGCTGCAAGTGCTGAAGTAATGATTGTAGATAAAATGGGTTTACTATCTTCTCTCTACCAATATGGAGATGTAGCTTATGTAGGCGGCGGCTTTGGTAAGAATGTACATAATCTGCCGGAAGCTGTAGTGTTTGGTATTCCCGTGGTGTTTGGTCCCAATTATCATAAATTCAACGAAGCAATTGACCTTATTAAACTGCAAAGTGGCTTTACCGTTAAAACAGAGGATGAATTATGTCAAAAGATCGGTCACCTTTTCAGAGATATAGACTATTGCAAATGGTGTGGTAATGCAGCTAAAGCATACATATATGATGGAAGAGGAGCTACAGGTAAAATTATTACTGAACTGGCAATGGTTGCAAAATCTTAATTCCCCATTGGGTTATCAACCTTAGGGCAAACATCTTTTGGAATTCCGTCGAAGAAATATTTCAAACCAATCCTTAATTCATATCCTCTGTAAATAAAATCAGTAGGGTAAAAATTACCACCTGCAGGATCTCCGTTGTAGTGATACGAAACCATCAGGTCGTGATTATATAATACCTCAGCAAATGGCCGTAAGGCATTTCTCCATGTTAACTCAGCACCTACACCAATAGATCCTGTTACATGGAATTTATAAAAGGCATCGTATTGAGGCTGATAGACTCCTGCACTTCTGTTCAATAAATATTCTACCCTTGGGCCAATTAAAAAATATGGTATAAAGGCAGATGTTTCTGCTTTGAAATTTACCTTTAGGTAATTATTCAATGAAATGTAATTTGTGCGCGCTGCAGTTTTTTTGCCCGCAGGTACATATAGCAGTTCGGTTGTACCTAATTGGTTGTACCCTAATTCAATTCTCCATCTGTAAACAGGATGGTGGAACAACTCGGCTAATATCGCAGCATTAAATCCTAATAAATATCTTTCCTGAGCTAATGGCCCTTCCTGCGGACTGAATACATCTTTGCCATATGTTATTCCTCCGGCAATACCTAATGCGCTCAAAATTTTCTTTCTGCCTTTTGAATCATGCTTTTCATATGCATATTGCCCTTGAGCCGTAAATGCTATAAAACAAATACTAAGAAATATAAAACAGATCTTTTTTATCATACGCTCATTGCTTCAGCGGTTGGTACAATTTTTTTAGCCAAGCCCTGTAATACTTTACCCGGGCCTACTTCATAAAATATGTTGGCTCCGTCAGCACTCATTCGTTGAATAGTTTGTGTCCAGCGAACAGGTGCAGTTAATTGAGCGATCAGGTTTTTCTTTATGGCGCTTGGTTCAGTTTCGGGTGATGCATTCACATTCTGGTAAACGGGACAAATAGGCTTATTAAATGCAGTTGCTTCAATAGCGGCAGAAAGTTCAACCTGTGCAGGTTGCATTAAAGGGGAGTGAAACGCACCACCAACAGGCAATACCAAAGCACGTTTTGCGCCTGCTGCTTTAAGCATTTCGCAGGCTTTTGTTACTGCAGGTATACTACCTGAAATAACAAGTTGACCGGGACAATTGTAGTTTGCACAAACAACAACGTCATCTTTTATAGAAGCGCATATCTCTTCAACTTTACTGTCTTCTAGTGAAAGTATAGCAGCCATTGTTGATGGAGTAGCCTCACATGCTTTTTGCATTGCCATAGCGCGTTTATATACTAATGTCAATCCATCTTCAAAACTAATTGCCTTAGCTGCAGTAAGTGCGGAAAATTCGCCCAGTGAATGTCCTGCCACCATATCAGGAGTGAATTTATCGCCCATAGTTAAAGCCAATACTACCGAGTGCAGGAATATAGCAGGTTGAGTAACTTTGGTTTGTTTCAGTTCCTCATCTGTACCTTCAAACATTATATCAGTTATACGGAAACCAAGAACGGTATTGCCTTTTTCGAATAGTTCTTTTGCTAGAGGTAAGCTATCATAAAGGTCCTTACCCATGCCTTTGAATTGCGATCCTTGCCCCGGAAAAACATATGCCTTTTTCATAACGTGTTGTTGTGTTTACTGTGCGAAGGTATGTAAAACAGAAAATAAAACTGAATAGCCAATACCTAATTTATTAATAGAGTAATGAACATATCAACTATTAATAATATGGCTATTTGTTAAAAAAAGTTAAGCAAAAAATTCTTGACCTTTTTCGCACATATGCTTGGTATACATACATCTTAAGTTTGCTGTAACAAAATGTAATGCTCAACCGTCTTACGGCAAATAATGCAGAAATGAGAATATTTATCCCCTTACTTTTTTTTCTGTTCTCCGGCTGGCAAGGTGCATTTGCGCAGGCTACCGGCAAGATTGATCTAAAGGTAACGGATCAGCAGCAAAAACCCATTGATGGTGCATTAGTTCAATTAGTAAAGGCAAAGGATTCATCTATGACACAGTATTCAATTACTGACCAGAGCGGATTGGTTGAACTTGCAGGTGTGGCAAAAGGAATTTATTTAATATACATAGCTCAAACCGGTTTTGAGAGTTATTACTCACCGGTTTTTACAATTGATAGTACGCATTTGCAAATTAGCCTGCCCGATGCTCAGTTGAAATCAAAATCGTTAAATGAGGTTACTGTGGTAGCTAAAACACCCATGATACAGCACTTTGCCGATAAAACCGTACTTAATGTTCAAAACAGCCCCTTAACAGCAGTCGGTAATGTTTTTGATGTAATACAGCATTCGCCGGGTGTGCAGGTCGATCAGAACGATAACATCAGTCTGATGGGTAAATCCAATGTACAAATAATGATAGATGGAAGGCCGGTTGCGGTTTCAGGCAGTGAATTGACCAACATACTCAAAAGTATGCCTGCCGAATCGATAGATAAGATAGAGTTCATTACTAACCCTTCCGCTAAATATGATGCAAGCGGTACAGCTGGAATTATAAATATTATACTAAAAAAAGATAAGCGTATAGGGGCTAATGCAACAGTATATGCAGGTTATGCACAGGGTATATATCCCAGAACAAATGATGGCTTTAGTTTCAATGACCGCACAAAGAAGTTTAACCTGTTCGGAAGTTATAATTATTCATACCAGGGTAGTGTAAACATTATAACATTTCACACTAATTTTTATAATGGTAATCAGTTCCAGAGCAGTACTGCGCAATACGAGTATTTGAAAACCCCTAGTATTGATAACACGGCCAGGTTAGGCGCTGATTTTTTTGCTTCAAATAAAACTACCATTGGGTTTATAGCCGACGTGTCGGTTTCTAAGTTCATGCCTTCAGAAAGTACAACAACGTACGAATATGATAGCCTTAACAACGAAAAATCATACGACCTTACCTCAAGCAACTCGCCAAGCACAACATATAATTACGCACTTAATCTTAACATGAAGCATACTTTTGATTCGACCGGTAGAGAGCTACTGGTAAATGCAGACTATGCTACTTATAATACATTGGGGTACCAGAATATAGCTACCAATTATTTTAACCCTAATAATTCTGAAATTGGAGGCACTTCTTATTTGTACGGGTACCTACCAAGTTTGCTGAACATATATTCTTTAAAGGCAGATTATGATGGCCAACTGGGTAAAAAGGGTTCACTAGGCGCCGGTATTAAGACAAGTTATGTAAGTACGGACAATAACCTGAACATATATGATGGCCAAAATGCTTTGGCTCCTGTTGATACAACCCAGAGTAATCATTTTAAATATTCTGAGAATATTAATGCAGGTTACGTAACATATAACCGAACTATGGGAGCGTATAACCTTCAGGCGGGTTTAAGGGCTGAACAAACAATAACAAATGGTGACCAGGTTACAACGGGTCAAACTTTTTCACGCAATTTCACCCAACTATTCCCTAATGTATCATTAAACGATTCGCTTTCTCCGAATAACCAATTGGGCTTATCTGTAAGTAGAAGAGTTGACAGGCCAACGTACAATCAGTTAAATCCGTTCAGTCTGTATATCAATCCAACTTTTTACCTGGTGGGTAACCCATATTTGTTGCCGCAAAATGCCTATTTAATGCAACTTTCTGATGCAATTAAGTCAAGTTATTTCTTCACACTTACATATACCCGAACTCAATATCCTATAACTACTGTTATAGAACCTTATGCAGGTAAACCCAATATTGTAAGGCAAACGGAAGAGAATTTGACTTCAAATGATAATTACTCACTCAATGTTACTGTAGCTAATCAAATTACGAGTTGGTGGAGTACCTCAACCAGTGTTGATGCCTATGTTAGTCATTATGTAGGTGCCCTGGCCAGCTCACCACTGTCTACCGACAGGTTTTTGTGGGATGCCAATACCGACAATGATTTTACAATAAACAAACAGCTGGGTTTTGGCCTGGGTGGTTTTTATACTTCCGGAAACGACCTGGGATATCTCTACCTTAAACCTCAAGAAGGATGTCGTGCATATATACAAATTAAGGTACTGAAAGATAAGGGCACTATTAAAATCAATGCTTATGATATTTTCTGGACCAATGTAACAAATGGTGTTACAGCATTCACTGGCTTTACCGAATCGGTATATGTAAAGAGAGATTCGCGTACTGTTGGTGCATCATTTACGTATCATTTCGGAGGCCAATCAAAGTCTTCGCTGCATAGTAAAGGTGGCGCTGAGGATGAAAAGAACAGGGCATCAAAAAATGGAGGATGATAAAATATTTACGTAACATTTAAATAAAACAACATGAGTACCGAAGAAGTAAAAAACAAGTTTCTGAACGATGTTGATGCCTTGGCATATTTCGAACATCTTCGTTGGGGCGACAAACTAAAATGTGCTTATTGCGCATCTGAAAAGATAAGCGCAAGGCAAATTGACAATCGTTTTCATTGTAGTTCATGCCGAAGGACTTTCTCCGTTACTGCCGGAACCTTTTTGCATGGTTCTAAAATACCATTGAGAGGTTGGTTACACGCGTTTGCAGCCATCAGTAACAAGTCAGGTAAGTTTTCAATCAGGCAATTGCAGAGAAATATAAATGTGTCCTACACAACTGCATGGCAAATGTACCAGGACCTGAAAGGGCTATTGCCGGAAAGTACGGGAGAAAAAGTAGCGGCAGGAGATATGTTTGAATATATGTGCAGGAAAGCTATTTCGCCTGAAAAGAAGAGCCCGATTGAAAAAAAAATGGAAATAGAACGTAGTGTTGCACAGGCCGTGTAACACTATGAATGATCAAAAGTTGTTTAAATGATACGCCCGTGGTGTGCATCCATAATGCTCACGGAAAAGGCGTATGAATGAGCTGGAGTTTTCAAAGCCGACCTTCCTGCATACATCTTCTACTTTGCTTGACTGATCGGCAAGTAATTCTCTGGAATACGAAAGCCTTTTTTCTATATGATACTGGTGGGGAGTAATGTTAAACAGCTCCTTAAACGCCCGTTTAAAATGATGTGGTGAAAGAAATGCAACAGTAGCAACATCCTCAATGCTAATTCGCTTTTCAGGATGCGCATCCATATAATCTCTGGCAATAGTTAATCTGCGATACAGTTCAGTACGGGTTGAAAGCTTTGCGCTTTTCAGTTTATCTATATCCTGTTTCAGGTTCTTGTGTACAAATAATAGCCTTATTAATAATGAAGAATATATACTTTGAAGATCAAATTCTTTTTTCCAGCCAAGGTCTTCTTCGTCCATCAGCTTTCTGAGTTGCAGGAACATGCTTAATATCTCAGGGTCCATTTCGTATGACTTTTCAAAGAAAGATACAGGTTGTTCTGTAGCTTTGAATGGGTCATCAAGTAGGTGGTCTTCCGAGGTAACTATTGACTGAAGTATAGTAGAAACAAAACTCGGTTTGAATGCTGCCAATATCATCTCCTGATCTTTAGTGCCCTCAAACGAAGTACGGTAATGCTGCCCCTGGTTAATAACCAAATAGCTTTTCGGGTCGATCACATGATCGTTACTGCCTACTTTGTAATACTGGTCCCCATTAAGACTTAAACGAATAGTAAGGCGCGAAACATGGTCTGCTGTTTCTTCAAGTTCATCTGCCTTGATCATCATCGATCCGTTATCCAGTTTAGGCATATCATCCGATGAATGTGAACAATACACATTCCCCATAAGGACGGATTTTGCACTATTGCAATAAGGGCAGAGTTTAGTAGTCATTTGATCGATACATCAATATTTGATTGACCAAATGTATTACTGATGAATAGGAAAGGTTTAATGCACTATGTTAATAGATGTTAAGGCAAATTTTGATTTAACACTAATTAACAGAACTATTTATTTGTTGGTGAAGTAGTTTCAGGCCGGAAACCATTCTGCAGAAGTACGGTAAACAGTGCCTTTGAACAAAGCAACCTTTTCATTCTTTTGATTGGTAATGGTAATATGGTATATGCCTATTTTATTGGAAAGTTTGGTTTCTTCAGCCGTTGCGGTAATTATATCTCCTTCATGTAATTGCTCTGTATGCGATATAGAAGTTTCAACTGAAACAGCTTTTCTGCCATGGGAATTTGATGCAAATGCAAGCGCACTGTCTGCAAGTGAATAGGTAATGCCACCATGTGCAATTGCAAAGCCATTGAGCATGTCTTTACGTATTTTCATTCGCAGAACGCAATGCCCGGCTTCAATAGTTATACGTTCAATGCCCAGCCACTGGCTGAAAAAATCGTTGGTATACATGGTCTCCACCACTTTCTCTGCTAATGCTTTCTTATCCATGTTTTATATGTAACTGTTTTCAATATAGGCTCCTTGCTTACTTACGTCATAATATTTAATATGTAACTCATTGCATTCTGCTTTCCATTTCTTTAATCGCGCCGGTGCAATTGATGAATCAAATATAAGTGTATCAAAGTTAAACGCATTTTGCAATGCTTCCATACCTTGCTTGTAATTAGCAGATACTATTACGCAATGAACAGGAAATTTCTGAAGACTATCCGGTAGGTCATCGTCTGTGCGAAGGAAAACATATTTCTTTCCATTGAACTGCAAGAAATTGTTCTTTACAGCCAGATGTCCGGAAAGAAAAATGGCTGAAGTATCAACATGGATCGAGGAAGTATCCTTAATACCTTTTTCCCATAAATGGTATTGAATATGATAATTGAAATCGGCCGGGTTCACATCAGTAAATGGCATGAGGCTTTGCCTGCCTGAAATAAATGCTGCGGCTTGATGTTTGTATATATGATACACTACAAATAATTGTTGTTTAGAATGTGTTATGTTTTTGTAAATATTGAAACTAAAGAATAATAATAAAGCTGATAAGCCTATCATTAATACCTTGTACCTTCTGTTATGATAGAAGAAGAACAACGAAACTGTAAGTATAAAAAGCAAAATGGCCTCCCAGGCTGAAATACTTATTCCCCTTGTAACGTAAAGTGGTAAATGGTTTGATTGGCCTACTAAGGTATTGAGTAATACTAATGTTTTATGGAATACCCAAGTGGTAGCTATTGAAACATAGGGAATGTAGGCGGTAATGAAAAATAATAGCCCGGAATAGATCACAATAGAAAGCAGGGGTACAACTAAGAGATTAGTAACAAGGAAATAATTCGGGAATTGATGAAAGTATAATAGCGACAAAGGTGCAATTGAAAATTGTGCCGATGCCGAAAGGCAAGTTAGTTCCCATAATTTTTTTACGATGAAATTGCGTGGTTCAAATATGCCATTCAATATGGGGTAAATAGTTAATATGCCTAATACTGAAAGATAGGAAAGCTGAAAGCCTACATCGGCCAATGAAAAGGGATTAATAAGTAGCATTAAAAAAGCAGATGCGGCTAATGTATTAACTGAGTTGGTGTATCGACTGAACTGCCTGCCGACTAATAGAAAGCTGAACATTACAGTTGCCCGTATTACAGGAGTAGCCATGCCTGTGAATAATGCATACATCCATAACAGAACAAGAAGGATTATAGTACGAATCAGTTTGCCATGCTTAACATTGTCAAAAAAGAAAAGCAACAGGTTTATCATCCAGAACAAGATACCGACATGCAAGCCTGCCACACAAATTACGTGGACTGTCCCACTGTCAACAAATTCATCTATTACCAATTGAGAAAGATCATTTCGATAACCCAGTAGGATAGCGGAGCCAACGGCAGCTTCATTACCTTTTATTCTTTCGTTTAACAAATTGATGAGCCTGTGTCTCCATTTATCAGTAAAACGTAAAAGCCAGGGCGCTTCGCTATTGCCGGTAAAGTGGAAAGAATGTTTAGGTACAAAAGCCTCATAGTACACTCCATTCATTTCTAAGTAGTTCTTATAATCAAACTCATCGGGGTTCATGGGAGGTTTAACTGGAGTAAGTTCCGTTTTTACAGTCAGCATATCTCCATACCGGATAGTGTCTCCAATGGTATCTTTCTGAAACGAGAACATTACCTTTCCGGTAGTTCTTTCCAACTGGCCATGTTCTATTACCCCTTTTACATCAGCAACTGCTTTGATTGATCTGTCTTTTTCCTTAGGCGATGATATGATAGAGATCAGAAAACTATGCGGAGCATTTTGCAGGTGGTGGCTTATGTCCGACACTTTTTCAGAGGGGGTATTCAGTAAAGTAAAAGAATACCCTGTGCAAAATAAAAATGCTGCAACCAGTGAACCAAAGACCCATCGATTGCTAAAGTCAGAGCCTTTTTTGTTGGTATACCAATTATATAAAACCAGAGCAATCAGTAGCGCAAGGCTACAATATATAAATACAAATTGCTGCGGAAAATAAAGCTCTAACGCAATGCCGGAAGCAAAGGGCAGAAAAAGGCGAGCAAGTGGCATCTGTCCGCGTTTAATATCCATTTCAATTAAAGCCTGATGAAGGTAAAAGTGTATAGTCTATCAATTGTACGCCTGTATAATAAAAGTGCAGTACCTGCTGGTAATTATACCCCATTTGGGTCATGTGAATAGCTCCTTCCTGGCACAGGCCAACTCTGTGTCCATAACCACGGCCATCAAGCGTAACGGTATTGTCTGTTTTTGTAATGCTAAAAAAGGTAGAATGTAAATTTAAGTCTCCACGTATTTCTTTTAATGGAATCAAGTATCCTTTATCATATAAGTACACACGCTTGCTTACCGGAATGGTATCGTAATAGGATTTAGTGGTATCATACTTTAATGCTTTTTCTTTTTTAGCCAAGTAATTGTTCCATTCACTTACCAACATTAGTTTTTGCCATACTGCCGCCGGTTGATGCAAACAAAAAGTATCAGGCCTGCTTTTTAAATAGGGTAAGGGGCTGTTCCAAACATATTCTGAGTTTAAGGTTTGCCCACCGCAGTTAGAAAAGAATGCTGCATTTATAAGCTGATTATTGGCATCCACAATTACAATTCCTTTAGTTGCTTCTACCGCATTTAGTATATCAGGGTTTTTAGATACACCATTGTACACCTGGCAATGTACAAGATCGCATAATTCAAATCCGTCATTAATATGTCGGGCCAGATTATTAAGTGCGTATGTGCGGCAAATAATGGCTTGTACTTTATAGTATTCAGGTGGCTTTCGCAAGCCGGCTTCGCTTTGCACCACACCACTTACATAATGTTCCAGATCAACAATACTTAGTAGTTTAAGATTTGGCTTATCCGCAGCAATGGAAATGTCATCATCATAAATCCTATTGGTTTTTTCTGAGGAAAGTTTTAAAAAGAACTGGTTCCTTGGTCCGTATCCACGCAGGCGAATACGTGAGAAAATGCCGATAACCCTGTCAAGGTTTTTTACCTGCACCAATGAATCATTTATAATACTTACTGAATATACACTTGAAGAGGTACATGAATCTATTCGCTTGCCATCGCCTTCTAAAATATAAGTCGCATTTAACGGAGCTAGAATAACAGAAGAAAATGTTTTATCAGCATAAATATGAATGCTAACGCTAATTGAATAGGCCAGGGTAGAGTAGAGAAAAGAAATTGCAAGAATTACAATCCTTTTCATTATGCTGTTTTTTGTAAAGGCATGGCTAATTGTGCAACTATATGTGCAGCCCTTGCGGATGCACCGGAGCCTCCCAGTTTTTCACGTACATGGTTGTATTCGTCTTTCATGCGGGCTATGTAGGCGCTGTCTTCTAATAAACGCTTTAACTCCTGGGTCAGATTTTCAACGGTAAGTTCATTTTGAATGTATTCCTTTATCACTTCATTCTCCATAATAAGGTTTACAAGGCCAATGAATTTTAACCTTTTTCCAACCAATTGTTTGGCGATATGGTAGGATATTGTTCCTGTAAAACCTTTAGAGCGATAACAAAGAACTTCTGGTGTACCCCATAGCGCCGTTTCAAGTGTTGCTGTACCCGATGCTACCAGTGCCGCTTTTGAATGCTGTAATAACTTATATGTTTTATCGTACACTATACTTATGTTGTGCTGTGCCAGGTAATCTATATACCATTCACCATGTGCTGAAGGCGCTGCTGCTATCACAAACTGATAGTTTGAATATCTCTTGGCCGTTTCCACCATTACGGGTAAAATACTTTGTATCTCTTGCTTACGACTGCCAGGCAATAAGGCAATTAAAGGCTTGCTGGGTATATTATGCAGGCTCCGGAATGAATCAATATCCGGTTTTGCATCACCAATTACATCAAGCAAAGGATGGCCTACAAAATCTACATTATAATCGTACTTAGCATAAAAAGCTTTTTCGAATGGCAGTATCACCATCATTCTGTCAACCACTTTTTTTATGAGATTTACGCGTGATGCTTTCCAGGCCCAAACCTGTGGCGATATATAATATGCAATTTTAAAACCTGCTGCTTTTGCAAATTTGGCAATGCGCAAATTAAAACCAGGGTAATCAACAAGTACAATTACATCGGGCTTGAATTCGAGAATGTCTTTTTTACAAAAATCAATATTGCGAAGTATGGTTGGCAGGTGCTTTATTACTTCAGCAAAACCCATAAAAGCGAGGTCGCGATAATGTTTTACCAGTTCAGCTCCTTGTTTTTGCATCAGGTCGCCACCCCATGCACGGATAATGGCATTACCGTCTTCCTGCTTTAAATGTTTTATAAGATTTGATGCATGTAGGTCGCCCGAAGCTTCACCTGCAATAATGTAATACTTCATTTATCGTGAAAATAACCAGACCATATATATTACATAAGGCAAAATGACATATAAAAACCCTCTTGATGTTTTATCTTTATCGATCCATATAAAAATGAAGAACCCTGCAAGATCAGGTAATAAACACAGGGTAAATAAAGGGAACTCCATTTGGCCACGCTGCAATACCCACAAAAGTTTATGGAAATGCATTCCGTTAAAATGGATAAGGTAATAAATGTAGAAGGACAAAGAAGGCATTAACAAACCCAGTACTAAACCTAACCAGGCTGAATTGTATTTGTACTTTTTAAAGACCTCGAACATACATGCTTTGTGTAATGCAAAGGTACGAGTAAAAATTAATATTCATTACATATATTATAAGCAGGAATTACGGAATGAATATATTTGAATTCAATAAATAATGAATGAGCGATAAGGATAGTATTTCAGTTGTTGATGGTTTTGTAGGTGAAAGAGATGAGTGTTATTTTTGCAAAAAGAAAACCAATCTGAAGCAGGTTACTATAGGGTATACTAAAGGTGCAGATGATAAACTTGTACCTAATGCCTTTATGATGTTGTGCCAGAACTGTAAACTATCTTCAGTCTATTTACATATCAGGAATTTGTTCACTGAAAAAGACCCGGAAAAATTTGCCAATTGGTTTGATGAGAACTTTAAGGAGATTATTGGGGATATGTGGGTAAAAGATGTTTTTATTTCGAAGCCTATTGATGAGATAACCTTGAATGATGTGTACTTATTAGATGAGTATAGAGCAATATTGGCATATAAATTAAGGAAGGAAAATGTTAATGTTTTTGAAGAATTGCGGGTATTGGACGAAACCCAGATAAATTTAATGGCTCAGGAAGGTAAAATGGATAGGAATGAAATACTGAGGCAGATATTGGTAAGAGATGTGAGTATTGAAATGGAAAAGGAGAAAAAGTATCAGCATAACCCTGATGTAGAAAAGTTTGCCGAAGTGGTTTCTACCATACTAAACCAGTATGAGATAAGCCTGAAGGAGTTTAAAAACTTTCTGTTTGTAGAAGTAATAAATAATTAACATTGATCTCTGTGTAACTCAGTGCACCTCCGTGTAAGAATTTTTTTTGTTACACAGAGTTTCACGGAGGAATAAAAGAGAACCACAGAGAATAACCCATTTCTGTTTAACATATTGATAATCAGAGTAAATATTGGGTTTCTGTTTTTTGATATACTGAAACACTTAATGTATTGATAATCAATATATTGAAAAATAATATAGGGCTGAAAACAGAAACCCCCTGAAACCCCCTGGCCCTTGCGGGGAATGTTGAATGGATATTGAAACAATAGACAATGAAAGTATCTCAACCTCAGCCTTAATCTTAACCTGAATCTTAAACTTAACCTCAACCTTAATCTGGTTTCGGAATAATTTCTATATTTGCACCCTTAATAAACGAAAAAAACAAAAAAGCAATCATGTATCTTACATCGGAAATCAAGAAAAAAATGTTCGTAGAACACGGTGGATCAGAAAAAAACACCGGTTCATCAGAAGGCCAGATCGCGATCTTTACTCATCGCATCAATTTCCTCACCAAGCACTTACAGGAAAACCCTAAGGATCTTAGCACAAAAAGGTCATTGGTAAACCTGGTAGGTAAAAGAAAGAGCCTGTTAGAATATCTTAAAAGAAAGGATATTGCTAAGTACAGGTCACTTATCAAGAAATTAGAGATCCGCAGATAATTACAAGTCTTCTTATAAAAAGGCATCCGAAAGGATGCCTTTTTTGATATTTCTATCATCTTAAGAAGGCACATTACATATTAACATGAACATACAAAACATTAAGATCGCACTTCCGGGTGAAGGCGACAGATCTATTACCATTGAAACAGGTAAATTGGCTAAACAAGCCGACGGAGCAGTAGTACTAAGAATGGGTGATACCATGCTTTTAGCTACTGTGGTTTCAAGCAAAACAGCAAAAGAAGGAATGGACTATCTGCCACTTTCGGTAGATTACCAGGAAAAATATGCATCAGCAGGCCGTATACCGGGCGGTTTCTTTAAAAGAGAAGCAAGGCCATCGGAATATGAAATTCTTATTTCACGTTTAATTGACAGGGCTTTAAGGCCACTGTTCCCTGACGATTACCATGCTGAAGTACAGGTATTGGTTTACCTTATTTCATCAGACTTAAAGGTAATGCCCGATTCATTAGTAGGTTTAGCAGCTTCGGCTGCTATTGCCGTATCAGATATTCCTTTCAACGGACCAATATCTGAAGTACGTGTAGCAAAGATCGATGGCAAGTTTGTTATCAATCCTACATTCCAGGAAAATGAAAGATCAACACTGGATATTATTGTTGCAGGTACAATGCACGATATTAACATGGTGGAAGGCGAGTTGCAGGAGTGCAGCGAAGCTGAAATGATAGAGGCATTGAAACTGGCTCACGATGCAATTAAAACCCAATGTAAGGCACAGTTGGAACTGGCTGAAAAAGTTGGCGCTGCTAAAAAACGTGAATACAGCCACGAAACGAACGACGAGACCTTAAAAGCAAATATGCGTAAGGCTTGTTACGATAAGTTCTATGCTATTGCAGGAGAAGGTACACCAAACAAACACTTACGCGGAGAGAAATTTGAAGCCGTACGTGAAGAGTTTATTGCTACCCTGACTGACGAGGAAAAGACAGAAAAGGCAGGCATGATGAAACGTTATTTCTTCGAACTGGAGAAAGAAGCGGTTTGCAATTGCATGCTCGATAAGAAGATCCGTTTGGATGGTCGTAAGATGGAAGAAATTCGTCCTATCTGGTCAGAGGTTGATTATTTACCAATGGCACACGGTTCAGCGGTATTTACCCGTGGCGAAACCCAATCACTTACCAGTGTTACATTAGGCAGCAAGCTTGATGCACAGTTAATTGACGGCGCTGTTATAGAAGGTAAGAACAACTTCATGTTGCATTATAATTTCCCTCCGTTCTCAACAGGCGAGGCGAAAATGATGCGTAGCACAGGCCGTCGTGAAATTGGTCACGGTAACCTTGCATTAAGGGCATTGAAACCTGTTCTTCCTAAAGAAAACCCATACACATTACGTATCGTATCTGATATTTTAGAATCTAACGGTTCATCATCAATGGCTACTGTTTGCGCAGGCTGCCTTGCACTGATGGATGCCGGTATTCAGATCAGCAAACCGGTTGCAGGTATTGCAATGGGATTAATTACCGATAAAAAAGATGGTAAGAGATATGCAGTACTATCTGATATTTTAGGCGACGAAGATCACCTTGGTGACATGGACTTTAAAGTTACCGGTACCAAAGACGGTATCACTGCTTGCCAGATGGATATTAAGATCGACGGACTATCGTACGAAGTTCTTGCACAGGCATTGGAACAAGCACGTAAAGGCCGTTTACATATTTTAGGTGAAATGGCTAAGACACTTGATAAACCTAAGTCAGAACTGAAACCTTACGCTCCTCGTATTATACAATTGAAGATACCTAAGGAAATGATCGGTGCAGTGATCGGGCCAGGTGGTAAGATCATACAAGGCATACAAGCTGATACCGGTGCAACCTTGGTTATTGAAGAAATTGATGGCATGGGTGTAATAGATATTTCTGCAACCAATAAAGAATCTCTTGATGCTGCATTGGCACGTGTTAAGGGTATTACTTCGGTTCCTGAAGTTGGAGAAGTATTCGATGGCAAAGTGAAATCAGTTGTTGAGTTCGGTGCTTTCGTTGAATTCCTGCCGGGTAAAGAAGGTCTGTTACACATATCTGAAATTGACTGGAAACGCCTTGACTCTTTACAAGGAGTTATTAAGGAAGGTGATATAGTTAAGGTAAAACTTATTGCTATTGATCCTAAGACTGGCAAGTACCGTTTATCGAAGAAGGTACTTATGCCTAAGCCACAAGCTACAGTGTAATTTTATATTGCAATTACATAAAAGGGGAACATTTTGTTCCCCTTTTTTATTGCCGTATATCGTCATTGCGAGGAACGAAGCAATCTTACCATCTTATTGTCATTCTGAGAAAGTAAAGAATCTGAAATGTTTTAATTTGGGCGTTCCCCTTCGGGTCGGGCTATACATTCCAAGTCCTCGCCTCCTAAGGTCGGCTGTGGGCTTTCCATTACTATCCCTAACGCAACTTATAAGCTCATAATACAACCCTCAACTCCCCATTTTTCATAATCAACCCATATCACTTGCAGTTTCTTGAGGTCTTTTCGATTGTTTATGAATTGTTCGAAATCTTTACGTAATGACAGGTAATTATGTATTCTTATATCAGGCACATTATGACTGGGAAGAACTACATGGTTGTTGTAAGTAGTTACTGGCTCTTGGCATGTTTTGATAAGGGATTTTAAAAATACTAGGGCTTGCCAGATTGTAAAGATATCGGAAGAAAAAGTAGTGTGTATAAAACTATTACTCCACTTTTCCATATTTATGATAGTATAAATGTCAAAATTTAAAAATATTCTTTTGCTGGTTTTTTTTACCTCTTCTTTAATAAACTCCCAAGGAGCAGTGGTGTTTTTGGCTGGGTTTCCATTCGAATCAGTTATTGAAATTATTCCTAATATTCCTTTACCCATTTCTTCAATTAATTGCCTCATTGCAAATATTGAATATGGTTCCATATCATAGAATTTTACTCCTTCAACATTGTTAAATTCCAACATGGCGAAAAAGTTTTGAGCATCATTATAAAGTTGAAAGATATGCTTTGTTTTCCGCCTCCAGCGCAATCTTTCGAATTTTTCTTTAGGTTCTGCAACTTTATAATGATAAATCAGCTCTAATAGTTCAGAATAATCAGTGCAAATTAATTGCAACGTGTCAAGATGTTTTTGAATAGTCGACTCATCCACTTTATTGAATAAGTATTGCAAATATGAATTTGCAACATGGAATTTTCTCTTTAAATAATTTTTTATAAGTACAGTATCGTTGCGATTTATACGTGTTAGAAATACACAATCAACAAGCTCTTTTTCTGAATATTGTTTATTCTTATTTATTTCAATATTCAATAATGCAAACGCTTCTATAAAGGTTTTGAAATGAGGGTAAATATACTGGCCAGCAAGTTCACCTAAATTGCCTGTTTGACAAGTGCTTAACACGTGACTAAAAGTGTTGAACTCTTTCATACAACGATTTTTATTTCACCAACTCCTCAGCAAAGGCCTTAATATTCACCCCATCAAAATTTCCGGAGCTCATCATTAACAGGTTAGTGTCCTTCCATTGCATGGCCTTAAGGTCAGCAATCATCTTAGCAGAGTCGGTATACACTTCCACATTTCCTCCAAACGATTGTTTTACTTCATCAGGGTTAATGCTTGGCAAGCGCTTATGTTCTATTACATGCGGGTTGAAATAAACCTTTTTTATATCGGCCAGATCCATAGTGCCGATGTATTCTTTTAAAAACTCCTTGGTAAGACTGCTAAATGTATGCAGTTCCATACATGCAACTAATTTACGATTCGGGAATTGTTCTTTAACCGCCTGTATAGTTGCTTTTAGTTTTGATGGTGAGTGGGCAAAATCCCAATACACTGTGCACTGTGGTGTGCGTGCTACCGTTTGTAGCCTGCGTGCAGCGCCTTTAAAACTTGCTATAGCTGTCAGGAATTGCTTGTCGGTTAAGCCAAGTAGTTCACATACTTTCTTAGCACCATTCAGGTTCAATAAATTATGTTGCCCGAATACCTCCAGATTAGTATTGCCCCAGGCTTCTTTCCAAACGGTTATTCCATTTTCTACTGTATAGTTCGGTAAGCCATAGGGCACTTTTTCTACTCCTATCGAAGCCAGTTTGGCCAGTTTGTGTACTTCTTCATCAGCATCGCAATAAACCAGCGTACCACCATCAGGCATTTGTTTTACAAAATTTTCAAACTGATCGAGGTAACTCTGGTAGGTCGGGAACACATTTACATGGTCCCATGCAATGCCCGATATTAAAGCTATCTGTGGTTTATATAAAAGAAATTTCGGACGTTTATCAAGGGTAGAGGCTAGGTATTCATCTCCTTCAAATATGGCAACGGGCGCTTCATTTGATAAGTGCAGGCTTGTTTCAAATCCTTCAAGCGCAGCACCCACTAAATAATCGAATTGCTTGCCATTGTACTTCATAGCGTGAAGTACCATAGCTGTTATGGTTGTTTTGCCATGGCTTCCGCCAATAACTACACGGGTTTTGTTTTTTGTTTGTTCGTAGAGGTATTCAGGGTAGGAATATATTTTCAGCTTTAACTCCTGTGCACGTTTTAATTCAGGATTATCGCCTGTAGCATGCATGCCTAAAATTACGGCATCAATATCGGGTGTAATGCGGTTAACATCCCAACCATCAGCAGCCGGCAGAATGCCATATTTCTTCAGATTGCTCCTGGCAGGGTCCACGATCTCGTCATCGGAACCGGTAACGGTTATCCCCTTTTTATGCAGGGCAATGGCCATATTGTGCATTGCACTTCCACCTATAGCAATAAGATGTACCTTCATCAATTATTAATTTTGAATTTTAAATGCTTAATGCCAATAGCACACGGATAACACTGATATGACTGGTAAACAAGTATCAGATCAGTGAAAATCCGTCCCATCTGTGTCATCCGCATTCTATTCATTATCTGCATTTCTTTATGCAATTTACAGCTCAAAAATAACCCTAACTTTGGGGTAATAAATTAACAGTAGTAACGAGATATTGACAACACATTGTTATGGAACTATACACTATACATACAGGGGGCTTTAAATTGGACGGGGGAGCCATGTTCGGCGTTGTACCCAAATCGATGTGGAACAAGCTTAACCCGGCCGATGAAATTAATATGTGCAGCTGGGCCATGCGTTGCTTACTAGTGCAGGAAGGCAACAGGCTTGTGCTTATAGATAATGGAATGGGCGATAAGCAAGACCCTAAGTTTTTTAACCATTATTATTTGCATGGTAATGAGTCATTGGATAGATCGTTAAAGAAACATGGCTTTACAAGAGATGATATAACAGATGTGTTCTTAACTCATTTGCATTTTGATCATTGCGGTGGAAGTGTAAAATGGACCGATGACAGAACGGGATATGAGGTGGCATTTAAAAATGCTACCTACTGGAGCAAAAAGGAACATTGGGATTGGGCTACCAACCCAAATCCGCGTGAAAAAGCAAGCTTTTTGGCGGAGAATATTTTGCCGATATATGAAAGTGGGCATTTGAAAATGGTAGAGGGAGATGGAAGCAAGCAATTACCTTTTAAGGTAATGGTTGTGAATGGACATACAGAGGCAATGATGTTACCCGTGATAAGTTATAAAGGCAAGAATGTGATTTTCTGTGCTGACCTTTTTCCATCGCGTTGGCATATTGGTATGCCGTATGTTATGGCATACGATGTTCGTCCGCTGGAATCAATGAAAGATAAGGAAAGGCTTTTTGCTGAATATGCCAATGAGAATACGGTATTGTTCTTTGAACATGACCCATCAGCTGAATGTGGCACGCTACAAAAGACCGAAAGGGGTGGTGTAGCACTAAAAGAAGTGTTTTCGTTACAAGAGGTTTTCGGGAAATAAAAAAAGCTACTTTTGTCCGCAACCAAGAACACAGGAATTGAATACGTTAGGAGATAGTTGTATATTATATTATGAAACGCACCAAAGGTCATCCGTTCGAAAAATGGGCAAACTGGATTGTTTTGCTCCTGGTGGCAGTTATTCTATTTGCCTTAGTTAAACTTGCATACTACACACCTGTAGCAGCAAAAAAAGCTCCTGTTTCCTTAGCACTTCACTACATTCCTTATTATGCATGGCGTTCAATTATCAGAATGTTCCTTGCCTATGTATTGTCTATAGTATTTTCACTTATATACGGATACGCTGCAGCACGTAGCAAAGTTGCCGAAAAAATAATGCTCCCTATTTTAGATGTATTACAAAGTGTACCCATACTTTCTTTTCTCCCGGTAATTGTACTTAGCTTAACAGCTTTTATTCCGGTTGGTGTTGCTGTGGAAATTGCATCGGTGCTGCTTATCTTCACCAGTCAGGCCTGGAACCTGACTTTCAGCTGGTATCAGTCTATGACAACCATACCAAAGGAATTACGTGAAGCTTCAAAAATATTTACCCTCAATTCGTGGTTGCAATTTAAAAAACTCGAACTGCCTTTTGGTTTTGTCAGTTTAATATGGAACAGTATCATGAGCTGGGCAGGTGGATGGTTCTTCTTGATTGCTGCCGAGATTTTTACGGTTGGTCAAAAACAATTTCAATTAGTGGGCCTTGGCTCGTATTTGCAGGAAGCAGCATCGCAAGGTAACCTGGTGGCGCTGTTCACCGGTGTAGGTGTGTTGATAGTTATAATAATTCTGCTCGACCAGTTTATATGGAGGCCTTTACTTGCCTGGGCCCAAAAGTTCAATCTCGAAATGGTTAGTAGTACCGATAATGAAGCTACTTCATGGTTCTACCCGGTATTGCGTCAATCAAGCTTTATATTAAAATTCGAGAAAAATATACTTACGCCTATAGTTGGCGTGCTGGATAAGTTTTTTAATAAAATGGCATCAGGCAAAAAGGTGCAGCCAATTGTTGAAGAAGATACCAAGCTGAATCTTAAAACCTATATTGTCATAGGTTCAATATTTTTATTATTCCTGTTGTTTGGGGCACAACGAATGGTTGCGTACCTCTCTCACATTTCATTACACAATTACTTGCGCATACTGGAGTCCGCGGGCGCCACATTACTACGTGTGTTCGTATCTCTGGCCATATCTTTATTATGGACAATACCCGTAGGTGTGTTAATTGGCAGTAATAAACGTGCGGCAACTGTGCTTCAGCCATTGGTGCAAATAGCGGCATCTGTTCCCGCCACAGCATTGTTTCCGATACTTGTGTTCTATTTGCTTAGCATTCCTTTTGGTTTAAATATTGCTGCTATTGTGCTGATGGTTTTGGGTACCCAGTGGTATTTACTGTTTAATGTAATAGCGGGTGTAGTTACTATTCCGCAAGACCTGCGATATACAGCTTCGTTAATGCGCCTTAAAAAATGGAACTATTGGAAGACGCTTATATTACCTGCATTATTCCCATTCATAATAACAGGTGCCATTACAGCATCGGGTGGTGCATGGAACGCTAGCGTAATTGCAGAATATGTAAGTTTTCACGGGAAGAATTATTCTACCGTTGGCTTAGGTTCTTTGATAGCTGAATCAACCGGGAACGGAGATTATGCAATGCTATTGGCATCGACACTTACCATGATAATTATTGTTACTCTTATAAACCGTTTTGTTTGGAGGAAGCTTTATGGTATTGCAAAGGAAAAATACAAAATGGAATAATTTCATAACTTAGTATCTATGGAAATCGCCGAAAAACCTAAAATACTTGAAGTATCTGATATATCGCAGGTATACCTTACCAGGCAATACCGCTATACTGCACTCAAGCACATTAACCTTACATTGAACGAAGGTGATTTTGTTGCTCTGCTTGGGCCATCGGGTTGTGGTAAGAGCACCCTGCTTCGTATTATTACAGGTTTGCAGCGCCCTACCATGGGGCAGGTAATGTATAAGGGTGAGCAACTGAAAGGCATAAATGAAAATGCAACTATTGTGTTTCAAACATTTGCATTGTTCCCTTGGTTAACGGTGCAGGAAAATGTTGAACTAGCCTTAGAAGCAAGGTCATTGCCCAAAAATATGCGCACACAACGTGCACTCGACCTGTTAGATAGGGTAGGACTAGGCGGATTTGAAAGTGCTTACCCACGTGAGTTATCGGGTGGTATGAGACAAAAAGTTGGTTTTGCAAGGGCTATGGCAGTTGAACCTGAATTACTTTGCTTAGATGAACCTTTCTCAGCGCTCGATGTGTTAAGTGCTGAATCATTACGTGGTGACTTGCTAGAATTGTGGATGGAAGGCAAAATACCTTGCAAAGCAATTTTAATGGTTACACATAATATTGAAGAGGCCGTTACATTGGCTGACAGAATTGTGGTTATGGAAAAAGATCCAGGCCGTGTGGCAAAAGAAATAAAGCTTGACCTGAAACACCCTCGCGATCCTAAGTCACCGGCATTCCAACGCTACATGGACGAAATTTATGAAGCGCTTGCAGGTAAAACAAAGGCACGTATTGTTGA
>Ga0210385_10000049_pt1 | contig 167364 bp, 162 predicted proteins | sample IncBWH26OmetaG_FD_160107 | JGI IMG/M metagenome (GOLD analysis project Ga0210385, IMG submission 160107) | Forest soil microbial communities from Barre Woods Harvard Forest LTER site, Petersham, Massachusetts, United States - Inc-BW-H-26-O ...
CGACGATCTGGCCCTTGAAGGTGGTCTGCACGCCGTTGAGCATGTCCTTGCCGGCGGCATAGTTCGGGCCCATCAGGAACGCGGTCTTGACGCCCTTCTGGTTCATGTAGGTGCCGATCGCGGCCGGCGTCTGGTCATTATTCCACGAGGTCGAGAACACGTAAGGCGAGCACTGATCGCCGGCGAGCTGCGAGGCGCCCGCATTGGTCACCACCGTCATGGTCTTGGAATCGACCAGCGGCTTGAGCGAAGCCAGCACCACGTTCGACCAGATATAGCCGACGATGAAATCGACCTTGTCCGACTCGATCAATTTTTGGGTTTTCTGCACACCGACTTCCGGCTTGATCTCGTCGTCTTCGTAGACGACTTCGACCGGCAGCCCGCCGATCTTGCGGCCGAGATGGTCGAGGCCGAGCTCGAACGCATTGCGCATGTCGTTGCCGATCGCGGCGGCGGGGCCGCTGAACGTCGAGATGAAGCCGATCTTGACGGTCTTTTGCTGCGCCGACGCTGGCTGAACACTGGCCGGCACAGCGGCAAGCGCCAGCGCGGCGGTCCCCAAAAGCAATGGTCTGATCATCGCGTGTATCCTTCTCCTTGTCCCGCTCGACGCGCGGGCTCCTCCCAGCGGAATTGGTCCAGGCTCAGTTGTAGAAAGCACCGCCTGTTTGCGCAACAGCGGCGGCGGATGCCATGGTGTCTCAGGGCCCGCCCGATACCGTGCGCCACTAGGACAACTTCGGGAGCAATTCGGCGAAAATGTCGGGGCGATAGCCTACGGCCGTGAACAGGTGGCTGCGCGACTCGTCGATCATCGCCCTCAGGCTGACCATATCGAGCCCGACCACGCGGCCGCGATACTTGCGCACCCGGCCGCCGATGATGACGGTGTCGACATTGCTGCGCTCGGCCGCCTGCACCACGGTGCCGATGGCATTGTTCGACGGGTACAGGTTGATGTCGTCGGTTCGGATCATGATGAGATCGGCTTCCTTGCCCGGGGTGAGCGAGCCGATCTTGTCGTCGAGCCCGGCGCAATGCGCTCCGGCCATGGTCGCGCAATGCAACACGTCCCGCACCATCAGGGGCTTTGGCGGATTTTGATCGCCGGAGAACTTGCGGTTCTGCGCCACCGCGCGCTGCACATAGAGCGCAACCCGCATCTCCATGAACATATCGGTGCTGTATGAGGTCTCATTATCGACGCTGAAACCCGGCTTGATGCCGTGGTCCCAGGCATGCTGTAGCGCGCAGACGCCTTCGCCGAGCGCATATTGCGCGTCCGAGCGCGGGCACACGTTGATGTTGGCGCCGCTGTCGAGAAAGATCTGCCAAGTCCGCTCCGGCAGGGCGCCGCAATGGTTGAAGGTGTTGTCCGGGCCGACCAGCTTGTCGGCCGCCAGCGGATCGAGCAGCGCCGCCTGCTGCGGGCCTTGGAATTCGGTGGTGATGCGCAGCCCGAGCTTGCGCGCCACCGCCCAGTTCTCGCGAACGGGACCTGAGAACATGCGCAACGTCACCAGCTGGTCTGCCGACGAGAAATATTTTTTCTGCAGCCGCTCGAGATCCTGCGGCCATTGATGATCCCAATCGCCGGCGCCGGGCGGACCCGACGCGTGCACGGCGCGGATGCCGGAATCGAACAGCGCTTCCACCGCGGCATCGGAATGGGCGGCACTGCGGGAATTGTGGGAGTTGTCGATCACGCAGGTGACGCCGGCGTCGATGCAGCCCATGGCGGTGAGATAATTGCCGACATAGTGATCTTGCGGCCGGTAGGATTTGGCGAAGGACAGGTGCGTTGCGTTCATATAGTCCGCGAGCGTCGGCGAATTCGGATTGATGCGGCGCAGCTGTCCTTCCCAGGAATGCCGATGGCAATCGACCAGGCCCGGCACGATGATGGTGTCGACTGCATCGACCACCTGCGCATCGGCGGCGTTGATCTCGGGCGCGATCGCGGAGATCTTGCTGCCTTCGATCAGGAGATCGCCTTTCGCAAGATCACCGACTTTTGCGTCCATGCTGACGATGGTGCCGCCCTTGAGCAGGATGCGGCCCTTCGGATCGATGGACTGCTGGCCGTCGAAGCGGCGGACATCGTCTGCCAGCGCAGTGACTGAAAGGTCGCCGGCGGCGGCCGCGCCTGCTGCCAGCGCAGCACCGGCCTTGAGCGCACCGCGGCGCGACATGCGCATGTCACTCGTCATGGTCGATCCTCCCTTGGTTTTTATTAGAGCAGCGATCACTCTTCCGCGGTCGCCCGCAAATACTCGTTGAGACCGGGACTGATATTGGGCACGAAAAGCTCCTCGACCTTCATGGGGCGGCGGGTGAGTTTTTGCTCATCGAGATGGCGCATCAGCGCGTCCAGGGTCGGCCGGCTGCCTTCGATCGAGTAATCCCAGATTTGCGGCCCGAAAATCTTGCGCGTCGCCTCCACCTCGTCGATCACCCACGGCAGGCCGACGGTCAACGCGTCGGTATCGTACATCCAGTGATAGGCGATGTCGCGGGCCCGGCAGAAGGCGCGATAGAAGCTGATCGCGAGCCAAGGGTTCTCCTCGTAAAGTTTCGTCTTCAGCACGAAGGTGTGCATGATTGGGAATATGCGCGTGCGCTCGTAATAGTCGCGCTCGACTTTGCGGGGATCGGCGAACAGGCGCCGCACCGTGGCGCCCAGCGTTTTCGGAATCATCACGGAAGAAAGCGCATCGATCTCGCCGCGCTCCAGCATGTCCTCGAGGGTCGTCTGGGGTGACATAAATTCAACGCGGATGCCTTCCGGCGGCTTGATGGTGCGGACCGGCCGGCCGATCACCCAGGTGACGTCTTCGGGCCGCACGCCGTAATCGTGCAGCAAAAACCCGCGCACCCATACCGCAGCCGTCATCTGGTAGTCGCCGACGCCGATGCGCTTGCCCTTGAGATCTTGCGGCGTCTCGATTTTTGAATCGGCGCGCAGATAAACCGCGGAGTGACGAAACACCCGCGACGGAAAGACAGGGATCGCGATGAACCGCGTGTCGCCCTCCGAGCGCAGGATGGTGTAGGACGACAGCGACATTTCCGAGCAGTCGAACTCGGCGTGATTGAGCATGCGCCAGAACGTCTCTCCCGGCCGCAGCGGAATGAATGTCAGGTCGACGCCTTCGGGCTCGACCCGGCCGTCGATCAGCGGTTGGGTGCGGTCGTAACGGCCGCAGGCCATCGTCAGCTTCAATCTTTTCATGACTTCACAGGATGATGCTTGGATTGCGGATGCTTTGGTCACAATCGATCAGGTTGACTTGCTTGGCTTGGATTTTCCACGCCGTGCCGTCGCGCACGACGCGATGCCCGGCCCAGCCGGTGAGAACTCTGGTTTCGTCGCCCCAGAATTCGCTGATCAAGAAGTTCGACCGCACCATGCGGGTGTCGTCGCGTGCGGTAGCGAAAACTTCGACATTGGTGACGAGGCGCACTGTGCGCGATGCCGGCGCCTGCGACCAGGCGAATCCGGTGCGCATCCGGTAAATCCGATCCTCCAGCCGGCGGCGGTCGTCGAACATCACCGAAATCTCGCGCCGCGGATCGCCGGCGCCCGGCGTCGACGGCACCCAGTAGATGCATTCTGCCGCGTACATGGCGAGCCAGTCGTCGTAGCGGAGCTGGTCGAGGAGGCGCGCCTCGCGTTCGATGAGCCGGCGGAATTCGTCGCGCACGGCGACGTCGGTGACGGCGCGGGCGTCATCCTGCCAGTTGGAGAAATTCTCGATCAGCGTGCGATAGAGCGCATCGTTGACGTAATGCGAACTTCGTGACGGATCGGTATTCGTGGCCGGCGCATTCATGTCACGGCTCGCGTTGGATGGCGAGGTTCGGGCGCGCCTTCATCAGCCGCTTCCACTCCTTGAAGTGCTCGCGCATAAAAGCCTCGTCGGTCGCCGGCGCGGTGATCGTGCCGTCGTCGTGGGCCTTGATGCGATCGGGGATGCCAAAGCCGCGATTCATGTAGACCCACTCGTCTTCCGGCGCCATCAGGCCGCGCTGAATCTGCTCGAAATTGGCGATGTCGTCGACCTCGCCGAAATTCGGAAATCCTTCTTGAGTGCGCATGCGCAGCGCATTGATGTCGGTGACGGCGTCCGTGGGCATGGAACCGTCGTCGACGATCATGGTGCCGTACCAGATGGCGTTGGTTTCCTCGACGCCGACCGGCTCGAACACCTGGATGTGGTTGCCGAGCAGTGAGAAATTCGGAAACACGTTGATGTTGACCGGTTCCGAGCCGGCGAGATCGAGCAACGCGAAGGCGCGGTCGCCGTAACGCCTGATGAACTCGGCCTCGTAGTGCTCCATGCCGGGATGCGCGCTTTCCAGCGCCCACAAGCCGCCCGGGCGTTTTTCCAGGTTTGGCCGCTTGTCCTTGAAGTGATTGCCGTGGCCGGTATAGCGCATATACATGGGTTGGGTGTCGGGCGAGTTGCGGTAATAGGCCATGCCCTTGGCGTTCTCGCCGGCAAAGCGGTTCTCGGTCTCCAACAGCGAGCGGTGCGAATAGGCGACGTGATAGCCGTCGCACGAATTGTCGTAGGCGAGCTTCCAATTGCCCTTGTAGCGGAAGCGGTTGGCCTCGCAGACCACGACCTTGCCGCCGGGATTCCGGTCGAGCCACTCGTCGATGATCTTTGCGATCGGGCCGAGATGCTCGACAAGCGGCAGCGCGTCCATGTTGAGCGTGGCGAAGATAAAGCCGCGGTAGGATTCGACCCGCGGCACTTGCGCGATGTTATATTTCGGATCGCGCATGTCCTCGGCATAGCCTTCCGGCCATGGCACGCCGCGCAGCTTTCCGGTGTTGAGGAAGTTCCAGCCGTGATAAGGGCACTGGAACGACTTCGTGTTGCCCTTGTCCCAGCGGCACAGCGTGGTGCCGCGATGGGTGCAGCGGTTATAGAGCGCGCGAATTTTTCCGTTGGCATCGCGCACGATGATCAGCGGACGAAGACCCAAACGCCTGGTGATGAAGTCGTTGTCGTTCGGGATTTCGCTTTCGTGGGCGAGATAGGTCCAGGTGCCGCCGAAAATGTTGGTCATCTCGGCTTCGAAAATCGCCGGGTCGGTGTAGATCAGCCGATGGGCGCGGTCTTCTTGGACGAGATAATCCCAGTCATACAGCGCGGTGCCACCGAGGCGGGTCGGCGGCGCGTTGATCTTCTCCAGAGCCGTCATGACGCGCTTCCTTATTTTCTTTCCCCTCCCCCTTGTGGGGAGGGGCAGGGGTAGGGGTCGAGAGGTCTTGCGCAGACGTCAACGCTGGGCTCCTACCTCCCGACCCCCACCCAACCCTCCCCACAAGAGGGAGGGCTGACTAGAAGAAATCGAAATACTCATTCTGCTCCCAAGTGCTCGGCTCGTCGCTTTGCGCCACTTCGCCGCTTTCTTCCAACGAGCGCTGGTAGCGCCCGGCTTCGGTGCGCTTGAACTTGATAAAGTAGTCGATGAAGGTATCGCCGAGCTCGCGGCGGAACAACGGCTCCTTGTCCAGCGCGTCGAGCGCTTCGGGCAGGTTTTTGGGCAGCATCGGCCGTTCGGCGGCGTAAGGCTCATCATTTGCCGGCGGCGGCTGCAGCTCGGCCTCCATGCCGGCGAGTCCAGCTACGACCTGCGACAGGATATAAAGATACGGATTGGCCGCAGGTTCGCCCATGCGGTTCTCAAATCGCGTTGCCGGATCGCCCATGCCGCCGAGCACGCGGATCATGGCACCGCGATGGTCGTAGGCCCAGGCGGCGCGATCGGGCGCCAGCGAGTTCGGCTTGAAGCGGCGATAGCCGTTGACGGTAGGCGCGGCGAACACCGCGCTCGGCGCCGCGTATTGCAGGAGGCCTGCGAGATACGACAGGCCGAGCGGCGACAACAGTTCGCCGGATTTTTTCGGCATCAACAGATTGGCGCCGGTCGCCGCATCGACCAGCGATTGATGCAGGTGCCAGCCGCTTGGACAATAGCCTTTGAACGCCGGGCGAGCCATGAAGGTGGCGAAATAGCCGAGCCGCCGGCACACCTGCCGCGTTGCGGTGCGAAACAGCAGTACGTTGTCGGCGGCGTCCAGTGCGGCACATGGAGCAAACGTGCACTCGACTTGTCCGGGGCCCCATTCGTTTTCGATGGAACGCAGCCCAAATCCGAGCGTCTCGTAGGCATCGCCGAGCGCATCGAACACCGGCTGCATCAAATCCATGTTGGATTCGGAGTGGTAATGATAGCCGGGCTCGGCCGGCCAGGTTTTGATCGGACGGCCGCGGACGCCGGGCGCGCCGATATTGTCCTCGCTCAAATGCTCCTCGGCGACGCGAAACAGATACCACTCGATTTCGGCGCCGATGACGCTGCCGCAGCCGCGTCCGGCGAGCTTGTGCAGCGCTTTGCGCAAAAGCTGGCGCGGGGCGAAGTGAAACGGCGTGCCGTCGTTGAAATATTCGTCGACCAGAATCCAGCCAACGCCGGGCGCCCACGGCAAGGTGCGGAAGGTTTTCGGGTTGGCAACGACGGTGAGATTGGGCGAGCCGGTCATCTCGGCAAGCCCCATGCCGCCGCCGCGAGTGAACGAGGCGAAGACGCGGCCGCCGGTGGAATCCAGCGTCGTGGTGGCGACGCCGACATTGTAGCCGCTGCTCAGCGCCGACAGGAACGCCGGAACCGTCAGCGTTTTTGCCCGCACATAGCCGTGGGTGTCGCTCCAGGCGAGCCGGACGTAGCGGAGTTTTTCCGCCTCGATCCGGCGTTCGATGTCGGCGGCGAGACGGCGCTGCTCATCGCCCCACAGGCCGTGCTTTTCGATGAAGGTCGGCGGCTTGGTCATGTCCGGTGTGCCGAAGGGAAGGGAACTTATAGTTTCACGGTTTGATCGGTGAAAGACAGACCCCATATACGGTCAATGACAAAGCCTCTGGTTGTCACCATCCCGCACCGGCTCGGCCAGGACGAAGCGGTGCGCCGCCTCAAATCCGGCGTGCGCAGCGCCCAGGAAAAATTCGGCCAGTTCTTCAGCCTCCAGGAAGAGACCTGGACCGACAACCGCCTGCAATTCCGCGTCACGGCACTGGCGCAAACCGCGAGCGGCACCATCGACGTGCGCGACGACCATGTGCGCCTCGAGGTCGTGCTGCCTTGGCTCCTGGCCAAAGTCGCCGAAACCATCCAGCCGTTGATCCGCAAGGAAGGCACGCTGCTGTTGGAGAAGAAATAAGCGGCGCCTTAAAGCTTCTCGGCCAGGAAACGCAGCAGCCGTGGCGCGAGAAAGCTTGAATAGCTGGTCGGCTCCTCGATCGGGTCGTTCATCCAGTAATGCGGCGCGCCCTGCACAATGCAGGGCCGCACGAAAAAGCCAGCCTGCTTGAGCGCCAGCGTGAACGGCTCGGTGTGCTGTTTGGGATCGACCAAGTCGTCCTGGGTGCCGGTGACCAACAGAACGCCGATCTTGTTGTTGGCGAAGGTCGCGTAGCTGGTCGACGTGGCGTCGAAATAAAGCTGCCGGTTTTCCATCGGCGAGGCGCCGAGGAATTTCTGGATGTTGTTATCGACGCCGCCCTGGATCTGATAGGTCGTCCACATCGCCACCATGTCGTAGACGCCATAGACGCCGACCAGCGCCTTCACTTCGGTCGAGACGCCGGCAAACGGGTCCTGCGGATAGCCGCCGGTGAATTTTTTTCCGCTGAGCGCCGCCAGCGAGGCGAGATGGCCGCCAGCCGAGGCGCCGAGTAGCCCGATGCGCTGCGGATCGATGCTGAACTCGCCGGCCTTGCCGCGCACGAATTGCACGCCGGCGAGCACGTCCTGCACGGCCTGCGGGAATGTCTTGCCCTTGGTCGCCAGCCGATAGCTGATGGCGAACACCGCATAGCCGCGCGCCGCCAGATACGGCCCCCAAAACTGGAATGCGGCGCGCACGCCCTGAACCCAGCCGCCGCCGTGCACGGCGACCAGCGCTGGTGCGGATTTCGCGCCCTTCGGCAGGTAGAGGTCGCCTTGCAGCTCGACGCCGTCGTGATTGGCGTAGGTGATGCCAAGGTGGGTGGTGACGTTATCCGCGGTCATTGCTGGGGCCTCTCCTTGCGTAGCCCGGATGAGCGAAGCGACATCCGGGGCTTGCCTGCCCCCGCACGTCGCTACGCTCATGCGGGCTACTTGAAGCTTATCGCGTCCGATCCTGCGCCGGATGTCAATCGGCCGCGCATGCCGGCCGCGCAAGGCATAGCTGCCGTTCGGCCGCTGCCTGCGCCATGGCAAAGTATATTTCGCGTGCTAGAACAATGGCCCAGTATTGAGAAGAGCCGGGCTTTGGGAGGCGGAATGTCTGTGGCGTCATCGCGTGAGGCGCAATCGCTTGTCGTCAATGGAACGCGGATCGACTTGATCGAAAAGGGCTCGGGCCCGCCGCTGCTTTTCCTTCACGCCGAGAACGGCATCGAGCCGGCGGCTGCGGCAATCGACGAACTCGCCAAGCGCGCGCACGTCATCGCGCCAACCCATCCGGGCTACGGCGGTTCCGAGCTGCCCAAGGGCATGCGTACGGTCGACGATCTGTCTTACTTTTATCTCGACCTCTTTGATCAGCTCGACCTCAAAGATCTCACCGTAGTCGGTGTCGGCTTCGGCGCCTGGATCGCCGCCGAGATCGCGGTGAAAACCACCGCGCGGATGGCGCGCCTGGTCATGGCCAATGCGGTCGGCGTCAAAGTCGGCGACCGCGAGACCCGCGACATCGCCGATATTTTTGCGCTCACCGAGCCGGAATATATCGCCATCGCCTATTGCGACCCGGCCGTCGGCAAGCGCGATTACAAGGCGCTGCCGGACGCCGAGGTGCTCGCTGCGGCTCGCGCGCGGGAGGCGACGGCGCGCTTTGCCTGGAATCCGTACTTCCACAATCCGCGGCTCAAAAGCCGGCTGCACCGCATCCGCATTCCGACCCTGTTTCTGTGGGGAACCCACGACCGCATGCTCAGCGAGGCTTACGGCCGCGCCTATTGCGCCATGATTGCGGGCGCCCGCTTCGAACCGATCGACCGCGCCGGGCATTTTCCCGATCACGAGCAGCCGAAAATTTTTGCCGAAAAAGTGCTGGCGTTCGCGAAAGCCAAATGACGCCGCAACAGGAATACGCGCCATGAAGGTCTATCAGTTCACCGAGCAGCCCTATTATCCGGCCTGGACCGAGCATTCCGGCTCGCTGCGCGTGAATCTGTTGAACCGCAAATGCGATCCGCACATCGCCGCCGACTTGTTCCACCGCTATTACGACGAGTGGCAGCTGTCGGACGAGCTCGGCCTCGACATCATGCTCAACGAGCATCACCAGACCGCGACCTGCATGTCGTCGACGGTGGTGGTGGGGCTTTCGGTGCTGGCGCGCATCACCAAAAACGCGCGGCTTTTGGTGCTAGGCTATCCGATCGGGCACCGGCCCGATCCGTTGCGCGTTGCCGAGGAGCTGTCGACCATCGACGTCATCTCGCGCGGCCGCCTCGACATGGGCTTCATCAAGGGCGTGCCTTACGAGTTTCCCGCCTCCAATCAAAATCCGGTCGGCGTCATGGACCGTTGGTGGGAAGCGCTCGATTTCATCATCAAGGCGATGACCACCCACGACGAACTCTTCAACTGGGAAGGCGAGTATTTCAATTATCGCCAAGTCAATGTGTGGCCGCGGGTGTGGCAGGAGCCGCATCCGCCGATCTGGACCACCACCGGCTCAACCACCCAGGCGCGGATCCTCGGCGAGCGCGGCTATGTGATGGCGACGCTCGGCTCCGGCTACAACACGCGGCCGCTCTATGACGCCTATCGCCGCGGCTATCTGGCGAAGTGGGGCAAGGCGCCGGGGCCCGACCGCTTCGCTTACCTTGGCCTGGTCGGCGTCGCCGAGGACCGCGACGAGGCGCGCCGCCGCGGCGAATTGGTCGCCGGCTATCTGCGCTCGAGCGGCATCGTGCATCTGCCGTTCCGCAATCCGCCGGGCTTCCTGTCGGCCGAGGACAATGCGCGGATGCTGCGCGGCGAGACGCCGCCGCGGAGCTACACAAAAGATCGCCGGGTCATCAGCATGCACAGCGCCAGCGCCGAGGATTTGATCGCCGCCGGCATTCTGTTCTGCGGCACGCCGGACGAGGTCTACGAGCAGATCGTCGATTTCAGCGGTTACTGCGGCGGCATGGGCAACCTGTTGATGATGGGCCACGCCGGCTACCTCACCCACGAGCAGACTGTCGACAATCTCAGCCTGTTCGCCCGCGAGGTCTATCCGCGGCTCAAGGCCTGGAAGCAGCCCGACGCCGACGAGGTGGCTGCCCTGGCGGCGGCCGAGAAGGTACAATCAAATCGCGCGGCGAGTACGCGCCCGGGCGATCTGGTCGATGCTACGGTGACCGCCAACTGAACGAGGCAGCGGCGTGCGATGAGAGTCTATCATTTCAGCGAACAGGCCTATCACCCGGCCTGGAACGAGCATTCCGGCACGCTGCGCGTCACGTTCCCGAACCGCAAATGCGATCCGCGCGTCGCCGCCGACCTGTTCCATCGTTATTACGATGAGTGGCAGCTCTGCGACGAGCTCGGCCTTGACATCATGCTCAACGAGCATCATCAGACCGCGACCTGCATGTCGTCGTCGGTGGTGATCGGCCTCGCCATCACGGCGCGCGCCACCAAACAGGCGCGGCTCCTGGTGCTTGGCTATCCAATCGGGCACCGGCCCGATCCGCTGCGCGCCGCCGAGGAATTGTCGACCATCGACGTGATTTCGCGCGGCCGGCTCGACATGGGTTTTATCAAGGGCATCCCCTACGAGATCGCCGCGTCGAACCGCAATCCGACCGAGCTGATGGATCGCTTCTGGGAGGCGCACGATTTCATCATCAAGGCGATGACCACCCACGACGAAGACTTCAATTGGGACGGCGAATTTTTCCAATACCGCCACGTCAATGTCTGGCCGCGGGTGTGGCAGGAGCCGCATCCGCCGGTATGGTCGACGACCGGCTCATCGACCCAGGCGCGCGTGCTCGGCGAACGCGGTTACGTCATGGCGACGCTCGGCACCGGCTACGGCACGCGCAAAATCTACGACGCCTATCGCAAGAGCTATATGGGCAAGCACGGCAAGGCGCCGGGCGCCGACCGCTTCGCCTATCTGGGACTGGTCGCGGTCTCCCACGACCGCGAAGAAGCCAAGCGGCGCGGCCACCTCATCGCCGGCTATCTGCGCACCAGCCCGATCGTCGCGCTGCCGTTCCGCAATCCGCCCGGCTACATCCCGCCCGAGGACAATGCCCGGATGCTGCGCGGCGAGACGCCGCCGCGCACCTACACCAAGGATGGCCGCGTCATCTCCATGCAATTCGCCAGCGTCGAGGAACTGATGGATGCCGGCGTGCTGTTCTGCGGTACGCCGGATGAAGTCTATGAGCAGATCGTCGACTTCTGCGCCAACTGCGGCGGCATGGGCAACCTGCTGATGATGGGGCAGGGCGGCGAGCTCACCCACGCACAGACGGTGGATAACCTCACACTGTTCGCCCGCGAGGTTTATCCGCGGCTCAAGGCCTGGAAGCAGCCGGATGCGGAAGCAGCGGCTGCGGCTGTGGCGGCCTGAGCGTTCCTATCGCCGTCATGGCCGGGCTTGTCCCGGCCATCCACGTCTTTGTTTTCATTGGGCTTTTAAGACGTGGATGCCCGCAACAAGTGCGGGCACAACAATGAAGTTGTTCAAAAATTGGGACAAATCTTGATTTTGGGACTGGCTTGGCCCATTGCTGGGCCATGGCAGCAACCGAACCCTTCACCTCCGACCCCTTCGTCGTCGGCAAGAGCACGCCGGGGCCCGAGCCGCGCCCGATCCCGGCCGAGGAATCGCTGTGCCCGGTCGTGTCCCACGCCTGGGTCAATTCCGAATACAAGCACTTGGTGGTCGAGGCGTCGCCGAAGGCGCTTGCGGTCAATCCGGGTCAGTTCTTCAATCTGCTGTGCCCGTCGCCCGATGTCGGCGAGTTGTTCTTCCGCCGCCCGCAGAGCGTCTATCGCATCGACCGCGCGAAGGGCCGCGTCGAGTTTCTCTACAAATGCGTCGGCCGCGGCACGCGCGGCTTGGCGACGCTGCGGCCGGGTGACGAGCTCAACATCGTCGGCCCGCTCGGCGTCGGCTTTCATCTCGATCCGGCGTGGCGCCACATTGTCGTGCTCGGCCGCGGCGTCGGCATTGCTACCCTCGGGCCGATCTCGCAACTCGCTAAGGAGAACGGCGTCGGCGTCACCGCGATCCTGTCCGCCCGCGACAAGGATTTCGTCATGGCCGGCGCACTGTTCGCCGAAGCCGGTGACGTCGTCAGCGTGCTTGACACCGACGGTACCAGCGCGGTGGAGAACGTCGAAAAAATTCTTGACCGATTGATCGCGCAAAAACGCGCCGATGCGTTCTTCACCTGCGGCGCGAACCGGCTGTTCCAGCTGATGAAGCGCGTCGGCAAGGCGCACAATATTCCGGGCCAGGTGGCGATGGAGCAGGTGATGGCGTGCGGGCTCGGCCCCTGCTACGTCTGTGTGCGCACCTTCGAAGTCAACGGCAAGAAAGAGCTGCGCCGGGTCTGCATCGAAGGGCCGGTCTTCGACATGCAGGAGGCGGTCGGATGGTAGACATGAGCGTCAAGATCGGGTCGGTGACGTTGAAGAATCCGATCATGCCGGGCTCCGGCTGCTTCTCCACCGATCTCGCCCAGGTGATGGACATCAATCGCCTCGGCGCCATGGTGGCAAAAACCGTCTCGCGCGAATACCGCGCCGGCAATCCGCCGCCGCGCGCCGCCGAGGTCGAAGGCGGCATGATCAATTCGATCGGGCTGCCGACCAAGGGCATCGATTATTTCTTCGAGCATCAGGTGCCGGACTATCGGCGCTTCACGCCGCCCCTGGTCGGCTCGATCTCGGCGACCACGATCGAGGATTTCGAAGCCATGGCGCGCGACGTGGCGCGGGGCGACATCGACGTGCTCGAGGTGAATATCTCCTGCCCGACGCGCGATCCCAAGGGCGGCAATTTCGCGCTGCATGCCGAGCACACTTACGACGTGATCAAGCTCATCCGCGCCACCACCGACAAGCCGGTCTGGGTGAAGCTGTCGCCCAATGCCGGCGACATCGTCACGGTGGCGCAAGCGGCCGAGCGCGCCGGCGCCAATGCGCTGGTGGTTTCGAACACCATTTTGGGTTTGAAGATCAACACCGACACGTTCCGCCCGGCGATCGGCAACAAGTTCGGCGGCCTGTCGGGGCCGGGCATAAAACCGGTCATCGTGCGCATGGTGCATCAATGCGCGCAGGCGGTGAAAATCCCGATCATCGGCTGCGGCGGCATCGTCAAGGTCGAGGACGTGGTGGAATACATGCTGGCCGGCGCCACCGCGGTGATGATCGGCTATCTCACCTTCCGCAATCCGACCGGCATGATCGCCATCATCGATGGGCTCGAGCAATGGTGCGCCAAGCGCGGCTTTGCCCGCGTCGCTGATCTCACCCGCGCCATGATCGACGAGCCGCCGATGGAGACTTTCGCCGCAGCCACCATGCCGATCGGGTGAGTTGAGATGATGCGGAGAGGCCGGAGCCCCCTCACCCCATCCCTCTCCCTTCTGGGGAGAGGGAGGAGTTTTCCCCTCGCACCTTCACATCTCAGCGCATCAGAGATTTATATAGCGGGCGAGGCTGCGTCCCCTCTCCCCGGAGGGGAGAGGGCAAAGGCGGCCTCTGGCCGCCGTATTTTAAGAAAAGAACGCCGATGCGAAGCATCGGCTATGGTGAGGGGACTCGGGCCTCTCGGAAGGATCTCATGACCACGCGCATCACCATCCGCAAACCCGACGACTGGCATCTGCACGTTCGCGACGGCGAAATGCTCAAGGCGGTGCTGCCGTACACGGCCAAGCATTTCGGCCGCGCCATCCTGATGCCGAACCTGATCCCGCCGGTGCGCACCACGGCCGACTGCACCGCCTATCGCGAGCGGGTAATGGCGGCGATCCCGAAGGATGCGAAATTCAAGCCGCTGCTCACCTGCTATCTCACCGACGACACCGATCCCGACGACGTCGAGCGCGGCTTTCGCGATGGGCTGTTCACCGGCGTAAAGCTTTATCCGGCCAATGCCACGACCAATTCGGCCGCCGGCGTCACCGACTATAAGAAAGTCATGCCCGTGCTGGAGCGCATGGAAAAGATCGACATGCCGTTTCTGATGCACGGCGAGGATACCGATCCGGACGTCGATATTTTCGACCGCGAGAAGGCGTTCATCGACCGGTATCTGACAAAGTGGGTGAAGCAATTCCCCGGCCTGCGCTTCATCCTCGAACATCTGTCGTCGAAAGAAGGCGCCGATTACGTGAAGAGCGCCGCGCCGCAGGTCGGCGGCACCATTACGCCCTACCACATGATGCTCACCCGCAACGACTGGTTCGGTCACGGGCTAAAACCCTACATGTACGTGATGCCGGTGATCAAAACCGCGCGCGACCGCACGGCGTTGCGCAAGGCCGCGACCTCGGGCGAGCCCTGCTATTTCCTCGGCACCGATTCCGCGCCGCACCCTTATGCGCGCAAGGTCTCGACCAACGGCGTGCCCGGCATGTTCAACGCACCGGTCGCGATCGAAACCTATGCGCGGGTGTTCGAGGAGGAGGGCGCGCTCGACAAGCTCGAAGCCTTTGCCTCGCTCAACGGCCCGAAGCATTATCAGATGCCGCCGAACGAGGACAAGATCACGCTGGAGAAGACGCCTTGGACCGCGCCGGAAGAGGTCAAGGTCGCCGGCCCCGACGAGCGCGCCTTGGTCTATCGCGGCGGCGAGACGATCGAGTGGAAGGTGGTCGCTTAGTTTCCCTCCCCCCACCCGGGTCGCGCTTGCGCGCGCCCGAGTGCAAACTTGTTGGGGGAGGGCAGGGTGGGGGTCGGGAGGTGGCTTTAGCGCGTCGACGTTAGCGCGTGACCTCTCGACCCCCACCCCTACCCCTCCCCACAAGGGGGAGGGGAAGAGGAGATAACGATGACAGGCTTCCCCGACAAAGCGGTGATGGCCGAGCTGACGGCAAAGATGCTGCTTGAAGTGGAGGCGGTCCGCTTCATGACCGACAAGCCGTTCATCTACACGTCGGGCTGGGCGAGCCCGGTCTATACCGATTGCCGCCGGCTGATTTCGTTCCCGCGCGTGCGCTCGACGCTGATCGAATTCGGCGTGGCGACGGTGTTGCGCGAAGCGGGCTTTGAGCAATTCGATGCGGTGGCCGGCGGCGAGACGGCGGGAATTCCGTTCGCCGCCTGGATGGCGGACCGCCTGATGCTGCCGATGCAATATGTGCGCAAGAAGCCGAAAGGCTTTGGCCGCAATGCCCAGATCGAGGGCCATATCAAGGACGGTGAGCGCGTGCTGCTGGTCGAGGACATGACCACCGACGGCCGCAGCAAGGTGAATTTCTGCAAGGCGTTGCGCGGCGCCGGCGCTACCGTCGAGCATGTCTTCGTCTTTTTCTTCTACGACATCTTCCCCGAGAGCAAAAAAATCTTCGGCGATCTCGGCGTCACTCTGCACGCGCTCGCTACCTGGTGGGATGTGTTGGAGGTAGCCAAGAAGAGCGGCAAGTTCGACAAGGGCAAGCTCAAGGAAGTCGAGAAATTCATGAAGAATCCCGCCGGCTGGTCGAAGGCCCACGGCGGCGTCGCGCAGGCGGCGGAGTAATCAGAGGAAAGAAATGCCAAATCAAGTTGCGGATGTGATCGTTGTCGGCGCCGGCAATGCGGCGTTCTGTGCGGCGCTGGCGGCGCAGGAAGAGGGCGCCAAGGTGGTGATGTGCGAGGCGGCGCCGGAGGACGAATCCGGCGGCAACAGCCGCTTCACCGCGGGCTCGATCCGCGTCGTCTATAACGGCGTTGACGACATCAAGACGCTGGTGCCCGATCTCACGCCAGCCGAGGTCGAAACCACGGATTTCGGCACCTACACCGCCGATCAGTTCTTCGACGACATGGCGCGCATCACCCAGAACCGCGCCGATCCCGACTTGGTCGAGCTATTGGTCACCAAGAGCTTCGACTCGCTCAACTGGATGCGCGAAAAAGGCGTCCGCCTTATTCCGATCTACGGCCGCCAAGCCTTCAAGATCGACGGCAAGTTCAAATTCTGGGGTGGATTGACGGTGGAATCCGTCGGCGGCGGGCCGGGCCTGGTCGCCATGCTCACCGCTTCGGCAAAAAAGCGCGGCATCGACATCCACTATTCCACGCGCGGCCTCGATCTGTTGTTCGATGGCAACCGGGTCGAGGGCGTCCGCGTGCGCCAGAACGGCGAGGTACGCGAGTTACGGGCAAAATCGGTGGTGCTGGCCTGCGGCGGTTTCGAGGCCAATCCGGAATGGCGCACGCGCTATCTCGGGCCGGGCTGGGATTTGGCGAAGGTGCGCGGCTCTCGCTACAACACCGGCGACGGCATCCGCATGGCGATCGACATCGGCGCCGCGCCGCGCGGCAACTGGTCGGGCTGTCACGCCGTACAATGGGAAATGAACGCGCCGGAATTTGGTGATCTCGCGGTCGGCGATCAGTTCCAAAAGCACTCCTATCCGTTCTGCATCCTGGTCAACGCCACGGGCAAGCGCTTCGTCGATGAGGGCGCCGATTTCCGCAACTATACTTATGCGAAATACGGCCGTGTGGTGCTGGAACAGCCGGGCCAATTCGCCTGGCAGATTTTCGATCAGAAGGTGAAGCACCTGCAGCGCGACGAATACAAGATCCGCCAGATCACCAAGGTGACGGCCAACACCATCGAGGAGTTCGCGCAAAAGCTCGAAGGCGTCAACGCCGCCGAGTTCGTCAAGACCATCAAGGAATGGAATGCGGCGGTGAAGACCGACGTGCCGTTCAATCCGAACGTCAAGGACGGCCGTTGCACCACGGGGCTCGCCATCAACAAGAGCAATTGGGCGAATACGTTCGACGCGCCGCCTTACGAGGGCTATGCCGTGACTTGCGGCGTGACATTCACCTTCGGCGGCTTGCGTATCAACACCGACGGCGAAGTGCTCAACACCGACTATCAGCCGATCCGCGGACTTTATGCCGCGGGCGAACTGGTCGGCGGCCTGTTCTACTTCAATTATCCGGGCGGCTCGGGCCTGATGTCCGGCACGGTGTTCGGCAAGATCGCCGGCACTTCGGCCGGCCGCGCCGGCAAGAACTGAAAATGGACGCCAAGGTTTCAGGTCCGCTCAACCAGCTCGGCGCTACCGAGATCGTGCAAAAGATCGCGCGCGGCGAAGCCACGTGCGAAGCAGCGACGCGCGACTGCGTGGCACGGATCGCTGAGCGCGACGGTGTCGTCAAAGCTTGGGTGAATTTCGATCCGGAATTGGCGCTCGCCCAGGCGCGTGCGCTCGATCGCTCGCAAAACCGCGGCCCGCTGCATGGCGTGCCGATCGGCGTCAAGGATATCATCGATACGTTCGATATGCCCACCGAGTTCGGCTCGCCGATCTACAAAGGCCATCGGCCGCCGTCGGATGCGGCTTGTGTCGCGTTGTTGCGGCGCGCTGGCGCGGTGATCCTTGGCAAAACCGCGACTTGCGAATTCGCCGGCATGGCGCCGCCGGAAACCACCAATCCGCACAATCCCGCCCACACGCCGGGCGGCTCGTCGAGCGGCTCGGCGGCGGCTGCTGCCGACGACATGGTGCCCGCCGCGCTCGGCACCCAGACCGGTGGCTCGGTGCTGCGGCCATCTTCTTATTGCGGCATCTTCGGCTTCAAGCCGACCTACAACAGCTTCAACAAAGCCGGCGTGAAGCCGGCCGCGGAAAGCATCGACACCATCGGCTGGCTCGCGCGCTCGCTCGACGACATCGAGCTGCTCACCGCCGTGTTGCGCATGCAGGCGCCGCAGCCGCCGCAAACGATGAATTCCGCACCGCGGATCGGATTGTGCCGCACCGAGATGTGGGATAGCGCGCAACCGGAAACCAAGGCCGCGGTCGAAGGCGCAGCAGCGGCTCTCGCCAAGGCCGGCGCCACAGTGCGCGAAATGAAACTTCCAGAGCCGTTCACTGGCCTGCGCATGGTCGCGCGCGAGACCATTAATTTCTACGAACGCGCTGCTTGCATGGCCTACGAATGGGACCATCATCGCGACGCGCTGTCGCCGCAGATGAAGCGTTACATAGAGCACGGCCAGAAAACCTCGCGGCAGGATTACATCGCCGGCTGGCGCAAGGTCGAGCAGTGCCGTGCGCTGCTGCCGAGCGTCTTCGAAGACGTCGACGTGCTGCTGGCGCCGTGCGTGCAAGGCGAGGCGCCGACGGGTCTTGCTTCGACCGGTGACGGCACCATGCAGGCGATCTGGACGGCGCTGCACACGCCGAGCATGACGCTGCCGACCCATCGCGGGCCGAACAATCTTCCGGTCGGTATCCAATTGGTCGGCCAGCGCTACGACGACGATCGGCTGTTCGCCTGCGCGCGATGGGTTTGGCAAAAAATCGGCGCGCCGGAGATGATCGGGTGTCGGCGGTGAGAACCTCTCAATCGTCATGCGCGGGCTTGACCCGCGCATCCATGCGGCGCTTGAGTTTGCTCCACGTTCCCATGGATTGCCGGGTCAAGCCCGGCAATGACGAATAAAATGGAATTCGACAATTCGTTCGACGTTCCGCTGTCGCCGGCGCAAGCCTGGGCGGTGTTGATGGACATCCGGCGCATCGCGCCGTGTATGCCCGGCGCGGCGCTGACCGAAGTGATCGACGCACAAAATTTTCGCGGCAAGATTGCGGTGCGGCTCGGCCCGGTGGCCTTGGCGTTTGCCGGCCGCGTGCAGTTCGAGGATGTCGACGACGTCAATCACAGCGCGCGGGTGAAGGCGCAAGGCGCTGACGACAAGGGCCGCGGCTCGGCCAATGCCACGGCGACGTTTCGCATCGAGCCGGCCGATATCGGCTCGCGCGTTTTCATCCATACCGACCTGATGCTGTCCGGCGCGGTGGCGCAATACGGCCGCGGCGTCGGCATGATCCAGGCGACGGCGTCACAAATCATCGGCCAATTCGCCGCCAATCTGCGCGCGCAGCTTGAGCGGCAGCCGGCGGCGGCAACACCCGATGTGCCGTCGCCGCCGATCGTGCCGGAGCGAATAGCCGCGCCGCTGCGCACCGCGCCGATGCCGGCGAGTGGCGCGCGTCCATCGCCGCCACCGAACATGCCGCCACTACAAGAAATGCCGCCGCTTCCGGCCGCGAAGCCCATCTCCGGTCTTACGCTGCTCGCCCGCGTCATCTGGCAACAGGTCCGCGCTCTGTTCAGCGGCCGAAAAGATTAGGTATCATTCGGCGTCATCAGCGAGGGACCATGGCCCATAGCAAAACGATCGTCGGCGCCTTGGCGCTCGTCGTTCTCGCCGGTGTGGCCGGCGCCGCCGGCGTCGAAGATTTCTATAAAGGTCGCAACGTCACGCTGGTCATCGGCTATAGCGTCGGCGGCGGCTATGACGCCTATGCGCGCCTGCTCGGCCGCTATTTCGGCAAGCATATTCCCGGCAATCCCGCGATCGTGCCGGAGCAGATGACCGGCGCCGGCAGCCTGCGCTCGGCGAATTTCATCTATTCCGTCGCCGCGAAAGACGGCTCCGTGTTCGGCACCTTTTCGCGCAGCATGGGAATTTCGCCGCTGGTCGACAAGGCCGAGTTCGACAGCCGCAAGTTCACCTGGCTCGGCAGCGTCACCGACGACAACACTATCTGCGTCACCTGGAGTACGTCGCCGATCAAGACCTGGGACGACTTTTTGACCAAACCGTCGAAATTCGGCGGCGAGGGCGCCGGCGCCGATCCGGACATCTGGACATTGCTCTATAAGAACGTGTTCGACGCCAAGGCGCAGCTGGTCTCCGGCTATCCCGGCACCAACGACACGGTGTTGGCGATGGAACGCGGCGAGATCGACGGCCTGTGCGGCATATCGTGGAGCACCATAAAATCGCGCCATCCGGAATGGCTGACCAGCCATTCGGTCAACATCATCGTCCAGGCGGCGTTGAAGAAGGAGCCGGAGATTTCCGCGGTGCCGCTCGCGACCGACCTGACAAAGACGCCCGAGCAGCAGCAGATCATCAAATTGCTGCTGGTGAGCCAGGCCATGGCGCGGCCGTTCGCGGCGCCGCCCGACATTCCAGCCGACCGCAAGGCGGCACTGATAGCGGCTTTCGATGCCACCATGAAAGACGCCGACTTTCTCACCGAAGCGCAAAAGCTCAGCTTTGACGTGCGCCCGGTCAGCGCGACGGCAATCGATGCGATGCTGGGCGAGGTCTATCAAACGCCGAAGGACGTCATCGCCCGCGCCACCAAGGCGATCTCGAGCGAGGGCCAGTGAGCGAGCAGATCGGAGCGCGCGTCCCGCGGCTCGAAGATTTTTCGCTGCTCAACGGCAGTGCGCGGTTCGTCGACGACATTCCCGCGCCCGGCGTGCTGCACGCGGCTTTCGTGCGCAGCCCGCATCCGCACGCGCTGATCCGCAGCATCGATGCCGACGCGGCACGCGCAATGCCCGGCGTCGTCGCCGTGCTCGCCCTCGACGATCTCGCTCCGGTGCTGCGGCAGCGCCGCATGGTGCGCGTTTCGAATTCGGGCACAAAGCTCGACCAGAGCTGGCCGTTTGCCTTGGCGGACGGCGAGGTGTCGTTCGTCGGCGAGCCGGTCGCCATCGTCGTCGCGAGCGACCGCTATATCGCCGAGGATGCCGCAGCCCTTGTCGCGGTCGATTACGACGTGCTGCCGGCGGCGATCGATTGCCGGGTCGAGCGTGCGCCAACCGTGCGCCGCGAACTGACGACGAACCGGGTGATCGCCTACAAAGTCGTTTACGGCGATAGCGACGCGGCATTCGCCAAGGCCGCCCATGTCGTGCATGAGGACCTTTGGGTCCATCGCGGCGCCGCGCATTCCATCGAAGGCCGCGGCATCCTGGTGCAAATCTCCGACCGCGAAACCCAAATCTGGGCCTCCACGCAAAAGGCCCACGATCTGAAGAACGCGCTGGCCGATTACATCGATCTCGACGAAAGCCGGCTGCGCGTCGCCACGCCCGATGTCGGCGGCGGGTTTGGCCCAAAGCTGTGCGTCTATCCCGAAGACGTCGCCACGGTCGCCGCCGCGACCTTGCTGCGCCGTTCGGTCAAATGGATCGAGGACCGCCGCGAGCATTTCACCAATGCGGCGCAGGAGCGCGATCAGTACTGGTCGATCGAAGTCGCCGCGGATGCCGAAGGTCGCGTGCGCGGCATTCGCGGCCGGCTGATCCACGACATCGGCGCTTACGCACTGCAAGACGTCAACATCCCGTACAATTCCGCGACCACCCTGAGCGGCCCCTATATGGTGCCGGCGCTGGCGATGGACGTGATTGCGACCCATACCAACAAGGCGCCGGTGTCTTCGGTGCGCGGCGCCGGCTATCCGCAAGCGGCCTTTGCCATGGAGCGCTTGATGGACAACCTCGCGCGCGCGATGGGCATCGAGCGCGCCGAGTTGCGCCGCCGCAATCTGATCCCGGCCGAAAAGATGCCGTATCTCAAGCCGCTCAAGGCGCGCTCCGGCGAGCAGGTGCAATACGACAGCGGCGATTACCCCGGCTGCCAGGCGGAAATTCTGCGCGCCACGGCGTGGGACGATTTCCCGCGCCGCCAGGCTGCCGCGCTCCAGCAAGGCCGCTACATCGGCATCGGGCTGGCGCACGGCATCAAGGGCACCGGGCGCGGCCCGTTCGAATTCGGCGGCGTGAAAATTTCGCCGACCGGACGCATCACGGTTTCGACCGGTGCGGCGGCGATGGGGCAGGGACTCGCCACGGCGCTGGCGCAAATCTGCGCTGAGGCATTTGGCGTGCAAGCGAAAGACGTCACGGTCGTTTCCGGCGATACCTCGGCCGCGCCGCTCGGCCTCGGCGGCTTCGCCAGCCGGCAAACGGTCACCGCGGGCTCGTCGGTCCTGATCGCGTCGCAGGCCGTCGCCACCAAGGCGCGCAAACTCGCCAGCCATATGCTCGAAGCGGCGGAAGAGGATCTCGAAATCGTCGACGGCGAAGTGCGCGTCGTCGGCGCGCCCCAGCTTGCGGTCAAACTCGGCGAATTGGCGCGGGTCCTCAAAGGCGCGCCGGGCTATGCATTCCCGGAAGGTATCGATCCCGGGCTGGCGGCGGATGCGACTTTCCGCGTCGATCAGCTCGCTTACTCAAACGCCTGCCACGTCGTCGAGGTCGAGGTCGATATCGAAACCGGCGGCGTCACCATCCTGCGCTACGTTGCGATCCAGGATTCCGGCCACAGGGTCAATCCGATGATCGTCGAGGGTCAGGTCCATGGCGGCATCGCCCACGGCATCGGCAATGCCATGTTCGAATGGATGGGCTACGACGATGCCGGCCAGCCGGTGACCACCACATTCGCCGATTATCTCTTGCCGACCGCGACCGAGGTGCCGTCGTTCGAGACGCTCTATAAGGAATCGCCGTCGCCGCATAATCCGCTCGGCGTCAAAGGCGTCGGCGAGGTCGGCGTCATTCCCGCCGCCGCGGCGATCATCTCGGCCATCGAGGATGCGCTGTCGCCGTTTCACGTGCGCATCGCGCAGATGCCGGTCACGCCGCCAAAACTCGTCGAACTGATCGCGCAGGGTGCGACACGGTAGGCTTTTGACCTGCCGCTGCAGCCGGCGCAAAGTAGCTTTCGACAATGGAGAACCGAATGAACCGCCCGATTGCACGCGTCCTGGTCTGGTCGATGCTCGCGTTTGCCGCAAGCCTGCCGGCCTATGCGCAGAATTTCCCCGACCGGCCCGTGCACCTGATCATCCCCTATGGGCCGGGCGGCATCACCGACTTCGCCGGCCGCGTGCTGGCGCAGAAAATCGGCGAGGCCTTGGGCCAAACCGTCGTGGCGGAGAACAAGCCCGGCGCCGGTGGCATTGTCGGCGTCGACTATGTCGCGCATTCGGCGCCCGACGGCTACAACATGGCCGTCATGGATCCTGCGGTGGTCATCAACCCGATCCTGCAGAAATCGATGCCCTATGACATCTTCAAGGATATCGTGCCGCTTTCGATCACGAGCTCGTCGCCGGAAGTGCTGGTCGTTGCGCCGCAGCTCGGCATCAAGACCTATGCCGAACTGGTCGCTTACGCCAAAGCCAATCCGGGCAAGCTCAATTATGCCAGCGCCGGCGTCGGCACCACGCCGCATCTCGCCGCCGAATTATGGAAGGCGCGCACCGGCATCGACGCCGTGCACGTGCCCTATAAGGGCATCGGCGCCTCCTATACCGACATGATGAGCAACAAGGTGCAGATGTCGTTCTCCAGCATCGCCGGCGCGCGGCCGTTCACCGACGACGGCCGAGTCATCGCGCTCGCGACCACCGGCGCGCAACGCTCGGCGGTCTATCCAGATCTGCCGACGGTGGCCGAGGCCGGGCTGCCCGGCTATGACGTCGATCTCTGGCTCGGGCTTTACGGCACCGGCGGAACGCCGCCGGCGGTGCTGGAAAAGCTCAATGCCGCCATCGCCAAGGCGTTGCAGGATCCCGACCTCAAAACCGGTTTTGCCAAGTTCGGCCTGACGCCGCGCGGCATGTCGCTTGCGGACAGCGCGGCCTTCACCAAGTCCGAATATGAAAAATGGAAAAAGGTCATCCAGGAACAGCACATCACGCTCGATTGACGCTCATTATGAGTAGCCCTTGGCCGACGGAATTGCGGCTGCATAAGGATCGCAAGGCGCTGACCGTCGCCTTCGACAGCGGCGAGAGTTTCGATCTCGCCGCCGAATATTTGCGCGTGCGCAGCCCGAGCGCCGAGGTCCAGGGCCATTCGCCGAGCGAGCGGCGCACCGTCGGCGGCAAGGAAGCGGTGCAGATCCTCGAAGTGCATCCGGTCGGCAATTACGCCGTGCGGCTGACGTTCGACGACATGCACTCGACCGGAATCTTTAGTTGGGAGTATCTTTTCGAACTCGGTCAAAATCGCGAAAAATATTGGCGGGATTATCTCGACGAGCTCGCGGAAAAGGGCCTTTCGCGCGCGTCGGCGGCGCATTGACGGCAGCGGCACTCGGCCTTCGCGCCGATTTTTAGATTTTTATTGCGGAGAATCTTCGCAAACCGCGTAACGGTTCCGTTCAACCGCAGCCCTAGATTTACCCGCGCGCGTGGTACACGCGCACTCGAGCATGACTTCTTGCACGAGGGGCGACTAAACTTTAGGGAAAGGACCAAGTCGTGCGCACATTGCTCCGGAATTTCCTTGCCAATGAGCAAGGGGCGGCCGCCATCGAATACGGCCTGTTGGCAGCGGGCATCGCGGTCGCCATCATCGCCGTGGTCGCGGCGCTCGGCACCAACCTGAATACGACTTTCTCGACCGTCTCGACGTCGCTGAAATAACAAGCATTCGCTGCGGCCCCCGCTCCAAACCCGTCAACGATCGGTCAACCTCGGTTCGGCATCATCGAGGCAGTGTCGGGGTGGGGCGTACGATGGGGCGCCTTCCGGCATCAGAACGGCCTAGGTCCTGCTCCCTCGGGACCGGGCCGTTCGCCTTTTCCAGCGCGGCTTTTGCTGCGGTCCTCCATCTTTTACACGTCACATCAATGGCTTGCGGGGATACCGCGCCGGCATCGGTCCCCGCCGTCAACATCTCGGCTCCGCCTGCCGAGCAAAAGCCGGCGAGGCGTCGGGCAGAAATGACAACAATGGCGAAGCCGGTCCGCGGCGCATCGCGTTTGTTTCTCTGCTCGCATGGTTGATAGATTATTTTTGCTGCCGCTGCCGCCGCTGCGACCTCGGCGCCAAGAAGCGCCGCGAAAGGCGTAGCGTGCGGAGGGCTCGAACTTCGCTGACACGGGTCGCCTTTTTTCGTCTAAGATCGCGACAGCGGCCGAAAAGACGCCGCCGATGAGGGAGGAGACCCAAATGAAGTCGCGTACTTTGACTGTATTGACGCTGGCGGCAGGTTTGTTTGCCGCAGGCCAAGCCATGGCGCAGCAGCAGCCCGCGCCGGCTGCCCCGCCCGCGCCGCCCGACCTGAATGCCATTCCCGACAAGATGCCATTCAATATTCCCTTTGGCACGCCGATCTCGATGGACCGCGCACAAGCGCTGGTTAAGGCGGCGGTCGACGAGGCCACCAAGCGCGGCTGGGCGATGAACGTCGCGGTGGTCGATCCCAACGGCGATCTCATCGCGTTCGGCCGCATGGACGGCGCCCAGCTCGCCTCGGTGCCGATCTCCCAGCACAAGGCGCGGGTCGCGGCCCGATACCGCCGCCCGACGCGCGCGTTCGAGGACGCGGTGCAAAAGTTCGGCTTCAATTACATCCTGACGCTCGACGACGTCATCGCCTCGCGCGGCGGCATTCCGCTGGTCGAGGGCGGCAAGATCATTGGCGCCATCGGCTGCTCCGGCGGCACCGGCTCGCAGGACGAGGCGACCTGCACGGCGGCGGCGGGCACGATCAACAAGTAGTTCACGACGAGACGCAGACCCGAGGGCGGCCGCCGGGCCGCCCTCGTTGCATTTTTCGCGCGGTTTGGCGCTACATTGCCGAGGTGAGAATCACGTTGCGTTGAATGTGGCGCAACACAACCGCAGCGCGGTCTCGGCTTGAATGGGAAACGTTTCCACATATCGCCGCGGCGGATTTTTGCTGCTTGCCTTGGCGTTTGTCTGGTCCGCAGGCCTTTATACGCCTTACGCCGCTGCCCAGAACCTCACGCCGGCGGCCAAGCCGCCCGATCTCGCCACGGCCATGGCCAAATATCGGCAAGAGCTCGAGGCCTATTTGCAGGCGCGGGAAATCTACCAGGCCACGGCCAAAACCTATTGGGCTTCGATTGCCGAGAAGCGGCGCTTGCGCAGCGGCAAGCGCGCCCGCGGCGCGGCATTGTCGATCGACGATTACGTGCTCGACCAGCCGCCGGTCTATTCCGGCCCGCCGAAGCCGCGCGATCCCTCCAAGCCCCCCGAGCCGGCGCAACCGCCGCCTTATGTCCCGGTGGTGACTGATTTCCTCGCCGCCGCAATGGCCGAGTTCAAATTTACGCCGCTCGTGCCGCGCAACGACAGCGAGTTCAAGCGCGCTTACGTCGCGGCTGCAGCGGCGGCTGGCCTGAGCAAAGACCAGGTCGTGCGCATCTACGGTTTCGAGGCGACCGGCAACGGCACCTACGACATTCAAGCCGGCCTCGAATACCACAAGAACGGCCGCGCCATCACCACGGCGCTCGGCTACAACCAGTTGCTGGCGACCAACAGCGTCGAGATCCTCGCCGAAAACGGCGAGCATTTCGTCGCCGCGCTTGCGGCGACGGCGCGGCAATTGTCGGACGACGAGAAGAAAGTTTTAGAGAAGAAACTTGCCATCGTGCGCAAAATGATCGCGTTTGCGAAAAGCGTGCCCGACGACTGGAACGAGCATGAAGCACTGGCCGGAACGCAAAAGGGCCTTGCCATCCATGCGCTGAACCTCGACCTCGATTTCGGCCCGTTGCTGCAAACCCAAAAACTTCTCGATTCCATTGTGTTCGCCCGGCGCAAGGGATTTACCGGAACATTGAGCGCCGCGGAGCTCGAAATGATGAACCTGACCGGCGACGGCACCGGCTTTGACATGGTGACGATGCCGGCGGACTGGCGCGACAAGGTGCCGACGTCCAATTTCTTCCAGCCGCGCGGCTACGCCGACAATCCGGTGGCACAGAGGAACAACGTCGTCGCTAAGCTGCTCGCGGCGACGGATGCGGTGATGGATACTGAGGTGAAGAAGCCGGGAGCCAAGGAGCTGGCGTCAGCGTTCCCATGATCGCGGAATGTCGCCAATACCGATCACGAAGGCTACGCGCTCCGGCCGCGAGGGCGAGCACGCATAACGCACTCTTCAGCGCCGCGTCGGCTCGATCGTCTTGTCCCAGCCGGCGTTCAAGACTTGCTGATCCAACGGCCGTTTAAGCAGTCTGAACCGGTTCGGATCGAGCGCCGCTGCCGGTTGCCCGGGTTCCACCGGCGCCAGCGACGGCGATGCCGTCTCGCCGGCCGGTCTTTGCAGGCTCGCTTGCTCGCCGATTCGGCCACGCCAGCGCTCGACGACCGACGCCAGCGAGTGCGGAGCTTTGCTGCTTGCCGGCGAGACTTCGCCCAGATTCACCGTCTCGCTCTTCGGCAACAGGTTGTCGGGTAATTGCTTGAATTTGAGCCGCGTCGGCAGCGCCACGCCTTCGCCGAAGGCGAGCGCCTCGCCGGTGCCGAGCGACGGCAAGAACGCAAGCAGATTGGCCGCCGTATCCGCGACCGCCGAACGCAGCAGCGATTGATCGCGCTCGTTGGTCATGCGCATGGCAAACAGCGTGCTGCATTGCGACAGGATCGTCGGGTCGAGCTCGGCGGGCCGCTGCGTGACCAGGCCGAGAAAGACGCCGTATTTGCGCCCCTCTTTGGCGATCCGCGAAATGGCGCGCCGGGTCGGCGCGAAGCCGATATTGTGGTCGGCCGCCATGTAGCGATGCGCTTCCTCGCACACCAGCAGCACCGGGTTGGTGCCGTCGCTCCACAGGCCGAGATCGAAAGCCATGCGGCAGGTGACGGAGACCACGGCGTCGACCACCTCGGACGGAAATCCCGCCAGCTGCATGATCGTCATCGGCTTGCCGTTCGGCGGCAGCCGGAACAGCGTCGCCAGGATTTCCGCCATGGTGTCGCCGCCGACATTGGCGTTCTCGAACATGAAGGCGTAGCGCGGATCGCCGCAAACGCTTTCGATCCGGGTTATCAGCTTGTGATAGATCATCCGCGAGGAGCGGTTCTCGAGCTTGCCCATCCGCGAATCGAGCAGCGCGATGAGATCGGCAATACGGTAGGGCACCGGGATGTCGAGGGTATAGCGGGCGCCGGCCTCGCCGCTCTTTGTGCTCAACCGGCCCTGGGTGGAGAACTGCTGGGCGTACAGCGATTTCGCCAGCGGAATGACCTCGGAGAGAAAATCGATCTCTTCGTCGAGGCTGGGCCGGCCGCCGAAGAACACATCGACGATTTCATCGAAATTGAACAGCCAGAACGGCAGCTTGAGATTGCTCGGATTGAGGACTTGGGCGCGATCGCCGAAGCAGCGGCTGTATTCATTGTGGACGTCGAGAACGAAAAACCGCAGATCGGGGCGAGTCTCGATGATCTGCTGCAAAAGCAGCGCAACCGCGCTCGATTTGCCGACGCCGGTCGTGCCGAGCACGGCGAAGTGCTTGCTCACCATTTCATCGACGTCGAGGCGGGCGGCTATGGCGGCGTCGAGCTGCAGATGCCCGATTTCGATCATGCGCGAACTGCTCGAGTGGAAGATCAGGCGCAGTTCGCGCGCGCCGATGAAAGTCACCATATCGCCGATCGCGGGATAAGTCGTGACGCCGCGCTGAAATCGCGCCGATGCTGAATCGTAATCGGAGATTTCCCCGATGAGCTCCAGTTGCGCCGTCGCGACATGCTGGTCCTGCGGCGTCGGGCCCGGCTGCAAGGAGACGTCAGTGATGAGGCCGATGAGCAGCGATTTGTTGGCGCACACGCCGAGGAATTTGCCGACGGTCGCCCGCGTTTCCTCGGGACCGTTGGCAGAGGCGCCGGTGAGCCCGACGCTGGCGTGACAGCCGCGGACCGAATTGACTTGGCCCAGGAGAGCGACCTGCGGCATCGGTTGTCACCTTGTTGGTTGCTAAACATGGATCGGCGCGGTCGCCTTGCCACGCCAACCGGAAAAATCCCGCGAACGTCGGCTCAGCTTCATTACATAATGGCATAGCGGGCTGGAATTTCCGTTAATGCGGCAAGGACAATGCGATGACCAAGCCGCTGAAATCATGCTCGGAAGCGCCGCGGCTGGCCGAATAAAACCCCGGCGCCGCGCCTCTTAATCAAGAATTAGTCAAGTCCGGCCGCCGCGATGGAAGGCCCCCGCATGGCGCGCGCGAACGCGGAACTAGCGCCGAACGCGCAACGGCGACTGCTCACGCTGCGTGGTATGGGAGCGGGAATTGCCGGAACCGCCGTGCCGTGTCTTCGTCAGGTCTTCCATGAAAATGGGTCGGGAAAAATAGTAGCCTTGCGCAAACCGGATGCGCGTGGCGGCTTGCAGGAAGGCGACCTCTTCCAATGTCTCGACGCCTTCGGCGATGACCGTCATGCCGAGCGGCTCGCTGAGCGCCTCGATCGCCTTCAAAATGCTCTGGCTGCGCGAGCGCTTATGGATATCGGTAATGAACGACCGGTCGATCTTGAGCTCGTCGGCGGTGATGTCGGCGAGCGCCGCCAACGACGAATAGCCGGTGCCGAAATCGTCGATGGAGACGCGGGTGCCGATCTCGCGCAGCATCGGTAGGACCTGCGACTGAAACAGGCTTTTCGCCACAAACGCGTCTTCGGTGACTTCGACGATGAAGCGGTCGGCATAGCTCGTGGCGTCGAGCTCGTCGCAAAAGTCGCGCATGAATTGGATATTGCAGGCCTGCTTTGCCGCGATGTTGATGCTGACGGTGGCGTGCGGGCCGAACGCTTCGTCGATCAGATCCATCGAGCGCACGATCTGATCGAGCGCCAAATGGGCCAAATCGTCGATCAGGCCGAGTTCGGTTGCCAGCCCGATGAAGTCGCCGGGAGCGTGGATTTCGCCGTTTTCGTCGCGCAACCGAATCAGCGCTTCGACGCCGACCACTTCTTGGCTGTGGATATCGACCTTCGGCTGGAACGCGCAGCAGAAGCGACCGTCGCGCACGGCCAGCCGCAGCCGTTGCTCCTGCGCCATTCTCTTGGTCATCGCCCGCCCCATGTCGGAATCGAACAATGCGGCGCCGCCCTTGGCGCCCTCCTTGATTCGATACATGGCGGTATCGGCGGCGCGGCGCAGCATCTCGTAATTGCGGCCGTGATCGGGATAGACGCTGAGCCCGATCGATGCCGAGGTAAATATTTCGAAGCCTTCGATCAGGAACGGCTCCTTGAGTTGCTGCAGCAGGCTGTCGATGAGCTCGGCAAGATCCGCGTCGCGGGCAAGAGGATGCACGACCAGCAGGAATTCGTCGCCGCTGATACGACTGAGAATATCGGACGGGCGGACATTCGTGGCGATCCGTTGCGCTACTTTCACCAAAAGCGCGTCGCCGATCGCGTGGGTATAGTAGTCGTTGATGTGCTTGAAATTGTCGATGTCGAGGAATGCCAAGGCAAACCGCGGCGACGTTTCCGCGTTGGTCAGCAGTTGCTCGACGTGCTCCTGAATCAAAGTGCGGTTCGGTAATCCGGTCAGGTCGTCGAAATAGGCGCGCCGCGACAGCTCGATCTCGGCTTGCTTGCGCTCGGTGTGATCAATCGCGGCCGTCACCAGCACGGCGCGGTCGTGAATCCGTGCCGTCCGGCAGTACTTCAAAAGCGTGCGTTCGCCGCCCACACCGGCGACCCGATCCTCCGTCATGGTTACGCTCGGCAGGCCTATTTGCGTCGCCATGCCTTCGCCGCTGTTTGGCGTCACGCCGGTTGGCGCCAGTTCCGGCGCCGAGGCGGAGATTTCGGCAGCCATGTCGTTGGCAAATAGCGGCTTGCCGTCTTCGGCCTGCACCGTCACGCCCACCGGCAGGTGCTTGATGATGGATGCGAGAACGCTCAGCGCCCGCCGCGCCTGTTGCTCGCTTGCCTTTGATTCGGCGAGGAGCCGCTGCAATTGCGACGGTTCGTCCGCAATAGAAGCGAGCGAGGCCGCCGCTACCCGGCTGTCGTCGTCGGACGGCGAATCCGTGGTTTGATCGGACGATTCGGGGTTCGCCATACGCAGCGCTCGAGAACCATTCCAAGGCGGCGGACGCCGCGAGTGAAGTGCGGTCCGATTGCCAAAGCGCGCCGCAAACGGAGTTGGTTTTTGGACATTAAGCGCGGGCGAAGAAGAAAAACTTAAAATGGAATTCGAATCCCACGGGTATCGGCAGGGGCCGTTTCAGCGGTGATTAAGCGGTCATTAACGGGCAAGCGAGACGCGCCACAACGGCAATGACGCAGCGGTCCGGTGAGATCAGCCGCCGAGCCGTAGTTCGCGGCAGTCAGGCTGCCTTCACCGTCCGGGCTCGGCGCGGCAGCCTTCACGCGTCAGCGAGCGACAGCTGGTGGGCGCTGTAGGGATTGAACCTACGACCTCTCCCGTGTGAAGGGAACGCTCTCCCGCTGAGCTAAGCGCCCGGGCCAACAATCAAGCCGGACTTAATAGGGAGCGGCTCGGCAGGGTGTCAAGCGAAGGCTAGTTCGACGATGCCACCCGCGAAGCGCTCGACTGCAGCGCGCGGATGCGGTCGGCCAGCGTGGTTTTGTTTTCCTGCGGGGAATCCATGCCGCCGGCGGGCGCCTCGCTCCGCTTGCCGTTGATGTCGACGACAGGTGCGGTGGCCTGGACGCCGCCTTGGCCTAAGGCGGGCGCGTCGACGGCGAGCATCGAGACGATCGTCGAGCCCGGGCCTTCGAGCGCCGCGGTGAGGCGGGCGACTTCGGCGGCAACATCGTTGATGCGCTCGCGCAACAGCGCGTTCTCGACGCGCTCGGACGCCCAGGTGGATTCGGCATCGCGCTTCATGGTCGCAAGCTCGCGCTGCAGCTTGTTGCGCTCCTCGACCGCGAGCGCGAGCTGGGCTTCGAGCTGCTTGATATCGGAGCGGAACTTGTCCGAGGCGATGGAGCTGCGGCCGCCGACGGAGGCCAATTCGCTGCGCAGATCGGTCTCGGTTTGGCGCGCGGCCTCGGCGTCGTTGCGCAGCTTTTCGATCTGATAATCGCGCTCGGCGAGCGCGCGGCCCTGGTCGCCGAGCTTTGACTCCAGCTCCTGCACCCGCTTGTGCAGGACCTCGGCTTCGGTGGTCTGCAGCAGGAGCTGCCGCTCGAGGTCGGTGGTGCGCTCGCCGAGGCTGCCGAGCTTTTCGCGGGCCGTGGCCAATTCCGCCCCCGTCGCTTCGGATTCGCTGCGCTCGCGATTACGGCGCAGCTCGATGTCCTTCACCGTGCGTTCGTAGTCGGTGACGCTGACCTTCATTGCCTCGACTTGGGTGCGCAAAGCGGCGAGCTCGACTCTCTGGCTGTCGGACGTGATCGAATGCTCGCCCAGTTCGGCGACCAGCTTGACCAGCTCGGCTTCCTTGTCGGCGAGCGTGCGCTCGACCTCGCGCAGCGCGCTGTTTTTGAGCTGGAATTCCTCTTCGGTGGTGCGCAGCTGCTCGCGCTGGGTCTTGTCGCGGGCCTCGAGCGCGAAGATCGTGGCGGTCTTCTCGCCGAGCTCCTTCTTGAGCTGATTGATGGCGTCGGCCTTCTTGCCGAGTTCGGCAAGCTGCGAGGTCGTCTTGGTCTTCATCTGCGCCACGCTCATTTCGAGGCGGCGGGTCGACATGGCGAATTCGGCGCGCAACTGGTCTTTGTCGGCGCGGATCTCGGCGATCGACAGCGGCGTCGCCGCTTCGAGGCGGCGCATGGTCAGGCGCACGGCACGGTTATGAACGAGCGGGACGAACAGCAGTCCGAGCAACGCCGCAACCAGGAAACCGATGCCGAAATACATGACCGGTTCGATCATGAGACTACGCCTCCGTCCGCATCGCAGCACCCTGCCATGCGGATACGCACCGCACCACATTCACCAGCCGTTAACCTAAACCGACTTTTGCCGCCGCGCCATTGTTAGCTGCAAAGTCTGCTGCAAAGAGTCTCGTGCTGTCGCGTTTGTGTCACCCCAAGGCGCGGTCCCCGGCGCGATCGGGTGGCTTTGCGAAAGCTGGCGTCGGAATTAACCGCCGCCGGACGCTAGAAGGGGTTCCAGGTCGGGCGTGACGTGAATTTGAGGTAGCCGAGATTGGCGCCGAGGCGAAGCCCCACGCCGGAGCGGATCGGGACCAGCACGATATTATTGGCGGTGAGCGCGGTCATGCCGAAGCCGCCGATGAAATAGGCTGAGCCATCCAGCCCGCCGAAGCGGTCGAAGATCGCCCCGGTCCGCGGCAGGTTATAAACCAGCATCATGGTGCGCGCGCCGTCGGCGCCGGCATCGAAGCCGAGCGTGGGTCCCTGCCAGAACACCCGCACATCGCCGGCATTCTTGGTGTAGAGCGTGCCGTCGCCGTAGCGCAGGCCGCCGACGAAGGCGCCGCCAGCTTCCTCACCCAGCACGTAGCCGTTGGGCAGGCCCCACTGGCTCACGGCTTTCTCGACCACCATGGCGAGCCCCCGCGAGACGCCGCCGAAGAAGCGATGCCCGGCATCGACGATTTCTTCCGGTTGGAATCGGCTGTCGTCCCGTGGCGGTTGCTGCTGCGGCGGGCCAGGCGGCACCGCGCCGGTCGGCGGCTCTGCCGGCGTCGTCTGGGCGGCGCAAGGCGCCACGCCCAATCCGGCCAAAAGCGAACCAAAGAGCAGGGCAGCGACAGTGAGCCGCAATGGCGAATTCATGGCGTGTCCCCTTAACCCCTTGCTCACACGCTTTCGTTTAACTCTCGGTGAGACCTATTCGAATCATTCCACCATTCGCCATAACTATGACCGCAGCACGGCAGAAACGGAAGCGATTGTGCGCCGGTTTTGCTGCCTCGGCGGGCCTCCTGATGACGCTTTTGGCCGGTCCGCCGGCCTCCATTGCCGCCACCACCGAACAGCTGGTGTTGGACTGGCATACCGGCTTGGCGATCGGCGGCTATGACCCGCTCACCTTCTTCACCGACGGCAAGCCGATGGCGGGGAGCGCCAATTTCGAATTGCGCTACGGCGGCGCGATCTGGCGCTTCCGTAATGTCGGCAATCGCGACGCCTTCGCGGCGCAGCCGGATATCTACATGCCGAAATTCGGCGGCTACGACCCGATCGGCGTCACCCGCGGCGTGGCGGTCGCCGGCAATCCGAATGTGTGGCTCATCACCGGTGACCGGCTCTACCTGTTCTACGATCGCGCCCGGCTGGAAAAGTTCGTCACCGATGCCGACCGCTTGAGCGCCGAGGCGGAACGCAAATGGCCCGACGTCAAGCGTACGCTCAGTCCTTGATCAATACGGCGCTTGCGGGATCGCCCCAGGCGAGGAACGCCGGGATCAATAGATCATTGCTGCCGTAGACCAGCGGCGTGCCGTCCGGCGCGGTCATGCTGCCGCCGGCGGCTTTGAGAATGGCGTGGCCGGCCGCGATATCCCAGTCATGGGTCGGCGCCAGCCGCGGATAAAGGTCGGCTGCGCCCTCGGCCAGCCGGCAGAATTTTATCGAGGAGCCGCTTTGGACAAGCTTGGCCCCCGGCAAACCGTCGACATAGCTTTTGGTGCGCGCTTCGAGATGCGAGCGGCTGACCATGACGACGGCTTCGCTTTCGGGCCGCGGCCGGGTGTGGATTGGGGTGGGCACGCCGGTATCGGCTGCGAGAATGCGGTCGGCGCCGCGGCCGACGAGTCCTCGCCAGGAAATTCCAAACGCCGGCGCGCAGATGATGCCGAGCACCGGCACCCCGTCGGTCATGAGTGCAATGTTGATCGTATATTCGTCGCGGCCGGCGATGAATTCCCGCGTGCCGTCGAGCGGGTCGACCAGAAAGTAGCTGCCGCCCGCTATCGGCTTCGGCTTTTCGCGCGCGGCACGTTCTTCCGAAATCACCGGTACCGCCGCAGCCAGCCGTTTTAGGCCATCGCAGATGATGGCTTCGGCGGCTTCGTCGGCCGCGGTCACCGGCGAGCCGTCGGCCTTGCTGCGCACGCCTTTATTGATGCCGAAATCCAGGATCGCCTCCGCCGCGTGCGCGGTGATCCTGGTCAACGCGTCCATGAGATCGGCGCATGCAGCGGCATCAAGGGTCGGCACGGACGGTTCCCAGAGGTTCCTAACCGGAACAAGGTCAAAACAGGAATGTCGCTCTAGCACGGCTGGATTGGCGGGGCACGATTGCCGAATCGGCTACGCTGTGACAGGCACTGCCCTAAATCTCCTGAAGCGGGGCCGCCTATGTCCGCACCTTCCAGTCCCATTGCGATCGGCGCCCTCGATCTTGCCGCGCTCCTGTGCTCTCGCGTCTGCCATGACCTGATCAGCCCGGTCGGCGCCATCGTCAACGGCCTCGAAGTCATGGACGAGGACAAGGACGAGGAAACCAAGGTTTTCGCCCTCGACCTGATCAAGAAGAGCGCGCAACAGGCCTCGGCTAAGCTGCAATTCTGCCGGCTCGCCTTCGGCGCGGCGGGTTCGGCCGGCGCCCAGATCGATCTGGGAGATGCCGAAAAGGTGGCGCGCGGGCTCCTCGGCGACGACAAGACCACGATCGTGTGGAACCTGCCCCGCGAATTGCTGCCAAAGAACCGCGTTAAGCTTTTGTTGAACATGCTGCTGGTTGCGGTCGGCACCATTCCGCGTGGCGGCTCGATCACGATCGACCCGGCCGAGGGCGGCAAAGGGTTCCGCCTCACGGCATCGGGGCTCAATGCCCGCTTGGCCGAGGCTACGGCCGGGCTCCTGGTGGGCAGTCCGGGCCACCCGGTCGACGCCCATGCCATTCAGCCGCTCTATACAGGCATTTTGGCCCGGGATTGCGGGCTTACGGTATCGGCTGTGGCCGAACGCGAGACCGTGGTGGTAACCGCAAGCTAGAAGTGTGCCGGGTATATTTTGCGACTTCCGGAGCGCCTTTCGGCACCCGCCGCAACTGAAATTAAACCGTTTGCCAACAGACTGAGGGGGTTCGATCAGGCGCGGCGTGCCTGGCGGCGAGGGTGCGCGCCTTGCGCGCTTCTTTATGAGTATGCGAGCGGGGCGGGTGCCAGCCGGCAAACCTCCGCAGTGTCGAGGGCGCCTGTATGGACGACCTGTTGCGTGAATTCCTGACCGAGACCAACGAGAGTCTCAATCTGGTCGACGCCGAACTCGTCCGCTTCGAGCAGGAACCGAACAACGGCGCCATTCTCGGCAACATTTTTCGCCTGGTTCACACCATCAAAGGCACTTGCGGCTTTCTCGCGCTGCCGCGGCTGGAAACGCTGACGCACGCCGCCGAGACGCTGATGGGCAAATTCCGCGACGGCATGCCGGTCACCGCGGAAGCCGTCACGCTCATTCTCTCCACCATCGACCGGATCAAATCGATCCTCGATGCGATCGAGAAGAGCGAGCAGGAACCGGAAGGCGGCGACGGCGACCTCATCGATCAGCTCGGCCGCATGGCGCGGGGGGAGGCGGCTGCGCCGCTACCGCCGCCGCCAGCCCTTGTCGCGATCGAACCCGACAAGCCCGAGCCGATCGCGAAACCGGAAAAACAAGATAATGCAACGGCCGAGCGACCCGAAGAGGAGCGCGCCGACCGGCTCGCCAATCATTCGATCCGCGTCAATGTCGACACGCTCGATCATCTGATGACCACCGTCTCGGAGCTGGTGCTGACCCGCAACCAGCTCCTCGAGATCGTCCGCCGCCACGAGGATTCCGATTTCAAGGTGCCGCTGCAGCGGCTCTCCAACGTCACCGCCGAGCTGCAGGAAGGCGTGATGAAGACGCGCATGCAGCCGATCGGCAATGCGTGGCAGAAATTGCCGCGCGTGGTGCGCGATCTGTGCGCCGAGCTCGACAAGGACATCGAGCTTTCGATGCGCGGCGCCGATACCGAGCTCGACCGCCAGGTGCTCGATCTGGTCAAGGACCCGCTCACCCACTTGGTGCGCAATTGCGCCGATCACGGCATCGAATCGCCGGCCGAGCGGATCGCCGCCGGCAAGCCGTTGAAGGGAACGATCCGGTTGTCCGCCTGGCACGAAGGCGGCCATATCATCATCGAGATTGCCGACGACGGGCGCGGCCTCGATCTTGCCGGCATCAAGGCCAAGGCCATCGAGAAAGGTCTCGCCAGCGAGGCTCAGCTCGCCGCCAAGTCGGAAGGGGAAATCTGCAATTTCATCTTCGCCCCCGGCTTCACCACCGCGGTGAAGGTGACGAGCGTTTCCGGCCGTGGCGTCGGCATGGACGTCGTGCGCAACAATATCGAGCAGATCGGCGGCACCGTGGACCTGAAGTCCGTCAGCGGCGCCGGCACCACGTTCACCATCAAAATCCCGTTGACGCTGGCGATCGTGTCGGCGCTCATCGTCGAAGCCGGCGGCGAGCGCTTCGCCATTCCGCAGCTCGCGGTGCTCGAGCTGGTGCGCGCAGGCAATAATGGCGAGCACCGCATCGAGCATATCAAGGACGCGCCGGTGCTACGGCTACGCAATAAGCTTTTGCCGCTGGTGCGTTTGAAGGAGGTCTTCCGCCTCGGCGCCTGCGACAACCAGAACGGTTTTGTCGTGGTGACGCAGGTCGGCAGCCAGGTGTTCGGCATCGTCGTCGACGGCGTCTTCCACACCGAGGAAATCGTCATCAAGCCGATGTCGTCGAAGCTGCGCCACATCCCGGTATTCTCCGGCACCACCATTTTGGGCGACGGCTCCGTCATCATGATCATCGATCCGAACGGGGTGTCGCAGGCGCTCGGCCGCGCCGCGGTGGCGGCGGCTCGCGCGGAAAAATCCGAACTGCAGGGCCGCGAAGAAGAGACCGACGAAGATACCGTCTCGCTGTTGGTGTTCCGCGCCGGCTCGCAGCAGCCGAAGGCGGTGCCGTTGTCGCTGGTGACGCGGCTCGAGGAGATCGATTGCCGCAAGATCGAAATCTCCGACGGCCGTCATCTGGTGCAATACCGCGATCAGCTCATGCCGCTGTTGCGGATCGACTCTGAAACCAGCCTCAAGAAAGAAGGCGCGCAGCCGATCCTGGTGTTCTCCGATCAAGGCCGCTCCATGGGCCTGGTTGCCGACGAGATCATCGACATCGTCGAGCAGCGGCTCGACATCGAAGTGTCGAGCGATCGCCCGGGCCTGCTCGGCTACGCCGTGATCAAGGGCGCGACCACCGAGATCATCGACGTCGGCCATTTCCTGCCGCAGGCGTTCGAAGACTGGTTCCGCCGCCGCGATCCGTCGGCGGCGCGGCGGTCGCGCAACGTGCTCCTGGTCGACGATTCCGCGTTCTTCCGCGAATTGTTGGCGCCGCTGATCAAGGCCGCCGGCTATCGGGTGGTCGCGGCGGCGTCGGCTGTCGATGCGCTCGCGGCGCTCAAGTCCGACGCGCGTTTCGACCTCATCGTCACCGACATCGACATGCCGGAGATGGACGGTTTTGCGCTCGCCGAAGCGGTGCGCGCCATGCCGTCGGCTGCGGCGGTCCCCATCATCGCGCTCGCCACCATGGTGTCCGCCGAAACGGTCGAACGCGGCCGCGCCGTTGGTTTCCACGATTTCGTCGCCAAGTTCGACCGCGCCGGCTTGGTCGCGGCGATCAAGGAGCAGAGCGCCGACCTTGACCGGGCGGCATGACAGCCATGAATGACACTCAGCTCAGCGACTACGTCACTTTCATCACGGCCGATCAGATGTTCGGCCTGCCGATCGAATGCGTGCAGGACGTCTTCAAGCTGTCGAGCATCACGCGCGTGCCGCTCGCCGGCCCGGAGATCGCGGGCGTGCTCAATCTGCGCGGACGCATCGTCACCGCCATCGAGCTGCGCAGCCGGCTCGGCTTAGCCGCGCGCGACGCGGGACAAGTACCGATGGCGATCGGCATCGAGTCGCGAGGCGAATCGTTCGGCCTTCTGGTCGACACGGTCGGCGAAGTGCTCAAGCTGCCCGACGAGGAGCGCGAGCCGAACCCGATCAATCTCGACCGCAATCTCGGCCGCGTGTCCGCGGGCGTGTACCGGCTCGACGGGCATCTGCTTGTCGTTCTCGACATCGATCGGGTGCTCGATCTCAGCCCCGAAGCCGCGGCGGCGTGAGGACTGGCGATGACGAGGAATGCGTTTTGGTGCGAGTGAAATCAAAGCGGGTGCGCCCGCGAAGCGTGGAGTGAGGAAGTTATGAAGACCTGTTTGGTTGTCGACGACTCGAGCGTCATCCGCAAGGTGGCGCGGCGAATCCTCGAAGGGCTCGATTTCCAGATCGTGGAAGCCGAGAACGGCGAGGAAGCCATCGAAACCTGCAAGCGGCAATTGCCCGATGCCATCCTGCTCGACTGGAACATGCCGAAAATGGACGGCTATGATTTCCTGCGGGTGTTGCGCCGGCTGCCCGGCGGCGACGGGCCGAAAGTGGTGTTCTGCACCACGGAGAACGACGTCGCTCACATCGCGCGTGCGCTCCATGCCGGCGCCAACGAATACATCATGAAGCCGTTCGACAAGGACATCGTCCAGGCCAAGTTCGAGGAAGTCGGGCTGATCTGAGGTCGGCCCTCGCCGTCGTCGCGTTGGAAGTCCGAGTAGAGTCAGCGTGCAAAGTCAGAGTCCATGAGTATCGCCTTCGCCGCCGTCGACCGCGCGGTCGCCACCGACAAACCGATCCGCGTCATGGTCGTGGACGATTCGGTCGTCGCGCGCAGCCTGGTGGCGCGTTGGGTCGACGGCGAACCGGACATGAAGGTCGCCGCGGCGCTGCGCACCGGGCGTGAAGCCGTCGACCGGATCGAAGGCAGCGATGCCGACGTCGTCGTGCTCGACATCGAGATGCCCGAGCTCGACGGCATTTCGGCGCTGCCCCTTCTGCTGAAGAAGAAGCGCGACCTGATGGTGATCATGGCGTCGGCGATCACGCGCCGCGGCGCCGAGGTCAGCTTGCGCGCGCTGTCGCTCGGCGCGGCCGACTATATCCCCAAGCCCGCGACCACGCGCGAGGCCACGACTTCCACGGATTACCGCCGTGAGCTGATCGACAAAATCCGCAACCTCGGTCGCCGCCGCCGCCTGTTGTTGCGCCAACCCATGCCGGTTCCGGCGCCCGCCGAGGCCCGCCTGCCGCGCCATACTTTGGTGCCGCTGCCGTCGCGTGACGGCTTGCCGGGCAAACACGAGGCGCCGGCGCTGACGTTACGGCCGTTCTCGCCGATCATGCCACGCGCCTTGCTGATCGGTTCCTCGACCGGCGGGCCGCAGGCGCTCACGGCGCTGATCGAAAAGCTTCCCGCCGCGATCGACCGCGCGCCGGTTTTGATCACGCAGCACATGCCGCCGACCTTTACGACGGTTTTGGCCGAGCATCTGTCGCGGGTCGGCGGCCGCGGCGCTCACGAAGCCGAACATGGCGAGCCGGTTCTGGCCGGCGGCGTCTATGTGGCGCCGGGCGGCCGGCATATGCGTGTCGTTCGCGACCGCGACGGCGTCAAGATCGCGCTCGGCGACGACCCGCCGATCAATTTCTGCAAGCCGGCGGTCGATCCGCTGTTCTCCTCGGCGGCGGCGGTGTGGGGCTCGAGCGCGCTGGCGCTCGTTCTCACCGGCATGGGCACCGACGGCACCCACGGCGCCGCCGATATCGCGGCCGCCGGCGGCAGCGTCATCGCCCAGGACGAAGCGACCAGCGTCGTCTGGGGCATGCCCCGCTCGGTGGCGCAGGCCGGATTATGTTCGGCGGTGCTGCCGCTCAACGAGATAGCACCAAGGATACTTCGGCTATTTGCGGGGGCTCGGGCGTGACACCACTTGATTACGATTATCTGCGCCGCTGCCTCAAGGAACGCTCCGGCCTCGTGCTGTCGGCCGACAAGCAGTATCTGGTCGAAAGCAGGCTGTTGCCGGTCGCGCGCAAGGCCGGCCTAACCGGCCTCGGCGATCTGGTGCGCGCGCTCCGCCTCGGTCATGACAACGCGCTGATGACCGCGGTTGTCGAAGCGATGATGACCAACGAATCGTTCTTCTTCCGCGACAAGGTGCCGTTCGAGCATTTCCGTTCCACCATCATGCCGGCGCTGATCGCGGCACGCCGCAACTCGCGCTCGATCCGCATCTGGTGCGCCGCCGCTTCCACCGGTCAGGAGCCGTACTCGCTCGCCATGTGCCTCAAGGCCATGGAGCGCGAGATTGCCGGCTGGCGTATCGAAATCCTGTCCACCGATCTCTCCGGCGAGGTGCTGGAGAAGGCTCGCCTTGGGCTCTACAGCCAATTCGAAGTGCAACGCGGGCTGCCGATCCAGCTCTTGATCAAGCATTTCGCGCAAGTCGGCGAGCTGTGGCAGATCGCGCCGGACCTGCGCGCCATGGTCAAATACCGGCAGTTCAATCTCTTGTCCGACTTTGCCCAGCTCGGCCTGTTCGACGTGATCTTCTGCCGCAACGTGCTGATCTATTTCGACCAGCAGACCAAGATCGACGTGCTCAACCGCATGGCACGCGCCATGACCAGCGACGGCTTCCTCGTGCTCGGCGCGGCGGAGACCGTGGTCGGCCTCGTCGACAGCTTCAAGGTCGTGCCCGACAACCGCGGCCTCTACGCGCCGAACGCGCGCCGGCCGTTAGCACCGGTTTCGACAGCGGCCAAACCCGGCCCGCGCCTCGTCGCGGTCAACGGCGGACGCTAAATCCTCTGGGAGTGCCACAAATAAAAACCCCGCCTCGCGGCGGGGTTTTCATTGTCCCGGTCTCACTCAAATCGTCAGGCGGGTATCTTCGCCTCTTCTTCGGTCGGCTCGCGTAGCACATAACCGCGGCCCCAGACCGTCTCGATGTAGTTCTTGCCGCTCGACGCGTTGGCGAGCTTTTTGCGCAGCTTGCAGATGAAGACGTCGATGATCTTCAGCTCGGGCTCGTCCATGCCGCCGTAGAGATGATTGAGGAACATCTCCTTGGTCAGCGTCGTGCCCTTGCGCAGGCTCAGGAGCTCCAGCATCTGGTACTCCTTGCCGGTCAGATGCACCCGCGCGGCGCTGACCTCGACGGTCTTGGTGTCGAGATTGACCACGAGATCGCCGGTCTGGATGACCGACTGGGCGTGGCCTTTGGAGCGCCGCACGATGGCGTGGATGCGGGCGACCAGTTCGTCCTTGTGGAACGGCTTGGTCATATAGTCGTCGGCGCCGAAGCCGAGACCCCTGACCTTGTCCTCGATGCCGGCTAACCCTGAGAGGATCAGGATCGGCGTCTTGACCTTCGAAACGCGCAAGGAGCGCAACACTTCGAAGCCGGACATGTCCGGAAGGTTCAAGTCGAGGAGGATGATGTCGTAGTCATAGATCTTGCCAAGATCGATCCCTTCCTCGCCGAGATCGGTCGTGTAGACGTTGAAGCTCTCGGATTTGAGCATCAACTCGATCGATTGCGCGGTGGCGCTATCGTCTTCAATCAGTAAAACGCGCATGCCAGTCCCCTTCGTCGCCGCGAGGGCTTAGGTCGGCACGCCGCAGCGGCGGCCCCTGGAAAACGCCTTGGGACAAACTGATTCGACACACTAACGACGTCATGGTTAACAAAACCTGATTCCTCGACGCAAGCATTCTCTGGGCAAATTCCGACGAATCGCCGTAAGATGTTGCATGGCAGTGGTTTTTTCACCCGTAGAGTCGCTCATGTGGCAAATTAAGAATCGGCGCTAACCGACTCTAACGACTCACCCTCCATCCTGGCCGGTGAGCCGCCTTGTTCCCAAGGACGATAACTGGATGATTAACGGCCCGGGTAAATACACCGTTAAGATGGCGGCCTCCCGGGTAACCATTATTGCGGTCTTAAGATCGCCGGGTGGTCGCCCATGAAGGCGCTTGCCGAACAGATCAACGAGCTCGACGGCATCGAAATCTATGGCCGCGTGGTCGGCGTGCGCGGCCTGATGGTCGAAGTCTCGGGGCCGCTGCACGCCATGTCGGTCGGCGCCCGGGTGGTGATCGAGACGGTGGCCAAGAACATTCCCTGCGAGGTTGTCGGCTTCTCCGGCAACAATGCGCTGCTGATGCCGTTCGCGCCGCTCGAAGGCGTGCGGCGGGGTTGCCGGGCGCTGGTTACTTCGGTTGCTGGCGCGGTGCGGCCGTCGGCCGGTTGGCTCGGCCGGGTGGTCAACGCGCTCGGCGAGCCGATCGACGGCAAGGGGCCGCTGCTGCTCGGGCCGTCGCCTTATGCCTTCAGAAATACGCCGCCGCTGGCGCATGCGCGCCGCCGGGTCGGCTCGCCGCTCGATCTCGGCGTGCGGGCGCTCAACACCTTCCTGACCTGCTGCCGCGGCCAGCGCATGGGCATTTTCTCCGGCTCCGGCGTCGGCAAATCGGTGCTGCTGTCGATGCTGGCGCGCAACGTGGAGGCCGATGTCACGGTGATCGGCCTGATCGGCGAACGCGGCCGCGAGGTGCAGGAATTCTTACAAGATGACCTCGGCGACGCGGGTCTGGCGCGCTCGGTGGTGGTGGTTTCGACCTCCGACGAGCCGGCTTTGATGCGCCGGCAGGCCGCGCACGAGACGCTCGCCATCGCCGAATATTTCCGCGACGAGGGCAAGGACGTGCTGGTGCTGATGGATTCGGTGACGCGCTTTGCCATGGCGCAGCGCGAGATCGGGCTGTCCGCAGGCGAGCCGCCGACCGCCAAAGGCTATACGCCGACGGTCTTCACCGAACTGCCGCGGCTCCTGGAGCGGGCGGGCCCCGGCACCGAGCAGGGCACCATCACCGGCATCTTCACCGTGCTGGTCGACGGCGACGATTACAACGAGCCGATCGCCGACGCCGTGCGCGGCATCCTCGACGGCCATATCGTCATGGAGCGCGCCATCGCCGAGCGCGGGCGCTATCCGGCCATCAACGTGTTGAAATCGGTGTCGCGCACCATGCCGCGGGCGGCCGACCAGGCCTATCTGCCGGCGCTGATGCGGGCGCGCCAGGTCATGGCGACCTATACCGACATGGAGGAGCTGATCCGGCTCGGCGCCTACCGGGCCGGAACCAGCCCCGAGGTCGACGAGGCCATCCGCCTGCACAAGCCGCTGGAGGACTTTTTGGCCCAGGGTAAGGAAGAAGCGACCAGCCTGGCCGATGGATATCGCCGTTTGCAGGAGATTTTGGCGGGTTCGGAAACGGAACGCTAACGATATCGCGCCACAATCCGCAAGATTTGGGGCGCCGCGCGGGTTTTTGCGGCGCCAAGTGATGTGGCTTCGGGGGAGTAGTAGTCGATGAAGTCCCGTGAGACGCTTATTCGCCTGAAGAAGTTTCAGGTCGACGAGAAACGGCGCAAGGTCGCGCAGATCGAGACCATGATCGCCGAGTTCGAGCGCATGGCCGCCGATCTTGAGCGCGAGATCAAGGTCGAGCAGGACCGCGCCGGCATCCACGATCCCGGCCACTTTGCCTATCCGACCTATGCCAAGGCCGCGATCGGCCGCCGCGAGAATCTCAAGCGCTCGTCCGACGAACTGCGCACCCAGCTCGAGGACGCCAAGCTCGCGCTGGCGGAAGCTTTTGAGGAACTCAAGAAGGTCGAGCTGCTCGACGAACGCGACCAGATCCGCGAGCGCGAGGCCGAGAACGCCGCCGAACAGGCCGAGCTCGACGATATCGCGCTGATGCGCGTGCGCGGCGTGGCGCCGGCGTAAGTCCCTTCCTGTCATTCCGGGGCCGAGCGTAGCGAGGAACCCGGAATCCATAGTCACCACCGGTGCAAGATCCGCACTGGCCGTGGCTATGGATTCCGGGCTCGCTGCTTTGCGGTGCCCCGGAATGACCAAAACCCTTCAGTTTCGCTCTCGACGAGTGCCTCCCTCCGCGGCGATAATCAGCCAGGGGCAGGGTGCTTGGGTCAGGCCTCGGGGCCAGGGGCGTTATGTTGATGCAGGCGGAGCTCGTCTGGCTTGTTGGAGCCGTCGCCAAGGGCGACACGGCCGCGTTCGAACGGCTTTACGGCGCGACGCGGGCGAAACTCTACGGGGTGCTGCTACGTATCTTGGGAAAGCCCGAATTGGCCGAGGAGGTCATGCAGGAAACCTATCTCAAGGTCTGGACACTGGCGGACAAGTTCGACCCGACGCTCGCTAGCCCGATCACCTGGATGGTGGCCATGGCGCGCAACCGCGCCATCGACATCGTGCGCAAGCGCGGCGAGATCTCCATCCAAGAAGAGCCGGAGGCGCAGAACGTCCCGGCCGAGACGCCGGCGCCGCTGGCGCGTCGCGAGATGACCGAGGAGCTCAAGCGGCTGTTGTCCTGCCTGGGCAAGCTCGATCCGGAAAAGCAGCGCATCGTGCTGCTCGCCTATTACAGCGGCTGGAGCCGGGAACAGCTCTCGACCAAGCTCGACATTCCGGTGAACACGATCAAGACATGGTTGCGTCGCAGCCTGCTCGAAATTCGCGAGTGTATGGGACTCTGATCGTTCGGAAAGACAATGGGACCACGGCCGTGATGTACGACGACGCCCAGGACGCGCTAGCCGCCGAATACGTGCTCGGCACGCTCTCCGCCGACGAGCGCGAGCATGCGGAAGCCTTGCTCACGCTCGATCCCGGCTTTGCCGCATCAGTGCGGATGTGGGAGCGCCGGCTGGGCGAGCTCAACGTCATGGTCGAGGCGGTCGAGCCCCCGCCGGAGCTTTGGGACAAGATCAAAGCGGAGCTCCCGGTCGTCGCGCCGTCGAGCGAGGCGCCGCCGGCCGCGTCCGATTTAGCTACGCCCAATTTAGCCACGCCGAATTTGGCCACGCCCGAGCCGGTGATGGAAATGCCCCCGGCACCGCCGCCCGCAGAATCGCCGCCGCTGATCATGACGGGCGAGCCGGGCACGGACTCGATCCCGATCCCGCCGCCGGTCGGGCAGCTTCCGGACGCGGTGTCGGATTCGATTGCCGCCTCGCTCGCCAAAAGCCTTGCCGAGCCTTCGGAGGAGCGCACCGAGCGTGTGGCAGCGCCGCCAGTGATCCCGCCGGAGATAGAGCCCAGAGTCGAGCGCAGCGCCAATGTCGTGCAGTTGGCGCGCAGGGTCAGCCGTTGGCGCCGCATGACCGTCGTCATGGGGGCGATCGCAGCCTTGTTGGCGCTCTATATCGGGCTCGCCCAGTTCGCACCCGGCCTGGTGCCGTTCGGACCGCGCTCGCAGGTGGTCGCGCAAGCGCCAGCCCCGGGGCAACTCGGTGCTCGGCTCGTCGCCGTGTTGCAGCAGGAGCCGACCGCACCGGCCTTCCTGCTCACGGTCGACCCACAGAGCCGTACCCTGATCGTGCGCCGGGTCTCGGCGACGCCGGAAACCGGCCGCAGCTACGAGCTGTGGCTGGTCTCGAGCCAGTCTCCCACCCCGCGGTCGCTTGGGATCGTCGGCAATGACGAGTTCACCCAGCGGCCGATCCCCGGCAATTTCGACGTCGCGACGCTGCGGACGGCGAGCTACGCGGTGTCGCTCGAGCCTTCGGGCGGCTCGCCGAGTGGCGTGCCGACCGGACCGGTGCTGTTCACCGGCAAGATCGTCGAATCCGTGCCGACGGCGGCGCCGGCGCCGCGGACATAAATCCCCAAGCGACCGGCGCTAAAAACAAAAAGCCCGGCACAAGGTCGGGCTAAGTGGGGGACTGAAGTTCGGGGAATTCAGGGGTTTAGCGGATCGTCGGGGTCTGACCGCTGCTGAGCGTCGTCGGCTGGCCGGCTTTGACCAGGGCCGAGGTGCTGAGATCGATATTGCTGGTGGCATGGGCGAAAATGCCGACTACTGCGACCATTGTCGCGCAAATCAGGCCAAGGACCACGATCTTCACGTGGGTCCCGCGGTCGGCGCTGTACATCGAATGGTTCATTACTGCCTCCCAGTGTTCTGCCTATTAGTCGCGGCAGCCGGGCCAAAAGGTTCACTCGCAAAGCAACTGGGTACTAAATTCACGTGCAAAACGCCTCTTCACCGAACGGTGAAGACCCGTGATAACGGTTGAATGGGCTCCCGGTTCCGCTCCGCGAGGAGGGTGGGCCGGCCGGCCCTGGTCAATGCCGCCAAAAGCGGCCTGCAGGAGGTTTGGAACGTGCGTCAGATCGTGTCGGAACTGGCCCCAACGGGGGTTCTTCGCGCCGCAATCAATATGGGCAATTTCCTTTTGGTCACCGGCAGAAGCGAGTCCGGGGACCCGCAAGGGGTTTCGCCCGACATGGCCGCCGAGATCGCCAAGCGCCTGAGCGTTCCGGTCGCCTATGTGAAATACGAGCGGCCCTCCCAGCTTGCCGACGCCGCAGGCACCAATGCCTGGGATATTGGGCTGATCGGCGCCGAGCCGCAGCGGGCGGAAAAGATCACCTTCACAGCGGCCTATTGCGAGATCGAGGCGACCTACCTGGTGCCGAAGGATTCGCCCCTGCAAACCATTGCCGATGTCGACCGCGCCGGGGTGCGGATTACGGTCCGCCGCGGCGCCGCCTACGATCTCTGGCTGGAACGCAACATCAAGCACGCCACGGTGCTGCGGTCGGACAGCGCGGACGGTCCCCTCAACCAATTCGTCGCCGAGGGTCTCGAAGCCTATGCGGCGCTAAAACCTGCGTTGCTGACGGATATCGAGAAGGTGCCGGGCAGTAGGATTCTGCCTGGCAACTTCATGACGGTGCAGCAGGCCATCGGCACGGCGAAGCCGAATACCGCCGGCGCCGCGTTTTTGAGCGATTTCGTCGAGGAGGCCAAGCGCTCAGGCCTGGTGGCGCGCCTGATCGAGAAACATCATGTCAAAGGCCTGTCGGTGGCGGCTTAAATACTCGCAACCGTCTTGAGCCGCGCCCGCGGGTGAATTTCCGACTGCGCCATGACGCTGGTCTGGGCGCGGAAGCGCTCGACGATGCCGCGCACGAACGGCCGGATGCCGGGCGAGGTGACCAGCACCGGCGCCTCGCCGTCGCGCGCCGCCTGCTCGAATTTTTCCCGCACCAGGTTGATGAACTCGGTGAGCCGCGACGGCTGCATTGCGAGGCTGCGATCGTCGCCCTGGCCGACGATCGATTCGGCGAACGCCTGCTCCCATTTGGCGGTGAGCGCGATGATCGGCAGATGGCCGGCGCCGGTGGTGTGCTGGGCGCAAAGCTGGCGGGCGAGGCGGGCGCGGACGTGCTCGGCCAGCATCGCCGGGTTGCGCGTCGTGCCGAGCCCATCGGCGATGCCTTCGAGGATGGTCGCCAGATCCCGGATCGAGACCCGCTCGGCAAGCAGGATTTGCAGCACGCGCTGGATGCCGGAAATGGTGATCAGCGACGGCACGATGTCCTTGATCAGCTCGCTCTGCTCCTTAGGCAATTCCTTGATCAGTTTCTGCACCTCGCCGTAGGACAACAGCTCCGACATGTTGGCCTTGATCAGCTCGGTGAGATGGGTGGCGAGGACGGTTGCCGCGTCGACCACGGTGTAGCCTTTGACGGAAGCTTCCTCCTTGAGCGCTGAATCGATCCAGGTCGCGGGCAGGCCGAAGGTGGGCTCGGTGGTGTGCACGCCGGGCAGCGTCACCTGATTGCCGGCCGGGTCCATGACCATGTACTGGCCGTGCCATACCTTGCCGGTGCCGGCCTCGACCTCCTTGATCTTGATGACATAGCCGTTGGCGTCGAGCTGAACGTTGTCGAGGATACGTACCGCCGGCATGACGAAGCCCATCTCGATCGCCAGCGACCGGCGCAGCGCCTTGATCTGCTCGGTCAGGCGGTCGGAACCGTCGGGCGCGTTCACCAGCGGCAACAGCGCGTAGCCGAGCTCGATCTTGAGATCGTCCATCTTGAGCGCCGCCGACATCGGCTCTTCCGCCGGCGCTGCGGCCTGCGTGGTCTCGGTTTTCTTGGTCTCGGCGGCGATCGCCTGCTTGTTGCGGCGGTTGATCGTGTAGGCAAGGGCGGCCGCGCCGCCGCCGAGCATCAGGAACGGGATCATCGGGATGCCGGGCAGAAGCGACATCACCAGCATGACGGCGGCCGACATGCCGAGCGCCTTGGGATAGCTGGAGAGCTGGCTGAGCAGCGCCTTGTCGGCGGCGCCGGCGACGCCGGCCTTCGACACCAGGAGGCCGGCGGCGGTCGATACGATCAACGCCGGCACCTGAGTGACCAGGCCGTCGCCGACGGTCAAGAGCGTGTAGGCATGCGCGGCGTCGGCGAAGCTTAAATTCTGCTGCAGGATGCCGATGATCATGCCGCCGATGACATTGATCAAAACCACCAAGAGGCCGGCAATGGCGTCGCCGCGGACGAATTTCGAGGCGCCGTCCATGGCACCGAAAAAGCCGGATTCGTCTTCCAGGTTCTTGCGGCGCCGCCGCGCGTCCTTCTCGTCGATCAGGCCGGCGGACAGGTCGGCGTCGATCGCCATCTGCTTGCCGGGCATGGCATCCAAGTGGAAGCGGGCGGCGACTTCGGCGATGCGGCCCGAGCCCTTGGTGATGACCACGAAATTCACGATCGCGAGGATCGTGAAAACGATGATGCCGATGACGAAATTGCCGCCCATGACGAAGCCGCCGAACGCCTCGATGACGTGGCCGGCGGCGGCCGTGCCCTCGTGGCCATGGGCGAGAATGAGCCGGGTCGAGGCAAGGTTGAGCGCCAGCCGCAGCATGGTCGCGATCAACAGCACCGTCGGGAAGGCGGAGAACTCGAGCGGCGCCTGGATGAACAGCGACGTCATCAGGATCAGCACCGAGAACGTGATCGAGATGGCGAGCGAGAAGTCGAGCAACAGCGGCGGCAGCGGCAGGATGAGGACGACCAGGATCGCCATCATGCCGACGGCAAGCCCGATGTCGCTCCTCCTGAGCATGGTGCCGAGGTCGACGAGGCGCGACAGCGCCGTCTCGCCGCGCTCAGCCGATGTTGCGTCGGTCATGCCGGTCGATCGATTCCGTCGGTCGCGCGGCTCAAAGCTGTGCGCAGCGGCTGGCGGGCCACCGGCACGAATGAATGGAGCCGCGCTCGCGTCCAAAGCTGGCCTCGAAGAGTGCGGTGGAAAGGGTTACGCCTCCCAGGCAAAATGTGCCGGGTATATGGTTACTGAGGGGTTAAGATCGGCACAGGTTTTGGGCGTAGGTTTGTGCCTGGCAGCATCATGAGGGTCGAACGGCCGTGAATTATCGTTTTCCGCTCTGCGCCGCCGTGCTTGCCGTGGCGACCACGGCCGCCATGGCCGCGAAGGCCGATGGCATCGACTCCGGCCTCTGGAAAGTCATCACCCGGACCGAAACCGGCGGTGTGATCGGGCCGCCGCACGAAAGCTCGAAATGTCTGACGGCAGACCAGACGCGCGATCTGGCCACGACATTTACGCCGGTGCCGACCACGGTGAATTCGGTCTGCACGCCGGTCGAACACAATCTCGCCGGTGAAAAGCTGACTTGGCGGCTCACCTGCAAAGGCCAACTCGACATGGAGCTCACCGGCGAGTTCACCTTCGACAGCCCACACCACTATTCGGGGACGATACGGACCAAGGCGCAGATGGGGGGCATGACGATGGTCGATTCGCAGAATACGCTCGAAGGACAGTGGGTTTCGGAGTGCCCGCAGTAGGATTGCACCATGCATTCGCATTCCATCGCCCCATGGACCCACGGCCACGCGTTTCTCGGTGAGCGGCACGGCCAGCACGAGCGCCGCACCTGGAGCGTCGTGGCGCTGACTGCCTTCATGATGGCGGCCGAGATCACTGGCGGCACGCTGTTCGGCTCGATCGCGCTTATTGCCGACGGCTGGCACATGGCGACCCATGTCGCGGCGCTGGCCATCGCCGGGCTCGCTTATCTGTTTGCGCGCCGCCACGCCGGCGACACGCGGTTTTCGCTCGGTACCGGCAAGTTCGGCGAGCTGGCTGCATTCGCAAGCGCCATCATCCTCGGCATGATCGCGCTCGGCATCGGCTACGAGTCGGTGCTGCGGCTCGTTCACCCCGTCGCCATTCATTACCAGGAGGCGATTCCGATCGCGGCGCTTGGACTGTGCGTCAACCTCGCCAGCGCCTGGCTGTTGCACGACGACCATGATCACGGTCATGACCACGATCACGCTGGCGACGATCACGACGCGCACCATCACCACGCCCGTTTGCGCGACACCAATCTGCGCGCCGCTTACGTCCACGTGCTGGCCGATGCGCTGACCTCGGTGCTGGCAATCGCTGGCTTGTCGCTGGCGTGGCTGTTCGGCTGGGCGTTCATGGATCCACTGGTCGGGCTCGTGGGCACGGTGGTGATTGCAAGCTGGGCGTTCGGGCTGGTCCGCTCCGCAGGCCGGGTGCTGCTCGATACCGTGCCCGATCCGCAACTCGCCCAACGCATCCGCCAGCGCATGGAAATCGACGGCGACCGGGTGGCCGACCTGCATGTCTGGCAGCTCGGCCCGGGCCATGCCGCGGTGATCGCGTCCGTCGTCTCCGACGCGCCGCAGGCACCCGCGGTCTATAAACAGCGGCTCGACGGCCTCGACGGGCTGTCGCATGTCACCGTCGAAGTGAATGCCTGCCCGCATTGAACCATGCTGAAGCTTTTTCTCGCGCTGGTCGCCGCATTCGGTCCGCAAACCGCGTTGGCACAGGAGCGCCCTGCGTCATTTGTTGATGCGGCCGCCGTCGTGCCGGGGCTGATCGTCGAAATGCGCTATGCCGGTGCGCACAATTTCGTCGGCCGGCCGATCGACGGCTACGAAGCGCCGCGCTGTTTGCTCACCAAGCCCGCCGCCAATGCCCTGGCCGGGGTTGCGAAGGACGTCGCGGCTTATGGCCTCGTCATCAAGGTCTTCGACTGCTATCGCCCGACGCGCGCGGTTGCGAATTTCGTGCGCTGGGCGCGCGACCTCAAGGACACCGCGGGCAAGGCGGAGTTTTATCCCGACGTCGACAAGCGCACGCTGTTTCGCGACGGCTATATCGCTTCGCAGTCCGGCAATTCGCGCGGCTCGACCATCGACCTGACGCTGGCGCACGCCGACAGACGCGAGCTCGACATGGGAACGCCGTTCGATTTTTTCAGCACGAAATCGTGGGCCAATGCGCCCGGCATGAGCCACGACGTCATGGTCAACCGCGGCGAGCTGGCATTCGCCATGCGGAACAACGGCTTTCGGCCTTATGAGCGGGAGTGGTGGCACTTCACGCTACGCGGCGAGCCGTTTCCGGATACTTATTTCGATTTTCCGGTCGAGTGAGGCGCGTTGCCGTCACTTTTTGCCTTCACTTGGTCGTCGCCTGCACCAGCGAGCGCAATATCGGATAGAGCTGCACCCAGACGTTATCGATCATTCCGTGCTCTTTGTGACAGGCGTAGCAATCCTTATCGGGCTCTGCGGGTGCGGACGCCTGCGGCTTGGTCGGATCGGTCTTGTCCTTGGAGAAGATGTAATAGGCCCAGATCGACTTCTCGCCGTTCGGGCCCGGTGGGCGATTCGAATCCTTAACCGCCACGAAGTTGCCGTCCCACGGCCCGTCGTAACTGCCGCGGGTGATGATGCCTTGCGGCTCTCTTTCGGCGGAGTCGTAAATATCCATCACCAGCATGGTCGGATCCGGGAATTGTCCGGTGTCCTGGAAATAAGCGTAGGCCTCGGGGTTGATGTAGATATTGTGGAAGGTAATAGGGCCGGCCTCCGCATCCCCCTTGTAGAGCAATCCGCGGTTCGAGCCGACAAACATCCAGCTCCTGAAACCGTCCGGGAATAGCAGGTTCTTATCGTCGTATCTCGGAACGTCGGGCGACGCTGTCGCGGTCGGCGGGATGAAGGCCGGCGCCTGCGCCGAGGCCTGCAGAGCGAAGGCAATCGCGACCGACAACGCAATGACGGGCAGGATGCGGTTCAACATGGCGGGCCTTTCGCGAGCTGTCATCTCAAATGGTATTCATGCCCGCATAACCGCTCTGGCTCAACGGGCGATTTTGTCGCTTACAGCCCCAGATAAAATTTCTTGATCAAATCGTTGTTGTTTAGCTCGTCCATCGAGCGGCCCTCGAAGGCGATCTTGCCGTGGACGATGACATAGCCGCGGTCGGCGATGCGGATGGCTTGGGTGAAATTCTGCTCGGCCATCAGCACGGTGAGCTGGTAGCGCTGCTTCATCTCGTTGATCGCGTCGATGGTGCGGGCCACCAGGATCGGCGCCAGCCCGACCGAGGGTTCGTCGACCAGGAGGATTTTCGGCGCCAGCATCAGCGCGCGGCCGAGCGCCACCATCTGCTGCTCGCCGCCCGAGAGGCTGCCGGCGAGCTGGCCGCGGCGCTCGGCGAGGCGGGGAAAGGTCTCGTAGCAGACCGCCATGTTGCGCGTGAGCTCGCGGCGCGCGGCGCTACGGTAGGCGCCGAGCAGCAGGTTCTCCTCGACCGTCAATTTCGGAAACAACCGGCGTCCCTCCGGCACCAGCGCGATGCCGAGATCGACGATTTCTTCGGTGGTGCGGCCGACGAGGTCGTGGTGGATGCCGTCGATCTCGGCGACGATGCTGCCGGCGCTGGGGCGGACCATGCCCATGATGCATTTCATCAGCGTCGACTTGCCGTTGCCGTTGGTACCGAGCAGCACCACGGTCTCGCCGCCGCCGACCTTGAACGTGACATCGTCGATCACGCGCACCGCGCCGTAGGCGGCGTGAATGCCGGAGATGGTGAGGCTGCTAGCCAAGGTAGGCCTTCTCCACTTCCGGATTGCGCATCACCTCGTCGGGGGGGCCGTCGGCGATTTTTCGTCCGGAGACCAGCACGACGAGGCGCCGCGAAAAGCTCATCACCGCGCGCATGATGTGCTCGATGAGGATGATGGTGACGCCCTTTTCATTCAAGCGCACCAGGAGTGCCAATATTTCCTCGACCTCCGAATGGGTCAGACCCGCCATCGACTCGTCGGCGATCAAAAGTTTCGGCTCCGCCGCCATGGCGCGCGCCAGTTCGAGCTTGCGCATCTCGACCTGGGTGAGGTCGCGTGGCAGCTGCCGTGCCTTGTTGTCCAACCCGACTTCGCGCAACAGATCGGTGCATCGCGCCTCGACGTCGCTTGCGGAACTGCGGGTGCCGCGTGACGCCACCGCGTAGAGCAGCGGAATGCGGATATTGTCGAGCAGATTGAGACTGACGAACGGCCGCGGCAGCTGAAAGCTGCGGGCTAATCCCATGCGCGTGCGCTGATGGGCGGCGAGGCCATCGACTGGATGGCCGTCGAAACGCACCGAGCCTTGCTCGTTCTGCAGCGTGCCGCAGATGCAATTGACCAGCGTCGATTTGCCCGAGCCGTTCGGGCCGATGAGGCCGAGGCGCTCGCCTGCCGGGACCGAAAGCGCGATGTTCTCCAGCGCGACGAAGCCGCCGAAGCGTTTGCCGAGGTTGTCGACTTCAAGCAGCATGTTGCCGGTCATGTTTCCAGTCATGGCACGGACCCTGGCGCATCGGTCTCGACGCGGCGACGGCCGACGAAATCGTCCGGCTTGCGCTGCCAATAGGTGTGGACGAGCCCGATAATGCCATTGGGCGCGACGATGACGAAAGCGACGAGGATGACGCCGACCAGCAGCAGATTGACGGCCGATGAAATCGTCACCGTGGCGATCTGCTGCAGCGATCCGAGCAAAATCGTGCCGATCAGCGGACCGACCCAGCTCGTGGTGCCGCCGATCAGCGGCATGGCGATCGAGTTGACGGCATAGTCCAGGCCGAACGTCGACGACGGTTGCAGGTAGCCGATGTAGTAGGGGAACGGCGCGCCGGCCATGCCCATCAGCGCGCCGGAAATCGTGGTCGCGATCAGTTTCAGTTTTAGCGTCGGCACGCCGGAGGCTTCCGCCGCCAATTCGTCGTCGCGGATGGTGGCAAAGCCGTAACCGAGCCGCGAGCGCTCGATCAGCCGCGCGATCACCAGCGCGGCCACCGCCAAGAGCAGCATGACCAGGAACAGATATTTGATATAGGAGCCGATCAGCGGCACTTCCTCCGGGCGCAGGATATAGGCGCCGCGCGAGCCGCCGACGAAATCCCAGTTGACGATCAGGGTCTGCAGCACGACCGCGAGCGCCAGCGTGGCGATGGCAAAGAATGCGCCGCGCAGCCGCAATGTCAGATAGCCCATGCCGAAGCCGACCACCCCCGACACCACGCCGCCGGCCAGCATCAGCACCGGTATCGGCACGATATGCGGCAGGTCGTTGAGGCCGATCAGCTTGTAGATCGCCACCGTCGAATAGGCGCCGAGCGCAAAGAACGCGGCGGAGCCGAAATTCACATAGCCGCAATAGCCGCCAAGGATGTTCCAGGCGGTCGACAGCACGACATATTGCAGGATCACGTAGCCGGCGAAGAACACGTAATCGTTGCCGACCGCGACGGCGCCGGCGAAGACGGCCGCGGCGACCGCGAGGCAGATGACGAGAAAGAGCGGGGTGCGCACGGTCAGCGTCCCAACAGGCCGGCCGGGCGGACCGCCAGCGTCAGCAGCAGGAAGCCGAACGACACTGCGGGCGCCCAGGACGGGCCATAGAAGGTCGAGGTCAGGCTTTCGACGATGCCGATCAGCATCGCGGCGATGACGGCGCCGGGCAGGCTGCCCATGCCGCCGAGCACGCAGATGGCAAAGACGCGGCCGATATATTCGCGCCCGACAGAAGGCTCGACCGGCTGGATGATGATGAGAAACGCGCCGGCGAGCGAGGCCGTCGCGATCGAAATGCCAAAGGCGATGCGTTTGATGCGGATCGGGTCGATCGCCATCAACCGCAACGCCAACTGGTCCTGCGCCACCGCCATGATGGCGCGACCGATGAAGGTGCGGGTGAGCACGAGTTGCAAGCCTGCGATCAGCAACAGCGATACCACGCACGGCACCAGCATGCGCAGCGGCATGCCGACCACGCCCAGATGCCAGGTCGGCCCGATATAGGGCGCTTCGACATAGCGGTAGTCGACGCCGAAATAGAGCACGAGAGAGACTTCGGTGATGAACAATAGACCGAAGAAGAAGGCCAGCCCGCGCAGCGATTCCTGGCCGCGTTTTTCGAACGACACGTAATAGATCTGGTAGATGCCGGCGCCGAGCACGAAGAACGCCGGCGTCATGACGATCGCCGTGAGGATCGGATCGATACCCAGCGTCGTGTTGACGATATAGGCGACGTAGGAGCCGAGAATGATGAAGGCGGGGTGCGCGATGTTGACGATGTCGAGAATGCCGAACGACAGCGATACGCCCGACGTGACGGCGGCGTAGAAGCCGCCGATCAGGATGCCGGAAACGACGGCATTGATGAGCAGATCGAAGGAAAAGATCATTACCCAGCCACACAGCCCCGCATGCACGCGCGGGACGTCCCCCCACTTGGCTATAACAACCTCTCCCGCCTCCCGCGAGAGGGCATTTCGCGCAAGCGTGCTTAAGCCGCAGCGCGGACCTTATCCGGTACGGCGAGCGGCTTATTGGCGCTGTTGAGGAACTCGATGGTCATGAAGACCATCTCCTTGTCGCCGAGATTTTCCAGGTCGTGGACCTTGTACTCGCCCAGACCATAGGTCTCGTGGCGGGTTTCGCCCGGCTGGTAGGTGTATTCGACCGTGGTGCCGTCGTGGATATGCTGGCGGCCGCGGCCGCCCGAAACCGAGGTCCAGAAATAGTCGAGGACATGGCGGTGGAAGCCGATCCGTTCGCCCGGCGCCAGGCGGATGATCCAGACCCGGACCTTTTCGGTCTCCGAAAGCAGCGTGGAGCCGACGCAGGGGTTATTGTTGGCCTTCTCGCGCTCGAATTCGGCGGCAATCGCCGGCGGCCAGGCCGAGGTATCGGCGTGGTCCGTCTTCTTATCCAGCATTGTCAGGGCCATAGCGTTCCTCCGGGGAATGTTGTCACAATATAGAAAACCTTTCCGGGTTGGGAAATAGGCTCAGGAAAAAGCGGGATTACCGGAATGGCGAGGCAACGCCGCGCGCTGGTCATCGGCGGCTCGATGAGCGGACTTCTGGCCGGCATCATGCTGCACCGGCGCGGCTGGGACGTCGATATTTTCGAGCGGGTCGGCAGCGAGCTCTCCGGCCGCGGCGCCGGCATCGTGGCGCAGGCCGAATTGATCGCGCGCCTCGACGCGCTCGGGCTCGATACCCGCGATCTCGGCGTGGCGATGACCACGCGCAAAATCCTCGACCGCGACGGCCGCACCACCGCCACCATCGCCTGCCCGCAGGTGCTCACCGCCTGGGAGCGCGTCTATCGCGTGCTGCGCGATGCGTTCCCGCCGGAACGCTATCATCGCGGCCTCGGATTGGTCGGCTTCGAGCAATCCGCCAAAAGCGTACGCGCGCAGTTGAGCGACAGCCGCATGGTGGAAGCCGACGTTCTGGTCGGCGCCGATGGCTTGCGTTCGACGGTGCGGCAGCAATGCCTGCCCGATGTTGCGCCGCTTTATGCCGGCTATGTGGCGTGGCGCGCGCTGTTGCCGGAAAGCGCGATCCCGCCGGCGATCCATCGCGAAATGTTCGAGCTGATGACGTTCTGCCTGCCGCCCGGCGAGCAATGTCTCGGCTATCCGGTCGCCGGCCCCGACAACGAACTGCGCCTCGGCCAGCGCCGCTACAATGTGGTGTGGTACCGGCCGGCGGATGAGGCCACCGAGCTGCCGTGGCTGCTCACCGACGACAAAGGCGTTACCCATTCGATCTCGATCCCGCCGCCGCTGATCCGCCGCGATCCGATCGCGGCGATGCGGGCTGCGGCCGAGCGATTGCTGGCGCCGCAATTCCGCGCCATCGTCCGCCTGATCGACGAGCCGATTTTGCAACCGATCTATGATCTGGAAAGCCCGCGGCTCGCCTTCGGTCGGGTTGCCATTCTAGGCGACGCAGCCTTCGTGGCGCGGCCCCATGTCGCCGCCGGCGTCTCCAAGGCCGCCGACGATGCGGCGGCGCTGACGCAAGCGCTCGATGGCGACGACGTCGACGTCGCGCTGCGGTCCTTCGAGGCGGAGCGCCTGCCACAGGGGCGAAAGATCATCGAGCGCGCCCGCCACCTCGGCGCTTATCTGCAGGCAACGCAAACCGCCGAAGAGCGCGCCCGCTCAGAGCGCCACAGCATCCCCGAAGCGGTGCTCGCCGAGACCGCGGTGCTGGATTTTTTGTACGGGTGACATGGGTAGGTCGCCTCGATGAGAGACCGACGTCAAGTACTCCTGCGTTTTGTGTTGTTGCGTTCGCACCCCGATACCGGAGTGCAGGAAGGAGTTTTCAGTGTCGCATACGACCTGTGCGACAGCGCGCTTACACCTATTTCAGATCGACGATTGCTCGAGGGTCTGCTGTCTTGGTTCGATGCCAATCTGGCAACGCCGCCGCGATTCAATAGAACCAAATCCAAGGGCTACTACCGCAGGAGGACTGCAGCGGTGTCTTGGCTCAAGCCCACGGCGGCTGAGCACATCACCAAGATGCGCGCCCTGATCGTGATTCTCGAGGAGAACGGTTATCAGGTCTCCCAAATCACGACCAAAAGACCCGGATATGTCGTTTTCGAAGATGACCATCAAGTCGTGGCGGAGCCATTTCGCAACGCCCAAAAATAGAACAGCGCTCGGATTGCCTTCCTCACGCCTCGCCGGAAAAAGTCCGCGGGATGCGCGAGACCGCGGTGCTGGATTTTTTGCGCGCTTGAGCGGGACATGAGTCGCCTGCTAGCGAGCGGGACGAAGCTGAAACGGAAATCTGCCGCCCATCGGTATTGTAGTTTTATGTTTCTTTTTTCGCGCGGCATCTTGGCAGTTCTGGAATTTCATTCTAAGTGACGCCACGTGATCTCACGGTTGGCGATGATTTCGATGCTTGAAGTTGCACATTCCAGCGAAGTCGCCCTTTCCAGCGCAGTGCGGGCGAAGCAGTCCCGCGGCGGTGCCAATCGGGGCACCCATGCTGTACAGACCATGGATGGTGAAATTTTCGCAACCGTCGCCGGCGGATTTGTGGAACGCTTTCCCGCCCTCGATCTGATTGAGCGCCTGGCCGCGATCCGCCGCCAAATCACCGGCCGCGTGGTGTTCACGACAAGCTTCGGACTTGAGGATCAGGCCATTGCGCATGCGATCTTCGCGCAGGCGCTGGCGATCGACGTCGTGACGCTCGATACCGGCAGGCTTTTCCCGGAAACGTACGATGTCTGGGCACGGACCGAGCGGCGCTATGGCGTCCGCGTCCTTGCCTTCACGCCCGAACACCGCGCCGTCGAAGCAATGATCGCCAGACAAGGCATCGATGGATTCCGTTCCTCCGTCGAGGCGCGCCTTGACTGTTGCGCGGTTCGCAAGGTCGCGCCGTTGGCGCGGGCGCTCGATGGTGGCGCCGCCTGGATCACCGGCTTGCGCGCCGACCAGTCCGCCGGACGCGGTCAGCTGTTGCCTGCTTTGTTCGACGAGGAGCGCCGTCTGATCAAAGTCAATCCGCTGTTCGATTGGACGCGCGAACGCACGCGCGAATTCGTGCGCGCCCACGACGTGCCATGTAATGCACTGCATGAGCGCGGCTTTCTGTCGATCGGTTGCGCGCCTTGCACCCGCGCCGTCATGCCGGGGGAGCCGGAGCGCGCCGGGCGCTGGTGGTGGGAGCAATCGCAGAACAAGGAATGCGGTCTGCATGTCGCCCACGACGCGCGTGCGACGAGCGCCAACGCGCCGCAAAAATAGTCCTCCAGAATCATGTAACGGACAGACCATGGATGCTGTTTCCGCCACTATCGACCGCGACGACCTCCCTGTTCGCCTCGACATGGGTGGCCGCGACGTCGCGGCAACGAGCCATCTCGATCAGCTCGAGGCCGAGAGCATCCACATCATCCGCGAAGCGGTCGCCGAGTCCGAAAATCCGGTATTGCTGTATTCCATCGGCAAGGACTCCTCGGTCCTGCTTCATCTCGTGCGCAAGGCGTTCTATCCAGCGAAACCGCCGTTGCCGCTGCTCCACGTCGATACCACGTGGAAATTCCGCGAGATGATCGCGTTCCGCGACGCGCGCGCGAAAGACCTTGGGCTCGACTTGATTGTCCACGTCAACCGCGAGGGGCTCGCGCGCGGCATCGACCCGATCGCGAGCGGCTCCAGCCTGCACACCGACGTGATGAAAACCCAGGCGCTCCGCCAGGCGCTGGATCACCACCACTTCGACGTCGCGTTGGGCGGCGCGCGGCGCGATGAGGAAAAGTCGCGCGCCAAGGAACGCGTGTTCTCGTTGCGCAACGCGCAACACGCCTGGGATCCGAAACGGCAGCGGCCCGAGCCGTGGCGAATCTATAACGGACGCAAGCGCCCGGGCGAAAGCATCCGCGTGTTTCCGCTGTCGAACTGGACCGAGCTCGACGTCTGGCTCTACATCCATCGCGAGCGCATTGCGGTGGTGCCGCTCTATTTCGCGGCGCCGCGTCCGGTGGTCGAGCGCGATGGCGCGCTCATCATGGTCGACGATGAGCGGCTGCCGTTGGTGCCCGGCGAGCGCCCGCAAATCCGCATGGTGCGGTTTCGCACGCTTGGCTGCTATCCGCTGACCGGCGCCATCGAAAGTACGGCGCGCACGGTTGCCGAAATCATCCAGGAGACGCTGGAAAGCCGGCATTCCGAACGGCGCGGCCGCGTCATCGATCACGACGGCGCGACGTCGATGGAGCGGAAAAAGCAGGAAGGATATTTCTGATGAACGTGCATGCGCAGCCGGCGGAAACCGCATTCGCCGCGCTCTTGCAACAGCAGGAGCACAAGAGCTTGCTGCGCTTTATCGCTTGCGGCTCGGTCGACCACGGCAAGTCGACGCTGATCGGCCGGCTGCTTTACGACTCCAAGCAAGTCTTTGACGACCAGCTCGACGCGCTTGTGGCCGATTCCCGCAAGTTCGGCACCCAAGGCGACGAGCTCGATTTCTCGCTGCTGTTGGATGGACTGGCGGCCGAGCGCGAGCGCAACATCACCATCGACGTTGCCTATCGCTTCTTCTCGACGGCGCACCGGAAGTTCATCGTCATCGATGCGCCCGGGCACGAGGAATATACCGCCAACATGGCGACCGGTGCTTCCGTCGCCGACCTCGCGCTTGTGCTGGTTGCGGTTGAGGAAGGCCTGACGCGCCAGACCAAGCGCCACCTCGCAATCCTGTCAATGCTCGGCATTCGCCATGTCGTGCTCGCCGTCAACAAGATGGATCGCGTCGGCTGGTCGCGCGACGCATTCGACGCGGTCGAAACAGCCTTCCGTGAATTGGCAATCGACCTCGGCTTTGTCGATGTCGCGTGCATTCCGATCGCGGCAAAAAGCGGCGATAACGTCACGAGCCGGTCCGGACACCTGCCGTGGTATCGCGGGCCGGCGCTGCTCGACTATCTCGAAACCGTGGACCCGGCGCGGGCCTCGAACCTCGATCCGTTCCGCATGCCGATCCAGTGGGTCAACCGGCCCGATCCGGATTTCCGCGGCTATAGCGGCTTGATCACCAGCGGCGAGGTGCGTGTCGGCATGCCGGTCAAGATTTTTCCGGCAGGCCACGTCACGCGTATCGCGCGTATCGCCACCTTCGATGGCGATCTGACCCGTGCCACGGCCGGGCGCTCCGTGACTTTGATTTTTACCGACCCGCTGGATGCATCGCGCGGCGATACGGTCGGTGAAGCCGAGCGGGCGCCCGCGGTGACGCAACGGGTGCACGCGCGCATCTTCTGGATGAAAGACCAGCCGCTCGAGCGCGGCCAGAATTATTTGTTCAAGCTCGCGACCGGCACCGCCACGGCCGGCGTCGAAGGAGGACTGAGCATTATCGATCTCGATGCGCGGCGCGCCGTCGAGGCCGATGCGGTCGGGCCAAACGAGGTGGGAAACTGCACATTGAGTTTCGATCGTCCGATCGCGCTGGACCGCTACGAAGACTGCCGGGACACCGGGAGCTTTATTCTCATCGATCCTGAAACCTTCGATACGGTGGCGATGGGTTGCGTCGAACAGATCGCCCCGTTGCCAAGCCGGTCGCGGCTCGCGTCATGGCTGCCGAACCGGGCGGGTGCCGTAGGCGGCAAGCTCACGCGCTGGACCGAGACCCATGCCCGCTCGCTCGTCAAAGCCGTGAGTTGGCGTGCGACCGGCAGCGTCGACACCTTCGTCGTGACGTTCGTGATCAGCGGCAGCACAAAACTCGCCGGGTCGGTGGCCCTGACGGAGGTCCTGACCAAAATCCTGATCTACTACGGCCACGAGCGGATATGGGCATGGGTCCCCTGGGGCAAACGCCAGGCGGCACCTTAGGCTTCGCCAGAGAAATTCTGCGGCACACGCGAATGCGCCACCTTGGCGCGCCGGGTCGTTTCCGGCGTGTTGCGGCTTCGCCCCACGAAGCGCGGCACGCCGGCAGTGATCACCGCGCCAACGCCCATGATGTCGCCGTTCTTCAACGCCGATAGCGCGTCGTTCTGCGAGCCGCCGAGACAAGCGTCGACCAGGACCACGTCGGCGTCGCGGCCGCCGGCGATGACGCCGCTGTTGAGCCGAAAAACCTTGGCATTGTTGCCGGTCGCCATCGCCACCGCGATTTCCGGAGCGACATGCGCCAGCGAAGCGAGATGGCTCATGGTGTAGAGCATGCCGAGCGGCATCACGCCGCTGCCGGTTGGCGTGTCGGTGGCAATCAGCAGCCGCTGTTCTTGGCCGGCTTGTCTCAATAACTTCGCGACCAGCAAGGTAGTGCGCAGATTGCCCGCAGTGCAGACCTGCATTGCCAGATCGCTCTCGTTGACCAAACGCGGGAAATCCTCGTCGGGCATGGCGATCGGACCGCCGTTGACGTGATACGACACGTCCGGCTGCATCTTGAGCACATGATCGGCCCAAATCCCCGTCGAGCCCGGGATCGACGAGCCGCCGGTATGCACCATCGTCACCAGGCCGTGGCGCTTCGCCATCGCCACATAGGGCGCGTAGTCATAAGGCGTGGCGAAGGCGCCGAAGCCGGCTTTCGCCAGCCACACGCCCTGACCGGCAAGCTCGGCGAAATCGACTTCGGTCAGGCCCGGCTCGAGGATGACCGATCCGGCATGAACGCGCATGCCGCCCGGGCGGTAATGCTCGAACGATTTTCGTGCCGCGATCGCCAACGCTTTGACGCCGGCGGGATCGCGCGGCCGGCCGGGCACGTGCACCTCAGACGCGCTGATGCAGGTGGTGACGCCGCCGTGGATGTAGCTTTCGAGAAAGCCGACGGTCTTCTGCCGCGGCGTGTAATCGCCGAACGTGATGTGGACATGGGAGTCGATGAGGCCGGGCATGGCCATCATGCCGCCGGCGTCGATCGCCACCTCGCAATCGGCAGTGTCGCCGCCGGTTCCGACCGAAACGATCTTGCCGTCGTCGAGGACGATGGTGTCGCCGGCCGCGATGGGTGCCCTGATATCGCCGGAGAGAATTTTCGCGACGTTGAAGATCGCTACTTTCATGACGTCTGCTTCGCGGATTTGCGCGCGGCGACGTCTTCGTGGGTGAGGCCGCCGACGCGGGCATTGAGCCGGCCGCGGTTCGCCAAACAAAAGATCACGGCAACTTCGTCTGGCATCGGCGCATCCGGCAGCACCAGCGTCATGCCGTCGTAATGGGAACGGACATAGACGTCGTCCTTGTGGTTCATCGGAACGTCGATTGTCGCGCCCGGCGCAGCTTTTTTGGTGAACGACGAAATCCACGCATCGGCGCCGCCGATCAGATCGCGGATCGGATTGGCGAACGCCGTGGTCAGAAGCGCGTTGGCGTGTTCCTGCTCGCCGTTGAGGCCGACGACACCGCCTTTGCCATAGCTCTGCACGTCGTGGCCGCCCATCGCCGACAGCGCCAGCGCGCCCAATTCCCTGCCGAGCGTGACGCTGCCTTCGATCATCGGTGCGAGATCTTCGACGTAACGGCCGGCATAGGGATTCTCCACCACCGCGACGGCGGCGACCTTGCGCAACGGCAGGTTGGAGACGCGCCCGGCTGCCTCGCGATGGTCCTCGACCACGACGAAAGTGCGGCGGATTTTGATGTGCATGGCCGGCGGCGTCCTTTGCGGAGAATTTTGATACTCGCTACTGTCGGATTATCTGTCAAACCGCGCGACGCATGAGTGATATTCGCCGAGTGCTGGTGGTCGGAGGCGGGGTCGGCGGCTTAACGGCGGCCACGGCTTTCGCGCGGCGCGGCGTCGAGGTCGTGCTCATCGAGCGCCGGCCGGCCTTCGATGTGCCGGGCGTGGGCTTAGGCCAACCGGCGAATGCGCTGCGCGTCTATGAGACGCTCGGCCTCTTGCCGGAAATCCTGGCGTCGGGTTTCGCCTACGACCGAATGTCCATCTTTGATCCTAGCCGAGAGCTCATCGTCGAGCACAAATTCCTGCTCGGTGACGAGAAGGTGCCGGCGTTTTGCGCGCTGTCGCGCTTGCGTTTGCACGAAATCCTGCTGGCGGCCGCCGAGCGTGCCGGTGTCGCGGTGCGTACCGGCGTTACAGTCAGCGAAATCCAGGACGAGAAAGACCGCGTGTCGGTGACGTTCTCGGATGGTGGTAACGGCTCCTTCGACCTTTTGGCCGGCTTCGACGGCATACGCTCGACGACGCGGCAGCATTTGTTCGGCACGGCATTCGTGCCGCGGCCGTCGGGGTACGGCGCCTGGCGCGTACAGGTGCCGCGGCCAGCATACGTGCGGGGCATGGAATTCCTGCAAGGCGTTGGCAGCAAGACCGGGGCCATGCCGCTCAGCGATAATCTCATGTACGTCTTCCACATCCGCCCGGAGGCGCTCGATGCCGTTTTCAAACGCCAGGATTATGCAGATTTGTTCAAGGCGCGCCTGGCGCAATACGGCAGCTATGTCGCCGAGGTCGCGGCTTCGCTGGACGAGAATTCCGACATCGTGTTCAGCCCGATCGAGCCGGTCCTGGTGCCGTGGCCGTGGTTCCGCGGCCGCGTCGTCATCGGCGGCGATGCCGCGCACACCTCGCCGCCGCATCTCACCCAAGGCGCGGCCATGGCGGCGGAGGACGGCTGGGTGCTGGCACGCGAAATGCTCGCCGGCGACGGTCCGGTCGAGGCGCGCCTGATGCGCTATTCGCAAACGCGCTATGCGCGAAGCGCTTTCGTCTATTCGTTCTCGTATCAATGGATGCTGGACGAACAATCGGTCCGCACGCCGGCCGATCTCGCCGCGGCGCGGATGGAGCTGGCGATGAATGCTTCGACGCGCATTGGCGCCAGCGATCGCATCCTCGACAGCGCGGTGATTTGATTATTGTCGCGGCCGGGCCGCAACGCCTCACACGTGCTGGCCGCCGTTGATGTGAATCTCGGCGCCATTGACGTAGGACGCCATCTCCGAGCACAGCACATAGATGATTTTCGCCACTTCGTCAGGCGTGCCGAGACGATGCATCGGAATGTTCTCGACGATCTTCTCCGTGCCAGGCGACAGCATGGCGGTGTCGATCTCGCCGGGAGCGATGGCGTTGACGCGGACGCCGAACGCGCCGAAATCGGCGGCCATTTCGCGGGTCAGAGCGGCCAGCGCCGCTTTCGACGTCGAATAGGCCGTGCCGGCAAAGGGATGTACGCGCGAGCCGGCGATGGACGTGACATTGACGACGGAGCCCTTGGCGGCCGAGAGCTCGTCGAGCAGGCCGCGCGCCAGCATGATCGGCGCGAAAAAATTCACCTGAAAGATATGATGCCAGTCGTCGCGCGAGGTTTCGAGCGAACCGAGGCGCTTGCCGCCGGCCGCCTTTGGCGAGATCGCGGCATTGTTGACCAGCGCATGCAACTCGCCATTGAGGCGGCGCTTGGTTTCCGCGATTGCCGCCGCGGTGTTTTCCGGATCGGCCAGGTCGACCTGAATGTGATCCTCGGGTCCGGCTTCCCACGGACAGTTTTCCGGAAACGGATGCCGCGAGCAGGTGATGACGCGCCAGCCCGCCGCGGAGAAACGCTTCACGGTGGCATGGCCGATGCCGCGGCTTGCCCCGGTCAGGAGCAGCGTACGGCGCGGCTGATTGCTCGTGGTCATGGTCACCATTTTACGCTCACGGATAGAGCCGCGTCTTGGTCCATGGCGCGTTCAAATCCGCGCGCGTAAACACAATGCGGTCGTGCAGGCGGAACGGCCGTTCCTGCCAGAATTCGATCTCGGTCGGCATGACGCGGTATCCCGACCAGAACGGCGGCCGTGGCACCGTGCCGATGGCAAATTTCGCGGTGTTGAGCGCGATCGCCTTTTCGAACGCCATGCGGCTTTCCAGCGCCGACGACTGCTTACTGGCCCAGGCGCCGATCTGCGCCATGCGCGAGCGGGTGGCGAAATAGGCATCGGCTTCGTCCTTGGACACCGGCTCGATGCTGCCACGGGCGCGCACCTGGCGCTGCAGCGTCTTCCAATAGAACGTCAGGGCCGCTTTCGGCGCGGCGGCGAGCTCATGGCCTTTGGTGCTGTCGACGTTGGTGTAGAACACGAAGCCGCGCGCATCGAAGCCTTTCATCAACACCATCCGCGTATTGGGCAGGCCGTCAGGGTCGACGGTGGCCAGCGCCATGGCGTCGGGATTAATCGGTTCGGCGCGTTTGGCCTCGGCAAACCAGGCCGCAAACAGCCGCACCGGCTCGGCGGCTTCGGTGAAGTCACCGCCTGTTAACCATGTCGGGTGTTCTATCGGCGCCGTATCAGACATTCCGTGGGGTACCTAGGTGCTCGCGTGGGGCGATCGGGAAGCGAGCCGCCGGCCTCAATATAGTGGAGCCGGGGCGTTGCGCCTATGTTGGCGGTTGCGTTTTGCCGGCGCCGTCGTGCTCTGTGGGCTCGCCGCCGGCGGCTGCACTTACCAACTGCATTCGCTGCTCTCCAAGGACGACGGCGACGGCGACCAGACCGGGTCCATCAGCCGGCCAGGTGAGGCCGCCGGCCGCATCGCCGATGCCACGCCGGCCTCGGAGGCCGACCTCGCCTATGCGCGTGCCGCCGCTTCCGACGTGCTGGCGCGCAACGGCAAGGATGCCAGCGTGCCGTGGCAGAATCCGAGTACCGGCGCCGGCGGCAACATCACGCCACTCGCCACCTCCTACAGCGAAGGCGGCGTGACGTGCCGCGATTTCCTCGCGAGCTATGCCCACGGCGGCTCGGAGGATTGGCTGCAGGGCGCGGCCTGCCGCACCAGTGAGGGCAATTGGGAAGTCAAAAGCCTCAAACCCCTCAAGCGCTCCTGACGGGGTTATCATCGCATGTAAGCCGCGCCGATTCGGCGTCGCATTGCGAGACGGCCGCTTTCATCCCACATTAGACAATCGGTGGGCGGCGGGGCCGGCCCGGAAAACCAGCGGAGTTGCTTGGGGATGCGTGATCCCTATGAGATCTTGGGCATCGATCGCAAGGCGAGCGCGACCGACATCAAGAGCGCTTACCGGCGCCTGGCAAAGAAGCTGCATCCCGACGCCAACAAGAACGATCCCAAGGCGGCGACGCGCTTTGCCGAGCTGAACGCCGCGCACGAGATCCTCGAGGACGAGGACAAGCGCAAGGCGTTCGATCGCGGCGAGATCGACGCCGAGGGCAAGCCCCGCTTCCAAGGTTTTGGCGGCGGCGGCGCCAATCCGGGTGCCGGCTTCGGCGGCGACGGCAATTTCGAAAGCTTCAGTTTTGGCCCGGAAGGTTTCACCCGCGCCACCCGGCGCGGGCGCGGTGGCGCTAAAGCCGGCGGCGGCGGGTTCGGCGGCGGCTTCGAGGATATTTTGCGGGAAGCCTTTGGTGGCGGCGGCGCCCGCGGTGCTCGCGCCAACTTCGAGCCGGAGGATTTCGGTGTCGGCGCCGACGTTCAAGCCGAAATGTCGGTTGCGCTGACGGACGCGGCCAATGGCTCCACCCAGCGGCTGCACTTGCCGAACGGCAAGGACGTCGACGTCAAGATTCCGGTCGGCATCATGAATGGCCAGCACATCCGGCTCAAAGGCCAGGGCATGGCCGGGCAGGCCGGCCCCGGCGACCTGCTCATCACCGTGACGCTCGCGCCGCATCCGGTCTTCACGCTGGACGGTGCCGACGTGCGGCTCGACCTGCCGGTCACGCTCTACGAGGCGGCGCTGGGCGCCAAGGTGCGGGTGCCGACGCTCGACAAGCCAGTCGAGATCACGGTGCCGGCGTGGACCTCGAGTGGACGCACCTTCCGCCTCAAGGGCAAAGGCTTTCCGGCCAAAGCGGGCCGTGGCGATCTACTTGCCACCATCCGCATCGTGCTCCCTGAGAAGCGCGATGCCGAGCTCGACGAGCTGATGAAAAAGTGGCAGGGCGACAAGCCCTACGATCCGCGCAAGGATATGTAGCGCGGCGTCTTATCCGCCCTGCTGCGGCGGCGTGCGGGTATCGATCTGGTCGTAGGCGGCTTGCGCGATGTCATGGAGCTTGTCGCGTTCCGCCGGGCCGCTGAGCACATAAGCGACGTTTTGATCGACCCAGTAATAGGCGGCGTTCTGATTGCCCGTGGTGTAGCGCAGCGCCATCTCGCGGTCGCTGGTGCGGCCGCAATAGAGCGTGAAGCGTTCGCCCGAGGGGCCTTCATACATAAAGAATGCCGTCGCCCCGTTCGGGCCCGGCAACAGCCGGCCACCGACGAGCTTCAATCCCATGCGCTCGAGCTCGGGCGCGCGCAGCGGCGAGCCGAGCCGCTTCGACAGCCACTCGACGAGGTGCGGGCGCTGATCGCCCGGCACTTCGACCGGATGGCGGACTTCGACCACATAGAGCCGGTAGGCTTCGAGCGCGTCGGCGGTGAAGCGATCGAGGTCGGACGGCGAGGCGGCTTCGGCGCCGCGCGCGAACCAGCCGGCGGCGCCGCCGGCAATGAAGGCAACGAGCGCGGCGGCAACGGCAGCCGCCATCCAGCTGCGGCGGCTGCGCGTCAGCCGCTCGACCTGGAGGCGCTTCGGCGGCACTTCGCTGGCGACCCCGCCGTAGCGCTTGCGAATGAGCTCGGCCTGGGCGCGCCAGGCGGCGACGCGGGCCGCGTCATCGGCGTGGGTGGCAAGCCAGGCCTCGACGGCACCGCGACGATCGGCCGGCAATTCGCCGTCGACATAGGCGTGCAGTTCGTCTTCGCTGATCGTCTGATCTCTGTCAGTCATCGTTCGCTCTCTTATTTCACGCGGCGCAGTGCCGGGCGCTCGCCGTCGAGATAGGCCTTGATCTGCATACGGGCGCGGGCAAGCCGCGACATGACTGTTCCGATCGGCACGCCTTGCACCTCGGCAACTTCGCGATAGGTGAGCCCCTCAAGCACGACGAGAAGCAGCGCCGCGCGTTGATCCTCGGCGAGGTCGTCGAGCGCGCGCGCGATATCGCGGCTGCCGGTGTCCGGACCGGTTATCGCCGCGTCGCTGTCCTTGATCGGCGTCAAGGTCGGACGCCGCGACAACGACCGCAACCGGTTGCGATTGAGATTGGTCAGGATCGTGTAAAGCCATGCCCGCACGTCTCCATCGTGGAACAAATGCTCGGAACGCAACGCCCGCACCAGCGTGTCCTGGACGATATCGTCCGCGGTCTCGCCGTCGCGGGTCAGCGCCCGGGCGTAGCGCCGCAGCGCCGGAATCGCCGTCTCGACCCGCTGCCGAAATTCACTCAAAAACTGGCTCCGCGTCCAAAGCCGGAAACTTCAATCAAACCAACCCCAATGCCTACGCCGTATTCCGCCCGCGCCAATGCGGCTTGAGCCGGACGCGCGCTTGCTGGTGCCCACGGGCCTATGCCATAGGAGGCCGGGTGGGGGAAGCCGCAACTGAGGTCAGGATATGCCGGACGTCTCGGGCCTCATGCGCGGTAAGCGCGGCCTGGTCATGGGGGTCGCCAACCACCGCTCGCTCGGCTGGGGCATCGCCAAGGCCTGCCGGGGCCATGGCGCGGAGCTGGCCTTTACCTATCAGGGCGAGGCGCTGAGGAAGCGCGTCGAGCCGTTGGCCCAGGAGGTCGGCGGCATCGTGGTCGGCGATTGCGACGTGACCGAGCCGGCCACCATCGATGCGGCCTTCGCCAAGCTGCAAGCGGCCTGGGGCACCATCGATTTCCTGGTGCATGCCATCGCGTTCTCCGACAAGGATCAGCTCGACGGCCGCTACGTCGACACCACGGCCGACAATTTCACCAAGACCATGCTGATCAGCTGCTATTCGTTCACCGCGATCGCGCAGCGCGCCGAGAAGATGATGCCGAACGGCGGCGCCATGCTGACGTTGACCTATTACGGCTCGGAGAAGTGGCTGCCCCATTACAATGTGATGGGTGTCGCCAAATCGGCGCTGGAAGCGTCGGTGCGTTATCTCGCCGCCGATCTCGGCGTGAAGAACATCCGCGTCAACGCCATCTCGTCGGGGCCGATCAAGACGCTCGCCGCTTCGGGCATCGGCGACTTCCGCTACATTCTGAAATGGAACGAGTACAACGCGCCGCTGCGCCGCAATGTCACCATCGAGGAGGTCGGCGAGGCCGGCGCCTATCTTCTGTCCGATATGTCGCGCGGCGTCACCGGCGAAGTCCACCACGTCGACGCCGGCTATCACGTGGTCGGCATGAAGCATCCCGACGCGCCGGATATCGACGTCGGCAAGGAGTGAGGCTCACGCGCAGGGCCGATCGATCATGCCGGTCCTTTATTTCATCCGCCACGGCGAAACCGACTTCAATGTCGCGCAGCGCCTGCAGGGCCGGTCCGAGACAAGCCTGAACGCCCGCGGCCGGACGCAGGCCAGGGAATATGCCGGCGTGTTGCGCGACTTGTTCGAGCGCGCCCGGCATCAGCCGGCCGATTACGCTTACGTATCGAGCCCGTTGTTGCGCGCCCGGGAAACAATGGAGCTTCTGCGTTCGGAGCTCGGCCTCGATCCAAGCGCCTGTGCGATCGACCCGCGGCTTGCGGAAATCTCCTACGGCGAATGGGAGGGTTTTACGTTAAAGGAAATCCAGGTGCGCGATCCGGGCGTGTTGCAACGGCGCGAGCGCGACAAATGGGATTTTCTGCCACCCGGCGGCGAGTCCTACCGCGAAGTCGCCAAGCGTGTCGCCGCTTGGTACGCGACGGTGACGCGCGATACCGTTATGGCGGCGCACGGCGGCATCGCGCGCGCGCTGATGGCAAACTTCCACATCTTGCCGGAAGAGGAGGCAACGCATGCCGACATTCTGCAGGGCGTCGTGTACGTATTCGACGGTGGCACATTGGCTCGTTACAGCTAGATAAACGAAAGCGGCCGGACTTCCGCCCGGCCGCAAATCTCTCCCCGCAAAAATGATCCGTCGCCCCAAAAGTGGAAACGGCCGGACTTGGGTCCAGCCGTTCCTCGAAGCACCGCGTGGGCGCCTCGCGAAAACCGAAGATGACGGCGCTGCCCCAATACGAGGCCGCGCTCGCGTCATTTACTTCGTCTTCTTCTTGGCCTTTTTCTTCTTCGTCGCCATGACTTGATTCCTTGGTGTTTGTGTTGATCCGGCGGCAGGTTGAGTTCTAGCAATTCAGCGGTGTCTCGGTCCCCTGGGCCATCGCCCCCCTTGCCACCAAAGAGGATGCCACAGGATGGTTTTTCCCGCAATAGGAAAATCGCGAAAAACCTATATTTTTCCGTGGCTTAACGGACGTTCAGGTTGCCATTAACCAGCGTTCAGCGAGATGAATGCGAAATGAACGGTTGGCGATAAGCGGCACGAAAACTTGCTCACTCGATCGGCACGCATTCGCGCCAGCAAAAGATTAATGCAGATTTTTCCGCAGTTGCGTATGCCGCGACGCAAAAAAAGGCCCGACGGCGCGCGTCATGCTGCGGGCGCGAACGCATTTGACCCGATGATAGGCGCGGGCTACCAAACCCGGCACGCCCTTGTTCCAAGCCATTCAGCGTCGATCCGCGTCATTGGCGCACGAAGTCGCATCTATGTCGTTCAATACGTTCGGCCATATGTTTCGGGTGACGACCTTCGGCGAGAGCCACGGGCCGGCAATCGGCTGCGTGGTCGACGGCTGCCCGCCGGGCATTGCGCTGACCGAGGCCGACATCCAGCCCTATCTCGATAAGCGCCGGCCCGGCCAATCGCGTTTCACCACCCAGCGCCAGGAGCCGGACGCAGTAAAAATCCTGTCCGGCGTGTTCGTCGACGAAGCGAGCGGACAACAGGTGACGACCGGAACGCCGATCGCGCTCGTCATCGACAATGTCGATCAGCGCTCGAAGGATTATTCCGATATCAAGGACAAGTACCGGCCCGGTCACGCCGACTACACTTACGACGTCAAATACGGCCTGCGCGATTATCGCGGCGGCGGCCGGCAATCGGCGCGCGAGACGGCGACGCGGGTCGCGGCGGGCGCCATCGCGCGGAAAATCGTGTCCGGGATGCAGGTGCGCGGCGCGCTGGTGCAGATGGGGCCGCACCGCATCGATCGCGCCAAGTGGGACTGGGCCGAAGTCGAGCGCAACGCGTTCTTCTGTCCCGATGCGGAACGGGCCGCGTTCTATGCGGACTATCTCGACGACGTGCGCAAGGCCGGTTCGTCCACCGGCGCGGTGATCGAAATCGTCGCTGACGGCGTGCCGGCGGGTCTCGGCGCGCCGATCTACGGCAAGCTCGACGGCGATCTGGCCGCGGCGCTGATGGGCATCAACGCGGTCAAGGGCGTCGAGATCGGCGCAGGCTTTGGCGCGGCCGAGCTGTCCGGCGAAGAGAACGGCGACGAGATGCGCATGGGCAACGACGGCAAGCCGATCTTCCTATCCAATCATGCCGGCGGCATCCTCGGCGGCATTTCCACCGGACAACCGGTGGTGGCTCGCTTTGCCGTCAAGCCGACATCCTCGATTCTCACCCCGCGCCGCACCGTCGACCGTTACGGCCACGAGACCGAAATCTCGACCAAAGGCCGCCACGACCCATGCGTCGGCATCCGCGCCGTGCCGATCGGCGAGGCCATGGTGGCGTGCGTGATCGCGGATCATTATCTACGTCAGCGCGGCCAGGTCGGCGACAGTCCGGCGTGGCCATTTGCGCCGCCGGCGCGTTGAAGTGGCCGGCGCAAGGCATCAGGGGCGACATGGACGACGCGCATCAACGGATCCAGGCTGCCGTCGCCGCCTTCGCGCGCGGCGAGATCCTCATCGTTGCCGACGATGACGACCGTGAGAACGAAGGCGACCTGTTCGTCGCCGCGAGCCTGTGCACGCCGGAAAAGATGGCCTTCATCATCCGCAACACGTCCGGCATCGTCTGCGCGCCGCTGGCGCCCGAGGAGGCGCGCCGCCTGCATCTCGACCCGATGGTGGCGCTCAACGATGCGCCGCTCGGCACGGCATTCACCGTCTCCGTCGACGTCCGCCACGGTCTCTCAACGGGCATATCCGCGGAAGAGCGCACCAACACCGTGCGCGCGCTGGCCAATGGCAATAGCGGGGCTGCGGATTTCGTGCGGCCCGGTCACGTCTTTCCGCTGGTGGCGAAAGACGGCGGCGTGCTGATGCGCTCCGGCCATACCGAGGCCTGTGTCGATCTGTGCCGGCTCGCCGGCTTGGCGCCGGTCGGCGTGCTTTCCGAATTGATGAACGACGATGGCACGGTGATGCGTGGCCCCGAGCTTGCCGCCTTTGCCGAGAAGCACAAGCTGCAGCGCATCTCAATCTCGGAATTGATCGCCTACCGCCAGACCCGCGACAAGCTGATCGAGCGCGCCGGCGAGTTTCCCGTCGAATCCGAAATTGGCACGCTGACCGGCTACGCCTTTCTCACGCCGTTCGATGCGGTCTATCACATGGCCTTCGTCCACGGCCGCATCGGCGACGGCAAGAACGTGCTGACCCGGCTGCATCGCGCCAACATCATTTCCGACGTGTTCGGCGGCGCCAAGCCGATCCACCGCACGCTGGCCCGCTTCAAGGCCGAGGGCAGTGGCGTGCTGGTGCTGCTGCGCGATGGCACCGCCGGCGTGCCAGTCGTGTCGATACCGAAATCCAACGACACCGCATCCGAGGAGGCGCGTACCCGGCAGTGGCGTGAGATTGGGCTGGGCGCACAAATCCTCAAGGACCTGGGGGTCAATTCCATCAGGCTGCTGACCTCGTCGCGTCGGATGACCTATGTCGGCCTGTCCGGCTTTGGCATCGAGATCGCAGGGATTGAGCCGATCGACGGATCATGATCGCCGGGGCATCGCTGCCACGAGCAATCAAGCAATGGAGGGCGAAGTGACAAGCATGGTTTCTCGAATTCGCATTGTTCTCCCCGTGGTCGCTCTCGGGCTATTGCTGTCGGCCTGCGGCTACAACACCATCCCGACGCTCGAGGAGCAGGCCAAGGCGCGCTGGGCGGACGTGCAGAACCAATATCAGCGCCGTTCCGATCTCATTCCCAATCTGGTGGCGACGGTGCAGGGCTATGCCGCCCAGGAAAAGAACGTTCTGACCGCCGTGGTCGAGGCGCGCGCGAAGGCGACCCAGATCAAGCTCGATGCTTCCGACCTGACCGATCCCGACAAGCTCAAGGCGTTTCAGGATGCGCAAAACCAGTTGACCGGGGTGCTCGGCCGCCTCTTGGCGGTGACGGAGAACTATCCGGATCTGAAGTCCAACGCCAACTTCCTGGCGCTGCAGTCGCAGCTCGAAGGCACCGAGAACCGCATCGCGGTGGCGCGACGCGACTACATCGATGCGGTGCGCGCCTACAACACGGCGCTGCGCACGTTCCCGACCGTGCTGTGGGCGAAGACGGCGTTCTCCGCCAACAAGCCGATGGCGGAGTTCACCGCGAACGAAGGCGCGCAAACGCCGCCGCAGGTGAAGTTTTGATCGCCGGGCGCTGACATGCATGCGCTGCTGCGAGGCGTGGCGCTGGCTTGCTGCCTGGTCACGGCGGCTTTCGCGCTCGATTTTCCCCAGCTCACCGGCCGCGTCGTCGATCAAGCGGGCGTCATGTCGGCTGACAGCCGCAGCACCGTCGAGGCGAAGCTGAAGGACCTGGAAGACAAGTCCGGCATCCAGCTCGTCGTCGCCACGGTGAAAACGCTGCAGGGCAGCGACATCGAGACCTATGCCAACCAGCTGTTCCGCACCTGGAAGCTCGGGCAAACGCAAAAGAACAACGGCGTGCTCCTCCTCGTGGCGCCGGCCGAGCACAAGGTCCGTATCGAAGTTGGCTATGGCCTTGAAGGCACGCTGACCGATGCACTGTCGTCAGTCATCATTTCGAGCGCCATCGTGCCGCGCTTCAAGGCCAACGATTATTCCGGCGGCATCGAGCGCGGCGTCGACGGCATCATCAGCGTGCTCAACGGCGACACCACCGATTGGCAGCCGAAAGTCGATGTCCGCGAAGACAGCCCGGCCCAGGTCTTCAATGCGCTGTTCCCGATCTTGTTTTTCTTTTTCTTCATTCTCGTTTTCGGGTTCATGGTCGGCCCGACCCGAGGCAGTCCATCTGGATATTATGTGCGACGCAACGGACAGCTCGTCTTTGTGCCTTATGTCGGCTCGAGCTGGGGTTCCGGCTCCGGTTGGAGCGGCGGTGGAGGCGGCGGCGGATTTTCCGGTGGCGGTGGCTTCTCCGGCGGCGGTGGCTCGTCGGGCGGCGGCGGGGCATCGGGGAGTTGGTGATGCAGTTCAGCCAGGAAGATCACGACGCCATCTCGGCCGCCATTCATGCGGCGGAAACGCGCACCTGCGGACAGATCGTCTGCGTACTGTCTCACGCGTCGTCCGACTATGCCTATGTCCCGATTCTATGGTCGACCGTATTGGCGCTGCTCGTGCCATGGCCGCTGATCTATTTCACGCACTGGAGCGTGCAGAAGATCTATCTGTGGCAGCTCGCGGTCTTTCTTGCCGCTGGCTTGATATTCTCGTGGCTGCCGTTGCGCATGGCGCTCGTGCCGCGTCCGCTGCAGCGCGCGCAGGCCCACCGGGCGGCCCTTGAGCAATTCGTCGTGCGCCGGATCGCCAATACCAAAAATCGCAGTGGCGTGCTCATTTTCGTGTCGCTGGCGGAGCATTACGCGCGCATCATCGCCGACGACGGCATTGCGCAGAAAGTGCGCAATGCCGAGTGGCAGGCCGCGATCGATGGACTAACCGCGCACATGCGCGACGGCCGCATTGCCGAAGGCTTCATTGCCGCCATCGAGCACTGCGGTGCCGTGCTTGCCGCGCACGCACCGCCCGACGGCTCGCCGAATGCGCTGCCGGATCGTCTTTACGTCATGTAGCGCGTGGGGTCATGAGCTAGATGCGCGGACTCGCAGCCGTTGTTTTCATGACATTCGCAGCGATCTTCGCCGCGGCCTTTGCTTTTGGCAGCCATGCGGCTCCGGTCGCCGCGCCGAAATTTGCGCAAGATCCGGCCATGGCGGTCGATACCGCGCTCGTGCTTGCCGTCGACGTGTCCTATTCCATGGACCCGGACGAGCAGGCGCTGCAGCGCGAAGGTTACGTCCAGGCGCTGATGTCGCGCGAGTTCATGCAGGCGCTGAAACTCGGCACCAACGGCCGCGTCGCCATCACCTATTTCGAATGGGCCAATGTCGGCGACCAGAAAATCCTGCTGCCGTGGCGGCTGATCGACGGGCCGGAAACGGCGGACGCGGTCGCCGCCGAGCTTGCCGCCGCGCCCTACCGGCGCGCGTCGCGCACGTCGATCTCGGGCGGGCTGATGTTCGGACAATCGCTGTTCGCGTCGAGCGGCTATCAGGGTCTGCGCAAGGTCATCGACGTGTCGGGCGACGGCGCCAACAATAACGGTCCGCCGGTGACGCTGGTCCGCGACGACGTGCTGGCCAAAGGCACCACGATCAACGGCCTGCCGATCATGCTCAAGAAGCCTAACCTGATGACCATGGATATCGAGGATCTCGACATCTATTACGAGGATTGCGTGATCGGCGGGCCCGGCGCGTTCGTGATCCCGATCAAGGAACGCGAGAAATTCACCGAAGCAATCCGCACAAAACTGGTGCAGGAAGTTGCCGGCCTCGCGCCAGCGCCGCGAGCCGTGCCGGCGGTCGCCAATGCACCGCGCATCTCCTGCACCATCGGCGAGCAGAAGTGGCGCGAGCGCTGGGGCAATTGAAGCGGCAACGCGCCAGGGATCAAAAACCGGAAAACTGGCTGCGGTAGACGTTCTTGCAGTGATCGAGTCGCGCGCTCAGCCGTTTGGCTTCGTCGTGCAATCCGGCCCGCTCGGCGGCGCCGATCGCCATGGCGAAATAGTCCTTGAGATCGCTGTAACGGGCCGCCGGCGAGCGGGCATCGTACATTTCGTCGTAAGCGGCCTCGGCCAGCGCCTCGTATTTGGCGACCTCTTTCCGGCTGTCCTCGTCGGAAGCCGCCATCACGGCGTCTCGGTGAAGAAGTCGCGCATCAGCATGTAGGATTTGCGGCAGAGCTTTTCGTCGTAGCGCGTCGGGCCGGCATGGACCGTTGGGTCGCAGAACGAATGCACGGCACCGCCGAACATCATCACCTGCCAATCGATCTTGGCATTGGTCATTTCTTCCTCGAACGCGTCCATCATCGGCTTCGGCGTCACCGGGTCGGCGGAGCCGTGGATCGCCAGCACGCGGCCCTTGATGTTGCAGGGCGTGCCGGCCACGACCGGATTGGGATTGGTGACGTGGAACACGACGACCGCCTTGAAATCGGCGCCGGCGCGGGCCTGCTCGAGGACATAGCCGCCGCCGGCGCAATAGCCGATCGCGACTTTCTTTCCGGTATCGACCAGGCCAAGCTTGTCGGCTTCGCCGAGCAGCGCATCGTAGGCTGCGCCGCCGCAGGCGATGGTGAAGGGCAAATCCTTGTGCACGGCGAGCATGCCGGCCCGCAATTCGTCCACGGTCTTAGGTCTTTGGCCGTAGCCGGCACCGAACATGTCGGCCATCAGCACGACATAGTCCTTGCCGGCGGCGGTGCGGGCCTGGCCGATGGTGTCGGCGCAAACGCCTTTCCAGTCCGGCTGCATGAAGATCAGCGGGCGTTTTGCCTTCACGCTGTCATCGTAGACGATCACGCCCTCGAACTGCCTGCCGTCGACCTGATACGGCACCTTCTTCTCGGCCATCGTTCGCTCTCCTTGGTCTCGCTCCGGCAATGGTAACAAAATCGGCGGCCGGGAACACGGTGCCGGACAGGCGCCGCGCTGTCGTGTCGTGAACGAGGCCGTGCGCGATCGTGGGCGGCAAAATCTCGCGCGACACCTTGCCTATCCAATCGCCGCCGACCTGGGCTAAGCTCAAAGCCAAGGGACGCCGGGGAAGGGGACAGAGGCCGTGGATGCGCGGTTTTGGCTGATACAGGCCTTCAACGGCATTTCCTACGGCGCGCTGTTGTTCCTGGTAGGGAGCGGGCTGTCGCTGATTTTCGGCGTCATGCGCATCGTCAACCTGTCGCACGGCTCGTATTTCCTGCTCGGCGGCTATGTCGCCTTGTCGGTGATCTGGACCACCGGCTCCTGGCTGTTGGCGATCCCGGTCGCCGCCGTCACCGTTGCGCTGATCGGCCTGGTGATGGAGCGGGTGTTTTTGCGGCCCTTGGGTTTCGATCCGCTGCGGCAAGTGTTGCTGACAGTTGGTTTTGCGTTCCTGTTCCAGCAGGCCGCGCTTGATATCTGGACCGGCAATCCGTTCGACATCAATCCGCCGGCGGTGCTGACTCAGACAATTGTAGTCGGCGGCCTTCACCTGCCGCTCTACCGCATCTTCATGATTGCGGTTGCGTTGTTCATCGGGCTCACGCTGTGGCTGGTCATGGAAAAAACCCGGCTCGGCGCCACCATCCGCGCCACCGTCGACGATGCGGAAATGGCGCGCGGCGTCGGCATCGACACGTCTTACATCTCGATGCTGATTTTCGCGCTTGGCGCCTTCCTGGCGGCGCTCGGCGGCGTCATCGGCGGCGCCTTCCTCGGCGTCTATCCCGGCCTCGATTTCGAGATGCTGCCGATCGCCTTCGCCGTGGTGATCATCGGCGGTATGGGCAGCCTCGGCGGCGCCGCGATCGGCGCGCTGATCGTCGGGCTCGCCGACAATTTCGGCAAGGCGCTGTTTCCGGAAATCTCCTACTTCACGCTCTATGCGCCGATGGCCTTGATCCTGGCGGTGAAGCCAACCGGGTTGTTCGGACGGGAATGAGCATGGCGCGTGACCGCGTAAAAATCCTGATCGTGGTCGTAGCGCTCGCCGCGGTCGCGCTGCTCGTTCCGCATACCACGTCGTTCATCATCCTGTTGGCGACGCGGGCGCTCGCCTTCTCGATCCTGGTGATGAGCCTCGACCTTTTGCTTGGCTTCACCGGCCTCGCCTCGCTTGGACAGGCTGCTTATCTCGGAGTCGGCGCCTATCTGACCGCGATCCTGGCAGCGCGCTATCAGGTCGGGCTGGGATACGATTTCTGGCTGGTGATCGTGTTCGGCATGCTCGGCGCCGCGGCCCTGGCCGCGTTGTTCGGGCTGCTCGCGACGCGGGCCACCGGCGTTTACTTTTTGATGATCACGCTGGCGCTAGGGCAATGCGTGTGGGGACTGGCTTATCGCTGGAATTCGCTGACCGGCGGCGACAACGGCATCAATCTCGAGCACCGCCCCAAATTTGGCATCGATCTCGCTAACCCGGTGACGTTTTTCTACGTGGTGTTCGGCTTCTTCGCGGTTTCGCTTCTGGTCCTGTACGTCATCGTGCGCTCGCCGTTCGGGCGCAGTCTGGTCGGCATTCGCGAGCGCGAGCCGCGCATGAAAATCCTCGGCTACAATACCTGGCTGCACAAATATATCGCCTTCATCATCGCCGGCGCCTTCGGCGGGCTCTCCGGCGTGCTGTGGGCGCACACCGCCGGTATCGTCAGCCCCGAGAACGTGGTGCTGACCACGTCGGTCGATGCGCTGTTGATGGCGGTGCTGGGCGGCGCCGGCACATTGGTCGGCGGCATCATCGGCGCCAGTGTCGTGCTGTTCATCCGCGAATATCTCAGTACGCTTGTGCATTGGTGGCAATACGTGCTTGGCGGCGTCTACGTGCTGGTGATCCTTTATCTGCCGGGGGGCTTGATGAGCATTCCGGAGCGCATTCGGCAATGGCGCACCGCACAGGTGAAGTCGGCGGCAGCGCCGCAGTAAGAGTGGTGTGATCCAACAGGGGAGTGAAACCATGACGAGCAAGTTGGGAAGGCGAACCGGCGCGATGCTGATCGGTGCCTGTCTCGCGTTTGCGGCGGGACTGGGGTCCGCGGCCGCTCAAGAAGAATTGCGCATCGGCCTGATCGCGCCGATGACCGGTCCGTTCGCCCAGGTCGGCGCCGACATGACCAACGGCTTTAAAATGTATCTCGACGAAGTCGGCAGCAACTTCGCCGGCGCCAAGGTCAACCTCATCATCGAGGACAGCCAGGGCAAGCCCGACACCGCCGTGACCAAGGCGAAGAAGCTGATCCTCGAAGATCACGTGCAACTGCTCGTCGGCGGCGTGCTGGCTCCCGAGGGCTATGCGCTGGCGCCGGTGTCGACCGCCGAAAAGACCGTTTATATCGCCTCGGTGCCGGCGGCCGACGATCTCACCCAGCGTCAGCTCGGCAATTATCCCTATTTCATCCGCACCAGCTGGACCTCATCGCAGCCGCATCATCCGCTCGGCCAATGGGCCTGCGACCAGGGCTACAAGAAGATCATCACCGTCGGCGCCGACTACGCGTTCGGCTATGAAGCGGTCGGCGGCTTTCAGAAGGCGTTCGAGGATTGCGGCGGTAAGATCATCCAGAAGATTTGGCCGCCGCTCGGCACCAAGGATTTCGGGCCCTATATCCCGACCTTCAAGGCCGATGCCGACGCGGTGTTCTCGCTGATGGTCGGGCCGATGCCGCTGCAATTTCCCAAGCAATTGCGCGCGTCCGGCTGGACCAAGCCGATCATCGGCGGCGGCACCAGCTACGACGAGTCGGTGTTGCCGTTCATGGGCGACGAAGTGATCGGCGACGTGTCGGCGCTGCAATACAGCGCCGGCCTGCAGACGCCGAGGAACGAGGCCTTCGTCAAGGCCTACCGTGCCAAATACGGCAAGGTTCCGTCGTATTTCTCCGAAAGCAATTACACCACGGCGATGATGATCGACCTGGTGATGAAACAGACCAAGGGCGCGTGGCCCGGACCGGAAGCCTTCATCGCGAAAATGCTGACGCTCAAGGTCGATGCGCCGCGCGGGCCGGTCAGCTTCGACGACATGCGCAATCCGGTCCAGGACATCTACATCAAGAAGGTCGAGAAGACGAAGATGTTCGGCTACGACAAGGATGAGTTGTGGAACGTGGTGATCAAGACCTATCCCGCCGTCAGCCAGTTCTGGACCTACGGCAAGGATGCGTTCCTCAAGCAACCGGTTTATAGCCGCGACTTCCCGCCCTGCAAATATTGCGAATGAGCGCTATCGACGCCGCGCCGGTGCTCGAGCTGAAGGACCTGTCGAAGGCCTTCGGCGGTTTGCGCGCCGTGCGCGGCGTTTCGCTGAAGATCATGCCCGGCGACCGCAAGGCCATCATCGGGCCGAACGGCGCCGGCAAGACCACGCTGTTCAATCTGATCACCGGCATTCTGCCGGCGTCGTCGGGCCGGGTGCTGCTGTTCGGCCAGGACGTGACGCGCTGGCCGAGCCACCGGCGCACCGCGCTCGGCATGGCGCGCACGTTCCAGGTGACAAGCCTCTTTCCAAAACTCTCGGTGCTCGACAACGTGCTGCTGGCGATCAAGGGCCGGCGCGCCTCGAAATACGTGATGTGGCGCTTCCTGTCATCCTATCACGACGTTTACGACAAGGCCCATGGGCTATTGGCGCGTGCCGCGTTCCTCGACCGCAAGGACACCGAGGTGCGCTATTTGTCCCACGGCGAGCAGCGCCAGCTCGAAATCGTACTCGGGCTCGCCAGCGATCCGGACATTCTGTTGCTCGACGAGCCGGCTGCCGGTCTGTCATCGGGCGAGTCGGCGGAGATGGCGAGATTCCTGCAAGGGCTCGATCGCAAAATGGCGATCCTGTTGATCGAGCACGACATGGATATCGTGTTCGACGTCGCCGACGAAATCTCGGTGCTGCATTTCGGTGAGGTGCTGGAAAGCGGCTCGGCCGAGCGCATCCGCTCCAGCGCCAAGGTGCAGGAAATCTATCTGGGGACCGCATGACGATCCTCGACGTCCAGGACATCCATACCTATTACGGCGACGCCTATGTGTTGCAGGGCCTGTCGCTTAAGCTCGAACAGGGCCAGATTCTCGGGCTGCTCGGCAGGAACGGCGTCGGCAAGACCACCATCGTCAATTCCATCGTCGGCTTCACGCCGCCGCGCCGCGGCAAGATCTATTTCAAGGGTGCCGACATCACCGGCAATTCGTCGTTCGCCATCGTGCGCAGCGGCGTGGGGCTGGTGCCGCAGGGCCGCCGGGTGTTTTCCACCCTCAGCGTCGAGGACAATTTGTTGGTCGCCGAACATAGCCCCGAGCGCCACGGCTGGACCCTGCCACGGGTCTATGCGCTGTTCCCGCGGCTGCGCGAGCGCCGGAGCCAGCGCGCCAAGACGCTGTCTGGCGGCGAGCAGCAGATGCTCGCCATCGGCCGCGGGCTGATGACCAATCCCGACTGCCTGATCATGGACGAGCCGTCGGAAGGGCTGGCGCCGATCATCATCCAGGGCCTGTGGGAGGCGATCGCCAAGCTCAAGCAGGAGGGGCTGTCCATTTTGCTGGTCGAGCAGAACGCCGCGCTGGCGCTGAAACTGGTCGATTTCGTGCACGTGATCTCGAAGGGCAGGGTGGTCTATTCCGGTCGGCCGGGCGAGTTGCGGGACGACCACGACGTCAAATCGCGGTTCCTCGGCATATGAGCCGCGCCGCGCGCTACCGCTTCGCGTTTGTCATTGCCGCAATCCTGCTGCTCGAACTGTTGTGCCGGATCGGCGTGATCGACCGCCTGACCATGCAGCCGCCGAGCGCCATGGTGCGCGACTTCGTCGTGCTCATGGCCTCGGGTTCGATGAACCACGCGATGTTAAAAACGTTCGCAAATGTCGCCATCGCCTGCGCCGCGGCCGTGGTCGCCGGCATCGTCTGCGGCGTCGCGCTCCATGGCCAGCGCGCCATCCGGCAGGTTTTGGAACCGCTGTTCGCGACTTATTACGCCATCCCGGTCTACGCGTTCTATCCACTCTTCATCATCCTGTTCGGCCTCGGCGACGCGCCGCAAATTTTGATCGGCTTCATGTTGGCGGTGGTGGCCGTGATCGTGAATACGCTCAACGGCCTCGACCGGGTGTCGCGCGTGCACATCAAGACGGCGCGGGTCTATCGGCTGGGGCCTATCGCCACGGCTTTCAAGATCACCTTGCCCTCGGCCGCGCCTTATCTGCTCACCGGCGTCAAGCTCGCGCTCGCCTATGCCTTCATCGGCGTAATCGGCGCCGAATTCATCATGTCGCGCACCGGAATCGGCTACGAAATCAGCTTCGCCTACAACAATTTCGACAACAAGATCATGTATCCGCTGATCCTGTTGATCCTCGCGGTCTCGATCGCGATCAACGCTATCCTGTCGCATTGGGAGCAGATCCTGATGCAGAGGCGCGGCCGGTCATGACCGCGAAATCCTGGCCCGCCTCAGTCAACAGCCTGATCCTGATCGCGGTGCTGTTGGCCGCATGGCAGCTTCTGTTCGAGTTTGCCGGCAGCCAAGCCATGACCGCGCCGGTCGAGACCTTCCGCTACCTTGCCCACCTGCTGACGACCGAGATGTTCTGGGGACACGTCGAGGAAACCTCGCGGGCCTTTTTCTTCGCGCTGCTGCTCGCCGTGCTGCTCGGCCTCATCATCGGCTTCCTCTTGGGCGCGCACCGGTTTTCGAGCGAAGTGTTCGAGCCGGTGCTGGTCGCTTTCTATTCCATTCCAAAAATCACGCTTTATCCGATCATCCTCTTGGCATTCGGGCTCGGCTTGCCGGCCAAGATCGCTTTCGGCACCATTCACGGCATCGTGCCGGTCGCGATCTTCACCATGGGCGCGGTGCGTAGTCTCAATCCGATCCTGCTCAAGACCGCGCGCGTGCTGCGGCTTCCACCGCAAGAATTGGTTGGCTCGATACTGCTGCCGGCGGCGTTGCCGGAAATCTTCACCGGCATTCGCTTAGGCTTCTCGCTGACCCTGATCGGCACGTTGTTGGGCGAAATGTTCGGCTCGCAACGCGGCCTCGGCTATCTGTTGATGACCGCGATCGGCTTGCAGAACGTGCAACTGATCATGGCGGTCACGTTGCTGATCGTGCTGTTCGCCGCTTCCGTCAGTACGCTGCTCATCGTCATCGACCATAGACTCCATCGACGCGTGCCGTAGACTGCATCCGCCTTAACGACACTCACGGCAGCGGGGCAGCTGCCCACAAAGATTCAAGGGAATACGGGAGGACGCATGTTTTCGTTCATCAAGCCGGGCGCCATCGTGGCGCTCGCTCTGGCGGCGCTGTTGCCGCTGCGTGCCATGGCCGCCGAGCAGATCGTCGTTAGCAATTTCGGCGTCGCCGCCAACGGCATGCCTTATGCCATCGCGATGGAGAAGGGCTTCTTCAAGGCGGAAGGCGCCGACGTCAGCGGCATCCTGTCGTCGGCGGGCGGCGGCACCACGGTGCGCAACCTGATGACCGGGCATCTGTCGTTCGGCGAGATCGATCTCGCCGGCACCGTGGCGGCGATTCAACAGGGCGCCGATTTGAAAATCATCAGCGATAATGTGCTCACGGTCGCCGAGTTCGTTTGGGCGGTGAAGCCGGATTCGCCGATCAAGACCATTGCGGATCTCAAGGGCAAGAAGATCGGCTACACCAATCCGCGCTCGACTAGTCAGGCGCTGGACATTCTTCTCCTTGAAGCCGCCGGACTGAAACCCGACGACGCCGAACTGGTCAAGACCGGCGGCTTCGGCGAAGCGGTCGTTGCGCTCAACCTCGGCCTGATCGATGCCTCGGCGATCGCCGATCCGGTGTGGTCGAAGAACAAATCCCAGTTCCGCGTGCTGGTATCGGCGAGCGACGTGCTGCCGCCGCTGTGCAACGTCATCGGCGTGACCACCGGCGAGGCGGCCGCCACCAAGGGCGACTTCATCCGCGCCATTCTGCGTGGGCGGCGCAAGGCGGTCGAGTTCATGTCGTCGCATCCCGACGAGGCCGCCGATATCGTGGCCAAGGCCTATAATCTCGACGTCGAGGTCGCCAAGAATACGATCCACAATCTGGTCGCCCCCAGCAAATCCGGCGTGCCTTATTGGAGCGCCGGCAATTTCGACCTTGCCGGCATGGACCGCATGATCCGGGCGCAAAAACTGGTCGGCGCGCTGTCCGGTGACGTCGACTGGTCGAAAATCGTCGATACGAGCTTTTTGGCCGACGATCTCAGGCCGAAGAAATAGCTACTTCTCCAGCCGCCCCACGATCTCGACGTGGGCGGAATAGCGAAACTGATCGACCGGCGTCACCGCCGTGAGCCGGTAGCCGCCGTCGATTAGAATGCGAATGTCGCGGGCGAACGTCGCCGGATTGCACGATACCGCGACGATGACCGGGACAGCGCTCGACGCGAGCGCGCTTGATTGCGCCTGGGCGCCCTGGCGCGGCGGGTCGAACAGCACGGCGTCGACGTCGTCGAGATCCTCGTTCACGAAGGGACTTTTGAACAAATCGCGGCGCGCGACTTCGACCGGCTTGAGACCGGTCACAGTTGCCGCCGCGCGCTTGAGCGCGGCAAGCGCCGCCTCGTCGGCGTCGACCGCGACGACGCGTGCGCCTTCGGCGAGCCGCAGCGCGAACGGGCCGATGCCGGAGAACAGGTCGGCGACGGATTTGGCGCCGGCGCAATAGGCAAGCGCGAGTCGCGCGAGCGCCGTTTCGCCCGCCGCGGTGGCTTGCAGAAATGCGGCCGGCGGCAGCGACACCGTCGCCTTGCCGATCCGCAGCGTCGGCGCGCGCTGCTGCGCGACAAGCTCGCCGTGGCGGGTCAGGCGCGCCAGGTTGTGAGCGGCGGTGACGCGCGCCAATGCCGCCGTCAGCGAAGTCGACAGCGCGCCGGAGCCGCGCACGTCGACGTCGAGGCCGGTATCGGTCGCAGTCACCTGGATGTCGAGCGGCTTTTTGGCAGGCACAAGCACTTCGGCGATCGCCCATGCGGCTTGCAGCGCGCCGTCGAGGCTTTGGGCCAAAACCGGGCAGCGGTCGATCGCGATCACGTGATGGGCACGCGCGGCGGAAAAGCCGACTTCAAGAATGTCACGGCCGCCGCGCCTGGCGTGGAATACGGCGCGGCGGCGGCCGTCGCCGTGGGCATCGATCAGGTCGTCGACTGGCGCCGCGATGCCGGCCTGGCGCAGCGCGGTCACGACGAGATCGCGTTTCCACGCGCGATAGTGTTCGGTTTGCCAATGCTGCACGGCGCAGCCGCCGCAGATGCCGAAATGCGGGCAGATCGGCGCGATGCGCTCGGCGCTCGGTGTGTCGACGCGAAGCAATTGCCGCCGGTCGGGATGGCCGGGAATGTTCTCGACCTCGACCGTCTCGCCGGGCAACGCGCCGAACACGAAAATCGGCTCCGCACCGCCCTCGACGACGCCGTCGCCGCGATGGCCGATCCGATCGATCATGAGGCGCTCAACCACGCTCGGCCTCAATAAAAAATTCGCTGTTGCCGTCGCCGCCGGAGATCGCCGACGGCACCACGCCGCCGACGCGCCAGCCGAGCGCGGTCAAAAAGGCGCCAATGTCGTTGCAGACCGCGGCGTGGACGGCCGGATCGCGCACGATGCCTTTCTTGACGTCGCGGCGGCCGGCCTCGAATTGCGGCTTGATCAGCGCAACCAGCGTTGCCCGAGCTTTTAAGATATTGCCGACCGCCGGCACGACGAGTTTGAGCGAGATGAAGCTAACATCCACCGTGGCGAAATCCGGCTCTCCGGCGAGGCGCGCCGGATCGAGGCTGCGGATGTCGGTCTCCTCCATCGAGACGATATTGCCGCGGCCGCGCAGGCGCGGATGCAGCTGATCGCGGCCGACGTCGATCGCGTAGACGCGTTGCGCGCCGCGCAAAACCAGAACTTCGGCGAAGCCGCCGGTCGAGGCGCCGACATCGAGGCAGATGCGCCCGGTCACGGCGAGATGAAAATGATCGAGCGCGGCGGCGAGCTTGACGCCGCCGCGCGACACATAGAAATGCTCGGGCGCGGCTGCGATGACCGCGGCGGACGAAATTGCCTCCGACGCCTTGCGCACCGGCACGCCGTCGGCGGTCACTAGGCCCGCGGCAATCGCGGCCTGGGCGCGGGCGCGGCTTTCGAATAGGCCGCGCGCGACCAATAGGCGATCTGCGCGTTCTCGGACGGTCATGACGGGTGATTATAAACGAGATGCCCGGCATTGCGCCGGGCATCGAACGTCTGCAAACCCGAAAGGGTCGCCGGCGATCAGGACCGGACGAGCTTCACCGTTTCGCCGCGCATGTTCTGGCCGAGCGCTTCGAACGCCTTGGCGACGATGCCTTTGGCATCGAGGCCGGCCTTGGCGTACATGGCGTTGGGCGAGTCCTGGTCGATGAAGAAATCGGGCAGCACCATCGAGCGGATTTTGAGGCCGCGGTCGAGCACGCCGTGCTCGGCGAGCGTCTGCAGCGCGAAGGAGCCGAAGCCGCCGATGGATCCTTCCTCGATGGTCACCAGCACTTCGTGCTCGCGCGCCAAGCGGAGCAGCATGTCGACGTCGAGCGGCTTGGCGAAACGCGCATCGGCGACCGTGGTCGAAAGGCCGAAAGCCGCCAGCTCATCGGCTGCCTTGAGGCATTCGCCGAGGCGAGCGCCGTAGGACAACAGCGCCACCTTGGTGCCTTCGCGCAGGATGCGGCCTTTGCCGATCTCGAGCGGTATGCCTTCGTCCGGCATCGGCACGCCGCGGCCTTCGCCGCGCGGATAGCGCAGCGCCGACGGGCGATCGTCGATAGCGACGGCGGTGGCGACCATATGCACCAATTCCGCTTCATCGGCGGCCGCCATCAGCACGAAACCAGGCAGGCAGCCGAGATAGGCGACGTCGAAGGCGCCGGCATGGGTTGGGCCGTCGGCGCCGACCAGGCCCGCGCGGTCCATGGCGAAACGCACCGGCAGGCGCTGGATGGCAACGTCGTGGACCACCTGATCGTAGGCGCGCTGCAGGAACGTCGAATAGATGGTGGCGAACGGCTTGTAGCCTTCGGTCGCCAAGCCAGCGGCAAAGGTCACGCCGTGCTGCTCGGCAATGCCGACATCGAAAGTGCGGTTGGGAAACTCTTTCTGGAACAGATCGATGCCGGTGCCCGACGGCATCGCCGCGGTGATGGCGACGATCTTGTCGTCCTTGCGGGCTTCCTTGATCAAGCTTTCGCCGAATACTTTCTGATAAGCGGGCGCGGCCGGTTTCGATTTGACCTGGGCGCCGGTGGCGACGTCGAATTTGACGACGCCGTGATATTTGTCGGCGGATTTTTCCGCCGGCGCATAGCCCTTGCCCTTTTGCGTCACGACATGAACCAGGATCGGCCCGTTCTTCATGTCGCGCACGTTTTTGAGGACCGGCAGCAGGTGGTCGATATTGTGGCCGTCGATCGGCCCGACATAGAAGAAGCCGAGCTCGTCGAACAGCGTGCCGCCGGTGACGAGGCCGCGGGCGTATTCCTCCATGGCCAGCGCGCGCTGCTCGAGCATTTTCGTCGGCATGCGCTTGGCGATCTGGCGGATGATCTTGCGCACCCGATGATAGGCCTTCCCAGACACCCGGCGGGCGAGATAGGCCGACAGCGCGCCGACCGGTGGCGCGATCGACATGTCGTTGTCGTTGAGCACGACGATGAGGCGGGAATCCATCGCGCCGGCATTGTTCATGGCCTCATAGGCCATGCCGGCCGACATGGCGCCGTCGCCAATGACGGCAACGACGTTATTCTGCTTGCCCTGCAGATCGCGGGCGACTGCCATGCCGAGGCCGGCGGAAATCGAGGTCGAGGAGTGCGCGGCGCCGAACGGGTCGTATTCGCTTTCGGCGCGTTTGGTGAACCCGGACAATCCGCCGCCCGCCCGCAAGGTGCGGATGCGGTCGCGGCGATTGGTCAGGATCTTGTGTGGATAGGCCTGGTGGCCGACGTCCCAAATCAGGCGATCCTGGGGCGTATCGAAGACGTAGTGCAGGGCAACCGTCAGCTCGATCACGCCCAAGCCGGCGCCGAGATGACCGCCGGTCACGGCGACAGCGTCGATCGTCTCCTGACGCAACTCGTCCGCCGCCTGGCGAAGCTGGCCCGGCTCGAGTTGCCTGAGGTCGTTCGGGGTCTTGATGCGGTCGAGCAAAGGGGTCTTGGAGGCAACAGTCACGCTATGCTCCTTAAAGGACCGACAAACGATTACCGACAAACGGTTTATCGCCTAACGGCGTTTATTGGGGTCTCATGCGCGCCCATCCGCACGCACACACTGACTTGCCTGTCTTTACACCATTGCGGCAGGAAAGGGCAATTTGCCGGTTCCCGGCCGCGGAACTCCCAGGCATTATAGGCCCTTATATGTTGGGTAGCGTTGGGAGTTTTACCATGGCACCGCGGGCGAATTGGAAGGGTTTCCTCAAGCTTTCGTTGGTCTCCTGCAGCATCGGCCTGGTTCAGGCCACCTCGTCGAGGGAAAGGGTCCGCTTCAACATCATTAATCGCGAGACCGGTAACCGTGTCCGCTACCGGCAGATTGACGCCGAAACCGGGGAAGATGTTCCCGAGGAGGACCGGGTCAAGGGTTACAAGGTGGCCGACGGCTCGTATGTGCTGTTGGAACCCGAGGAACTTGACGAAGTGGCGCTGGAAAGCACCCACACCATCGATATCGACTCCTTCGTGCCGCGCAAGGAAATCGACGAAATCTACCTCGATACGCCCTATTACCTTTTCCCCGACGACGAGGTCGGGGTCGAAGCTTTCGCCGTGATCCGGGATGCCATGCGGGCCACCGCCCTGGTCGGGCTCGCCCGCGTCGTGCTGCATAATCACGAACACGTGCTCATGCTCGAGCCCCTTGAAAAGGGCATCAAAGCCACGGCGCTGCGCTACGCCGACGAGGTCCGCGACGAAAAGGAGTATTTCTCCGACATTGAGGCCGTGAAGGTGCCGAAGGACATGATCGAGCTTGCCGAGCACATTCTCAAGACCAAGCGCGGGCACTTCGATCCGTCGAAGTTTTCCGACCGCTACGAGGACGCGCTCAAGGCGCTGATCAAGGCGAAGAAGGCAGGCAAGCCGGCGCCGGCCGTTCCGGAGCGGCCGAGCAATGTCATCAATCTGATGGATGCGCTGCGTCGTTCGGTCCGTTCGGAGCGCAGCGGCGGCGGCTCCGAACAGCGCGGTAAGTCGCGCTCCGTCCGCTCCAGCACGGCGGCACGCAAACGCGGCGCCGCCAAGACCAAACGTCTCAAACGCGCAAGTTGAACGTGGCGCTCGAAGTCTACCGCAAGAAGCGAAAATTCGGCGTCACGCCGGAGCCGCGCGGCCGCAAGGAAAAAGGCAGCGGCAACCGTTATGTGATTCAAAAGCATGCGGCGCGGCGGCTGCACTACGATCTGCGGCTCGAGCTCGACGGTGTCATGAAAAGCTGGGCGGTCACCCGCGGGCCGAGCCTCGATCCCGGCGAGAAGCGTCTCGCCGTCCATGTCGAGGATCATCCGGTCGAATACAACACTTTCGAGGGCACCATCCCGCAGGGCGAATATGGCGGCGGCACCGTGATGATCTGGGATCGCGGCCAATGGACGCCAGAGGGCGATCCGCACAAGGGGCTTGCCAAGGGGCACCTGACCTTCGATCTCGACGGCGAGAAATTGCATGGCCGCTGGCATCTGGTGCGGCTTCGCGCGCGGCCGAAGGAGCGCCGCGACAATTGGCTGCTGATCAAGAGCAAGGACGAGGCGGCGCGCGGGCCGCGCGGCAAGGATATCCTTGAAGAAGAGCCGCTGTCGGTCGCGACCGGCCGCTCGATAGACGAGATTGCCGAAGGCAAAGGCAGGAGGCGGGTCTGGCACAGCAATCGCGGCGCCGGGAAGGCGCCGGCGAAGCCGAAAGCGCCGGCCGGCAAGCCTGTGGCAAAACCGCGGATGCGCGCCAAAGCTGCTGTAAAAACGGGTGCGCAGAAAAAGAGCTCACGGGCTTCGCGGGACCGTCTGCCCGACTTCATTCCGCCCAGCCTTGCCACCCTGCGCAGCAACGCGCCGCGCGGCGCCGAATGGCTGCATGAGATCAAATACGACGGCTATCGCATCCAGGCCCGGCTCGATCACGGCAAGGTGCGCTTGCTGACGCGCAAGAACCTGGATTGGACGCATCGCTTCAAGCCGATCGCGGCCGCGGTCGCCGCTCTGCCTGCCGAAACCGCGCTGCTCGATGGCGAGCTGGTTGTCGAGGACGACAAAGGCATTTCGAGCTTCTCGCTCTTGCAAACCGATTTGAAGGACGGCCGCGGCGATCGCCTGGTCTACTACGTGTTCGACCTTCTCTATCTCGACGGCCGCGATCTGACCGCCGAGCCCTTGGTGGCGCGCAAGGCTGAGCTGGAGCGGCTCTTCAAGGGCAGGGGCAAAACCGGCCGCATCCGCTACGCCGAGCATTTTGTCGAAGACGGCCCGGTGATCCTCAAGCACGCCTGCGGCCTGGATCTCGAAGGCGTCGTATCGAAGCGCAAAGATGCGCCTTATCGCTCCGGCCGGTCGGAGAATTTCATCAAGAGCAAATGCCATAACGCCCAGGAATTCGTCGTCGCCGGCTATAGCCCCGCGTCAGCGGATCCGCATGCGGTGGGCGCGCTCACGGTGGCGGTGCACGACAACGGCGAGCTGCGCTACGCCGGGCGGGTCGGCACGGGCTACACCCACAAAACCGCGCGGGAGCTGTGGCAGCGGCTCAAATCCTTGAAGATCGACAAGCCGCCGCTCGCGCTGCCGCAGGACGAGCGCCGCAAGGACGTCATCTGGGTGAAGCCGCAACTCGTCATCGAGGCGGAGTACCGCGGCGTCACCCATGGTAACGTACTGCGGCAGGCGTCATTCAAGGGCCTGCGCGAGGACAAGCCGGCGCGCGAGGTCGTGCGCGAAGTGCCGGTAGCGGCGATGACGCAGCGGCAGGCGGTGCGGAAGTCGGCAAAGACCAAATCACGCAGCAAATCGCCGGCAAAGACGCAGTCTGCGAAGCCCGCGCCTGGGCGCGCCAAGGCAAGTGCGCGCGGCCGGGCCGATGTCGGCAACGTTCACCTGACCCATCCCGACCGCGTCTATTGGGTCGACGTCGGGGTCACCAAGGAAGACTTGGCCGAATATTACGTCAGCGTCTGGGACTGGATGGCGCCGCACGTCGTCGACCGGCCGCTCGCATTGGTACGCTGCCCGGGCGGCACCAAAGGCCAATGTTTCTTCCAAAAACATATCGCAGAAAATGTGAAGGACTCACCGCTCCGCCACGCCGTCGACGCCAAGGAGCACGACGTCATCGCGGTGGAAAAGCTCGACGATGTGGTGGCGCTGGTGCAGTCCGGCACGCTGGAGATCCACACCCGCGGCTCGCGGCTGCAGAAACTGGAGTCGTGCGACCGCATCGTGTTCGATCTCGATCCGGGCGGCGGTGTGAGTTGGAAGGAGATTATCACTGCCGCGCGCGAGGTGCGCGAACGGCTCGAAGCGGTGAAGCTGAAAAGCTTTGCCAAATTGTCAGGCGGCAAGGGCATCCATGTGGTGGTACCGATCGATGGCGCCGATTGGGACACAACGAAGAATTTCAGCCAAAAAATCGCGCTCGGCATGGCCGCCGACAGCCCGCAGCGCTACGTCGGCAAAATGACCAAGGCGCTGCGCAAAGGAAAAATTTTCATCGATTATTTCCGCAACTCCCGCGAGGCGACCTCGGTCGCGCCTTATTCGACTCGTGCCCGCCCCGGTGCCGCAGTCTCGGCGCCGCTATCGTGGGACGACCTCGGTCGCACCAAGAGCGCCGCCGATTTCACCGTGCTCAATCTGAAGAAGCACTTCCGCAGCGATCCGTGGGCCGACATCGGCAAGGTGCGGCAGAAGCTGCCGGCGAAATAGCACTCACCCCGCGAGCTTAAAGCGCTCCGCCTTCGGTTCGAACCGCGAGCGGAAGATTTCCGCGTCCAGCGGGTCGGCGAAGCAGTAGCGCACGAAGGCGGCGTAATCGTCCTCGACATACATGTCGAATTTCTCGACGTATTGGATGAGGAAATCCATGATCTCGCTGTCATCAGCCAGCTGCCGCCGCGGCAGCACCACCTGATAGGGGCATTCCTCATCGAGCTTGCGCAACCATGCGCTTTTCTTGTCCGAATCCATTGTCTTCAGCCCTTGTTCGAACCGTCTAATGTTCACTATTTGTTCTAAGTTGTCAAGTGTTTTTCCAGGCGGCTTTTCGCGAAAGGTGGGGATGCCCGAAGACCGGAGCGGTGGCGGTCCAAAATTATTCGACGTCGAGCGGCTCGGTGCCGGTCGGTTTGCCTTGCGCATCGAGGGTGATCTTCTCGACGCGCGCCTCGGCCTGGCGCAGCAAATCCTCGCAACGGCGCTTGAGCGCCTCGCCACGCTCGTAGATGGCGACCGATTCCTCGAGCGGCACCTTGCCTTCTTCGAGCCGCTTGACGATCGATTCCAATTCCTCGATCGCGCGCTCGAACGGCAGTTGTGCAATATCGCTGTTGGCTTTCTGCGCCATTCCGGCTCTCCGACTCGCAATGTTCCGATCTTAGCGTGTTTGCGGCAGCGGCGTCGCTACCCCTGCATCAGCGTCGTGACGTGGGCCGCCACTGAGCTGCCGAGCGCGCGGAGGTCATAGCCGCCTTCGAGCAACGAGACGATACGGCCCTCGGCGCAATGATCGGCGACATCCATGATCTTTTGCGTGGCCCAGACGAAATCGTCCTCGGTGAGATTGATGTTGGCGAGCGGGTCGCGCATGTGGGCGTCGAAGCCGGCGGAGATGATGACCAGTTCCGGCCGGAAATCGCGCAGCCGCGGCAAAATTCTCGTTTCCAAAGCGGCGCGGAATGCCTCCCCGCCGTCGCCGGGGCGCAGCGGCGCGTTGACGACGGTATTGTGCTCGCCGGCTTCGATGACGGCGCCGGTGCCGGGAAACAGCGGCATCTGGTGGGTCGAGCAATACATCACCGATTTGTCACCCCAGAAAATCTCCTGCGAGCCGTTGCCGTGATGCACGTCGAAATCGATGATCGCGGCGCGCGCAATACCGTGATGCTTTTGCGCGTGGCGCGCGGCGATGGCGGCATTGTCGAACAGGCAAAAGCCCATCGGCCGCGCGGTCTCGGCATGATGGCCGGGCGGCCGCGTGGCGACGAAGGCGTTCTTAGTCTTCTTGGCCAGCACCTCGTCGACGGCGAGGACGGCGCCGCCGACTGCGCGCAACGCCGCTTCGTATGTGCCGGGCGACATCGAGGTATCGGCATCGAGCCGCACCATGCCTTCCTTGGGCGAGGCCTCGCGCAGTTCGACGATGTAGTCCATCGGATGGCACAGCGCGATGGTCTCGACCGATGCCATCGGCGCCTGCTCGCGGGCGAGCTGCTGGAACTTTTCCGCTTCCAACGCCTGTTCGATGGCGCGCAGCCGGTCGGGCCGTTCGGGGTGGCCGGCCGGAGTCAAATGTTCAAGGCAAGCAGGGTGGCTGATCAGGAGCGTGGACATCGGACAAATGTAGGATGGGTTGAGCGCCAGCGAAACCCATCATGTGTCGGCACGCTTAGGCCAGCGCCGCATCGGCGCCGATCACGCCGGCCGCGCCTTCGATCACGGTGCGTTCGAGCCCGCCGGCCTGAACGGCAAAATTCTCGGCGAAAAATCGCGCCAGCGCCAGGCGAGGCTGTGCCGCTTCGCCGAGCCTAATCGCGGCGAGCGCTTGCTGCGCCAGGTAACAGCCGCCGGTGGTGATGCCGAACAGCCGCAGGTAGGGGCTGGCGCCGGCTAGCGCCGCATCGGCGTCCTTGCCGTTTTGGCCTTGGAACCATTGCGTCGCGCGGGTGAGGCTGTCGAGCGCCTCGCTGAGCCGCGTCGACGTCCAGCCGAAGGCCGGGTCGTTGCTGGCGCTCACGGCATCGACGATGCCGCGCAGGTCCGTCAGATGCGCAGCGATGGCGTCGCCGCCACTGAGCGGCAGTTTGCGCGTCACCAGGTCGATGGCCTGGATGCCGTTGGTGCCTTCATAGATCGCGGCGATGCGCGCGTCGCGAAACAGCTGTGCCGCGCCGGTCTCCTCGATAAAGCCCATGCCGCCATGCACCTGGATGCTGAGCGAGGTGACCTCGTTGGCGATATCGGTCGAGAACGCCTTGGCGACCGGAGTGAGAAGCGAAAGGCGGTCGTGCGCTGCCTTTCGCGCGGCCTCATCGCTTGAGCGCTCGGAACGGTCGAGCGCCATCGCGGTCGAATAGCAGATGGCGCGCGCGGCGCCCGTGAGCGCGCGCATTGTGAGCAGCATGCGCTTGACGTCGGGGTAGGCGATCAGGGCTGCGGATTCCGTCGCCTTCATTCCCGGCGTGCGGCCCTGCTTGCGCTCGCGGGCATAAGCGAGCGCCTGCTGGGTGGCGGCTTCGGCGATGCCGACGCCCTGCACGCCGATCGCCAGCCGCGCGCGGTTCATCATGGTGAACATGCAGGCCATGCCGGCATTCTCTTCGCCGGTCAAAAAGCCCACGGCGCCGCCTTCGTCGCCGAGAATCATGGTGCAGGTCGGCGAGCCGTGGATGCCGAGCTTGTGCTCGACCGAATGAGCGCGCACGTCATTGCGCTTGCCCGGCGAGCCGTCGGCATTGGGCAAGAATTTCGGCACCAGGAACAGCGAAATGCCCCGGGTGCCGGGCGGCGCATCGGGCAGGCGCGCCAGCACGAAGTGAATGATGTTTTCGGTGAGGTCGTGCTCGCCATAGGTGATGAAGATTTTTTGCCCCTTGATGCGGTAGCTGCCGTCGGTTGCGCGCTCGGCGCGGGTGCGCAACGCGCCGACGTCGGAGCCGGCCTGCGGCTCGGTGAGCTGCATGGTGCCGGTCCATTCGCCGGTCACCATTTTCTCCAGATAAATGCGCTTGAGCTCTTCGCTGCCGTGGGCGTGGAGCGCATCGATTGCCGCGATGGTCAACAGCGGGCCGACGGCAAACGCCATGGCCGCGGCATTCCACATTTCGATACAGGCGATGTTGATCGACTGCGGCAACGCCTGGCCGCCCCATTCCACCGGCGCCGCAAGGCCGTTCCAGCCGCCGTCGCGCCAGGTTTTATAGGCTTCCTTCCAGCCCGGCGCGGTGGTGACGACCCCGTCCTTGAATGGGGTACCAAACGTGTCGCCGATCCGGTTGAGCGGCGCGATGACTTCGCCGGCAAGGCGGCCGGCTTCGGCCAGCACCGCCTCGACCACATCCATGGTGAGATCGCCAAACAGCCCTTCGTCGAGCGCGGACGAAAACGCAGCGCCGTGCTTGAGCGCAAAGCCGATGTCGGCGAGCGGGGCCCGATAGGTCACCGGCGGTCTCCATAGGTTTCAACGGTTGCTACGCCCGGCGGCGGCGCAATGTCGTCCGGCAAAAAGAAGTCTTGCGCCAGAGGCTCTTTCGGGTCGACGCGATAGCGCTCGAAGTCGGTGACGCCGCGCTCGGCGAGAAAATTGTCGTCTATCAGAAAGCGCCCGGTCAGCTCACGCGACGGGCTTGCAAAAACCGCATGAGCCGCGTCCGCCATGATGTCTGGCTTGCGCGCCTGGCGCATCCGCGTATCGCCGCCGAGCAGGTTCTTGATCGCGGCGGTGGCGATGATGGTGCGCGGCCACAAGGCGTTGACGGCGATGCCTTGGCTGCGCAACTCGCCGGCGAGGCCCAGCACGACCAGGCTCATGCCGAATTTCGCCATGCTGTAGGCGGTGTGCGGCGCGAACCATTTCTCCTTCATGTCGAGCGGCGGCGAGATCATGAGGATGTGCGGATTGGCCGCCTTCGCCAGATGGGGGATGGCCCATTTCGAGACGACGAAGGTGCCGCGCGCATTGATCTGGTGCATGAGGTCGAACCGCTTCATGTCGGTGTCGACCACCGGCGTGAGCTGGATCGCGCTGGCATTATTCACGACGATATCGATGCCGCCGAATTTTTGCGCCGTTTGGTCGAGCGCGTCTCGCACAACGCCTTCGTCGCGCACATCGACCACCAGCGGCAGCGCCTTGCCGCCGGCGCGCTCGATCTCATCGGCCGCGGTATAGATGGTGCCGGCAAGCTTGGGATGCGGCTCGGCGGTTTTCGCCGCGATGGCGATATTGGCGCCGTCGCGCGCGGCGCGCGACGCGATAGCAAGGCCAATGCCGCGCGAGGCGCCGGTGATGAACAGGGTTTTGCCGGCAAGTGACATCGCCGTCTCACTTCTTGCGCGACAGGAAAGCGGAAAATGCCGCGCGCGCTTCGTCCGACTGCAGACGGTCCTTGAAATGCATCACCTCGGTATCGATCTGCCGGACCACGGCGTCAAGATGGCCGCGCAGGAGCCGCCGCGACACCGCGACCGCGCCGGCCGGAAGCGCCGCGATCTCGCGCGCTGCCTGCAACGCCACGGCGTCGAGCTCGGCGGCATCGACCACCTTATTGACGATGCCGGCTTCTCGCGCCTGTTCGGCCGATAGCGGATGGCCCATCACCAGCATCTCGAACGCGCGCGCATAGCCCATGCGCATCGGCGCCAGCAAGCTCGACGCCGCTTCCGGGATCAGCGCCAGTTTCAAGAACGGCGTGGTGAAGGTGGCATCGGCCGAGGCGACGACGTGATCGCAGTGGAACAGCAGGGTGGTGCCGATGCCGACGGCAAGTCCGCCGACCGCGGCGACCAACGGTTTTTGGTTATGCGCGAGCGCCTTGAGAAATTCCAGCGTATGCGGCCGCAAGGCGCCGCTTTGCGCCGATTCGAGAAACTCACCGATATCGGCGCCGGCGCAAAAGGCGCCTTGGCCGCCGGCGAGCACGAGGCAGCGGATCGTCTCGCTCGCCTCCGCCTCGCGCATGGCGCTGGTCATCGCAGCATACATCGGTTGCGTCAGCGCGTTCTTCTTTTCCGGGCGATTCATTCGGATGATGCGAACGGCGCCGTCGTCGGTCACGACGATAGAATCGGACATGGTATCGCCCTCAATGCACAATGCCGGCCGGGTCGCGCAACGCGCCGGCGGCCAAGCCGGACATTATTACCGGACATTATTATATGGCGCTTGGCGGGCGAGGATAGCGGCGTGGCCGGCCCGAACATTGCTTGGCGCAGGCCCCCCCGCTATGTTGCGGCGGCCGGCCCAGGCGGCCGGCGCCAATCCGACGGTATTGGGGCGTAGCCAAGTGGTAAGGCAGCGGATTTTGATTCCGCCATTCCCAGGTTCGAATCCTGGCGCCCCAGCCAAATTTTATCTGATAAAATCAAAGACATAGAGACTGCGGAGCAGCGCGCCGGAGCCATTTTCATGTTGCATCGTGTTGCAAAAATTTCCAAGCATTTTCAAGGGTCACCAATTTTTGTCGGCGGCTCCACGCAACATGAACGCAACATGGAAACGCGACTTCGCGCCGTATGAAAAACTGCGGGCGCTTATCCCGATTTGATCGCCGCAAACGCCGATGCTTCCCTATCCAACCGTATAGCGCCATCCTGCCCGTCATGAACGAGCGATTCGCGAGACAGTCCGGGCGCACAGACGGGCAGTCAATGATTGACGACGAACTCCGCGCGCGCGTTAAGCGAGTTTTGACGGGCGACTGCCGGGTGGACGATTTCGACCGCCTGTTTCTCGACCAGCGCGACCGGTATCACGGCAAGGAGAGCTTTCGGGAGATCGCGGATTTTGTGGCGCATCGCATGGAGCGCAACAAGGGCCTCGTAACACAAACGGCGCGGGACGTATTCACCAGCGTCGATGTTTGGAGTCTTCAGATGCGGCAGAAAAGGCCCTCCGCCGCAGACATCACACGCGCCGCGTGGGCTAATTTTCGCCTCGCCTCCGATCAGCAGCTTAGGGAGGGTTGCAAAGTATCGCGCGGGGCGGCGAAGCGCCTGCTCGAAAACGGTTTGCGTAGGATGACTAGAGCGGAGCCGTTGACAGATCGCGAGCTGAATGTCGTTAAGTACCTCGGCAATCGCTTCATCTGGAAGCCCGCTTTCACGGATGATCAGCTTTTCGATGACTTCCGGACCGTGCTGCTCAAGAATCGCATTCTCAGTCCCGATGAGTCCGAGCAGCTTGTCAAGGTCAAGCCAGTTCTCGCCCTCTACGCAATTGTGTGCATGCACGGATCGTCGGTTCAAATGGATGCCGTTTCCGGCGAGTTGCTCGCCGGATTCTCCAACAAGGGGCGCCGCCTTGAGGTGAAGGTGCAGCTAGAGTTTGGCGATGGGCCGCTGCCGATCATGGCGCCGATTTGCATGTTCCTGACTTCGTTTCAGCCTGAGGCTGTTTGCGAGCCCGCTCTGCTTGAGCCGGTCGATGACGCGCAGCCTCATGTCTGGCGGAGGCCGCTGGAGCTAAACGCCGCGGGAAAGCTCGCTTATATCGGCTAGGGTTTGAGGACACGCTGGGTCGACGGATAAAGTCATGCCTGCTCCCGACATTGTCCTTACCGAGGACGAGCAAAGGCTGTTCGATGCGATCCGCTTTGACTGGGACCGGCCGGATCATCAGGCGTTCGCCCGCAATGGCGAGGCGGTGGCAGCCCTCATGAAAAGCCTGCTCACGCGTGGCGGAATTCCTGAGATTCGCTGGAAATACTTTACCGACCCGGACTACCGGACCGGACGATTGAAAGGCTCATGGCGCGATCTGTTCCACCGCAACGGTAATACTGACGAAGAGATGGTGCGGCATTTCAGTTTTCTGCAGCACTTGCGATATCTCGTGTGTGGTCCCGACCTTCCGGCCGGCGCGTTGCAGTCTTTCCGTGGTGAGGTTGCACGCTCTGGGAACGTGACTTCGGATGACATCGTTCCGCTCGGAAAGTTTGCGCGCCGCGAAACCCGCGAGCGCGGTTTGTCGCCCCACGAGGCATGTGAAGAATACTTCAAGCTCGCGCTCGATTGCGGCATCTGGGTCTCTTATGCGTTTTCGATCCGAAACGCCGTAAAGACCATCCGGTAGTCGCCCGGATTAGCCGCCAGCGTCGCAGCTAAGCGCCCGGCCCTGCGCCGCGATAATTGGGATGACCTTCCGTCTTCTCGCCACGCACGGACGCCCAAAAGAAGCTCGCGTAGTAGCCGTAGACCCCAGCGAGATCGGCCGGATCGTAGGCCACTCCGCCGACGAGGCTTGGCAAGATTGCGATCAGCCTGGCGTTGTCCGCATAAAAAGCCTGGATTTCCGCATCAATCGCGTCAGCGGCGGTAAAGCTTTTGGCCTTGACCTGTGTGTGCGCAAGGCGCTGATTTCGAAGTGTTCGCAGCTTCTTGAGTGAATCGGCTTTGACGTTGTCATCCGCGTACTGGCTTGCGAGCGCAATTACCTCATCTGCCTGTTGGCGGAGAGTCCTCCTGATCTCGTCATTTACGCCGCTGATGTTCATGCGCGAGGTACGGTCGGCGACAAGGGCCTGAATCACCGCTTGGTTGCCGAGAGTCTTCGCTATGGACTGCATGCCAATCGCCCGTGGGTCGTTGTCCCAAAGCCGCATGAGGGCGAGGACCATTTCCCGGCGCAGGGCCACGCGCACGACGTTGAATCCTTGCGTCGCATAGGAGACGCCGAGTCGCTTGTGTAATTCCTCGTCCTGCGCGGCGGGTTTCCATAGTTCATGAAGCGTCACCGCCATCTCGAAGACCTCCTGTGCGGTTCGCACCTTCTCCCGCAGTGCGACAATGGTCGGGTCATCGATGTTCATGGCCGAATGCTCGCCGTTGGCTGCGTATCCCCCAGGCCGTACCTATATAGTGAACGAACAGATGAATGCGAGGCCGGTGTGAACACGACGGATTCTGCGAATTGGATCGAAGATGATGAGAAATACTCGCTGGTCGGCCTTGACGTAAAAACGGAAGGAGCCATTCCAGACGGAGAACTTGTGCCCGGTTTATTTGTTCTCACCGAGACGGCCTTTCACATACCCGCGCATTGGCGGGAATGGCTAGGAAGCATTCGCACGGATGAGGTCAAGAACTGCAACATTTTCCTTGTAAGCAAGCTGCGCTCGGAGCGGCCGGACGTTCTGGACGCTGAAAATAACGCGCTACAGCAACGGGTATGGAATTTCTACGTCGGTCTCCTATTGGCAAGTCCGTTTGCGACCGCGCATAAACCCGTTCTCCTCTCTGGCGCTCGGCGCGACGGCGAGATTGATATCCGCCAACAAACCGATCTGGACGGGCCAGTGCCCTCTATCTTTCGTCCTTACCCGCCGGTTCTGGGTGAGAACTTCCAGTTAGCCGCGACGGTCGCTGCGGGCCTTGGGAATATTGTTGCCGCGCAATTGACAGGTGGCCATTGGCGCCTGTTTCGAACGCTGCACATTTATTGCAACGCGCGGACGACGCCTGACATCCTTGAACGACTCCATCAGTACGCGCGCTGCATCGACGGGCTTATCCTGCCGGACGCGGGACAAACGAAGAAGCAGTTCAAGAGCCGGACTGAACTCTTCATCGGACCGCGCCATCACGACTTGATGGGCGAAATTTACGATATCCGCAGCGCCGACGAACATCTGCACGAAAGCCGGTACTTGGAGGGGTTTGACCGTGAGACGCGCCTCGATCTAGTGAAGAAGGAGGCGCTTACCGAGTATGTCGCCCGAACTGCGCTGGCGCGGGTGATAGGCAACTCGAACCTTTGGCAGCACTTCGCTAATACACCGGCACTGGGTTCCTTTTGGGCGCTGCCGGCGCCCGACCGTCGCCGAATTTGGGGTGACCCCGTCAATCTAGCGAACGCGATTGCTGATTTCGATCCGAAATATATTCACGATGGCCATTTGGGCGCACCCTGAGATCGGTGTGCGCTTCCGTACCGAAAGGCCGCGTGAAGCGCACTTTCTACACAATTCAGCGCTAAACCGTGGCGATGATTCGGCCTTCGGAAAGTCAGCCCTCTCCCGACTCACTCGATGAGTGGATCGAGCAGGCGTGCGCGTCCGATCCACTTCCTGCCTATGCCGAAGAGCCGGAGCGCGAGCCCGGCCCTCCGCTGACTAAGAACGAACTATGTGCCGCGCGGTCTGACCTTTCGGAGTGGCAGACGCCGGAAGTGTTTGCGAAAGCGACGAAGGCCCTTTGTGCGCGATGCGGCTCCGAAGAATGGTTCAACCGCCCGCATCTTAGATTTTTGCACGACGCCTATGTTCTTGCAGAGTTCGCGGAACTGATGGCGGTTGACTGCGTCCGTCTAGCCCCACCGTCGGAGCAATGGCCGGACGGCTACCTGAAGATCGATGGCAAGACGCATAGCATTGAGGTTACGAGCACGCACGGCGGCCGGAAACTCGGTAAGGAATACCGGGATGTTAAGAGGCCGACACTGGACCCGGTAAACAATTGGGTTGCGCGTGCCGAGACAATTCCCCGCTATCTCGATGAGGCGATCAGCGCAAAAAGCAAAAAGAACTACAGCAGCCCGTGCTGGCTAATCGTCTACCTGAATATCGACGAATACGGCATCCGCCAGAACGAAACAGAACGCGCCATTGCTGCGATCAAGGAGCGCTACGCTCAATCCTTTGAGGCGATTTCCGTGCTTTGGAAGGCCAAGAGCTATTGAGCAGTTGGCGTGCGCGATCTTAGCAGCGCCGACCCTCCAGGTAGTCGTCAAGGATTTCGAAAAATTCCTGCAAGGTTACGATTTGCAACGTCGGCGGTAGGATGGGTCGCAGTTCATTGCGCTTTCCGAGGATGCGCTTATCGTGCGTGATGAAGTAACCGCACCCGGTTTCGGCGGCCTCGGAAAGATGCGAGGCGTCAGCCGCGTGCGCGCCGGGTTTCGCGTTACCTTGCAGGATGGCAGCAACGCGGCGGCGCTCGCTTTGCTGCCCGGCGTTCAAACCAGGCCGAAGGTTGAATATCTGCGGCAGCATCGCGGCCTTAACTGGCTCGGGGCTGTTTGGATGCTGAACCTCACCGCGGACTCCGCCCCCAAGCACGACGTTCACTTTGGCGGTATCGGAAAGCTCTCGGAAGCGGATCACAAGCTGGTCGTTTTCCGTGTCGCCCAAGTCAAGCGCGTTGGCATCGAGCGCAATGTTGCAGATGCGCGGATCAAGCGGGCGATGGTTGCTGAACGGGATACGTTTTTTCATCAAGGGAGTCCCGGCAGATGGTCGAAGCCTGCGGCGATGGACGCATAGAAGCGATGAAACCCGTTGAGGACACGGTAGCGGTACGGCGCACGCCGGAAATCCATGTCAGGCAGCTCGAGAAGGGGCACTGGTTCGATTTCAGATCCTGCGACGAAGCCCTCAAATATCGAAATCAATCGAGCCCGATCAAAGCCGCGCCAATCTTTGGGATGGGCCGTGAAACGATACACTGGCTCAATCGCCGCAAGCGGTATCAAAATGGCTGCCGCCGTGGAGCGATAGGCGCTATCGGCTGCGACGAAACCGATCATGCCCGCCGCCGATAACCAGTCATCGGGGATTTCGAAGTCGCACGGATAATGGGGCATCTGGTAACGCATCAATCAAAACCTAGACGCATTTGCTGTGACTAATCGGATTTAGGAGGTAGCTTTTGAAGCTCTTCCGCCAGCCTTTTTAGTGTTTGAAGCGCCGTCGCAAAATCCGGCCCCTCTCCATAGACCATATCCCGTTGAAATGCGGCGTAGTCAGCGGCAAAACGTGGATCAGCAGCGATGCCCTCGACGGCGCGCAGTGTCTCTGCAAGCGGGTTATCCCGATAGGCGGGAAATTGATCGCCGTAAGTCTCTGCGTCCGAATGCATGACCTCTCGCGCAAGTGCGGCCACATCTGCCGGGTCGTAATGTTCGGCGATCACATGCAGATCGTAAATGTGGCGCACCAGCGTCGGATCGTGCTCGGTCTGAAGCCCGGCAAGCTCGGCACCTGCTCGTCTTGTCAGCGCCACAAATTTCTCCGCTGCCGTCTCCGGGATCGCCGCTGTCGCAATCGCGGGCACCTCTGGCTCCCGTTTGAAAGCTTCGGCGACGAAGGAAGATACCGGCAGCTCGCTTGACGGCCGTCGCATCGGCCATACCGAGGTCTCGATCTTAATTTCCGGTCGTAAGGCGCCTTGCCCCGCCGCTATCGGCTCGTAAGGCAACTGATAAAGCGTGTACCTGCCTTCGTAGTTAGATTTTAGATGTTTGGGATTCTTGGGGTCGAATTTGAATCCGGCCTTGTGAAGCTCCGCTGTGATCCTTTCGCGCAGGCGCCGCAGCGCTCGACGCGACGGCGGGCCTTTGGATACGATTTTGATATCGATGTCTTCTGACATGCGCTTGGTCACGCGGTGCGCGCGACTCAATGCTGTGCCGCCTTGGAAAATGAGTTCAAAGGGTCCCTTGTCGGCCGCGATGATCGCAGCCAGCGCTTTGACAACGAACCAGTCCTTTTCGACAAGCGCAGGATCAGGCAGCCCCAATTGCTGCTGCACTTCGATCAGTTCTTGAAGAGTGGGCCTATCGTTCAAGGACGAGCTCCGAATTGCCGTCCTTGAGCCGACGCGAAAAGCGTCCTTTGACGCGCAACACCGGATTTACCGGAATTTGCGTCGAACGTCCTTCATTATAGGCCCGCTCGGATTCTGTCGGCTCCCATTTTACGCCGAGCTTCGTCAGCGCTTCACGCGCCGCACCCCGAAGGCCAGTGGGGTTCAGGAGCAACGGCTTACCCGACAGGCGAGAGACGACCGCTCGCCCATAGACGCCATAGCCAAGTCGCACCAGGCGTCCGTCGCGCACCAGGCCGCGCAGCGCACGCAGCACTTGCGTTTCCCCGCTCAGATCGCGGAATTCCCGCGTCAGAAAGACGGAATCGCGCGCCTTACGGGCAAGGCGGGCCTCGATCCTGGCGCGCAATGTTTTGGGCTTACGCATGACACACCTCCGTGTGCAAAAACCTGACACCCAATATATACAAAAACATGACGCTTTTCAATGGAAAAGTGTTTACTTTCAATATCATATAAGTTTCAATCTCTTAGCGGTGGCCCCCCAAATCGATTGAGTAGCGCCTAGTTATTCATTCGAACCTAATCGGCTCAACCACTTACCAACCCCCTAAAACCCGTAGGTCCGGTCGCCCTTTCAGGTTACAACTCCCGAGGGTGATCTGGGGGATCGGATGCCGCTTGTCAGCGTTGCGTATATTCGACCGAGCACAAAGCTCGTCTCTAATCCGAACAAATCTTTAGATTCGGAGCTTCGACTGCACGGCGTGCCAACGCAACCAACCCGTTCCGGAGTTCTGCCATGAGCCGAACGGGTCCAAGCGGCGCCATCCGGCTTGTAGGCCAAGATTTTCCCAGCTCGACCGAAAACGGCACGACAATCGGAGAGATGGTCCGTGAGGGGATCAAGCGTGCGCAGGACAAGCTAATCGACCTTAGCATGCGAAACAGCATGCTCAATTTCAAACACTCAGAAACCTCAGCGCGGCATGTACGAATTGCAGATGAGCAGATCAGCATCCTAGTCGAAGCTCTAAGCACTGGTCGGTCATTTAACGTTGTCCCTGTTCCTCCCGTTGAGCAGATTCCAAGGGATGAGGATACCGACGAGTTCCGTGCCGCATTGAAAGCGGCGAAGGAGATCGATTCTGATTGGCTGGCAGCTGAAGATGCGAGACGTGCAGCCGGAAATCGCCGTCGTGCGCGCGACAAAGCGGCTGAGCGCGCTCTACGCGATCGAGTGCGCGCCCAGCGCGGAATGCCCGAATGGCGAGTTGCCACCGATCCAAAGGCACGGGCAAAAGAACTAGGGATAGACCCTTCGTACGACTTGCCATCACCTCATAATGAGCCACCGCCCCGTCATTTAGACGATGCGTTGCAAACACTGCACTTCCCTGACCGGCTTGAACCGAAACTATCAAATATCTACAGCGCCGCGCGCGCGCTGCAGGAGGACGCTGGCCTAAGCGCTTTATACTGTGCGGTCGGTTTTTTGGAATGGTATGACCCACATGACGCGCCCGATCCTGCTTTCGCCCCGCTGCTCCTTCTTCCGATCAATATGGAAAAGCGAATTTCCCAGGGTGACTACGTTTATTCGATCAGCGGCCGCGATGACGACGAGGCCACAAATGCCGCACTTCGGGAAAAGCTGAAACAGCTCAGTTTGGAACTGCCTGAATATGACCCTGAAAATGGAATCGAAGATTTCTTTCGACTCATCACCGAAAGCCTCGTCAATCGTCCTCGCTGGAAAGTTCGGCGCTTTGTAACGATTGGCCTCTTCTCGTTCGCCCGACAAGTGATGTGGGCGGATTTAGACCCGTCGAAATGGCCGGATACAGCTCGCCCCGAAGGCCATCTTCTTCTGGGCCAGATTTACGGTGACGTGGCAGGCGAAAACGCCGGCGCCACCGCACCTGTGTACGATGTTGATCTCCCCGAGATGGAGCAGCAGGCACCTGCACTTATAACCGACGCGGATGCTTCTCAGCTCAGCGCTGTTATTGATGCGACAAGTGGAAAGAATTTAGTCATTCAAGGGCCGCCTGGTACAGGAAAATCGCAGGCTATTACAAACATAATCGCCAACGCCCTATGGCACGGAAAAACAGTCCTATTCGTGTCCGAAAAAATGGCTGCATTGAATGTTGTTAAGGATCGTCTCGACAGCATGCAGCTCGGCCGTTTCTGTCTTGAGGTTCATTCGGCGAAGGCGTCCAAGTCGTTGGTGCTGAAAGCGATCCGCGAAGGGATGGACGGTAATCGACCTCGATCAAACTCACACGAAGCCGAGAGCGCACGCAATGCGCTTCAGGAATCTCGTCAAAGATTGAGTGAATACTCCGCTTTGATAAACAGTCTAGCTGGCGATACGGGTTTGACCATCCATCAGATTCTATGGGCCGATTCAGCGCGTTCTGATCTGCCGACGACGGTACCTGAGAGTGTTCGAGAATTCCGCCTGCCCAATCCACTCGACACTGATCGTTTCAAGTTGGGAGGTTATATCGCCGCTGGGCGCGCGCTGGATGACTTGGTGGCATCAATGGGTGTGTTCGCCGACCCGGCTCGTCAGCCATGGCGCGGCGTCGGCAATCTCAACCTCACACGGTTCGACCGTGCTAAGGCGGTCACCTTGGTAGACGCTTGGGGAGCCCGGCTCGACCAACTTTGTAACATGGTGGATGCGCTAAGTGCCCCTGGATGGACCAAGCCAATTTCCATCAAGGATTTCGAGCAAGTGGCAGCTATCGCTCTAACGGTACCAGATCTCGCTGGGGAGGTTAGCGACACCGTTCTCACGCGAGCTACCGAGGATGATATCGCGACATCACTTAGACGCTGGGCGGAAGTGGTCCTTGAAGCTGACCGGACGAATGCGTCACTGCTGCCACTCTGTGACCCACAGAAAATGGCCGCCCAGTGTGGGCCGGCTGCTTCGGTCATCACGGTCGCCCGAGAGTTGGACGTCGCAGAACTGTCGCTTCGCCAGTTGGAGGTAGAATGCCGGAAAGCCCAGGCTGAGGCTAAGTCTTGCGTTCGCACCGTCCAGCTCATATCAGACGTGTTTGCTACCTTCGCCCCCGGCACTGAGCGCGACTTCAGCGCTAGGGCTGAAGCGATGGTCACAAGTTTCCTTCTTCATGCAGCCGCCCTTCCTATAGAGCGCTTGCCTCTGCGATTGGCTACTCTTGATGATGCGGCGATTGATATTTTGACTCACGCTGCCGCCACCGCCGCCGAAGCCCGTTTAGCTGCAGAGCAAGCGAAATTTGAAGACCCAGCAACTCCCCACTTAATGCAATCTCTGCCTTCTTCCCCTGAACTTCGGCGCGCTGCGAACACTCTCCGAAGTGCAAGTCTCTGGCAAAAACTCTTCGGCCGTGAGTGGAGAGCTGCAAAGGCAGTATGGCGCACAACATTCCCAAGCACCCGCAAATCCGCCCCCGCTGAAATATCGCGCCGACTAGTATTCGCTGCGGCGTGGAAGGACGGCATAACTCAACTTGAGACCGATCAGGCTGCGAAGCGTGCTTCCGGACGCTATTGGCGATCCGCGGAAACTCCATTTGATGTCCTAATAGCGGTCGCAAAGTGGATGAAATCTGTCCGAAACATCACTCCTTTGGAGGAGCGAGGCGCGAAGGAGCTGCGACGCGTGGCGTGCGAAGGCTCCGCTGAACAATTCACACAGGCGAGAGATTTTGCTGCTAGCGCTAAGCAGATCGACTTGCTCGGAACCTACAAGGCGGCTGTTTCAAAGCGAGAAACAATACGAGGCACTGCTATCCGGCTGGTCGAGAGGTCGCATCGCTTGACTGAACTATATAAGCAAACAGTGACTTTAGGCCTTCATCCTGAGCAACCATTAACGGTAATCCCCGCCGCCCTCGAATCGTTTGCTAAGCTTGATGGTTTGAGCCGGGAAAAAGCGAGTCTCTCCAACGTCGCTGAAATTACTTTTACCTTAGATGCGGCGACCGACGGGGACAAGGCGAAGAGCATTCTCGCTTCATTCGATCACATAAGACTCTTGAAATCAGCAAACCTACCTTCGGCAGTCGTCGCTTATCTGCTCAGCGAAAATTGCTCCGGACGGACAGCGGAAATCAAGCATACCGCAGCGCAGGTAAAGAACGCTTTGGATCAAGAGCGTTCTGCGTCAAATGCCGTGGAAGAAATGCTGCAATTGAGGCCCAACGATTGGTGCGGAGGTCCATTGCGAGAGGTCCCGGTCGAGGCGCTAAGACAAAAGTGCCAGGACGCTTCTCAAAGTCCAGATCAGCTCGAAAAGCAAATTGATCTCTTGGGCGCAGAACTAGAAGCAGATCGATTGGGCCTTGGCGATCTATTACTGCAATGGACGAAAGCCGGTCGCGCCTACGCAGACGTGGCCTGGGCAGTAGAATCGGCATTCTATCGATCAGCGGCAGAGAGGTTGATGCGCGATCATCCGATACTCGCTCGTCACGCCGGGAGCACTCATGAGCAGGTAAGAACTCGGTTTCAACAACTCGACCGCGATATACTCGAATTAAATAGGAAAATGATTGCGGCGCGCCTGCATGAGCGGCCCATTCCGGCCGGTCGCCGCGCTCAGTCCGTGCGGGATTACACCGACAATGAAATGCTCAGCCATCAAACCGGTCTACAGCAGCCACGAATAGCACTGCGTCGGCTATTTACGAATGCTGGAAGCGCCATTCGGGCCTACACACCGTGTGTCATGATGAGCCCGATGTCAGTCGCGCAATACCTGGAGCCGGGCAAACACCTCTTTGACCTGCTCGTTGTCGACGAGGCTTCGCAGATGAAGCCAGAAGATGCATTGGGCGCACTCATGCGATGTGGCCAGGCTGTCATCGTCGGCGATCCCCAACAATTGCCACCGACCGATTTCTTCTCAGTTTCGAACGATGGTGATGGACAAGATGCCCAGGATGGCCCCGAAGAATCTATCCTCGAACTCGGTCGCCGTTGTTGGCACCCTATGCGTATGTTGGAGGTTCACTACCGTTCGCGTCACCAGAGTCTAATCGCCTATTCAAATCGCGAATTCTACGACGAGCGCCTTTTGATCTATCCAAGCCCCGTGGTGACGGACCCAGACTACGGGGTATCCTGCCGAAGGATCGAAGGAGTTTATGAGGTAGGTCAAGGACGGAATCGCATCGAGGCCGAAGCCGTTGTCGAAGAGGCGGTTACTCTGATGAGGACCCGCATGCATAGGTCGTTGGGAATCGTTGCAATCAATCAAGCACAGCGTGACCTTATCGAAACGTTGATGGATCAACGCGCGGCCTCCGATCCGGACGTGCTCGCATATAAGCAAGAATGGGAGGGTAACCTAGAGGAGTTCTTTGTTAAAAACCTCGAAAATGTTCAGGGAGACGAACGCGACACGATCCTCATTTCAACTGTTTATGGTCGAACTGATGAAGGAGTATTTCGTCAGAACTTCGGCCCGATCAATCGTGCCTACGGACATCGTCGGCTGAACGTATTGTTTACGCGCGCGAAGCGTAAGCTGACGGTATTTACAAGTCTCGATATAGGCCAGATCGTCGCCGACGGACATAGTCGTGGTGTGCGCGTTCTCAAAGAATTTCTAGAATATGCTCAGACCGGAACTATTTCACCTGGTCGCCGGACGGGAGCCGAGCCCGACAGTGATTTCGAGAGATGGTTCCTTTCACGTCTTAATGCCGCGGGATACGACGCCCATCCTCAAGTTGGCGTTGCCAAGTATCGCATCGATATCGGAATCGTGCATCCCGACAAGCCGGGCAATTACATTCTCGGGCTCGAATGCGACGGCGCTACCTATCATTCATCTAAGTCGGCACGCGACAGGGACAGGTTGCGCCAAGATGTTTTGGAAGGTCTCAACTGGAAAATTCATCGGATTTGGTCGACCGACTGGTACAGAAATCCGGAGCGGGAATTCAAGCGACTAATCCAAAACATTGAGGCGCTTCGGCTAGCTCAACCGAATCAAAATCACCAGTGATACCTGCGTCTTCGGACGCTAATTCGTCTCGGGATGAAAAGCGGAAAGCTACGTCTTTAACGAATCTATTGCTTGAGGTTGGAATATCACATGAAATTTATTCACGCAGCTGATATCCACCTCGATAGTCCCCTGCAGTCTTTGGTGCTCCAAGATCAGGCCCAGCTCACTCGAATGCGGCGAGCGTGCCGGGACGCTTTTGAACGTCTGGTCGATTTCAGCATTGAACTGCAGGTAGCTTTCGTCTTGCTCGCCGGCGATCTCTACGACCACGATGCGCCCAATATGCAAACCGCTGTCTTTCTTCGCACACAGCTAGCACGTCTTGAGAAAAATGGGATTCGGGTTGTGATCGTGAAGGGCAACCATGACGCTGACAACAAGATCACCAGCGCTCTCGCGCTGCCCGCAAACACCCGGATTTTAAGCGATCGTAAGCCGGAGACGGTACTTTTCGACGATCTCCCCGTGCGTGTTGCGATCCACGGCCAAAGCTTCAAAGGCGGCCCCGTTTCAGAAAATCTTGCTGCGTCTTATCCAGCCGCCAAACCCGGTTATGTGAATATCGGCATCTTGCACACGTCGTTGTCTGGCGACATTGAACACGATGCCTACGCGCCTTGTAAATTGGAAGACTTGACCACGAGGGGATATGATTATTGGGCGCTCGGTCATATCCACAAAGGTGCCAAGCTCCTTGACGACCCGTGGGTTGTCTATCCCGGCAATCTCCAGGGCAGACACGCCAAGGAGACCGGCCCCAAGGGGTGCATGCTTGTGGAGGTCGACGATGATCGTATCTCCACCGTCGAATTGGTGGATTTGGCCGTCGTACGTTGGGACTTGGCGGTGGTCGATCTCGAGGGGAAGACGCGCGAAGCCGATTTGGTTGAGGCCATCCGCGCCGCATTAGCCCAGGCCTATAAGGCGGCTGATAGTCGGCCAACTGCCGTCCGTCTAATCCTGGCTGGCGAAACGCCGCTTCATGATGCGATCGAGAGAAGGCCCAGCCGATTATTGCAAACCGTATTGGAGCTAGCCGCCGAGATTGGCGGGGACGACATCTGGATAGAAAAAATACGCAACGACACGGTACCGCCCCTCATTGCACCGAAATCGCAAGTGAATGATACCGCCAACGACTTAACGCAAATTATGGAGGAAGTGGCGAGCGACACCGGGCAAGTGAACGCCTTGCTCCAAAAGGAGCTTGAACCGCTGCGAACGAAACTCCCAGAGGAACTCAAAGAGCTTCCAGCCTTAAAACTCCTTGATGATCCGAGTTTAGTTCTTAGCGCACTGGCTCGACTCAAACCGCGTTTAACATCGCGCCTCGCGGGCGAGGAGGACGCCTGATGCGAATTGCAAGTCTTCATCTCAGCGCTTATGGCCACTTTACAGATTATTCTCTGCTTTTTGGCGATAGGCCTGGCTTGCATCTGGTCTATGGAGTCAATGAAGCAGGAAAGAGCACATCGCTGCGCGCGCTTTCCAGCGTTCTATTTGGGTATCCTTCACACGTCATTGATGGATTCAAATTCGACGCAAAAGATATTGCGATCGGGGCCGATCTCGTCGCCAAGGATGGCCGTACCCTTTCTTACGTTCGTAGGCGTCGAGGAAAGAATGCACTCGCAAACGCGGACGGAACGTTTCTGGACGAGGCCACCGTCGCGAGTTTTCTCGGCGGAATTTCGAAGGAGGTGTTCGAAAAAGTATTCGCGCTTGATCACCACCGACTTCATGAGCACGCGAGGGCGCTATTGAGCGAAGGTGGCTCGTTGGGATTCAGCCTCGCAGAGGCAGGATCAGGAATAGCCGGTCTCAAAGCGGTACTTGATCGGCTAAAAACCGAGCGGACCACGCTATTCCTTCCAAGTGGATCGAAGCCAAAGCTCAATCAGCTCATTGCCAAACTTACCGAGCTTCGTAAGGAGGCGCGACGCATGTCGGTCTCCCCTGGCGAATACAAGAAACGTCAAAAGGAAATTGACGATGTTGAGAGTGCTTTGGCCGAAGCCAGGGAAAGAAGGCAATCCATCCAGAGTGCCATTCGAAAACTGGAGCGGATATCGAAAAATCTTCCCCTAAGGACGCAGCACCAGGCGTTATCGCTCAAGATTGATGGTCTGTCGGATGTGCCGTTACTCCCGCCTGAGGCCGTACAACAGCGTATAAAAGCTCAAATTGATCATGATACGGCCGAAGCAGACCTCGTTGCGGCTGGTAGCGAAATCGAGGCGCTGCAAACGAAAATCGACGCCATCGTGCTTGACACGAAGACGTTGGAACACCGCTCTGAGATTGAGCGACTAGCCGCACAACGCGGGGTGATCGAGACTACCGAACGGGACTTGCCTAAACGGGAAGCCGAACGAAGCCAACATTACGTAATCGCGCGTGATTTGCTCGCAAACGCTGAATTATCGGGCGAGCCCGAACACCTAGATAAGGTGCTGCCATCCACCATCAAACGAAAGGCCATTTCGATCTTGGCCGACGCCGGTATGAGGCTTAAAGCGCAGTTGGCTACGGCAAAGGAAAGCGTTGAGAGCGCTGAGGAAGCCCTCGACAAGGCTAGACAACATGCCGCTAAAATCACAAAGCCCGCGGAGATCGGATCTCTTGCGCAAACATTAGGCGCATCGACAAAGCTTGGGGACATATCGACCGAAATTACAAGACGGCAGCTCGCGCTCAAAGCGAAAAGCCAAACGCTTGGACAGACCATAACCGGGCTTGGGACGAAAGCCGGTACTGCGGCTGCGTTGCGCGAAATAGTTGTCCCGTCCGAAAAAGCGGTGGCACGCTATAAGGAATTGCTTGCGGCTGTGGACGCAGAATTATCGACAGCTCTTTCCGAGCAGAGCCATCTCGATCAAGGACTCCGTAAGCTCGAGAGCGATATCGAGAGATTGAAGAGAGGTGGAGCAGTTGCAAGCGAGGACGATCTCAAAGCGGCACGACAAATTCGTGATGATGGGTGGGCCCTTTTGCGGGGAATCTATATTGATAAGCAAGATGGTCTAGATGGCCAGGCTAAGATTTATGCGCCAAAAGGCAATATTCCGAACGTATATGAAGCGCGAGTAATTGACGCCGACAAAATCGCAGATGCGATTTTAAATGCTGTCGGAGAAGCAACTGAGCTATCTTTATTGGAGCGGCAACAGATGGAAGCCGCCGCGAGGCTCGCCGCATCACTTGACGGACAGTCTAAAATCATTGATCGGCGCAGTACGCTATTGTCGGAATGGCGTGCTTTATGGCCCGCGGAAATTGTCACAGGTCAACTACCGGATGAGATGTCTGATTGGCTCAGGACGAGGCAACTAGCACTCGTCGAGGCAGAAGAGCAGGCGAAGGAACACAATGAAATATTGCTTCTGAAAACAAAGGAGAGCGATGCAATTAAGGAAATGTTCGCAGCCTTGAATGGCCATACTTTAGCGAATGGCAATGACAGCCTAAATGCTCTCCGTGATCGAGCTCAGACGCTCCTCGATGAGGTTAACATTGCTGCCGCGCAATACGCCTTGGCGAATGAAGCCGTCGAAACCCAGGCGCAAAACAAGTCCCGCGCCGAACAAACAATGACCAAACTGGAAAGTCAGATTACCGAATGGACCGACAAATGGAGCGCGGCGCTAAAGGAGATTGGACTGCGGCCTATCCTTTCCATCGAGTCGGCTGCCGTTGTGCTCGATATCATGAATCGCCTCGACGGGGCGAAAATCCAAATCGACAATCTCTCCCATCGTATAAAAACAATGATGGAAGATAGAGGGCATTTTGAAAAAGCCATTGATGCCTTAAAGCCACTCCTATTTAACCTCGGCGAAGCAAGCCTTCTCGATATGTGCCGCCAACTCGAAGCTAAATTGGAAGTCGCCAAGACCGCTGATGCAAGATTAAAGGCCGTGGAAGCGCAATTAGAAAATCAAACGTCCGCGCGAGCGCAGGCATCAGAAAAACTCCGTCGTAGTAAAACCGAGCTTGCTACATTGTGCTCACAGGCGGGAGGAGTTGATGCGGGCGCTTTGTCGGCGATTGAAATAAAGTCGGCGCAGAAGGCGGAAGCGATACGCGACCGAGAGAAGCTCGAAACACGCCTACGCGAAGACGGTGCCGGTCTTGATCTGGACGTACTTTTCGCCGAATGCGAGGCGGTCATTGGCGATCAAATTCAAGGCGAAATTGCCAAAATGTCGAACGACAGTGTTGATCTTGAAACGGCCATCGACGAAATGATGACGCGCCGTGCCACACTTAGTGCCGAATTTGGGTCCTTGTTTGCAAACAATCAGGCAGCCGACGCTTTACAAGACGCTGCGAATGTCGAGGCGGAGATTGGTGAAGCAGTCCAGGCTTACACCGACCTGACAGTCCAGGAGACGTTGTTGCGGCAGGCAATTGACCTTTATCGAGACAGGAACCAAGGTCCCATTCTGACTCGCGCGAAGGTATTATTTTCTGAACTGACGAACGGAGAGTACACTGGGCTTCGTGCGGACGTTGATGAACATGGCGCTCCGATTTTGATCGCGGAGCATGCTACGCGTGGAAGCCTTGAAGTTTCGGCACTCAGCGATGGGACCGTTGACCCACTTTACCTTGCGTTACGGTTGGCAGTTGTGCAGGAGCACAACGCCGCGCGGGAACCCCTCCCGTTCATTGCTGACGATCTTCTACTAAATCTCGACAACACGCGCGCACGAGCGACCCTCAAGACATTGGGGGCGCTTGCTGCATCGGCACAGGTGTTATTTTTTACACACCACGAGCATATGATCGAACTCGCTCGGGAGAGCTTGCCTCCAGCCCTACTAGTTGAGCATTGTCTTCCGGCCCGCGCCGGTTAGTGGCGCCGGTAATGCCGGAATCTGATCGTTAGCCGTATCAGTCCGATGCGAGTAGCTCATACGACTTCGAAAGGCGCGCTTTAGCGGCCTTCCTTTTGTGCTCGCCCCCGGAGCGCGTGGGAATAATTAGGAATGTTCGTACATGCGCATGCTCGGAGCATCTTTCAGCTTGGATAACGGTGTTTTGTTGGATTAGCGTGACATCCAACTTCAACGCTCACCCCCGGAGATGCTATGGAAAACGTCATCACACTTGGAAAGAGACTCCTGCCTGTCGAACAGATCGTGCTGATCGAGCCATTCGACCCTTCGAGCAATCCCGACTTCAAACCCGCAAAGGAATTCAAGGCGCGGGTCGTATTGCTTAATCGCGATACGGTCCTCATCGAGACGACTCCGCAGGAATTTGCGTCGGCGCAAGGCTTTCGCCTGCTCACGGAAGATAACGTCGCCGCCAACCCGGCGATCTCCTTCAAGGTCGAAAGCTTCGAGCCGACCGAAACCTTCAAGCCAACGAAACCCTACCTGACCCGCCTCAAGTGGCGCGATCAGGAGGGAAATGAGCAGAGCAAGTTGCTGCTGACCAAGCCGGACACGGTGCTCGCGCTAGTTTTGCGCCGTGCCGATGCCGATGCCCCTGAAAAGAAAACCGCAAAACGGCCGGCAAAGCGGCGCAGGGTGCGTGACTTCAGCAGTCTCAAGCCGGCTAACGCCTGACAAACTGCGTGCAGAAAGACCCTGCCGGAACGCACCCGGCAGGGTTTTTTCGTGCGCTCATTCCGGCGCAAGGTCGTACCAGGCGATGACCCGGTGGATGTTCCGCAAGTTGCGAAGCGCTGTGGTTCGTTCGGGCGAACCTTCAGGATGCTTGGACAAAGCGCTCCTAATCCGGTCGGCAAGACCGCATAGCTCGTTGCGGGTGCGCTTCATCAATTCGGTGATTGTCAGCGTTTCCATGTTTCCTCCATCGTTGCTCGACCGCGCCAATCGCGGCCTTCTGGTGGAGGCCCCGGCGCCGGAGGAGGCGGGTGCATCGCCTGCGACCGGAACGGAGTGGAGGAGTGCTTCAGCACTTGCACCCATGCCGACGAACGGCGCCAAAAGGCCGGAAGAAGGACGGGATTGGTGCGGTGGTGATGGAGCGGCAATCGAGAGTTGCAATAGACCCGAAACCAAACCATAGTCGGGAATATCTGAAGACTTGGCGGCTGCATGCTTCTAAAGCGCGTGTTTGTAAAGAATTTCCGCTCGATCCGTGACGCGACCGTTGACGTTGGCGGTCAGATGGCGATCGTCGGCGGCAACGGCACGGGGAAATCCTCCGTCTTACGCGCTATCGATCGTTTCTTCGGATCGTCTACGGCGGTAGAGCTTGATGACTTCTTTGGACGTCAAGTCGGCGACCCGATCGAAATTGGATTGACCTTCACGGATTTCAGTGAGCCTGAGCGTGAATCGTTCGGCGCGCGAATTCACGACGATGAAATGACTGTCGTTAGGGTCTTCGAAGCCAGCGGCGGCAAAAATAACGGTCGATACTATGGCGCGACGATGCAACATCCTGGCTTCGCACAAGTCCGAGCTACCGAGGGCGCGACGCCTATTCGGGCCGCATACAATCGGCTACGTGAATCTGATGAGAAATATTCTTCATTACCTTCGGTTTCTCGCGCCGATCAAATTCCGGAGGCATTTGCGGAATGGGAATCAAGCCACGTTGGAGAGTGTGAACTTGGCCGAGACGATGGCCAATTCTTCGGTTTCACCAATGTTGCCAAGGGAGCGCTACAAAAAGCGACAAGCTTTGTCCTCATTCCGGCTGTTCGCGACGCTTCGGCCGATGCTCTTGACTCTCGGGGAGCCGTTATAGCGCGGTTGCTTGAACTTGTTGTACGCAGCGCAATTCAGCGTCGAAGCGATATTCAAAGCTTTCAAACGCGTATCTCCTCGGAGTATCGAGAGCTTACCGATCCGGAAAAATTGCATGAACTAGCGGGTCTTTCCGGTGAACTAACGGAAACACTACAGCAGTTCTACAAGGAGGCAGCCGTTGCTCTGAAATGGCAACCGATTGTGGATTTTCAAGTTCCGTTACCAGCCGCCGATGTATCGCTGGATGACGATGGCTTTGAAGGTCCAGTAGATCGCAAAGGTCACGGACTACAAAGAGCTTTTATTCTTACGCTACTTCAGCACCTGGCTAAGGCCACTTCGGCCGATGTCGCTCGTCAAGAAAGCGACTCATCGCCGAGTCCAACAGAAAACGCTGCGGCGACGAAAGATCAGGTTCAACAAGTAGCTTACACAATTCCCGGGCTTATTCTCGCTATCGAAGAACCCGAACTCTACCAGCATCCGACCAAGCAGCGGCATTTTGCTAAAGTGCTAAGCCAGTTGAGCGCGGGCCAATTACCGGGAGTAGCGCGACGCACCCAGGTTCTTTTTGCTACTCACTCATCGCTATTCGTCTCTATGGACCGCTTCGATGAAGTACGTTTGGCGCGCCGTAATAAACTGCCTGAAACCGCACACAAAGAATGTCGATTGACGTATTCGACTTTGGCGAAAGTCGCTCGCCGCTTGGAGCAGGCGTATGGCAGGGACGAAGGCACGTTTACCGCCGATGGCCTTAAAGCGCGCTTGCATATTATTAGCGCGGAAATCGCCGAAGGCCTCTTCGCTGACGCCGTTGTACTCGTGGAAGGTGTTAGCGACCGGGCCGCGATAGTTGCTGCGGCCGCTCAGGAGGGTGTTGATCTTGAAGCTCTGGGAGTGGCCGTTTTAGCTGTGGACGGTAAAACGAAAATGGACCGCCCGGCCGCCATTTTTACGAGCCTCGAAATTCCGACATTCCTCGTGTGGGATTGCGATAGGAAGGCTGAGGGCATGATCAACGGATTAGAGCAAAACCGAGCTTTGCAAGTTTTGATGGGGGTGCCTGCGAGTGAAGTGATCGACGCCGTGACGAAGATTTCTGGCAATTTCGCTTGCTTCGATACCAAACTTGAAACCGTCATCAAGGACGAGCTTGGGGCCGCCCTTTACCAACAACAACTCGATGCAGTAAAAGCGAAATATAGCATTGAAAGGAACGACGATGCCGAAAAGGCTCCTTTTGCTATGCGCGAGCTGCTGGTCGGGGCGGCTACAGCGGGAAAACGCAGTCTGACCTTAAACGCCATCGTCGCAGCAATTCAAAATATGCGTACTGCAATCGCCAGCGGGGCGGAGGCGGAAACGGCTTCGGAGTCGCAAGATGAGCAATGAGACGATTTGCGATGCAATCGCCAAACGATTGGTAATTTCGTTCAATTATACCGGTAAGCAACGCACAGTGGAGCCGCACACTTTGGGGTATGATCGAGCTGGTGATCTGACATTGTGTGCGTGGCAACTCAGCGGCGGAAGCGGTCCAGGTTGGCGCGATTTTCATTACAAGAAGATGAGTGGAATTGAGTTGACTGGTGCGCAGTTTCCCGGATCGCGCCCTGGCTATAATCCCGATGATTCAACGCTTGTTCGGATAGTTCGTCGCCTCTAGCGTCGTAATCCTGCTGCCGCGGTACTGATTAGGGCGTGGACTCATTAATGCTCATTCGACCCCGTCACTGGACCGGCATGATTTGGATGCTCAAGCTACATCTTGACGCCGTGCATTGGGTTCTGCACAGCGTGCCGCACGAATTCGCGCCAGCCCGAACGCCGCAGACGCGAAGGCGAGCGTGGAGGAAGACATGAGCGGGTCTTGGCCGCGCATTGTTGTCTTGTGCCTGCTGACTTTGCCGGCAATGTCCCTCGCATACGCCCAAGCCGGCCCTTATCCGGATAAGCCCGTGACTATTATTTCGGACGCAGGGGCGGGCTCCAGCGTGGATGTTGCTACGCGCGTTATAGCCGACGGCCTCGCCAAAATCTGGGGACAGAAAGCGGCGGTGGTCAATCGTCCGGGTGCCAATGGAAGTATCGCCGCGCACGCCGCGAGCGAGGCGGCTGGGGACGGATATACGCTCTACACGCCCGCCACCTCGACCTTCCTGGCGCCGCCGACTGTGGCACCAAATTTGCCGGTCAAACTGCCGCGCGATTTCTTAGCCGTAGGGTTTCTCGCCGATCAGCCGTTGTTCCTCGCCGTCGATCCCCACAGCGGCCTTACCACGGTGCAGCAACTCATCGATCGCGCCAAAAAGGCACCGGGAACGCTGTCGATCGCGGTATCGGGCGTCGGCCGGTTAACGTACCTGACCAGCTTGCTGATTCAGCAGAAGGCGGGCATCAAGCTCATTTCGGTGCCCTATACCGACGGACCAAGTGCCGCACTCGCCGATGTCGCCGGGGGGCGCGTAACAATGATCATCGAGGGCTATACGGGAATCGTTGGCGCGGTCAATGCCGGACAGGTCAAGCTGATCGCAACGAGTGCGGCGAAGCGCCTGCCCGAATTTGCCGATCTGCCGACTGTGGCGGAAACCATTCCGGGCCTAGCGCCGATGGGCTTGGTCATGATGGCGGCGCCATTGGGAACGCCGGCGCCGATCATCGCCAAGGACAGCGCCGACCTGACTAAAGTCGTCAACGATCCGGACGTCAAGAAGCGGTTGACTGCGATCGGCAGCTACACCCGTGCCATGACGCCGGACGAAACGTTGGCCTTCATCGCCAAGCTGCAGGAAACCTGGCTGCCGGTGGTGCAAAGCATTTCGACGAAATGACCGATCGCGCACGCCTCCGTCGGCTTGAATGCGTAATCAAGGGGCGCGTTGCGCGCCCAGCGCGACCGAAGCCGATAGCGTTTTCGCCAGAAGGCGACGTCCGTAGTTGGCAATAGCCGACTCGGCATCAGACATCGCAAATCGACGCGGTTGCCCCTGCAGGGATATCGCGGGAAGCACTTTTTTGTGGTGCACAGCGCCACGTATTGCACTCAAGTCGATGCGTGACGCGCCAGGAAAACGTCGCGCGAAAGAGAACTCCCACCAGGGCCGCGCGCGACTATGCGTACACGAGGATCCAATGGCGCACAGCCATCTTCCGCCCAAAGTACACCAAGTGAATAGGGGTTGCGCATAATGATTCTTGCATGATTCGGAGCGGTGTCTAGAACTCGCGAAAAAACGACTTTTTTCGGTCTCACCATGTTGGCGATGAAAATCACATCCGCATTCGCATAATCGTAATGGGTACCGTTGCATAGCGTGGCGCTTAGTCGGTCGGTGCCGAGCAAAGCGGCGAGGGCCCCGACCGATCGCACGGCTTCGGGTCGCGTGTCGAGGCAATCGATATGAGCAACACTGGTACGGTCGTGGACGTGAAGCCCCGTGATTGGCAATTCGCCGGCGCCGACAAGCACAAAGCGGCGGCAATTGCTAAGCTCGACATGCGTGAATATATCGTCAGTGCGGTCGCGCCAGGCGGTGCCCCAGCGTCCGGCAACGTCGCAATAACGGAGCCCCGGGCGCGGCACGTTGGCGAGAACAGCTCGAACCTCCTCTGCCTCGCACTCAAACAGCGACGCGGCATGAAACCGGGCGAATTCTGCTGCCGTATCGCTAAGGGCGCTCACCAACTTTGCCGCCTCCGATTCGTTCAGGCGAGCGGCAAGTTCAACCATGGTGGCGATAGCGCCCACCGCATCACCGCTGCGTCCACGCGACAATGCCGTCCCGACTTCGTCGGGAATATCAACCGATTTTGCATCATTCATGATACAACCTCTAGCCGTTCCATTGCTGCGAGTGAGTGATTCCTTGATCGCAATTTCGTTGGTCACTTTGCGGAGATCGAGGATCGCCGTGAGGCCCGCGAATGTACGTTTGAACCTTCACGTAGAAAAGGCATAGGCTTAGCCAGCTAGGGGGATAGCGATGACCGATGCGGGACTGAAAAGCAAAGATGAAAAGGCATTCGATTTCGCAGCGCAACACTTACGATTCGAAATCGACCTCTTTCGGCAGCGTTCCCTGGTCTTTTGGGGAATCATTTCGGCTGCATTCATCGGATATGGCGTGATGATTAAGGAACCGAACAAGGAGGTTGTTGCTTTAGCAATTTCCTGCTTCGGCTTTGTATGCAGCGTGGCCTGGACATTGAACAATAGAGCAAGCAGATATTGGCGGATTGCATGGGACGCGAAACTAAACACCGTCGAGCATGCCGCACTTGGCCGCCCCATCTATTCCAAACTTGAGCCGAATACGGATCGAGGTTTTTGGGGCGCATGGCCGTATTCCGTAGAAAGGCTGGCAATCGCCCTAAGCGATTTCGCGATTCTAGTCTGGATCGTGCTTGCTCTCAATGCCAGCCCTCTGTCAGCCAAGTTGACATCGGATCACTTATCGCTGCTGATGGTCTCTGGGACAGCGATTTACGCACTAGCCATCCTTTTTGGCACACGGCGAAGGCTTCCGCCACAATTATCCGTCACACGCCGCGCAGAAGAGCCGCTGCGCATCGCCAAGCAGGGTAGCATGGAGGCGGGCGGGCGGACGATCTATTGCTCGACCAATGATGGCGGCGATCCCAACAGCAGCCGCTTTCCGAGCGGCCACGTCGTCGTTGATAACGTTTACGCCACCTACCAGTACCCCGCCGACCAGCGCTATCCTTATTCCATCCTGTTCAATTCTGGCGGCGGGCACTCGGCGCGGGTCTACGACACCACGCCCGACGGCCGCGAAGGCTGGCTCACGCTCTTTGTGCGCGAAGGCTTTGCCGTCTACGGCGTGGATCGCCCGAACACCGGGCGTTCCGGCACCGACATCTGCAAGATTAACGCGGTGAAGCTCGGCAGGGCGCCGCCGAACGATCTGCCAGCGATCAATCGCTATCCGGCGGAATCTTCTTGGATCAGCTTTCGCTGGGGCCCGAAGTTCGGCGAGCCTTATCCGAACACTCAGTTTCCCATAGAATTCGCGGACAATTATTACCCGCAGTCCGTGAGCACCTACCGTGATCCCGAAGAGACGCAGAAGTCGGTGTCGGCGCTTGCCGCCCTGATAGACAAGATCAGCGAACCGGTGATTATCCAGAGTTGGTCGTCATCGGGTCTCCTCGGCTATCTCACTGCCGTCGAACGCCCGCAGTCTGTGAAAGCCATTCTGGCGGTAGAAACCTCGGTGACCGATTTCGATCTGATCCCGGCCGAGGGCCGGCAAAAGGTCGCGAAAATTCCTATCTACATCGTGATAGGCGATCATGCGCAGGACCGGGTCGACGCCTCGCGTAAATTTCAGAGGGAGATGGCGTCGATCGGCGGCCAAGTCACCGTGGATGTGCTGCCCGAGGCCGGCATCTTCGGCAACGGCCACACCATGATGCTCGAGAAGAACAACAAGCAGATCATGCATCGCATGATCGCCTGGCTCGAAGGCAGCGTGTTCGAGGCAAGATAGGCATCGCTATGCTCACGCTCTTGCGGCTGCCCCTTTAGCCCGGTCTCGGGGCTGGCGAATGGCCTCCGCTTCGCTCCCGCCCATACGCCAGACGACATGTTGTGGCATGGGGCCGCAAAAGCCCTCTATAGCTCGCCGTATTGACTCGTCGTTCGTGGTTTGTTCTTTATGGGCCCATGAGCGTGCTCCTCGCTATCAACCGGGATTTTCCGTTCCAGGTGCCGTTGTCCTTCGATGAGGCGGCGATGGAAGTCCTCAGTTGGCTGGAGGACAGCGCGTTCGAGTGGGACATGTTTTTGGACCTTCCCGAAAACACGATCCGGTATTGCTTTCGGACATTGGACGACGCCACGGCGTTCAAGCGGCGGTTCGGCGAGGAAAAGCGGGCGATGTTAGCGTGAGGTGACAATGCGCACGCGAGGCGAAGTCCTGAGTAGTGCGATCTCGTTCGCGCTGATTGGAGCGGTGAAGGTGGTTCGCGGACTTCGGAAAGGCCTCTCGAACGATGAGAGGTATGCCGTCGCCGACGCCGCGGTATCGCACCTGAAGAAATATGGCGATCCCTGGAAGCTCGATGAGGAGTTTCCACCGCCGGCCGGAGACACCGGCCACGGAATGCCGGCAAGCTGGCAAAAGCCATCGACGAGCAGTGAGTGATGTCATGCAGAGAGAAATGACGGAAAGGCTGGAGGAGGCTTTCGAGTATTCCGCGATCTGGCATCTCGAAAAGACCGAGTGCCGCGGCGAGCTGACGGACGAAGAAGACCGGAACGTCACGACGTTCCATGCGCTCAGGGATTCCGTGAAGGACATTCCGCCAGAGCTGATGCGGCGCACCGCCGAACTCGCCCGCAAACATCCCGGCGCGTTCGAGCTATCGCTGATGACGTTTCTTAGCAACGTCAATGATCGTTTTCGACCTTCCACCGCCACCGAATTTGTGCGGCCAATGACCGCGCATGTCGAACTCGCGTTCGAGCAATCAATGACCACCCTGCCGCTCAAGCTCGGCACGCAGACCATCGGTATCATGCGCTTTGACGAAAAAGGTGGCTTTTCGATCGAACTTGGGGAGGGGTAGCCGCCCGAGATGGCGCTACCTACATATCGCTCATGTGTGGTCGCGTTCGCCTGTCATCGGATTATTCCGAAATCAAGATCAAGCTGAAGTTCGACCTCGAAGCCCCAGCGCCAAACTTCACCGCCGATTGGAATAAGCCGCCAACCGAGCCGATGCTGGTCGCCATCCGTTCGGTCGAGGGCAAGCGCACGCCGAAGATGATGCGGTGGGGACTCCTGCCACATTGGGCGAAGGACGAGAAGATCGCCTACTCGACATTCAATGCGCGGGCCGAGGAGTTCACGTCGAAGCCCGCATTCAAGGATGCGTGGAAATGGGGCCAGCGCTGCCTTGTCGTGACCGATGGTTTCTATGAGTGGAAGAAGCTCGACGCAAAGGGCAAAGACAAACAACCCTACGCGATCGGCATGGCGGATGACGGCCAGATGGTCATGGCCGGCCTGTGGGCGAGGTGGAAAGACCCGAAGTCAGGCGATGAGATTCAGAGCTGCACTATCCTCACCTGCGGGCCGAACGCTGCAATAGCGGAATTGCACAACCGCATGCCGGTCATTTTAGATGAAAGGGATTGGCCGAAGTGGCTGGGCGAAGAGCCAGCCACCGAGGACGAGCTATTGGCGCTCCTCAAACCCTGCCCCGATGACCGCCTGAAAATCTGGCCGGTGGATAAGAAGGTGGGAAACGTTCGCAACACAGGTGCAGAGCTGGTCCTGCCGATTTAGTGACGACGCTTCTTCCGGGATAAGGGCGCGTCCGGCTGCGCCGGATCGGGCTCTATTCGCTGCGCTCGCCAAGCCCCGGTCACTGCCTGCGCAGTGACCCCGCGAGCGGGATGCCGGGTCTTTCTGGTTTTCGTCTCGGGATTTTTACTTTCGAGCAGACTTGCCAAGGAGCGCATGCTAGGGCGTTGGATAGTGGCAGTGTCGAACGGATCGCGATGTCGGTCACAAGAAACAATCATTACGTCCCACAATGGTACCAAGAGGGATTTTTCGAACCAGGCCGCTCATCGCTTGCCTATGTCGACATGACGCCGGACCGGAAGGTCCTGCCGGACGGTCGCGTGATTACGCAAAGGGGAGCGTGGGACGAAACGCCGACCTCGATGGCATTTCGCCAAAAGGACTTGTACTCGACCTTCTTCGGAACGTCGGTCAACGATGAGATTGAACGCCGCCTGTTCGGCGACATCGACACCAGGGGCTCGAAAGCCGTTCGCGCATTCGCGGGCACAGACGAGCGCGAATGGCATCAGCATTTCCAAACCTTCTTCGAGTTTCTCGATATTCAAAAAATCCGCACGCCGAAGGGTTTAGACTGGCTAAAGGCCCAATACCCTTCTCTTTCTCAGAACGATCTGATGTTCGAGATGCAGGGCATTCGGATGTTGCACTGCACGATCTGGGTGGGCGGAGTACGCGAGATCGTTTCTGCGGAAGACTCCGACGTGAAGTTCATTGTCAGCGACCACCCTGTGACGATCTACAATCACGCCGTCCCTCCAACGGCCGGAGCATGCACTTACCCGCTCGATCCCGGAATCGCGCTGAGGGGGTCCCAGACAATATACCCGCTGAACCGCGACTACTGTTTGATCCTCACGAACTTGGAATATGCAAAGGACCCGAGCACCAGTCCGCTTGAAAAAAGAACTTTTGCGCGAAACTATCGGCAATCCATGATCCGGATCGACGCGTTCATACGCACCCGAAAGCTCACCGGGCCGGAAGTTGCGCAAATCAATTTCATCATGAAGACGCGCGCTCGCCGCTATATCGCTGCCGGCCGGAAGGAGTGGCTGTACCCGGAAAAGACCATCTCACAGTCTTGGACCGACCTCCGGAAAACGCTTATGCCGCCCGAGCGCGAGATGTTCCATTTCGGCGGCGAGATGTTCGTGAAGTACGAAAGCGGCGATGTCCACTATCAGGACGAGTTCGGCAGGACCGAGAAGCCACGGGAATTCTTAGTCAAGAAGGTGCCGGACAAGCCCTTGCGCCCGGGAGACTTGTGCGGATGCGGACAGGGGAAGCTGTTCGAGGACTGCTGCCAGTCAAAGCCTGAAGCGCTGCGTCCGGCTTGGAACGAGATCAGCATCCGCGAGCGAAACCTGATGCTGCAAAACGGGATCGCAAACGTCCTGGAACTTGAATCTGGAAAGGATTGGAGACAGATACGCCGTGAGCTGACTGACGATAAGATAAGCAAAATTTATAATCTTTACGAAGCCCTATGGCCGCTCGAGACCGATTTGCTCGCGCTGTTGCCGAAGCCAGACGGAGTCGCCCGCGCGGTCTACACAGGCTCTATCCACCCCTCGTCGATCACCGACTTCGCGTTTGCTGCCCCACTATATTTCGGCGAGCTGATCGTGGCGCACCCATTCGTTCACTCCGGAATAATGAGAAAGGAATTCAGCCCGAGAGGAAATCCCAAGTCCTATCGGCAGGAGTTCTTGAAGACGATTTTGTTTTTCCTGAACGTCATGCCGCTCGTCGATCTCGGCTTGGTCAACCTCATACCGGACCCGTGCGATTTCGATTTCCATCTCCGAGAGCAGATGATGAGCATGGCCCAGGCTCGGTCCGCCAGCGTGCGACTCGACCCGAAGAACGATCCTCGCCTGCGAAAGCTTATGGAAGAGGACCACCGACGCAGCATAATGTTGATGTCGCCGGATGCGATGCGCAGCCAGCTCCGCAAGATCATGCCGCATCTGGATGAGGCGCAGGTCGAGGCGACGATGCGCTACATGGAGCTGAACAAGGAGGGGGACCCCTTGGCCGTTCTACAGGAAGGCTCCCTGGAAGGCGGCAAGGGCGGCGGGCAGATGACCGTGTTCAAGCTCGTCCCGAATTTCGAGATGACCATGTATTTGGCCCAGGCAACGGGCGCATGCATCGTCACGGATAGTCCCTTTCGCTGGACTGAAGTTAAGGGGGCCATCCGTCGGCGCTTCAAGGCAGCAACTCCCGGTCTCGGCACGCTAGTGAGCGATATCGAGCGATCAAAATTCGCGTTCCCGCAGAGCCCGACGGATGTCGTCGCCGCTGCCTTGAACAAGACTGGCGCCGGCTACCCCGATTTGTTTCGCGACCTCTTCAAATATCTTTCCGCCATTGAAGACCGCGGCCCGAAACCCAATCGCGAAGCACAGTTTGTTGGCCGGTTCGCTAGGACGCATGCAGCAGCCCAAGGTGATCTCCAGAAGTCAGGCGTTCCCGTAAAGGAGGGGCGTATCTCTTGCGTCTTTCCGCCGGGTGGCATCCAGGACAACACCGTCAACCGCCTTCTTCTGATGTCGAGCTCTGAGAGGCACCTGTCGAACGTGCCGATGGCCTTCTTCATCGAGTCGGCCGGCGAATTGTTGGTGGGTGATAAAGAAGCGCTGTCACAAGGTTGAGCAGGTACAACTGCGAAACTACCACTATTTGCGGGAGGCTCGGCTTCGTAGCTTATCTGACACGGCGGAAGAAGCGTAACGCGGCGCACCAGTCGCCGTCCAGCGATTCAATCGCGAGCTAAAAATGGAAAGGCCGCATGATTCTGCTGTCCCGCAAACGGCCTCCTCAGTTGGTGCACAATTGGTCTTTCTGCTTTTGCGCGTCCGGCTTCGCCGGACCGGGCTCTATTCGCTGCGCTCGCCAAGCCCCGCAGATCCCGTTGCCGGGAAGCGGGTCTCGGCCCTTCGGGTAACGATCCCATCGCGCATATTATTATGTACGCCGCGTCCCGGAGGTAAGGACCGGACAGCCGAGAAGGGCCATGAACGGTCATAGAGCCGAGCTAAACTGGACCGCCGATTTTGCCACTCAGCATCAAAGGTTATCGAGACCCTTAGGCAGACTAATCCAGAGCACTGTCTGTTCTTCCGGCGAATGTAGCGATTTGTGTCCCTTGCCATCCACGTCCTCAAACAAGACGAAGCTACCAGCCGGTACGCGCCTTTCATGTCCGTCACTTGTCTGGTATTCTGCCGATCCATCAAGCCTCACTGTCAGTACGCGCTCCGGCACTGTATGCCAATCGACCTGTCGCGCACCCGCCGGAATGTGCGTGAAACGAATGCCGGACGCCGCGTACTTCGCCGACACTTCGAATGCAGCGGCATTGGGGTGAACCTGTCGAGAGGTTGTCGGGATTTCGACCTCATCGAAGTGGGACTCGCCGTCGGCTGTCGAGTAAACGCGCAGACACTTCATCGTAGCTCCCGTCCCTTGAGTTGCACTGCAGCACATTCCATGACCGCATAAGAAGCGTCTAGGTCCGAAGTGGGTCAAAATGCGACCTCGGCACATGTTTTGGGGATGACGGCTTTTACCCCCAAAACCAGACATGCCGGCGTCCGGTGAAAAGAGGACTTGACCTCACGGATCGGGTTACAGAAGTTCGCGTATATTATTATGTACGCCGCGTCCGCCCATTTCCGACTTCGATAATCAGCTCTTTCGCCACAGTTCAAGCCATCCGATCGTTAGCTTATTAATGATCTGACAGGCCTCGGCAAACGCGATGTGCGGTTGGTTTGAAGGGTTCAGTCGTGATCCGTGACGGATTCCTTCGGACACCACCCTGCAAGCGTTCGCGGCGAATGTGAAATTCCTAAGGTCACGAACGGGTACGAAATTGAATTGTTCAAGAGATTGTTGATCGCCCACGTTGTCCCTGATCGCCTCATAGATCAGGTAGAGCGATGCCCACGTGGAGGGAAGGTTGATGGCGTCCACAACGAAACGGATGGCCGGATTCTCCTCAGCCAGCCCGTACACATCGTAGGCAAATGGAATTTGGCGACCATCACCAAGGCCCGTCGCGTCTTTGTAACGCGGAGAGTCATCAGCCAAACTGAACAAAGTGCTGTTTTCCCTGACATATACGCAATCGAACAGTGTTACGGGCCAATAGTCCGGGTCGATGAGTTTCCCGATTGCATTCATTCGGGCGATAACATCGAGCGCAAGGTCAAACATGTCCTTGGTGCCGAACGGAAATTCCACCCTAAATTTGTTGCTGGTCAAATCGGCGAAACGGTCATGCCCAAACATATCAAACCATCTTTTGTCCTCGTCTTTCCCTAAATCGAGCCTGAGCGTTGCCGGGTCCTTGGCATGAACATGTGTTGCGTCGGCGTTGATGCCGTTAAAGAGTTTTGAGAGACCCCACAAGTCCCATGGATTGCCTTGAATCGTAGCGGTGAAAGTCTCGGTCATAAGCAGACTCAAGTGTAGCGAGCGGGCGGCGAGGCTTTTCCGGAGTCGCGCTACTCGCGGGACAGTCGCAATCTGAATATCGGACAATTGCCGATCGAGGGATCGTATGAAAGCCCCAAAAACGCATCGGTAATGAACGTCGCGCGAAACGAGGCGTCGCTGAGGAACCGCTCTACCGACAAGCGGTCCAGAAAAAGTTCATCCGTATACATGACGAGAATGTACCTTTGGTAAGGCCCACCCTTGGCGTTCGCCGCGCCGCGATCTTTGCGGGCGATTCGCGCTTGAAGCTCCGTACACAGGCTTTGCTTGTCCCAAACGAAATGAAGCTCCTGGTCGCCACTGACGGAGCGTTTCAGCGCTTTTTGATGCACCAGTTCGGTTGCCTCGATTCCACAGTGCACCCCGTTGACTAGCGCTTCGCAGTCCGGCGGATCGTCGGCTCTGGCGGTGAGGTCAGCGACATCGAATTCAGCCGCTTCGAGCAGCGTCTCGACGACACCAAATTCCATCTGAGGCTTGTCTTTCCAATACCAAAAATCGCGCCCGCTTTTGCGGGTCACGTTTTCTTTGAAAGCCTTCCGAACCTCGTCGTCCATGCAGAAGTCTCGAAGGACCGCATCCTTGCTGCCGGAGCGAACCGCCTTAGCAATCCGAACAAGGTTCTTTGCCATGGTGCTCGAGCCCACAGAATCGCCAACATAGGGTCAATCTCCGGACTCCGCCACCTGCCGAGCACGCCATGTGGTCACGTCAAGCCGGATGCCGGGTCTCGGCCCTTTGGGTCACGATCCTTCGCGCTCCAATTAATGCACCCCTCGCCGGGGGCAGTCGGTCCCGCGTCCCGGTTTCGCCGTCGCTATGCTAATGCTCCTGCGGCTGCCTTTTGCTGCTCTCGGCGACCGCCTGCGCTGCGCTCCGGCCGCCGCACACCAATAGCACTGGGCTTCTAACAGTCCGTGGAGACGGGCTTATACTGGATCGGGCGCCGATTAAATTGATTATCACGCACTGTTAGCGCCACCCGCGGCGGCCGTGTTGTTGGCCTACCATGTTAAGCGAGGAGCTGTTGATTGTCCGCGCTAATGCGAGGCGATATTCTGTATTAGCGATGGCGCGCGTAGCCGATATTGTCAGGTTTTAACGCCGTTCTGAATTCTCTGCCGATGCGCCCGTCGAGAGCGCAGGAGTTTGGGGCGCGATCGGGTTGGGATGGCATGGACGAGGGGATGCGCCTTCCGGGCTCCGAACCCAGCACATGTTTTTGGGAGGATACCTTTGGCCACAAGGGATAGGCCGGTAAAACTCACTCTTGTCCATGGAACATGGGGGCGAGGATTTTCGCCCAAAAGCGAGATCGCCGACGAAATAAAGGACGATCCTGCTGCGGCTTTTTGGTTCCAGGCCGGATCGAAATTTCGAGCGTCTCTAAGTGCCGCACTCGATAGACCGGCAGATTACGTAGCATTCCTCTGGTCGGGCGCGAACTCGGTCGGCGAACGCGCCATCGCTTCGGCACGGCTCGCCAAAACGCTCGATGAAACCGTGGCGGCGGAACCAGGGTCGCGCCATTTTATCATTGCGCATAGCCACGGAGGTAATGTTGCGTTAGACGCGCTGCCGCTCTTAACCGGCAGCGCTCGCAACCTCCATATTATAACCCTAGCCACTCCGTTTCTTACTATCTACGAAGAAAGGCCCGGTATCTTCGACAAGTTGTTTGTGATTAGCCTCGCCATCGCGCTTGCCACACTGGTAGGCTATGAATGGTACGCTCTGGGGGGCTCTCCCATCTTCCCAGCGACAAATAACTCTATCCTCGCTTTGTCGCTCTTGTTTGGCGTGATCACGTTTTGGCGTGATGCCTATCGGCGCTTGCGCAAGAAAGAAACAAGCGCTGGCAAATATTATAGAGCACTCAGCGTTGTGAAATCCATAAATTATCGGAGTCTCGTCACGGCGGGCGCCTTGTTCGTATTCAGCTGGATCTCTTTCGGGCCGGAAACTGCGGCGATTGTATTTTTCGTCGTCTTCCCGAGCCTTATTGTGGTGTTTACTTTCATGTCGCTGCTACCCCACTTTCTGTACGCCACAAACTACAAGGCGCCCCCTGCTCAGCAAGATATTGCGCATCTAAAGATTCTTAGAAGCAAGCGGGACGAGGCCAGTCTCGCATTGTTGGCAGGCAAGGTCGGGAGCTTTTTGTCGAACGTTACCGGCGCAATATCGATCGTCGTTCCGATGATGGCGGGTTTATTCGCCTTGGTACTTTTATACGTCGCCGTTGCTTATTTGGCGGCATGGCCGAGCCATCAGCAATGCGCAGCAGATGCCTTTAATTGTTCAAGTGTCGAGCTTAATACACTAAGCTTTGGCGTCGGGACGATTGATATTGTCGACAACATAGCTCGCTATGTTAGCGTCGGATCTTGTATATGCCTTTTATTTGTTTTTCTGACCGCCGCATTCAAGTCTCTGTTTGGAAAAGAGTTGCTGATTCGATCGTCGAATGTCACCGTCAACGCATTTGATGTTCCGTATGGATCACAGTTCTACACCGTCGATTGGTGTGCGACCAACAAAGAAGCCGTATTCGGGCTTCGTCACTCATTGTACAATAACCCGTATGCCGTGGCGAAAATTGCCGCGCATATCGAAGCCGTGTGCGCGGCCGATGACTATCACGAGATGCCCGTTGCCGGGCTTCAGCTTATAAAGAGCAAACGAAAAACCAGATTGCTTTCAATCGCCGGGGTCGCGATTGCTGCATGTGCCTATGCGATCGCTGTGATGGCAAGTTACGCACCTCCGGGTGCGCAAACCACCTGGTGTGCATTGAATTCCTACTTCGAGAAACCTGCGCCGAACATTGGTCTCAAGATTCTTCTAACCCGTCTTCAGGACGACAAAAATGGAATGGGCGACAGCCTCGCAAAGTCGATCACGAACCAATACGGTTTCCCGGTCATGCGCACCTGTGTGCAAATCATCCCGGGGGCGGCGGCCGGTTCAGCCGCAAACAGCCTTCAGTCAAGCTACCACGCGAGTTTGGTGCTGTGGGGAAGAGTGGCTAGTGGAGGACAGATAGAGCTCCAAGCCGGGGACGACACACACTCTTTTACCGGAACCCCGGACTCCGTCACAACGCAACTGCATGCCAGTTTGGACAACGCAATTTACCTCTCGGGCGTCCCGACCCTCTCCGCGGCCGCTCTGGCCGCTTATGCGGATCAGGTTGATGCTTTTGTGCAGCACTCAACGTGGAGTGACGATCTATCAGCGGGTTTGAGACCTGTACAAGACAACATCGAAATACACGTGACTGCAGGTCGATTGGAGCTGTTCGCCGGTGTCGCGGCCCAAGATGGGCAGCGCATCAAGAAGGCTCTTTCGTATTTCGCAGACGCATCTTCCACCTTGAACCAATTCCCGGATGTTGATGACATTGATTGGACGTCGGACTTGGAGTCGGCGCTAACAGCGGATGCGCAACTGAACGGGTCAGCAGACTCGGCAAGTCAAGTTGCATCAATGTACTTGAAGGCCTATCAAAATCTCGAACAGGATATTGGCGCAGAACCGCAATCTCTGCAACGTGATGCTAATCAGGCTGCTCAGGCCTATTCACAGCTTTATTCGATAACCCACCAGGCTGAAGCCGAAAGCAATGCTATTCGATTGGCTTGCGAAAGTGTCGTGTGGGTGGCGTATACGCAGCAAGAGGCTCAAATCATCGCGCAAAAGAATGCGTCTCTCCCAGAGGGACAGACGCCTGCGATTATGCGCCCAATGCTCCCGGTCGAACAGACCCAAGGCTACAAGATTCTGGTGGGCGCTAACAAAGATCCGGGCAGTATCGTGAAACGTGGATTAACGATGAAGCCGGCGGACTGCCAGAGCTTCTAATTGCTGTCGCACTTGGTGTCAGGAGTTGGTCTTCCTTTGTTCAGTGAAAGCATTCGGCTGATTTTGCTTGCCGCTCGTCAGAGACGACGATGCTATTTCAAGCGCGGCTTGCGCTTCTTCTTAGAAATCGGCGGAATCGGCGGCTCTGTCGTTAGAGGCAGATGCTTTTGAAGGGCCTCGAATTCATCGAGGTCTTCGCGGTCGAAGGCCTTGACAATTAACATTGGGGAGTAGCCGTCCGATTTGTGCGCGTCGTAGAGTGCGCGGAACCGACACTGCAATGCATAGACTCTTTCCTCAATTGTGGGCTTGCGAATTTTCCTCATGCTTTGCCTGTGGTCGAGTGCGGGAGGTCGCAAGTATATCACGCCGGCATGAGGACTGGATTGTCGCTTCCACGCTTGGGAAGTTTTGCACAGCCCTAGCAGATTGAAGCGGGGCCTGCGGCCCCCAGGCCGTCAAGGCCAAGCCCTTCGGGCAAAAAACGCGGGCCGTGTAGTCGCTGCGCTCCGGCCCGCACCACCCCACGTTTTTTGGCCTTGACTGCCAACCCCCGCTCATTGGCGCGGGCCTAGTCGGTTGCATGCGCAACCGTAAGGCCAGGAAAGGGGCAGCCAATGCGAACGGATGTTTATCAGAAGATCACCGATCAGATCGTCAGCGAGCTTGAAAAAGGCGTCAGGCCTTGGATGAAACCCTGGAACGCCGAGCACGCCGCCGGGCGCATCACACGGCCTTTGCGCGGCAACGGCATCCCCTATCAGGGCATCAATGTCCTGATGCTGTGGTCGGCCGCGATGGAGAAGGGCTTCGCCGCGCCGATCTGGATGACCTTCAAGCAGGCGCTGGAATTCAAGGCCTACGTCCGCAAGGGCGAGCAAGGGAGCCTTGTCGTGTACGCCGACAAGATCATCCGCACCGAGACGGATGCGGATAGCGGCGAGGCCAGCGAACGCGCTATTCCGTTCATGAAAGGTTACACGGTGTTCAACGTCGAGCAGATCGACGGCTTGCCCGATCGTTTCTATGCGAAGGCGCCGGCGCGCGCCGAGACGGTGCAGCGTATCGCGCGGGTGGAATCCTTCATCGCCGCGACCGGGGCGAACGTCCGGCACGGCGGCAACCGCGCTTTCTACAGCCCGGCTTCCGATCATGTGCAGATGCCGGTCATCGAGGCTTTCCGTGACGCCGAGAGCTACTATGCGACGCTTGCGCATGAGACGACCCACTGGACCCGTCACCCCTCGCGGCTCGACCGCGACTTCGGGCGCAAGCGCTTCGGCGATGAAGGTTACGCCATGGAAGAGCTTGTCGCCGAGCTTGGCTCAGCATTCCTGTCCGCCGATCTCGACCTGACTCCCGAGGTTCGGGAAGATCACGCGTCCTATATCGAGTCGTGGATTAAGGTGTTGAAGAACGATAGGAGGGCGATTTTCAGCGCCGCGTCCCACGCGCAGCGCGCGGCGGATTTCCTGCACGGCTTGCAGCATCCGGCTTCCGCCCAGGCGAGTGCCGCGTGAGGCCCGCCATGGCGAAGCCCGACATTATACTTATCGGCGGCCACGCCTATCGCTGGCAGGAGATTTGCGAACTCCGCCGCCGGCAGCTTGCGGCGGTGAAGGCTGCACGCGGCGAGCAGCCTACCTTATTCGAGCTGAAAGACGATTGCCGCCCTCCGGCACAACGAACCGGCGCCGGGCGGTATCAGGAGCCCACACTCTTCGCCGCGATGAAGGAGCAGGAGTAAATCAACGCCGGCAGGCGGACCGTCTAGGTCCCCAAATCCCTATATGTTGCGCCGCAGCCTTTGAATGCGAAATAACTGAATAACTAAATGACTAACTCCACACGGCAAGGGCGGCAACTGAGACAATTACCGTCCTTGTGGCCTCCCCAACTAGCGTCGCCGTCAGTGAAGTCGACAGCGTACACACAGTCCGCACTGTCGCGATGCTCCGTGGACGACCAGTACCAGTGTGCGAGGCTGGAACCGCTAACGGTCGTTAAAGCGCTGCCGGTCGTAAAAGTCTTGTTGAAGTCGCCCGCATTCTTCAGATCGTACAGGTTTTCAGACCAGACATTCTTTCCATCGGCGTTCCTGCCACACAGCATCTCGCGCGTAGGAATGAACCACTTGCCGACAGTGCTGCCGTCCTTCAAGCCCTTCAAAAGTTGTTCTTCATAGTGCTCGAAATCGAGCTTGCAGCTTTCATGACCAAGCCAAATTTTGCGCTCGGCCAGTTCTATTGCGGTATTCTTGAAGGTCAGAAGGGTTCTCGTGCCTGAAGCATTTACGTTCAAATCCTCCGCTGCGGCGAAGATATTGAATCGGCCAATGTAATGTCCTTCACGGTTCGCCAGCTCGTGCGTGCCTGCGAGAATTCCCTTGTCCCCGAGTTTAAACCCGAGGTTGAGTCCAGTAACAGAAACTTGCATGATTCACTCCAAAAATAGTTTGTTTAAAAAGCCTCTCGACGGCGACAATCTCTACCGTTTGTAATGACAGAATTAGACGCGCGCGTTTTACTTTCAGCAAGAAAAAAATGTTCGTCTGCTCTGTTGAATTTCAACGACTTACGAACTTTCTTCTTCGCCATCGGCCATGAGCGTTCACGGCGTGGGCTCCAGATATTCGCCAGCGCGGAGAATCGGCACGTTCAAAGGCTGCCCCGAAGAACGACAAGCGAGCGATATTCGGCGCCGCGTTCCGTACGCAGCGCGCGGCGGAGTTTCTGCACGGCTTGCAGATTTCCGCGTCCAGTCAGGCCGCCGCGTGAGGTCCGCCATGGCAAAGCCCGACATTCTACTTATCGGCCTACTTATCGGCGGCCACACCTATTGTTGGCAGAAGATTTGCGAACTCCGCCGCCGGCAGCTTGCGGCGCTGAAGGCCGCGCGCGGCGAGCAGCCTACCTTGTTCGCCCTCAATGACGACTGCCGCCCGGTCGCCGAACGGACGGCAACCGGGCGGTATCAGGAGCCGACGTTGCTTGGCTTGATGCGCGACGATTGAGATGACGCGCTAATCGGCGTGATCACCTGTACCAGCTCGGGCCCGTGTTGAGCCGGTGGATGGACCAGAGAATTGGGATTGCCAAGATAATCGCCCAGATCGCAAGAATTGGAAGCGCGCCAAAGACAACGAACGGGGCAATCAAGAATAATGCGGGCAAAATTATTCCAAAAGCGACGGTCAAGGATTTTCCGTATACGGCGCCATTGGCGGTCGTGTAGCCTTTTTGGGCGCCGCACCCCCTGCACACAATGGCCTCGTCGTGAATCGTCTCCATGCAAAAGGGACAAGTCGCCACGGTCGTCTCCTTATGTCGCAAGTGGTCGCGTCGAGAAGGGGCGCTGACGCGCCGCCGTTCACAGCTTTGGTTTGTTTTGCGAGTCTTTCAAAAGCTTCTCTTGCTTTGCGGCGTTCGCATGCCTTGAAAAATCGTCGGTGAAAGTCTTGAGGTTCGATTGGGTTTTTGTCAGGTCAATGAGCGTTTCATGCATGGACGTGACGTAAGTGCGGTCATTCGATAATTGCGTCTTGACCTGCAAGATAGTTCCGCATTGTGAACGGTCGAAAACACTGAGATTGCTTATGACTCTGACGAAGATTGAGCCAACGTCGTTTAACACCACAGCCCGCGAGGAACTGTCGTACCCAAAGAGATCATTCGCGTTAAGTTCATACAGATAGCCCGCGGTGAAGTCCTGATAGCATTTGTCTTGCAGGCTTCTCGCGCCCGGAGCGGTCCATGTATAGGTCAAATCGTTCGTGCGCGACGGCTGACCGTATTTTTCGATCAAAGAATCAAGGAGGACCTTTGTCACCGGAAAATTGGCTTTCGAGAAGTCCTTGTATCGGGAAATTGCAAAAACGTCGGTGGCGTTGTCGTTCGGATCGGTCAGGACCGTCACGCTATCGCGCCCGTAATCCCCGGCGGAACCCACCGGCATGTTGAGCGGAGAAGCGCCCAAAGTTTTGTTATTGAGTTGCGTTTGCGCCGCCGCTTGCGCGCCCCTAGCGCTGTCCGCGGAAGCGTCGCCCTTGGACGTGATGTTCATGATGAAACCCAGTACGACGGATTTCTTAAAGAAATCCGTGCTGGGCAGAGCGGTCAGGTCGATAGTTTCCGAGCCCGGAAACGCGTCCGACAGGGTCTTCTTTGCCTGGTCGCGGCTCATTGTCAGGTTGACGCCCAGGATGTCGCTTTCGGGGCTGATCGGCCCTGCAGCATGGGCGTGGCTGGCGGCTAGAATCAGAATCGCCTGTAGCGGCGTGGCGTAAAGCCGACGACACGACATGAATCTCTCCGTTATGTCAGGTTGATTTCGATGGGAATGCCGCGTCGATGCGCTGCGCGGCTTGGGGCGCCGTCCTGCCGGGAAGTCCAGTCAGAGTCCGACCCGCGGTCATCAATGCGGCCCTTCCGAATGGGATGAAGGGTCGCAGACTACCGAATATCCTGATTTCTGCATGACGCTCGGAAACGGCGAGTGAATGCATTACCTAAAACCGGAATCGTATTGGTTCCTTATCCGGCATTGCCGAAATCGCTCATTGGGCGATCTCGCCGCCGCGAGCGGGTAGGGGAAATCGCTCTTGCAAAAGTCAGGACTTATGCACAGCCCTGCCGGGGAATGCGGCCGGCCGTGTTGAGGAAGTTTGAGTATGCCGATCTACGGATATGCCCGCGTCAGCACTTCCGGCCAGGAGTTGGATCTCCAATTGGCGCAATTGCGCGCGGCCGGATGCGAGCGGATTTATTGCGAGAAGGAGAGCGGAGCCAAGGACGACCGCCGCGAATTGAAGCGATTGCTCAAGGCGCTTAAGCCGGGCGACGTGGTGATCGTCGCGGCGCTCGATCGCCTGACGCGGGGCGGCCCGTTCAAGATGTTGAGCATCTTGAATGACATCACTTCTCGCGGAGCGGCCTATCGGTCGCTTGCCGAGCCTTGGGCGGATACGACCCACGAACTTGGCGAGGTGCTTGCGGCGCTCGTCGGCTATATCGCCCGCAAGACCCGTGAAGACATTATCCGGCGTTCCGCGGCAGGGCGGGAGCGCGCCCGCGCTAACGGCGTCAAATTCGGTCGCAAGCCGAAACTATCACCTGTGCAGCAGCGGCAAGCATTAGAGCGGCGCGCAGCAGGCGAGAGTCAAAGCGTTGTTGCGCTGTCCTTCGATGTTGGTTGCTCGACGATATCCAGATTGGAGCACCGGCACGACGTAGTGCAGATCACGCCGCAAGTGTAAGGCGCGAGGCCTGGATTCCGGTATTTGGCGCGAATCGCTTCTTTTGATTCGCAGCAGCCGACGCCGGATTTAATTGAACCAATTACGTCGTCGTTGACGGTGCTTTGAACCGTGGCATGCTCGTTGGCGAGGGCAGAGGAAGCCTGCCTTCGGGGTGTAGTTACCTCTCTATCAACGTAAGTGGCGTCACGTCACGACGCTGCCTTTCGACCCACTAGGGCCGGGAGGCGGCGGCGGGTGTATTGCGAAAGCAGTCCATTTGGATGTCCAAGCCTCACGGCTAAAGGCCGTCGCAATCGTTTGATAGCGATTAACTAACTCCCGTGCCACCAGGGGCAGTTCCTCTGGCGGCCTTTCCGAGCTTTCCGGAAGGGAGTTGTTCCAACATTTTTCGTTTTACTTCTCTTGCTTTCCTCTGCCTGGCCGCTTGTTCCCTGGCGCATGCGGCAGCCGCGCAGGCGAACGGCATTTCGTCCTCCGCGACCAACACGGTCGGCCTGTGGGCCAACGGCACGGAATACCTGCATATCAGCAGCACAGGCGATGTTGGCATCGGAACGACGGCTCCGGCAACTAATTTGGATGTGCGGGGGCAAGAAGTTATCCAGACCAGCAGTTCGAATTTGACCTCTACGCAGCTTGGCATGGGCGGCTGGGCCTTTGGTGGTCTCGTCGTTGGCGACTCGGCCGCGTCTACTTATAGCGGTCTTGCGATCGGCGGCACCTACCGGGCGGCTACCAACGTTCCGATGGGACTTATCTCGTTCAACAATTTCAACGTCAACAGCTCGCTTTTAAGTACGGAGGGCGCCGTAATCTATGCCTATCCCGACGACACCACGACCACCGATCTCGGCATGAACCTTGCGTTTGACACGCTCCAAAGCGGCGGATCGATGGGCGAGCGCATGCGCATCACCAGCGCCGGAAATGTCGGCATCGGAACACCCGCACCCACAACACTCTTGCATGTGTACACGACAGCGAGCAGCGCCATCACGGAAACGCAGCATAACGGCACGGGCACCTGTACCTTTACGCCAACCACGGGCGCTACGAGCTATTCCTGTTCGTCGGATGCGCGGCTCAAGAAAGACATTGTGGATGCCGGCATGGCGCTGCCTTGGGTGGGCGACATGCGGGTGCGCGATTACACCGTGAAGGCCGACGGTTCGAGGATGACCGGCATTATAGCGCAGGAACTCCTCAAGACGCATCCCGATATGGTGCATATGGGCCCCGATGGATACTACACGGCTGAGGCCCCCAATCCATGGAAGCTGGTCAAAGCCATTCAAGAACTTAAGGCGGACAATGATGAATTGCGGCATCGCGACGAAGAACTGAATGCCGCCAATGAAAGCGAGGCCGCGCAGATCAAAATCCTGGCCGCGCGCATAGAGGCGCTCGAAGCCGTGCGTCGATAATTGGTCGGCAGTTGTTTATCAGTTGTTTGAGAAACGTAGTTCGTTCAACCCTTTGCTTTGGAGCGTGCCATGGCATTTAAGTGTCGTTCAAGTAGGCGTTTTCTGGCGGCCGCGGCGCTACTCTCCTTCTATGCGGCGTTTTTTGCTTCAGCCCACGCCTCTACAAACAGCGGTATCGATACCCCAATGGGGGTAACTTCATTGCCGCTTGCCGTTGAAGGGGTAGAGGGAATGGTTCTGTTAAATTCAAACCCGCCAGCCGGACCTGTGTATGTTGGCATCGCAATGACAAATCCCGGTTATCCCCTGGACGTCAACGGCATTATTCACACGGCCGTTTCGACGGACCAGTCGTGGATTGGCTCGGTTACTGCTACCGGTAGCGGCGGTACGACGGGAATTCTGGCCGGGCAGATTAACAATGCCTATTGGACGGGCGTCGCCGGCCATGCATCCGCCAGCAATGGCGTCGGCGTTTACGGGTATGGGGCCGCTTACGGGGGATATTTCGATAACGGTATCAACCTAAACTCCGGCGCCTTACGATTCCCCGATGGAACGACGCAGACGACCGCGGCGACCAATCAGTTCGGCGGGATGTATTTTACAGCATGGGAAAATGCGCCATGTAAAACAGCCAACCCCTACACGGGCGGCTGCAGTTGCCCGGCGTGGGCGTCGGTCTCGCATGCAATAGGTCAGGATTTCGGCATGGCGTGGGGCGGTGGTGCTCTTTTTTATTGTGCGTCAATGTAGCAGCGGAATATCGGAATATCGGTGACAGTGCATTTAATATACCTAATACGTCCGATTGCCCCTTTTGCAACGGGGCTGGGAATTCAATTTCGGAACTCAAAGCCGACGGCGACAATTTGCGCGCCGCGAACGACAACGAAGCCGCGCAGATCGAGGCCTTGACCGCAACTCGGCGCGCTCGAAGCCACACGGTACTGTCGCGCCGCCTCCGAGCAGGCCCTGTCTCGGTTTGACGGCCAACAACGATCTTCGAGCGCCGTATAGTGCGATAGCCTCGCGGTTGGTGGCCCTTCACCCCGTTTTATCCCGCCGATCATCTACGCTGTGCGCATGACCGTTGTCCGGCTTTTGCCCCGGTAGCGCGGTTAGCCGCTCATTCCTGAAAATCCTTTCGATCACGGCAGCCAGCACCGGCGGCTTCATTTCGTGGGGGCTTATGCCCGCGCGCGCGTCACGTTCAAGGCCGCTCGCTTCCGTGCCCCTTCGGGGCGTGTGCAGCTTCGCGCCGCTTTGCGGGGCCTGCGGCCACCTTTGAACGCGCCGCTCATGCGCGCGGGGCAAGGGGCCCCACGAAGCCGCGCAAGGTGCATGGCTTCATTTCAGACGAAAGGACATCACATGAGCAAGTCATCCAACCTCCCGAGCCACCGCGTCTATGCCGTGACCCGCGAAGGCAAGAAGAGCTACTGGAACGCGATCGGGGCCGCATGGCCTCACGGCGACGGCGAGGGCTTCAACGTCAAGCTCGACTTCCTGCCGATCAACGGCGCGGACATCGTCATCCGCAAGCCGAAGGCCGAGGTCAATCCGGCCGACGCTGTTCCCGAAGTCGCAACCGCCTGACTGATCGGGCCGCTCCTCACGGGGCGGCCCTTTCACTTTCAGCACGAAAGGAGATTATCCATGAAGGACGGTTTTATCACGCCAGGCCATGTACGCGCTTTCCAGGCCGTCACGTCCAGGCTTTACGACAACATCACGCTGTGGAGCTGCCACATCAACGGCGAGGAAGGAGTTGCCATAGTCATGGTCGATCATGCCGGCGAGAACTCGCTCGCGGTCATGCCGCTCTTCGTCGCCATCACGCCCGGCATGCAGATCGATTTCGAAGGCGGGCGCGAGGTCGATGACGGCGGAGGCGGTCCGAAGCGTTCGACGGCGCAGGAATTCGCCATCAACAAGGAGGCCATGACCGGACCCGATCCAGGCTGACTTCCGGATTCGTCCTGCCGGCGCAAAACCGGCAGGACTTCTCTGCCAAACATTGCCAAGCCTTCCGCGCACGGTCGGAAGCGGAAGTCTTATGATGCTTCCATGCGCAATCATGTCCGGCTTCCCCGTCCGCAAAGAACGTCGCGCGGCGCGCAAAGGGCGCCGCGCCCCGCGGCAGCACCGCGCCACGCCAGCCGAGCCGCTCTGCCTGGTCTTAGCCGGGAGATTTCGGTCGAGGCGCGCCCATCGATCCGCCGGGACATTGCGCTGGCGCCGCGCGTCGAGCTTCCCGAGATCGACACAGGTCCCGATCCTTACGTCGATTACGGACGCTCTCTGACCGCCGAGGGGAGCATTATCATCAGCTACAAAGGCATCGACGAGCGCTGGCGGCACACGATCTGGCGACTTCTCGCCTGGTCGGCCGCGACTTATGCTGACAGCCATTTCGTCTTTCAGCTTGCCAATGCGGAGCACAAGGCGCTGAGCCTGTTCTGCCTTCTGGTCGCGGCCATCATCAACTGGCTCATCGTGCGCAAGCCGGTCGAAATCTGCCGCCAGGTCGAGATCAGGCCCGACTGCATGGTCATCGACGGCACCGATATATTCTGGCTGCGCAAGATGGAGGCCGGCTGGCCCTCCTTCCGTCCGGACGACACAGGCAAGGCGATGATCCTGTGCGGCACCTACGGCACGCGTTTCGTCGAGTACCTCAAAGTGCCGCGCTTTGAGGACGAGGACCGCGCCCCGGAAGTGTTTGCCGCCCATTTTCAGGATGCGATCAACCAGCTCTGGATGAAGCCGATGATGATGGCCCCTTGAGCAGCAGCGGCGTCCGTTGCGCATTCCGTTGCGCCCATTGAACGACGCGGTCGCGGATGAGAGCTACGTCCTGATGTTCAAGCCGCATCGCCGCCGCCGGCGGCTCCCCCTCGAACATCAACAATTGACTGAAGCGCCGGCGGGAGAAGGCGCTGCGCAACTCGAAGGGAGCGATCAGGTTCTGCAGACGGCCCGACAGATAGTTTAGCGTGGTCTGGTCGCCTGTCGCAAAGCACTGGATGAGGCCGGCGTTGCCCAGGAAGGTCTCCCAGCTGTTGTGATAGTAGCGCTGCAACTGCGTCGTATCCTGCAACACAGCCCACAGTTTGACGCCAAAGCCGGGGAAGTAGGCGGCGGCACGCTCCATGATTTCCATGTGGCCGAGGGTGGCAAATTCTTCCATCATGAAGAGGATCGGTGTGCGGTCTCTGGGATAGGCGCCCATCTGCTCCAGCACCGTGCAGGCCATCTGCACCACGAGGCGCAGCCAGCGGAAATGGCTCTTCATGCGCCCGACCGGCAGGCACAGATAGATCGTCACCGGCCTGTCGCCGCGCAACGCGCTTAGCTTGAAATCCGAGCGCTTCGAGATCGCCCGCAAGGGAAGGCTGTCGAGAAAGTCCGTCTGGACCGATGCGGTTGAAAAGATACTGCCGCGCTCGTTTGGCGGGGTCTCTAAAAAACGGTTGCCGACCGCGGCCAAGATGCCGCCGAACCTGCTGCCCGACTTGGCCATGGCGGCGAGCAGCGTTTCCAACGCATGTCCGTTCGCCGTGTAGTATTCCTCGTCGCGCTTGCCGCTGCGCGGCGGATGCAAGACTTTCGCCGCTCGCAAGAGTGGCGGATACGTCAACGACAGGAGTTCGCGCGCAGTCACGAGCGTGCGCTCGCTTTCCGGCAGCGTCAGGGTCAAGAGAATAATGCCCTTGAGCAGCGTGCGCGCGCTTTCTTCGAAATGCCGCGCCTTGGGATCGCCGTCTTCAACGACCGTTGCTTCGGTGATCGCCGCGACATCATCGACGATAGTCATGTTGTCGGGATCGGGATCAAGTTCGCCGAGGACATTGTAGCTGGCGCTGGGTTGTCCCGACTGGCCGAAGGGATCGAGCACATAGACATCGTGGCCCAGCGTCCGGCGCAGATGCGCCGTGCGGGCCAGTTCGCCCTTCGGATCAAGAACCAGCATCGAGCCGGGATAGAGGTAGAGATTGGGCTCCAGCACCGTCGAGGTCTTGCCTGCGCGGGCACCTGCAATCGTGATCTGCGGCCTGTCGTCGATATAGCCGAGATATTGCCCGCCCAGCTTGCCGAGGATGAGTTGCCCCGGCACGAAGCCGTATTGCGCAAGCTGGGTAAGCGGCATCCAGTAATTGACGGGGGGACGGTCGGGCGTGAAGCGCGGCACCATGACGCCGCGCGGCAGTGCGCGCTCGTAAAGCTCGCGGCTGCGCGCGTCGAGCGACGGCAGGCCGACATGCGGCCGTGTGCGCACAGACCAGGCGGGCGTCGCCCACTTCTCGCGTTCGGTCGGAAACAGCCAGCCCATTCGTCCTCTCCGTGATCGAAATTAGCGTCCGATCATACGCGACCGCGCGCGCGTGAGGATGCGAGTGTCAGGTAAAGGTTGGGAATCCGATTTGTTTGATGCGTTGCACGAGGCGGATGACTGACGGCGTGATTTTTCAGAATGAATGGCAATGGGTGGCAAATACAATTCATTCCAATGGAGGTGACTGCAAGAATCAATAAAGTGGCGGAGAGGGTAGCGAGATGTCCTTTTGCGTAGCGCAAAAGGATTTTTGTTTCTCGTTGGGGGCCGGTCGGTGACCCCCAAACCCCAGGACGCATGCGCTCTGCCAAGGAAGAAATCATGGGCCGCCCGAAAAAATCAGAGCCGAGATGCGAGCAGCTCAATCTCAGGCTGACGCCAAGCGAACTTACGAGTATCGAGCGTCGCGCCGAAGCGGTCGGCATGCGCCCGGTTCATTTCGGACGGGCGTTGCTGCTCAGTCAAGGCGGCAAGGTCGCGGCGACAGCGGCGCCGGCGAGCAATATCGATCGGATGATCTACGGGCAGCTTGTGCGGCTCGGCAACAACCTGAATCAGATGCTTCGGCACCTGCACCGGACCGGCGATCCGCTGCCCGCTGATCTTGAGCCCCTGCTCAAGGATATTCGTCAAATTCTTCGGCAGGGCCGAGATGATCGTTAAAATTGGCGCTGCCGGTAAGTCTTTTAGCGGACTTGCGACTTACCTGACCCATGATCCCGAAGCGGCGAAGACGCAAGACCGCCTCGACTGGACCCACACGCTTAACCTGGCCGAGGACCATGTCCCGAGTGCAGTCAATGAGATGCTCTGGACGGCGCGCCATGCCGAACTGCTCAAGCAAGAAGCGGGCGTCCGCGGTGGCGGCCGGGCGACCGAAAGTCCAGTGAAACATGTGAGCCTAAGCTGGTCCCCGGAAGAAAAACCCACCCGCGAACGCATGATCGAGACAGCCGAGGATTTTCTCCACCACATGAAATGGCACGAGCACCAAGTAGTCCTCATCGCCCATTCGGATAAGCCCTATGCCCATGTACACCTGGTCCTCAACATGGTGCATCCCGATACCGGCCTGCGGCTTGACGATGATTTTGAGCGCCGCCGCGCCCAGAAGTGGGCGCTCCGATACGAGTGGGAGAATGGGCGGATTTATTGCGAAGAACGGCTCAAATTGCCGGAAGAGCGCGAACCGTCGCCCACGCGTCCGGCCTGGACCGCCTTCGAGAAAAAGCAGCAGGAATTTGAGCGCGCGGAAAAAGGACTCGAAAATCAGGCACCAATTTTAATTGGCGACGGAAATAATCCGAATTTCGATATTAATTCCGCAGAATGGAAAATTCTTAAGGAAAATCAGAAGGCTGACCGAAAAGAATTTTTCGCCGACGGGAAAATTGCATTTTCCGAATTACGAAAATCGATTTATCGCGAAGTGCGCGAGGAATTTCGGGATCGCTGGTCGGATTATTACGCCGCCATACGCCATGGGGGTGACGGCGACACCATCGCCCTCATGAAGGCGGAACTCCTCGCGGATCAGAAAGCCGTCCTCGAAGCCCGGCGCGATGAGGCCTGCAAGGCGCTGCGGGAAACCCGGGACGGCCTTTATAAGCAGCTTCTCCTCGATCAGCAGACGGTCCGCCATGACCTGCATGAGCGCCAGGACGCTGGGCTGGACAGCACCGTCTTCCTCGAATTGGAAAGGGATGGAAAGAGCGGCGCAAAGGACATAACCGCGGATTTTCGCGAGGTCGCAGCCGAAGTCACAAGCGCGCGTCACGATGCCGACGAAGCATCGAGCCCGGATGCGCCCGCTTTCGGCGGCCGGCCAGGGCGCGAATACCCCGGCATGAAGTCGGGTGCGGATATCGGCGCCAATCTCGCCGGCGGGATCGGCTTTGGCGTCATCTCGCTTCTCGAAAGCGTGGCCGACGGAATCATGGGCGCAAAGGCACCGCCCAAGCCGCGTCGAGCTGCGCCGGAGCGGGCTGATCCTTTCGATGCCGTCATGGAAGAAGGAAAGAGGCGACGGGAGCGCGAACAGGAAGAAGGCGATAGCGAATGGCGCAAGAGGCAGGAGCGATCTTTTGGGGAGTGACCGTGGGATCGGGCTCGCCGCGCTCAGATCCCCAGCCAATCAGGCGAGCACATCGGAACGATCATTGGACAAGCCACCGATCGGCCGCGCCCGATCGGCTTGGCATTCGGCAGCCGCGCTCGAGACCACGCGCCGCGCCGCCGACTTGCCCGAGCTGGAGCCATTTGAGGAGGACGATGCAGCGGTCCTCGAAATCAACCAGCTATTCCGGAGAAGGCTCGCCGGCCTCCGCCGCCTGCCCCGACATCAGAAAGCGGACGCGCTTCGGGCCGCGCGAGACTGGCGCCGCCAGGCGCTCAGAGCCGTTAAGGAGAGGCGCGCCGCCGAGCGCCATGCGCGCCACCGGCTCCGACAGTTACCGAAACCATCACCTTGTTAAGGAGACCGGACATGCCGCTCAAGAACCGCACCAAGCCAATGCAGATTGTGTACCTCCTGCTCACCGTGATCGGCCTGGTCGCGGTGCTCAGCCTGATTTCCGGCGGGCACTTTTAATCAGCCGATTGTGGATCGGGTGCTTACGCGGGCGCCCACGGGGACGCTTCGCCGGCTGCGGCTGTGGATTGTCCAGGTCCGAGAACGGGTCCGATCCGCTGGACGAGCCGCCGTTGCGCTCGTTGTCATTGGCCGGCGGGGGAGGCGGTGCGAACTCGATCTCGTTCCCGGTGGCGGGCGCCCGGTTCAGTTCGGCCATCAAATCGTCGACGATGCGAACGACTGCGGCGTAGGAGTTCGCCGCCAGCAGGGCGGAATATTTCATGGGAACGTAGGAGCTTACCTTAGCCAAGACTGCGGCGAGCTCCAGTCCAAAGGACACGACATCTATGAGCAGGATGACAGTCGCAATCTTAGGGTCCTCGTCGGCGATATGTTCGAGGGCGACGAGCTGGGCCAGGAAGCCGTTGTTCAGCGGCACATAGTCCGATGCGCTTTCGACGCCTTTGCGAATGGCATCCGGACGTCCCTTGATGAGGCCGTCCAGTTGCCCCTTGAGATTGGCGAGCTTGGCCTCCTCGGAAGTGAGCGTTGCCTCGTAGCCGGGAAGCTCGACGTGCGAGCGCTGTTGTTCAGACACGCTGGATGACGCAAGCTCCTTGTGAAGGGTATCGAGCCGAGCGCGGGCGGCGTCGAGGGTAGCGGCAATCTCCTGGGCATGCCGCTTTGCATTCTCGACCGCTTCCGTCGCGGCTTTATAGCGCGGCCCGTTTCCCGCTATTCCGCTATTGCCTGGCGCCACTTTGACGCCGCCGAGTTCCATCGTGGCAAAGTTCTGCGCCGCGACGACGGCATCATCCGCCTTGGTCTTTTCCTCAATCAGTCGGTTCATTTCCTCCTGCCCCTGCTGAATCTGAGGGTCGTTAGCTGTGGGATCGATATCATGCTGCCTGAGTGTCGTTATCTGCGAGGACAATGAATCCACGCCGGCAGCGTGGGTTTTTACCGCGACGCTGGCGCGTTGAATGTCGGCATCAACGATGGCGGTAACGTCCGCGAGCAGCCGCGCATTGGCCGTCTGATAGGTGGCATGAATGCGCGCATCGATATCCGCAGCGAAAATGATCAATGCCACGAAGATAGCTGTGAGCTGCGCAAATCCGACAGACAACACGATGCGCGCCGCCAAATAGCCTATCTTGCTCGCGGGTCCGTGGCCGCCCCCTACATCGAGGCCGCCTCGACGCAGTTCCTCGATTCCGGAGATTTCGAATCCGGAGCGGTAGAAAATGTAGGAGTCGATGAGAAGGACGAATAGCCCAATCCCCGCGGCGCCGAGCAGAAGCTCAGGCCGAACCTCGCCGGGAGCGGAAAACAGCCGATTCCCGATGACCGCGAGCAACAATGTCTGCCACAGGAAGGATGCAATAAGCAGTTCGCCCAACGCGCGAACATTGTCCACGTCATGCTTCGGGCACTTCAGCATCGTTTCTTCATCGACGCCGGTGATCCGGAAGATCAGTTTCATGAACAGGCCGAACTTGCGGGGCGTGGGGGCGCTTTCACCGGGGTCTTGATTGTCGTTTTGCGGTTCCATGGCTCATGCTTTCTTAGGTTCTTAGTCGAGTGAACAGGGCAGCCTTCCCGTTGAAGGCCGGTCTGCCTAGGCGCGTTTGCGGTTGTCGTCCCGCCGTCGGGACTCCTGATCCGTGATCCATTTGAGCAGCACAGATTTTCGGGCGCAGATCATCGCGCCGAGTTTGAACACGGGCAGGTTCGTGGTGGCGGCGAGGTGATAGACCTTGCGCCGCAGCTTGCGGTCGCCGAACAGAAATTCAGTGATCTCGTCGGCCCCGCGAAGCAGGTCTTGGGCGAAATCGGGTTCGTTGTCGTTGTCGCTCATGGCGTTTTCCATCGTTCTTATGAGGCGTGTGTCGGCTCGCCGCTCATTGGGCAGGAAAGACAAGTGAAACGCGCATTGCTGCTCGGTTTGGACTCTTGCCGGTGTTCGTGGGTAGGGCGCATCGTCCGCTGGACCGCCCATCTATCAACGACGAAGATATCTCCGCCTTCGGCGATCAGCTTGGCGCTTGCGCGGGCAAACGCGCCGTCCGGGACGATGAAATGACCCATGCGAACACCGGTGCGCCGTCCTCCTGGTGCGCCGGTGTGACTGGTGTAGAGGCCGATCCGCTCAGCCCATTCGGCGAATTGAAGATTATGGTAACCCCCCGGAGAATAATGTCCGAAGTGAAATTGGAGCGAATGAGTCAGCTCGTGCACAATTACAGCGAAGAGTTCGATCAGAGTGAGCGAGTGAAAGATTTCAATATTGAGGCCAATTTCATCGAACACAGCGCTGCCATCACGAGTCTGATATCGCTGCGGCGCGAAATAACCCGCGAGCCCACGGACGCGTTGAGGCGTCACGATGTACGGACGGATTCGATTACCAAATAAGGATTGGTTGAAGTAGCATCCGATACGAACAAGCTGCTCGGCGAGTAGTCGAGTTGGATCGGAAGTCCATTGCAGCGAAGAAGTGGTGGCAGGAAGGGTTTTGCCGGACGGCCAGTGGATTTCGACCGACTTTTCTAAACCGCTAAGGACAACGCGGCCCTGGTCATTGCGGGTCATGGCACGCGCTTCTTCGGGAATTTGCGCGGATAATCGCCGAGCACCTCCATCCACAGCGCGGCTTCTTCCGCTGCGGCACGGGCAAGGGCAGCTTCGGCTTCTTCGCGGGCAATTTGCCGAACAGTTGCCGTCGAAGGAGTATCCGGTAAGGTATTCGACGACATGGCTGCGGGCTCCAACGACGTGCGATCAAGCTGCATGAGAATCCCCTCTCGCGAGACATAGGTCTCCCGTTTCCGGCGCGAGGTGTTTCGCGCCGGATTGCTTGTCCGGAAAGTGACTATTGTCGGCCCATCGGAGCCGACGGCGGCGAATTTAGCCGCGAGAGTTTGCTAGCACAGGCTGGGAGCGTTGTACATTGAAATGATGTACACGTACATCACGAACAATTTACCATCAAGGCGTCGCGGCGCGAATGCTGCGGCGTGCTTTTCGCTCGGGCCGTCCCCCAGTTGATTTTTTCCTGAATGAGCCGCCATGCTCTTGCTGCTCATCAAAGCGCCCCCCGACGAAGCGCAGTCCTGTCGCATCACCCAGGTCTAGCTTTCTTTTTTTGCGTCTAAAAATGTACTGTTCGATATCTGCCATTAAGCCGCGATCAAACTCACGTACTACTGACCTATCGACAACCCCATCAATAATGAGATCGGGATAGAAGTGTTTCAGGAAAAGTGGGGCGGTGAGAACTTTTAGATTCTCCGGCAAGTCCGGGTCGCCCCATTTTGGCGGCATTCCTTTTGCTATTATTTTGGAGCGTCGCAGTCCGGGGATGATTTCCGGACACACCTCGCGCGCCGCGGCCTCAACTTCTTCAAGACGCGCAATTAAATCGGTTTTCGAGTGTTCTCGTTTATCCAAATCCCCCGCCGGCAGTCTTTCTGTTCGACTGCCAACCCGCCCGTCTTCCAAAATACCAGGATTTACTTCCTTTTCAAGCAATTCGCGGCGCGTTGACGGGATTGCTTCTTCCCCGCGCTCCATAACCAAACGCCCGGAAAGGAGGCCTTCTGAAACGATACGCGCCGTGGCCGCGGGACTGGCGAATGAGGGATCAAACGCCTTGCCGGCAAGCCAATATTCGAGGGGGATAGCGCTCTTGTAGGCTTCGCGAGCTTCACCGAGATTACCCCTGGCTTGAAGCGCCTTGGCTCGTCCGATTGCGTATCGGAGCGATCGATTTAAAACTTCTCCAAGGGGCTCGTGCAACAAATCTTCGTGCCCCTGCGCTTTTGTAAGCTTCGTCAAATCTTCAGGTGAAATCGCTAGATATGCGGCCTGGAACGTCTGTTCGGCAGCGGCACGCTTTTCTTCTTCAGCAATCTTGTTAAATGCACGAAGGACCGCTTCGTCATCGTCATCGTTTTGCTTTTTCTCAACTCCGCTTCGCTTGGGGCTCATTCCACGCCATCTCAAATCGTTATGCGGCCTACGCTTGACTTCCGTCTGACACGGCCACCGGCGGTCGCGAACGGAGCCGGGCCGCCCTTTACCAAGCGTTACATCGCTGCTGACGCTTCCGAGATACTACGCCTTTCTAGGAGGATCCCCTAGCCCCGCGCCGTGTAGTACGCGACTTTCCTGTCCAGCGATCCAGCGCAGGAGCACCGAGCGCCGTGCGCAAAGCACTGAGCCGAGTCTGAATACTGGCAGGTGGGAGGTTTCGGCTAGGTAATACACCTTCCTGCGGTTAGCCCGCGCACCGAAAATGAATTCCGCAATCGCGTCCGCGCCTCGGAGCAGATCGTCCGCGAGTTCCTGTGAAACATTGTTCGCAATTGTGTTCTGAGTGGCATAGTTCGCAATTGTGTTCTGAGTGGCCTGGTGCATGGACATACCCCCCAATGTGCTGGTGAAGCCTGATGCTGCGATGCACCAGGGCGTTCCCTCGACAGCAGATGGGAGTGAATACCTCAGCCATCGACGTCGACCCCGACGGGCCGAGCGTCACAACCAAAGAGTAGCGCCACCAACCATTTTGCATTCCTTTCGAGGGAACGCTCCTATTAGTTGACCTACCAATTTTAGTCAATTCTTGCGTGCGTTAACTTCCAAACATTTTCAGTTTTTACGACACTGGCTATGCCTGCATGCAGCTGCAGCTATATGCGGTGTGCCGTATCTCTTCCTCCACCACCGACTTGAGCAATACCGATTTCCTAGCAGTACGTCGCAATCTCGTCGGCGCCACGCAGCATGTCTCTAGCAAATTCCGGATCATTGTCGTTCAAGTTAGGTCTCCCGCGCCAGCAGCTTGGCGATTGGTAAGATGGTCCGCTCAGTAATGCGTCGGGATTGCTCAAGATCGCCGGTGATTAGGTTCGTATGAGCGTCGCGGCCTCGGCTCGACGGCTTCGCCCGGACTGTTCTCGCGTCTGCCGGCGACGGGATGTATTCGATATTTGCTGTCTGGGCTTTCGGAAGGCCCGCTATTCGGATGTTTCCCCGTGTGGCGCGGCTAAATGCGAATACCTCGATATGAGGGACCCAGCCGTCCGTTGAATCCGCGATTAGCTTGGCGAGCGAGCCGGCCGAGGCCGAACTTATTAGAGCGGCAAGCGCATCGACGAAACTGTGCCGAGCGGGGAGGGCGGCGAGGTCATCGAGCCTTGCGGCGCCAAATAGCTTGTCGCTCGATCGCGCTTTGTCGATGCGCGTATTATCGTAGCGCTCCACGGCCTCGACCGATGTATTGGCCTGCGGACTCCCCAACATTGCGGTAAGGAGCCGGGCAGCGTCTAAGGCCGTCATTTGCGCCGCACTGAAGCCTCGGCCGCCCTTGGTGCGCAGCTTTCCCTTCACCAGCTTACGGTCGATATCCACGACAGTCGGCAACGGGACGCCGGTTGTTTCGCTTATCGCGTTCACGAGTTCGGCCGGTGTCGCCATAAAGCTGAGTCCCATCAATGGGATAAAATCCGATTGAGTTATAGCGATCTTTCGGATAGAATCCAATAGCATCAATCGGAACGGATGAGAATGATTGGTAATGCGCTGCCGTAACGCGCTTTTCCGCGGGTTGCTCTGGAATCGCAGTGCTAGTCTCGTTTCGAAGGAGTAACTCATGTCGATCCGTAAGCGCAGTTGGAAAGCAGCCGAAGGCCTGGAAAAGGTCGCCTGGGTGGTCGACTACGTCGACCAGGCCGGCAAGCGGCGACATAAAACTTTCGAGCGCAAGAAGGAGGCGGATAGCTTTCACGCCACGGCAAAGGTGGAGGTCAAAGCCGGCATTCACACGGCCGACAGCTCCAGCATCACTGTTGGCGAAGCAGGTGAGCGATGGATCAGCGCATGCACAAGCGCCGGGCTCGAAAGGACGACGATCGATAGCTACCGCTCGCACCTCGATCTGCACATCGTGCCATTCCTTGGGCGCCGCAAGCTACCAGAGCTGACGATTCCCATGGTCAGCGACTTCGAAACCAAACTGAGGACCGGTACGGATCACGAGAAGCCGCGCTCGCTGGCCATGGTCAAGCGGGTTCGCAGTGACCTCGGTGCGATTTTGTCCAATGCGCAGGAGAGCGGCCTAGTCGCTCGCAATGTGGTTCGTGAAATGCGGTCGCGGCGACGGCGTGGCAAGGAACGTCAGGCTGAACGGCGTGCAAAGCGCAAGCTCAAAGTCGGCGTTGACATCCCTACTCGTGAAGAAATCAGGGTAATCGTCGCCGGCCTGTCCGGGCAATGGCGTCCATTCCTGCTCACAGCCATCTTCACGGGCTTGCGCGCCTCGGAATTGCGCGGCTTGCGCTGGCCTAACGTCGATTTGGCAAAGCGCGAATTGTATGTCCGCGAACGTGCCGACGAATACAAGCAGTTGGGCCGTCCGAAATCCGGTTCCGGTGAACGGACAGTCCCCCTGACGCCAATGGTCGTGGCGACCCTGGAGGAGTGGAAGCGTGAGTGTCCTGAGAACAAACTTGATCTGGTATTCCCGACACCGAAAGGCGAAGTCCAGGGCCTCTCAAACATTGTGAAACGCGGCTTGGTTCCTGCGCAAATCAGCGCGGGGGTGACGAAGGAAGTTACCGGAGCCCACGGAGTATCGATCAAGCGAGCGAAGTACCCCGGTCTGCACGCCTTGCGTCATTTCTACGCGAGCTGGTGCATCAACCGTCGGGCCGATGGCGGGCTGGAGCTGCCGCCTAAAGTCGTTCAAGAACGTCTAGGTCATTCGACTATAGCCATGACCCTCGATGTGTACGGACATCTTTTTCCGAGCCAGGACAACGGCGAAGAATTGGCGGCGGCTGAGCGCGATCTTCTCGACCTGCACGACAACGATAACGAGGAATTGGAGGCGGCTGAGCGCTCGCTCGTCGCTTTATGCAACAAGGATGCAACATGGAAGGAGGAAGGTTGTGTATCAAACCCGGAAAGCCTAGCCTTCTCAATGGGATTGGGGCGTAGCCAAGCGGTAAGGCAGTGGATTTTGATTCCGCCATTCCCAGGTTCGAATCCTGGCGCCCCAGCCAGCTTAAAGTCGAAGGGCAACAATGACTTCACCCAACCTGTGAAGCTTCCCCTAAAACTTCATTCTGAATAGGTTTCGGCCCGTCATTCTGAACATCTGTTCTCTGAGCGTTCGCTAGTCGGTGTGCGTATCGCTTCCGGGTAGCGGGAAGGGCACGCTCCAGAGTCTGCTTCGCATAGCCAGCGTAGGATTGCTTCGTCTTATGCCCAGACAACGCCCGCCCTTGCCCGTCTGTCAATTCAGCTACTTCAAGCTCGGTCATTCCGCCATGCCTGCAAGCGTCCAGTGTGAACGTTGAAGGCAACCCAATCTCCGCGCGCATGCGCTGGATGATTTTTTCAAAGCCGCTGAATGAGCACACCTTGCACGCTCTGCTTTGATCCGGTCGGCTGCGCGGCGGGATGATTTCGCGCAGTATCATCGACAGGCCTCGTATCGGAAGTTGGGCAAGTATCGCTTCGGCGTCCTCGTAAAACCGAGTCGTTGTGCCGCCTACAGTCTCTTCCAGTGGATGCCAGACAAGCTCGCCAGTTTTATGATGCTCGATTCTGATCGCGTTCGGCCACTCCTTGCTGCGATAGTCCGACCAGCGCAGATATCCGGCGAGTACGTTTTCTGGGCGCTGTAGCCATTCAAAACAGATAACCGCCGCCGCAGCTGGTTCTGGTCGACCGCGCTCGATACAGCCATGCGCGAAGGCATAAACCTGCTCGCGGCTTGCAGCTGGCTTTTTTTGCTTGGTGCGATTCTCGCGCGTTACACCGTCCCACGGATTGGGAACCTTGCTGTCAAACTCGTCAGGATAAAGCCGGCGCACCACTTTCCAGGCTTTACGGCAAAGCGCCACGGCTTTCTCACCCTGGCGCAACCGCTTTCCCTTCGCGCCGACAATAATTCTTTCATAGAGTTTGTCTGCGCCCCGCGGCGTAATTGATCGGATTGGCCGGTAACCGATCCGGTCGCCCCTTTTTGTAAGGGTGTCGGCGATCATCAGCATGGTGCGCTCGTAATCAGGCCGCGACCGTATTGCCACCTTTCCAAGGTATGCTTTGCTGGACTTATATTCGCGAAAAAGCCAATCGACTGTGCCGTAACGAAAAAGCTTGCTGCTAACCGCTGTTTGACCGAGTCGTTTTTGGTTCCATTCGTCGAATTGTTCGTTAAGCGTCGCAGCTCGGCCACCCGCGCCGTCGTCGCCGCACGCCATCTCATAGTCTGTGCCGAGCGGTTGGTTCGGGATGGTACATCCTAGTTTGCGGTAGTATGTCGGGACATTCCAATATAGTCCGGTCAGTCCGCTCGCTAGACGTTTGTCTATTACATATCGGGGCAATGGTTTGATGAACGCCACATATCCTCGGCGAGGTCGCGTGGCGCCGCGTATTCCGGGGGCAACATCGCTTGATCGAGATCGTCCCTCAGCCATAACCGCCGTCGTCCATTGCATACGCGGAGTTCAGGATACTCCGAACTTACACGTTTAAGGAAAGATTCTGCGCTTGTTTCACCGCAATATACGGCTGCGAGGTCAGCACACATTCGGTGTGGCCAACATCCGACTATCACTATGGGTCGGCTCATATCGGAGATACCATTGCAGCGTGAAGCATGCTGCCCTCCTAAGACGGCATTGTATGGGGCAGATTCGCCGGCGACAGGGAAGGACCCGGCCAGCACCGACTGCAATGCCTAACGGCGACCGCAGACTGTGCCAAGCCGGGAAGATTGTGCCGCTACTTAGTGCAGCTGAGTTTTGCCGGCGCGCGATGGACGCGGCGAACAAAAAAATACCGCAGCATCCCGCTTAACCAGGCCAGCTAGATCAGTCTCCCTTGGGATGAGCAGTTCATCGCAGGCGAACATCAGGTCAGGCTGCTTCCCGAGAGCGAGAGTCAGACGGCAGATCATCGTTGGCAGGCTCCCGCTCGACGGCAACCGCTGGCCTGCCGGAGAGAGCGATACCCCCATCTCCATATTGTGGAACCTTTTGTCCGAATTCGATTGGTGCTCGGCTGTTACCGCCGATCCCTCGCAGCGTCAGCTCTAGGACCTCGCCCATGATCTCTTCCAGAGCGCCTGCATGCCGCGCTTCGACGACGAAGCTGTCATGTACCGGCAGACTGATGATTCCGCGCCCAATTAGCTTCAGTTGGACGCTTTCGGCCATTTCAGAGTCGATCTTCATTAAGCGAAGACCTTCGCCGCTGCCGAAACAGTCGGCAATGCCGCGATGCTTGTCTCTGATCTGCTCGATCAGGGTTCTCGCTCTGGCGAATGCTCCCTTTCCTCCAATTTTCTGAGCTATGGACTGGAGAGCTGATAATTCATCGTCGGCGTTAATCAGCGTATTGGTTGCTTGCTTAACAAGCGGCCGCTCCCATCCGTCGATACGGTAGGCATCGGCGCCGAGAGACTTGGCTGCCATCGCGTATAGCAGCCTTGGATGGAGCTGGCTGTAGTCAGCCTCTATTGTCCGGCTGCCGTTGATTTCGATTTCTGCGCGGGTTTCGCTCGGTACGTTTTGCCACCATGGCCCACAAAAGCGTCCGCCACATTCGAAATTGGCCCGATTGAAGATGCGGTACAGACTCTGATGAGCGATGATCCGGATATCCCCGACAGACAGTGCTTCACCAGTGCGAATGAGGTTGCCTTGGTAGGTTAAAGTTGTAGCCGACAACGCTTCGTTGATCGTAACTAAGTTCATGCGCATGCGGTTCGTCTCGCTATTGTCGAGGTACTCGATTGGCTTGTCGTCTCTGTCGTGCAGAACGATTATCTCGGGGGGATCATAGATGAGCTTGGCGTCGAAGTGCTCGAATCCCTCTGCCGCGCTCGCCGTAAGTCTCATTCGGGACTGCGTTCCGCGACTGCGCGGCGATGATCGGCGATCCTCAATTGTTCGCCATTGGACCGCGTCGTCTACGAAGCGCCGTATCCTCCTAAGGCCGGCGAATCTCCCGCCATGCCGACCTGCTGCGACGTGATGCGGCAGGAATTGAGTAAGGGGAACGCTGAGATCATCTATGAGACCAGCAGCGGACAGGCCGCTGCGCTTACGATCCGCTATTACCCTCCGCGATAGGACCAAACCCGAAGCGCCGAGTATCGCTGCTTCGAGCCACTTTTTTTGCTCTGGCCGGGAACGAAGCGCGGAGACCTGTACATACTCTGTAGTAGTTTGAGTTCTTTAGGTCCAAGCGGCTCAAGACACAGGTCATTGATGAAGCTACGCGCGGCACGTTTGACTGCGGCGTCGGTAACGCGGACCATCGCTTCTTGGAGCACCTTCGTAGCGTTCTTGCTCGCATTTGCTGACCCAATAAAGACTGCCTCGTCGAATGCAAAAACTTTGGCGTGCAAATTGTGGCTACTATAGATCGCATTCTTGCGCAGCTGCATGCGCCGCAAATCTTTCGGATGTGTCAGGCCCGCTTTCACTGTGGCTTCACTCGCGTCCACCACAAGTCTACTTTTGGAAGCGCCTTTGCCAAAATACGCTACGGCGATATGCGCTGGCTTTTTGCTGCGACGGGCTGCTTCCGTGAGTTCGTCCCAAATGTTAGTCGTCATAAATCGCGCGGACATTTCCCCCTCCAATCGAGCGAGACTATACCCTGATGGACTCATGATAGCGAAGCAGGTCGAGCCAGTGACATAGGGGTATTTTTGCAGCGCCTAAAACTTTCGGATTCCGATAGGGGTCCCATTCGATGATATCTGATTAAGGGGGGTTACCCGGCACCGGGGGGTCCCTCAGCGAGGTCCGCCGCTCAGCTGCTCGATGCACCGGGGGGTCCCTCAGCGAGGTCCGCCGCTCAGCTGCTCGATTTGCGCGGCGCATCTGCTGGCGATGTCCGACGCGCCCAGTAGCCAGAGGCTATGATTCTCCCAGCATCGAGGCGACTGCCGAGGCGGAATAATGCTTGCCGCTTGGCGTAACGTAACCCCGCTCGGCCAGACTGGCAGCAATCTTGCGAAGGGGTTGACGCCGGCCATTTGGATTACCGCACAATTGCCGCGCCATCGCGACCAGCGCTTGGCCACCTTCCCGCTCAGCGTAGGCTTTTCTGCCCTCGCATTTGCCTTTAGTCCGTCGCACACGGTCGCGGGCTCCCTTCAGCTTGGCAACGACCATTGCCTTGTCAAATTCCGACACGGCTCCAAGTATCTGCCGGATCAATTTTGAAGTTGGGCCGTCGTCAAGGAAGGATGATGGGCTGTCTGCCGCAATCAACGTTACGTCCAGACTCCGCAACATGGCGAAGCCCACTTCCTGAACCATGAGATCGCGAGCGAAGCGGTTTGCCGTCTCTACGATGATCGTGCGGATGCCATTGCCGGCGATGCGGGCTAGCAACGAAGCGAAGCCGGGCCGGGCCTCAATCGCATCAGCGCCGCTTACAGCAGCATCGTAGAACCATTCGACGATCACCATGCCGCCCGCCTTGGCATAGCGCTCGATTGCCCTTCGCTGCCGAGCCTCGCTGTCTTTTCCGTCCCCTACGTTGGCGGCGGATGATGTGCGCATATATGCGACAGCTCCAACCAGTTTTCTCTTATCGGCCATAGCGTTAGCCTCATTTTGTATTGATTTCTTCAGAATACAGTACAGAGCAAGGTCGACCCCGTCAAGCGAAGGTTCGTATCGGGGGCTTTGGCGGCCTCGTCTTATTTAGGATCGCTTGCGGCGACCGCCGCGACACCGGCTGAAATTTTGGCCCAGACCATTGCGACCACTGGCGGGCGATGACGACGCCGGCGACCGGTTCGCATGTTTATTGGAACGGCCTAGGTTGTCGTGATCAGCGACGCCAACTGTAAGGCGCCCAAGCGGTTCGCCCCCAGCACCGGGCCAAAGGTCGCAGCACAATAACTAGCTTTGTTTTCTTGGAAGGCCGCTGGTCTCCTACTGCCTTGCGAACCGTTCAGCGGTTCCCTAGGTGCGCTACTTGGCGAGCGCGCCTCGCGGGGCCAGCCTCCCTCCCAATCTACTCAAGGTCGCCATTTTCTATTCTACTGCCGCGCCGTTATCGGCATTGAATTCGAAAATACCTGGTTTGTCACCGTCGATCGAAAGCATGATTTGATTGGCGACGCGATCGACATCAGCATCCAGCGGTGTGGTGACATGGATAACCTCGTTCATTATCGAATCTGAATTTAGTGAGTGACCCAAACCGAAAGCGTGCCGAGCTCGTGTACGAGTATCGGATCGATGTTGATGCATCCCCTATCTGTGTCGATCACAAAATCAAAATTCTTATGCTGCCAGCATTGATAGGTCGCGAAATTCAACAAGATCGTGCGTCCCGGCTTCTGGGCATACGCGACCCTGCGAGGCTCGGTCGGCGCAAAGGGGCCCAGCGGCTGTGTGAAAATCCTCACAATGAACGTCGGCGACTGGGGGCACCCCGAAGCTATGACTTGTGGTGGAAGAAATAGGATATATCCGGTTGGGCTACGTGACACGCGCGTGTCGAGGAAATCCGACAGCCTCTTGTCGTAACCTTGTCTGCGATCCCACAGCTTCGATGTCCAAATGGCAATCGCGGTCCCAAACCCGTCCCGGACGAGTTTGCGGAGATCGTCCATGCCAGGCGCGTCTTCCGGGCTCGGCGGAACCGTTTCGAGATAGAACGACATACCTTCCGTCAAAATCTTATTATTCAGCGGCGTCTTGTACGAAAACAGTGCAGCAAACTGCTTTCCCTCAACACAGTAGTCGGCGGGGGGTGATGCCTGGGATATATCGGTCGGGAACACAGATCGCGATGCGATGCCCCGTACTTCGCCGATAGGGCCGTGGCCCATCGTCAACTGCCCATGGGTCTCGTAATGAAGTATTCCATCGGCAGTTAATTACGCGGATGCGGCGAAAACTGGATGCGGGTTGTCGCGAAAATAGATCTCCAACACGCGCACTGGCGCGGTTGCGCATACTGACCCGCCTGCCGACAGGAGCCGCGTAGGCGCTGAGCCGCAACTTTCATTGAACAATACTTCCTGCGCATCATTCCAGCTTAAGACTCTAACGTCGGCGATGCTGCGGCCAACTTGCAGCGTTACGTCGTCCTTGTTAAGTGATGTGACACGGCCGTGCAAAACCTCCGCGTCCGTAAACACGGAGTCGGCCCGGCACTGTCCCATGAGGAAAGCGCACGCCGCCACGGCAAGCGTGAAAATCGCTAGCAATGCCCGCACAGGTCCAATTCCTCGATTTGCCCTGTAGACAGAAACTTCACGATAGGAGTCTCGCTATTCACATTGTTCACGGGTCGAAATATGTAAGCCCGTCGCGAGACTGTAGCAGAAGATGGAACTGATCGATGGCCGTCGCTTTGTCTTGGGCTTGTCCCTTGAGAGCAATTCTCGAAATCAGTGGTAGCCGCGACCCTGCTGTCACATCTTCGCGCGCGGCGATTTGGCCTACGTGCCGGCCCGCCCACCATGCCGCGAAAGAAAACAAGACGACGAGCAAGTAATTAAACCATTGGACTCTTCGATTTCTGCCGAAACTTAGTCTAAATATAAACTGACATGAAACAGCAGCGATTGCCGCGATATAAATCAACATGATCCAATAGGACTCAAAGACCGCGGTTAATCCTCGATAGGCGATGTGATCGGACGGCAAATCCAACAGCTAGTAGGAAAGCCCAAAATACGCATAGTAGCTTTCCGTGCTGCTGATTCCGACGAGCAGAACCAACAACGCCAACAGCGCTAAGTTCTCACTTAAGTTCTTCAGCATCGCTCGCACTAATCGGTAACTTGGCAGTGGAAAAAGTTCGGCGACACGCAGTGCCACCCTCAGCTCGCCGAGGATATCGATGATACGCAGCGTGTGCGACGAAATCAACCAGGGATAGTGCAAACAGCCTTTCAGCCGGAACGTGAAATTAATTGCCCGGTTACGCCAGCGAGCTCTTCCGCAATAGCGCGACTGATCTGCGCGCCCGTTATCTGCTCAATCCAAAGCCATTGCCCAGCTGGATTGGCTTCGAGGAAGTAATACTCATCGTCGGTCGTTTGAATAAAGTCCAAGCATCCAAATGTCAAGCCAAGAGTTCTCATCAATAAGAGGATATCTTTCTCCAGCCGCTCGTGAATATCAATCATCTTGTGAGGCAGCAGTCCACTTATGTTCATTATTCTAAAATCCGTCGCGGTCGCGGGATTGTTTTGAGAATCTATGCTGCATGAGAAGAGACGGTTTCCGACAACCGTCACGCGGATATCGACTTTTTTATCTATTCGCTGCTGGAAGATGACCGGCGACCAGCGGATTGTTTCGAGCAAGTCGAGCTTATCGGGGGTCAATTCTTGCGTAAAGACCGCGAGATTGTCCGTTTTGCTGCCGAAAGCCAGGTCAATCTTCTCAGGATTCGAATCAAGGTTGGCGTGAGCGCTGGCGTTGAATTTTCGAAATGGCGGCTGAAACGCTGATACCGGTTTAAATATCACGCGTCCGACTGTGCCCATAAAGTCTTTAACTTTGGCTTCGTCGGTGGTGACCAAAGTCGGAGGGATAAAAAACTCCAGCTTTTTCGCAATATTCAATTGGAATATTTTGTTTGATGAAGCCCGTTCGTTTGCCTGGTTATTTATTCATTTTGCGCTTCCGAGCACATCAGGCAACGCTGAAATCACTGTTGTGATTTCGTTGAACGCGAAAGCGCTTGAGAATTGGTCAAACGACGCCGGGTAAGCAGGATAGCCCCAACGTCTCATCCAGACGGATGCCGGCTGGCATTTGTGAGCGATGCTGCCCCGCTTTGAGAGATGCAACGCGGCTTCATTTTGCAGGTCAACCGAAATTGACCACACATTGTTGAGGAGCGCGTCCTCGTAGCTGAAGAGGATATACTCGGAGCCCAGCCTTTCGAGCTCTTTTGTTATCCACTGGGTGCAAGGTTCATTCAGTGAGGAAAAGATCAAGATTCTTGTTTGCAGCCAGCAGGTGCGCTGGCAGAGGCAGGCTGGCTTACCGCGTTAATAAGGGCCCGTAGGACCGCCATTGGGTCTGCTTGCATCGCTCGGATGCTCGGTCCCGCTGCTTGGACATGTGACGACGTGCGAACAGACGAGCTTGGTGGGCGTGACGAAGGTTCCATGCTTGGCTGTTGAAGATGATGATGGCGGTGAAATGAAATATGTCACGCCAAGGTGGAAGACTATTCGTTACCAAAATAGCGGAATCAAGCCTCCGCCCTCCGAGAAAGGTATTCAAACTAGGGAACGTCGCCGCCCGACGCCGCGATCGCTTCGCGATAACGTCGGCTGAGCTCCTCGGGTGACAGCGTCGCCAGATCTATGCCCTCAAGCGGATTTGCACGGCGTCTGCTCTCAGCGGGGGCTCGCCTTAGATTCTCAAATGCATTTATTCGTTGTAAAATCGAGACGAGGGGTCGGACGTCTCCCGCGATCGCTTGATTAATTACACGCTTGAAAACAAGACGCAGTTTGTTGGTTCTGAGTCGCATACCGTTTTCCACGATAAAAACGTTTTTCTCAAATTCTTGGGCGAACATTTGAGAGGCAGAAAACTCTTGACGCGGTCGACCGCGTGGATTGCCGGATTGACCTTTTTTAAATCGGCTGTGAGCTGGTGGCTTCTTGTAGCCCACCCAGTCGCAGGGTCTAAATCGCTCAACCAAGTGTCAGCTCCGTGCTCGTTTCATTGAAGTAACGGCCGGTTTGGGCGTGGGTAGCATTGCCGCTCTGTCCTTTCTGCAACAGGCACGAGGTCGCGATCTAGGTTGAAATCCAGGTTTTCGTAGAGAGTTGTATTGATTGCGTCGGAGGTCGCAGTCAGGTGCAGCGTGTAGCCGTCGGGTGCTGCCTGCACGACCGCCTCAGTGCCGATATTGCCGCCGGCGCCGGGATGACTTTCGACAATGAACTGCTCTCCGAGACGCTCTGAGAGCCATGCGCCCATTAGGCGAGCAAGAATGTCAGCTGTGCCGCCAGGAGCGGCGCTGATGATCCAATGCACCGGCCGCGTTGGGTAATCGAGTGCCAGTGCGACGTGGTGCAAAGCCGGGAGGGCGGTAGCGCCCGCCGTTAGACGCAAGAATTTCCGACGGGAACGTTTCATGACGTTGCCCATGAGCGTCGAGAGTTCTAGCGCGCGGTAGAGTTCGCGGGAAACAGGCTGTGTTTTTTGAGAAATTCGATCAGATAGCGGTCGAATTCCCACGGCTGTTCGAATTGGCAGGCGTGGCCGGCTCCATAAAGGATTTTCATCTCGCAGCCTGGGATGCGTGCTTTGAGCGCTGCGGCGCTCGGGTGAGTGCCGTCCTCGCTGCCACTCAGGAGGATCGTCGGGCAGGAAATCCGCGAATGGTGATCGTCCGCGTCAGGTTTGGTGAGGGCCTGGAATTGAAGAATGATCGACTCCAAGTCGGCGCGATCGTTACGCTCGGAAAACATCTCAGTGAAAAAATGTGCGAGCGGTGTAGCGCGGAAAGCTGGGCTGAGATCCTCGAACGTATAGCCCCAGCGGTAAGCGATACCTTGGTCCCTATAAGATGCGATGCGACGCGCGGTAAATTCCTTGCCTGGATTGTAGCCGGTGCCCGAAAGGACCAACGCGGCAGTGCGCGAGGGCTGCTGATGATGCATATACGGCAGAATTGCCGAGCCGATAGAGCACCCGACCAGAATTGCGTGTTCGCCAGGTGCCACATCGTCGATCGCTTCCCAGCACGCCTGCGCCATATCATCCATGGTCAACCCCGGCGTGGCTTTAGGCGATCGACCGTATCCGGGAATGTCGATGGCGATGCAGCGATACCACGTTGACAGATGGGCCATCTGAAAAATCTAACAGGATTGGTCCATCGGATTGGGGTGTACAAAGGCCATGACTGGCCCGGTCCTTCCCATGCGCTCGTAATACAACGGTCCTTCAATACGGGTTGCCACCAGCGACTCCTCTCACATTGTTTCGCGCGCAAGCGAGGCGTGCTCGGCGGCGTGCGGCGGTAACATCAGCCGTTCGACCAATCCGATCAAGGCAAAGAGTACGATCCCCAACACCGTCAATGCGACGATGCCGGCAAACAGCAGTGCGGTGTCCATGTTACCGTTGGCGAGGAGTAGCAGATAGCCGAGACCGCCCTGGCCGCCGACGAATTCTCCGACCACGGCGCCGACGACGGCGAAGGTGATGGAGATTTTTAATCCAGCGAAAATCGACGGTAGCGCGTTCGGTAACTGGATCTTGAAGAAAGTCGCAAAGGGTCCAAGTCCCATCGAACGTGCGAGGTAGATCTTCTCGCGCTCAAGCGCTGCCAATCCCATTGCGGTGTTGATGACGACCGGGAAGAACGCGATAAGGAACGCGATCAGCACCTTGGGCAGGAGACCGAAGCCGAACCACACCAGGAACAGCGGAGCAACCGCGACTTTCGGTACTGCCTGCGAGGAGACCAGAATTGGATAGACGGCGCGGGCGAACGGCCGCCACAGGTAAATCGCAAGCGCAAGCGGTACGCCAACGGCGACGCTCAACGCGAAACCGAGGATGATTTCCAGCGTGGTAACCACGCTTTCTTTGATCAGCACGGCGGAATTTGCATCCATCGACAGCGCTATCGCGCTCGGCGCCGGCAACAGATAGGGCGGAAGTGAAAATAGCCGCGCGGCCGCCTCCCAGACGGCGATTAACACGACCATCATGCCTATCGGATAGATAATGGCCGTCATCCGGTCGCGCCGAGCGAACTCGCGGCGCCGCTGCCGGATCCCCGCTTCAAGGCTGCCGATGCCCCCCGCGTGCTTCGACGGGAGAGAAGCCGGCGAGTCCAATATTTCGGTCATTGTTGTGCTCCTCGTGAAGTTCCGCTCAGTGCTCCCGCAAAACGCCGCGCGCCAGGAACAGCTCCAGAATCTGCCGGCTGTACTCGGCGAATTCCGGCGTCTCGCGCATCGCCAGCGTCCGTGGCCGCGGCAGCTTGATGTCAATTATTCGGTCGATGCAGCCGGGTCGTGGCGTCATGACGATGACGCGATCAGACAGGAACACGGCTTCGGCGATGCTGTGGGTGATGAACAGCACGGTCGTGCGCCGCTCTCGCACCAGCGCCTCGAGATCGAGCACGAGCTGGTCCCGGGTCAGGGCATCGAGCGCGCCGAACGGCTCGTCCATGAGCAGGTGATCGGGATTATGAATGAGCGCACGGCAGATCGAGACGCGCTGGCGCATGCCGCCCGATAGCTCGTGCGGAAATCTGGCCTCGAAACCGCCGAGCCCGACCGATGCCAGGAGCTTGCCGGCGAGCGCCGCCGCCTCCTTGCGGTCCATCTTGCGCGCTTCTGCTTGCAGCATGACGTTGCCGAGCGCTGTGCGCCAGTCCAGCAAGACGGGGCTCTGAAAAACGATGCCGATGTCGGTGCGAGGCCGTTCGACTTTGCGGCCGCCGATCAGCACGGCGCCGCTCGACGGCGCGAGCAGGCCGGCTGCGATCATTAACAGCGTGCTCTTGCCGCAGCCGCTCGGGCCGACGTGGGACACAAATTCACCGCGGTGCTGGGTGAAGGAAACATCGCTGAGCGCGCGCACTTCGCCGTCGCGCGTCGCATAAACCTTGGACAGATTCTCGATGCGCAAGTACGGCTGATCGTGGTCGCCGGGTGTGTTCACGCGAAAGCGGCCGCTCAGCTCTGTTGCGGGGGAACGTACGCGGCGCCGGTCGGGACGAAGTCGTTGGTGAAAAGCTGACTGGTGGTCAAGGGAACGGTTAGGCCGCCGTATTGCTTGAGCACCTCGATCGCCGAAGCCCAGTCGGCATCGGCGCCCCAACCGAGCGGCTTACCCTTGGTATTGGCTGTCACCCACGTCTTCCAAGAAACCTCGAACTCGCGCTTGATGATCGCCTCGTCGATGGTCTCCGAGTATTTCTTTACGGTTGCCGCCGCTTCGTCCGGATGCTGTCTGGCGTAGAGGAAGCCTTTGATCGACGCTGGAACGAATGCTCGAAGAAGGTCGGGATCGCTCTTGATCAGATCCTGATGGGCGATGATTCCATTACTGACCACGTTGACGCCGTAGTCGGAAAACCAGAACGAGCGCACTTTTTTCTGGCCACGGATCTCGATAATCGGCACATAACTCTGCACGTAACCGCCGATGGCGTCGACCTGACCGCTGATCAGCGCCGGTCCGAGGCTGGGCGGCGTCAGATTGACGATCTTGATCTTCGCGGCGTCGAGGCCGGCGCCCTTGACGAAGGCGGGCCATTGCTGGAATTGGCCGCTGCCCGCGATCATCGCCAGCGTTCTGCCTTCGAGATCCTTGGGCGTCTTGATGGGCGAATCGTCGAGCACCATGATGGCGGACGGGTTGCCGCGATAGACGCTGGCGACAGTCTTGATCTCCATGCCCTTGGCGATGCCGTTGCTTGCCGCGTAGCCGTCGGCGAAGCCGATCTGTGTCGCTTTGTTGGCGACCAATTGGGCGGTGTTTCCGGAGCCCTTGCCAGCGGTGATCGTGACGTCGAGGCCGGCGTCACGATAGTAGCCTTGATCATTTGCAACGAGGAAACCGAGGTTCGGGCCCTCATAGATCCAATCGAGCGTCATGGCCACCGGCTTGAGCGGCCCCGCGGCGCGCGCGGTCCGGTAAGGCGCGAACGGTAGCGCGGCGGCACCCGCTGTCAGCGCAGCCTTTTTGAGCAAGTCTCGGCGAGACATCGGAATGCTACGAAAGGCGTGAGAGCGCATGGCATCACCTCCGCGGATTTCATCCGGCATCCATCAGCATACAGGCAAGGCGCCGGCGCTGTCACCAAGCGCGATGCCGCGCCGTCGCGACGCAGGCCGTCGTCCGTGGGCAAAATTGCAGTTGCCTATGCGGCGGAAATTCAAGACCATCGGCCGACCCTTCTCCGCTCTAAACCTGTGAGAGATTGCAATGGCCAACAAGGATCTTCGAGACTGGATAAACGCGATCGAAGCCGCGGGCCAACTCAAGACCATCAAAGGGGCCGAGATCAAAGAAGAGATCGGTGGCTTCGTCGATATCTATCAGCGAAAGATGGGCAACCCGGCGCTGCTGTTCGACGAAGTGCCGAGCTTTCCCAAGGGTCACCGCATCATCGCGAACATCCTGACGTCGGTTCCGCGGATCAACGTCGCGCTTGGGCTGCCGCCGCAATCGTCGGAAATGGAGCTCATTCAATGGTGGCGCAACTACATGAAGCACGCGCCGTCATTTAAGCCAATGGGGGTCAACGGCGGGCCGCTGCTCGAAAACGTCTTCGAGGGCAACGGAGTGAATATTGAAAGAATCCCGACGCCGGTGTGGCACGAACGCGACGGTGGTCCGTACATCGGCACAGGCTGTATGGTGGTGATGAAGGATCCCGATTCAGGCTGGCTCAATTACGGCTGCTATCGCATTCAGAGTCACGGGCCCGATGTGGCGTCGGTGATGATGTCGCCGGGTAAGCACGGGCGCATCATCATGGGCAAGTACCACGACCGCGGCCAGCCGTGCCCGGTGGCCGTCGTCGCCGGCATGCATCCGTCGTATCTGATGCTCGCCGGCCTGGAAATTCCCTACGGCAAAAACGAGATGGAAGCCGCCGGCGGCATTCTCGGCGAGCCGGTCGAAGTGTTCAACATGCCCCACACCGGACTGCCGGTGCCGGCCAACGCCGAGATCGCTTTCGAGGGC